>ERZ773145.512-NODE-512-length-38056-cov-8.413358_pt1 | contig 38056 bp, 25 predicted proteins | sample MGYA00580848_ERZ773145 | MGnify/ENA primary metagenome ERZ773145 (study PRJEB29015, sample SAMEA2737858) | human gut metagenome | biome: human gut; feature: human-associated habitat; material: faeces | place: China | collected 2012 ... | reverse complement strand
TCTTTTCCTCACCCATGATGACACGCATCATATCGAGGGTCAGATGCCCCTCCTGGCTGTATTTCTTGAGCCGCTGGGCCTGGGAGAGAGAGGGGGTAGCCTGTTCGCTGTCCATCGCGTCCAGCAAGTCCCGCTGTTCCTCTTTTTTGAGGAAAGACAGCTCATAGGCCGGATTGACGGCGATTTTCTTTTCATCCACCATATCCAGCAGTTCGGGGATAAGCTCCGTCAGGCGGATATAGCGGAAAATCTGATTTTTACTCTGGCCGACCTGTTCAGCCAAAAGCTCGCTGGACTTCTTTCCAAAATCGTTCCCAAGTTGGGAACCATTTTCTTTGGTGGGCCTCCCGGCTTGCCGTTTCATAGCCTCCAGCTTCATCTTGTAGGCAAAGGCCCTCTCGCTGGGGAGCAGGCTTTCTCGCTGCAAGTTGCTGTCCACCATGATGATGGTGGCGGCATCATCGTCCAGGTCCCGAACAATGACCGGCATGGTTTCTTTCTCGGCCAGCTCACTGGCCCGGTGCCGCCTGTGACCGGCAACCAGCTCATAGCCGCCCTCCGGGTCCGGGCGGGCAATCGCCGGAACCAGAACACCATACTGCCGAACGCTGTCGGCGGTCTCCATCATGGCCTCGTCATCCTTGACTTTGAAGGGATGGTTCTTGAAAGGATGCAGCTCAGACAGCGGGATTTCCCGTACTTTTTCCAGCTTGGCATCCTGGCGGCTTTCTTCGGTGGAAAACAAATCATCGTATGGAGCCAGCTCTACTTTTTTCGCGCTGCTTTTCAAGTTTTATCACCTCCTGGGTCAAATTTTTGTACCCCTCGGCCACCTTGCCATTGGGGTCATGGGCAAAAATGCTCTTGCCCTCGGCGCTGATTTCCTTGGCTCGGACAGAATGGGGAATTTCGGTGCGGAACACCTTGATTTTGCTGCCGTAGGTCTCCCGCAGCAGGGCGGCGATCTCCTTGGCAAAGTTGGTGCGGTTGTCCACCATCGTCAGCAGGATACCGTCAATCTGGAGCTTGGGGTTGATCTGCCGCTTCACCTTGTTTACGGTCTGGAGCAGCTGTTCCAGGCCCTTGGCGGGCAGGTACTCCGCCTGAACGGGGATTATGACCCTGTTGGCAGCCGCCAACGCATTGACCGTGAGCATACCCAGGGAGGGCTGGCAGTCGATCAGGATATGGGAATACTGTCCCTTGAGCGTGTCCAGATACTGCCGCAGGATAGTCTCTCGGCTCATGGCGTTCACCAGGGAGACCTCCATGCCGGAGAGCTGGATGTCGGCAGGCATCAGGTCAACCCCCTCCGGGTGATGCAAGATACCCTCGCCAGGGCGCAGCGGCTCGTCCATCAGAATACGGCCCATCACGTCGGACAGGGTAAAGGGCAGCTTGTCCGGCTGGGGGTGGCCCAGGCTGATGGTCAGGCTGCCTTGCGGGTCCCCGTCGATCAGCAGCACTTTCTTCCCGGCCTGTGCCAGCCCGATCCCCAGGTTCGCACAGGTGGTTGTCTTGCCAACGCCGCCTTTCTGGTTGGCGATGGCGATGATTTGCGTGTTCAATGACTTCACCTCATTTCTGATTGGTGTTGTCATGTGCCTGCACAGCAGTCCTGGAAATGACAAAAGCCGCCACTCGAAACAAGTGACGGCTTCGCCTAAATCCAATATTCTACTGTGTTTGAAATCAAAAGGCTTTGAGTTCCTTTCTGCTATTCATTTGTCGTTAATGAAACACCCCCTATAATTCGACTTATTTCAGTATGATTTTTCGGTTTGGAAAAGGATGAAAAAACCAGACTGAAAACCTCAAAACCCTTGATTCTACGGGGCTTTTCCGGTTTGTCGTAATTATACCGTAAGGGCACAGCCATGTATCGCTGCTGATCGACATGGGCTTCAGTGCCGTGGCAATTGCCGACCGCGTGGGACATGAAAGTATCGACATCACCTACCGTTACGCCCACCTCTTCCCTTCGAAGCAAGCTGAGATGGCCAACAAACTGGACGATGAAAGGATGGTAAATCTGAATGTCGGCTAAAAAATGTGACAATCACAACCGCTGGCGGAACATCACCGTCGGCTTCCGGGTTTCCCCGGAGGAAAACGAGCAGCTGAACAGAGCGGTGGCTATGTCCGGGCTCCCGAAGCAGGAGTACTGCTATCGGAAATGCATGGACAACAGCATCACTGTCACCCCGAATCCGCGAATCTTCAAAGCGCTGAAAACCGCGCTGGACGATGTACGGACAGAACTGAGACGCATCAGCACCGGAGCCCAGCCCAGCGATGAACTGGTGAACGACATTACGCTAATCACAAAAATGCTGAACGACATGAAAGGAGAATGACCATGACCAGCATCTTTGAACAACTCAGCGGCACCTATACCCAAGGAAGGGACGGCATGCTTTACCCCAACCTCACTCTGGGCGACAGGAAACAGCGCCCCATCGGCAGATGGGGACGGATACACAGAGTCTATCTGGAAACAGAACATCCCGGCCTGTATGATCGGATGATCCTGAATGGTACTCTGGACAGGAATCTGGCAGATGCAGAGGAACGTGCTCAGGCCATGCTGGAGCAGTTGATCCGGCGGATGGCGTTGCAGGAAGGCATCACGGAAAACCTGAAGGCTGCCGACCAAATGGAATGGGTCCGCAGGATGAACAGCATCCGCAGCAGAGCGGAAGAAATCGTAAGGGAACAGATCATCAACACCCTGTAAGCAAAGGAACCGATCATGGAAAAAGCAAAACGAAACATTCACTACAGCTTCAAAGTGTCGCCCGATGAGGATGCCGCTATCCGACAGAAAATGAAAGCCCTCGGCATCCGGACCCGATCCACTTACCTCCGGGCGATGATGCTGAACGGGTACCTGCTAAAGCTGGATCTGCAGGAGATGCATGAGGCCGTTCGCCTGATGGGAAAGATGGGCGGCAACATCAACCAGATCGCCCGAAGGCTGAACGAGCATGGCTCGATCTATGAAACCGAAATGGACGAAATCGTCGATGAGCAGAGAGAACTGAAAGAACTCCTGAGCCAGATTCTGCAACGGCTGGGACACGACCATGGATTACGAACAGAGAAAAAAACATAGCAACACAGCGGCGGATGGTGCAGTCACATCCGCCGCATACTTTTGAAAAGGGGGAATGTCATGGCAACCACCCATATCATTTCAATTCACGTTGGAAAAGGCAAAACAGCACATCAGAGCCTCAAAGAGCGACTGGATTACATCATGAACCCGGAAAAGACGGACGGTGGGATTCTGATCTCGTCCCACGCCTGTTCCCCCGAAACTGCAGCGGATGAGTTCATGCTGTATCGTCAGGAATACCTGAACACTACCGGCAGAAAACGCGGGGATGAGGTGCTCGCCTATCATGTGCGGCAGGCTTTCAAGCCCGGGGAGATCACTGCGGAAAAAGCAAATGAGATCGGGAAAGCATTGGCCGAACGACTAACGGATAAGCAGCATGCTTTCGTGGTAGCCACACACATTGACAAACAGCACATCCACAACCACATCATATTCTGCGCTACAAGCCTGGACGGCCGGCAGAAATACAGGGATGTAAAGAGATCCGCCAAGGAGCTGGTGCAGATCAGCGATGCGCTGTGTGAGGAAAACGGATTATCAGTTATCTGCAATCCACAGGATAAAGCTGTCCCATATGACAAGTGGGCGGTCAATTGGAAAAAGAGCAGTCACCGGGATGATCTTCGAATCATGATCGATGCCGCTCTCCGGCACCGGCCAGACGGATTCAATGCGCTTCTACAGATGCTGGAAGATGCCGGATGCCGCATCAGGCGCGGAGCCCATATCAGCCTCAAGCCGCCGGATGGACAACGCTATATCCGGTTGAAGAGCCTCGGCCCGGAATACGATGAGGATACATTGCGACAAGCGCTGGCGGGTGATCATGTGCACATTCCGAAAACTCCCTGCGCTGATTATTCCAAAAGTCAGATCAAGCGGCTGATCGACATTGAAGACAAGCTGCGCGCCGGAAAGGGCAAGGGCTATCTGGTGTGGGCTGAGCGTAACAACATCGACGCAATATCCCAAACGGTCATCTTCCTAAAAGAGCATCACCTCGGATCACCGGAAGAACTGGAAAAGCAGATTGATGATTTGCAGTCTGCCTATGAAGAAAAGAAAGCCTCCATCCGACAGGCACAAAACCACATGAAAGAAATCAATCGTCAACGGCAAGCCATCCGGGATTACCGTCGGACGAAAGAGATATACACTCAGTTTAAAGAATCCGGCTGGTCAGCAAAATTCTATCAGGAGCATCGCGCAGAAATCGAAGCACACAAAAAAGCACAAGCTGTCTACGAGCTTCACGACGGCAAACTGCCGACGCTGAAGGAGCTGACAGCGGAATACGTTGCGCTGAAGGAGCAGCTGGATGCATACAAGCCAGATCTGGCAGAGCTCAAATCGAAGCTGACAGACCTGAAGCAATCCGGTATAACTACAAAATACTTATCCGGGACATTCCGCAAACAGATCAATATCACCGCAAAGGAGATCGTATAGAACGATAACAACGCCTCCGTGCCGGAACTGGTTTTCACCGTTTGCCGGCATGGAGGCTTCTTTCATTTTTATGCCGAGGTGCTGCACTAGGTTGGGCGCAACAAGACACCACAACCACAGATCGCAAGATCTGGTAAAATGGGCTTGGGGGCGGAGCCTCCCAACAAGCAAAGTGCAAAAGGTGCTACCTTTGCCCTGCTTGCAACCATGATAAACATGTATTTGAGATTGCTATCAGCCTTGTTTTGCTCGTTTTCTGCACAAGAAAAGCCAGAGACAGAGACATGGATGAAGATTGATCCTTGAAGCACATACCGAATCGATATCCCACAAGTAAAGAATCTTCGGCTTCCAGCATCACAGTCTATACCAGAAATTACCAATGTAAAAATACCGGCAGGTCATCCATCGATGCTCAGCACACCCGCCATATAGCCCAGAAAACCGTCATATGCAAGCGTCCATCGATACAGTTCATCCCGTATGGGCTGCACATTCCAGTCTTTTATTCGATATTGAGGGATTTGAACGGTATCCATCTGCACCTGTTCACGACTGATCTCGTGAATACGGATGTCCTCATCCGGCGCTGCATGGACAAGCGCCGATACAGAATGATTGTCAATCACCCGGAATGTATCCTCAACTTTGACAAAGGACAGGCTGTCTTCATCCTTGAGCAGATTCGTCTGGTGCTCACCATAACGGGCCAATTCCAATCGAATGGAGTCGGTAACCGAAGTAGGAAGAATCGGACGGTCTTTTTCAAGGAACTCTTTGGTTAACACTGTAGCCGCATGTTTGATGATGGGGTGCTCCTTCAGCAGCGCATCGTCTGCGTAGTTGAGGCCGAAGGACCACATGAGCGCATTCTTTGTTTTTCCGTTCCGGTTGACTCGCCCCGATGCCTGAAGCAGCGATGACAACGATGCCGTTTCACGAAAGCCAACAGAAAACGAAAAGTCAACGCCGGCCTCCACGCACGATGTCGCGACAAGCGTCCAGTCACAGTCGGATGGATTCCGAAGCCGCTGCCGAACGCGTGCCAGCGTCCTCGCGCGATCTCTGGCGGTCAGTGCTGTGGACAGATGCTCCACCCGATTACGCCCATACAGCTGCATGATCGTCTTTGCGATCACCGCTGCGCTTTGAACCGTGTTGACGATGAGAAGTCGCTGCCCCGGAAAGGAATTGACCCATTGTGCAAGCGCTTCACTTGTCATGAGTGCGGGATTCCAGAGATACCGGATGCGGTTCTGCTCATACTGCGCCAGCGCGGAACGAAGCGCGTTGTCAACCAGATCTGGCACTCGCCGGGTTCCGGCTGCCGCAATCTGCTGAATCGTCCAGAATCTGTTGAGAGAACCCGACGCAAGAACCCAATGGCAATTCCACTCGTCAGCGAAGCAGTTGATCCATTTCCATGCAACCGGCAGAAGATGCGAAGGCAATGCGGCGTGTGCTTCATCAACAAAAATAGCACTTCCCGGCAATTCATGCAGCCGCCTGAGGGCAGATGGCCGGTTTGAGGCCAGCGTCTCAAAAAACGCTACCGCTGTTGTGACAATAACAGGGGCCTTCCACAGCGTAGAAAGGTGACGGACACTTTCTGATTCAAAATCCACCCGATGGTGAACCTCCGCAACGATTTTGTTCGGCTCTTCACCCGGAAGAACCAAACATCTGCGATAGGTTTCCACCGACTGCGAAATGATGCTTGTAAAAGGAAGCACCACAAAAATCCTGCGAAGGTGATGCTTTTTCGCCTGACTTAGCATGTATGCCATCACGGCAGTGGTCTTTCCGGACCCCACCGGACTGTCACAGGCAACGACATGGTCATTGACCTTGCTGTCTCTGCAGCATTGATACATCTGTGCCCGTAAACGGGAACGCTCATCCTCTGCCCGAAGACCGCTGACGTAGGCATTCAGCACCTGCAGTCTCTCTGCCGGACGCAGGTCATTCTGCTGCCCATCCATGGGTTCCTGCCCGTAATGTCTCGCCGTATCTCCGTGGTCGGCATCTGCCAGACAGGAAAGCGCCAGGCGCATGAATACCGAGCGGCACCCGGCTGCCGGCTGTTCGTCTGCGGTCTTCTCCCCAAAGAGATCCCGATGGATGGCTTTCAGCTCCGGCAGCTTGCTGTCTGTCGCTGATGCGATATCGGTATCACGGAAAGCCTCGCTGCCGTGACAGCATTCTTTCGGAAAATCCGGAAGACCCCGGTGATGCGACATGACACAGACTGCAGAGTACATTTTGTTCTCATGAAGCAAAAGCGCCGTGCCGGCATCTGTGTGGTTGATGGGCAGATGCGGCTGATTTCCGGCATGCAGGGCAGCTTGATTTTCTTCCTCAAGCTTGCCCAGATCATGCAGCGATGCCGCGTTGGTGACAGCGCTGACCAATGCCATGCCGTCTTCCTGTTTTGCCGCAAATGCAGCCGCTTCCTTCGCATATCGAACAGCGTCATCATGGACATTCTGTACATGATTCAGATAGGTTTGCGCAGGAAAACCATCGTGTGCGCTGTGCGCGAGATATTCTTTATCCATCAGACGTTGGCAAGATCCTGAACACCGGCAAGACGCTGCTTCAGCTCTTCGGGAAGGTCGGCAACATCCTGATAGTCCTTCCAGCTCGAGGAGGGTTCCTCGGCATTTCCGATCCGCTTTGGCGTCAATGCGTCGATCAGCAGATAGTCCGGGCAGCTTCCCAGCTTGTTCTTGTGCTCCATGTACCATGCGTGGCGCAGGCGCACGTCGGGGCGGATATTGGATCGAGTCAGGTCAAGCATGTAGGGGATGGCGCGCTTGAGCAATTCAATGTCCGCCGCTGTACATCCGCTCTTGGCGGCGTAATTGGGATTCACATAAAAGGGCATGCAGTAAACACCGTGCTCCACGACCCGATAGGCCAGGGGAGCCATGCCGCTTTTCTTGCCTTCCTCAACGCCCGCCTTGTTGGTATTGGTATGGCGGACAATGCTGATCGGCGAGATGGACAGGCCCATGCCGAATTGAACCGCGCCGGTCTTGATATACTCCTTGTTGCCGCCATCCTCCAAAAAGGTGTTGCCAAAAATGCGGGCATCCCAATACTTTCTGACAAATGTGCTGTCCATAAAATTGGGGTTGTCATTCATTTCTTTTGTAATTGCTGCCCTGTCGCGCCCACGGGATTCCAAGATGCAATAGAGATCCGCCTGACGGATGTACGCTTCGGGCAAGCTCTGGAAAAATACGCCGTCATGATCCTCGATCAAATCACGGATTTTCCGCTTGACAGATACGGGCGAAATCTCACCCAGTCCATTCGGGCGCTGGCGAGGATCGTTTTCACGGTCAGGATCCCCATTCGGATTGGAATTGACAACCTCGAGAATCAAAAGCCCGGTTGCACGATTGAAATCCACACTCATCTTGCTCTACTCTCCTTTGCTCTGATTATTCGGCATTGCTTTCATCCTGCTTCTCCTGCTTGGGGAAGGAAGCGAGGTATCCGATAAACAGCTGTGCCTTCTGGGCATCACTCCAACGCATGGGAACAGAATACTCTGTCGCAAGCTTGTTGGCGATTTGCTCAAATACCTTCAGGTACCATCCTGCCAGACCGCTGGAATCTTCATTCTTCGTGCGGTACTGCTTTGCCCATGACAGGTAAGGCGCCATTCTCACGGAAAGCTGGGACAGCGTTCTACCCGGCGTTTCGCTCGCGGCAACAAACAGGGCAGAGCCCACAAGCTGCGGCGGAATCTGATTGTTACGCACCACCTTGCAGTACAGCGCATGCAGCTCATCGGAGGCCTTGAGCAGTTGTCCCATCAGGTAGGGTGTAGCTTCCATATAATCATCCTTTCTATTTCCGCTGAAGAACAGAAGCATGGACAGAACGGGCAGGATCTGTTCCAGCTGAGCAACGCGGCTGCACTTTCTTCCACTGTGCAGCAAAGGACCTGCATGGATGAATAGCGGCATACCATGCTGAACGAGAATGTGCAGCTCGTGCAGAAGCAGCCGGTGCTGTGCCCGATGGAGGAACAGCCCGATCCCCTCATAAGGATGCATGGCGGATACCGTTGATGATTCTCCATCCTGTCGCCAAACCTGATTGACAACAGCTGCAACGTCAATGGGAAATGGCGTTGAAAGCCGTATGAATGCAATATCCGGAAGATCATTGCAGGCCATATCCCAGTTTTCAGCGGCATGTATCAACGCGTCTGCCAAAGCAGACTCAGAGTAAAGAAGCTTTGTGCGTCCCTTATCAATTTTTCTGAGCACAAATACCTGAACGCTTTCAGGTCTGTCCTTTGGCGGAATCCCGTTGAATGCAGCCAAAAGGCTTACGGAGATTTCTTTGAAGGTTTCCGATCGATCAGGATGACCAAAAAACTGCACATAAGGAAGCGGAGCCTCCGGTAGTGAGCTGGGATATGCGAATACCGCTTCGCCTTTGCCTGTATTCAGCCAAGTGATGCCTTTGCTCTTGGCATCCCCGCCAAGCCAATTCAAGGCAGCCTGAAACTGGACACGGTGCTGTGCGGATAACGGGTAGGAATCGCGTTTGTCATCAAAGTTATGATATCTGTTCTGGCAGGGCTGCCCGTCGAACATCGTATACAATGCCGGCTCAAACCCCGCGGCAAGCTTAACCTTTGGCATTGGAGAATTGGTCGGCACATAGATTTGTCCGAATGAATCCATCAATCCATCCTCGGTTGTATTGCTCGTCACGATTCTCTCCGCCTGAAGAAATGCTGTATTCAGATATGCAGTAAACTCCCTGCTCGCTGCATACATGCCATAGGTATCATATGCGTCTGTGTCAAAGAATACGGAGATGTTCCGCTTGTCATCTTTGCACGGCTTACTGGCATCACCCAGCTGGAAAAGAATCAGCAAGGCCAGCCCAACGTCCTGCTTCTTTTCCAGCTTTGCAAATACCGCTTTTGTCAATGATTCGTGCAGTACCTGCGCATTGGCAAACGGCGCACATTCTGCCGCCAGAGTATTCAGCAGGTTTTCTTTTGGATTGCCGGCAGTTTCGAGCAGACCGGCCATTTCCCTTGGGGTTGCAGAAAAGCAATTCTTGATACGGCTGTTCTGATGCGGTTCCCACGCATTCTCTTTGCATAAGGCATGAAGCTGCAAGGCATCGATGCTTTCCGGTTTCTCGATGCATTGCGCAACCAACTTTTTCTCTGATTCATCCGTTACGCGGTACAGGCTGATGAGATTGAGCCCGGGAAACGAGGCCTGATTTGATCCGAATTTTCGCAGCTGCATTGCAAGTGCCCGATCGATAGCCTCAAAATCAACCACCTGCCCACCCTTTACCCAGATTCGGATACAGGGAGCCTTCGCGCTCACATTGGGCAGCGGAATGTAATTTCTATAGGATTGCAATGGAACGATTCCCGCCTGTTCCAGTGCTTTGGACAGGGATGACAATTCATTGATCAAAATGAACACCTCTCTTGGGCGGGAACACCAGCGTCCCGGCATGAATCGTCACGTCGTTGTCAAAGCGGTACGAAACCTTCGATTTGTGCCCATCGGGAAATACCTGCCGCAGCATGGAAGGAAAGTGAATATCCTCCATATCGGTACATACCTTTGTCCCGTCCCGGAAGGGGCCAAAGTAGCTGGCCGTAAACTCTCTCAAGCCCAACGAGGGAATAGCAAAGCACTGCCCCCGTTGCAAGCGCCGGTTAAAAATCTCCTGATATGCATGACCGGGCGACGTTGTCCGCATGTCCCATTCCAGAGTTTTTTCAGAAAGCGTATCCTTCCTGTGATTGGGCACAACCACCGCATAGAGCCGATAGCATACATCAATCAGAACGGTCGAATACATCTGATATGCATTTCCAAAGTCAATGCTCTTTTTCTGGCGCAACGGTCCCTTGTAGTTTGTTGCGTATGAATGAAACTGAACAGGAGCGCATATTTCAACCCTGGTTGGAATGATCTCCACATCCGGCCCGAAAAGGATGGATTCAAAGATGCCCTTGCAGGCCGAATACGTCGGTGCCGGATAGCTGACAGGACTGTCACCGCTGTCCGGTCTGGTCCACATCGCCGTTGATCCTGCGATTTCCATCTGTATGGGATACGAATGATGAACCATGCTTTCAACTCCATTCCTGTGAGCAAGATAGCAGATGAGCTGCGGCGTTGAGAGATACAATCCGATAACACTATGAATATTATACCATAATCCCGGCTGTATGGTAAGGGTTTTTGGATTTTAATATCCTTCTATGATGCATTACGAAGAAAAACGCCGGCATATGCACGGTGGTCGTAAAACAGTAAAATTCAAAATATCATGAGAATTGGTTGTTCTCGGGAAGCGGCGTGACTTCGGTCACGCCGTTTTTCCGTTCATGAGCACATCCAGAGGGATGAAGCCGATGCCGTCATACTTGATGTGGATGGTCTGGCGTCGCTTGCCGCTGGACTTGTCCGAGGCCTCCACATAGATGCTCTGGATCAACTCCCGCAGGGCGTAGGGCGTCAGCTTCTCGATGCCCACATACTTGTCGGCCTTCTGGATGAAAAGCTCGATGTTCTCATTCTGTCGTTCCTGTACTTCAATTTCCTGTTGCAAGGTCTGCGTTTCCGCTTCCAGCTGCTTCTGCTCCGCCTCGTAGCTCTGGCTCATCATGTCGAACCGCTCGTCGCTGAGCCGTCCTGCGGCGTTGTCCTCATAGATCTTGATGAACAGCCGCTTCAGCTCTGCGATCCGCTTCTGATTGCGCTCCAGCTTCTTACGATGGATCTGAATCTTTTCGCTGCTCTCCAGCCGCGTTTGCTGGCCCATGACGGACACGAAATAGTCCTTATGGTGCAGGATATGGTCCGTCACCATCTGGATGTGGTGCAGTACCAGACGCTCCAGAACAGACTCCCGGATGTAGTGGGTGCTGCACTTCTCCTTGTCCTTCCGGTGGAGGGAGCAGTCGAAAAACGCATTCTGAGGCTTGTAGTTGTTGGTGGCACCGTAGTACATCTTTGCACCACAGTCGGCACAGAACACCAGACCAGAGAACATGCCGGTTCTTCCGGTGCGGGTCATGCAGTGGCGCTGCTGGCGGATCTCCTGGACCTTTTCAAACACATCATCCTCGATGATGCGCTCATGGGTGTCCGGGAACACGGCCTGATTTTCCAGTGGGTTTTCCCGCTGCTTTTTGTCCCAGATAGAATTGGTGAAGGTCTTGAAGTTCACCGTGCAGCCGGTGTACTCCCGGCGTTCCAGAATGTTGACCACAGAGCTGTCCGACCATTTACAGGGATTTTCCGGCAGAGGGTGGGGCGTTCCAAGGCCCTGCTGCTTCTTGTAAGCGGTAGGCGTCAGCACCTGATCCGCTCGCAGCTGATTGGCGATTTGGGACGGGCCACGGCCCTCCATGCACATGGTAAAGATTCTCTTGACCACCTGTGCGGCCTCCGGATCGATGAGCCAGTGGTGGGGATCGTTCGGGTCCTTCATATAACCATAGGGGACATTGACCGTCAGCGGGATTCCTTTCTCGCCCTTGGACTTCTGGACAGCACGGATCTTGCGGCTGGTATCACGGGCGTAAAACTCGTTGAACCAGTTTTTGATCCCGGCGAAATCGTTGTTCACACTGTTGGGATCGGCGCTGTCGAAGTTGTCGTTGATGGCGATGAACCGGGTACCGTACTTGGGGAAAGTCAGCGTGGTGTAGAGGCCCGTCATAGCGGAGTTTCTGCCCAGGCGGGACAGGTCCTTAACGATGCAGTTGGCCACCTTGCCAGCCTCGATCTGGGCCAGCATTTCCTGAAAACCGGGCCGGTCAAAGTTGGTGCCGGAATAGCCGTCGTCCACAAAGAACACCGGATTCGTCATGTGGTGCTCTCGGGAATACGAAAGCAGGATACTTTTTTGATTTTTAATGGAGAGAGACTCGCCGGCCCTTTCATCCTCCTGAGAAAGTCTGCAATAGAGTGCGGTAATCTTTTCGGTTGCTCCGAACATTTCTGTTTCCTCCTTTGGTGGAGCAACTGTCAGTACAGGGTTGGTTGTCATCATGTTAACATAACTTTTCTCGTTTGTCATGCGTCCTCCCCCATCTCAACCGGAAAATTTTGTGCGGTGATCCGCTCCAGCTTCCGCAGCATATTCTGAGAACCTTCAAAGCTGCAGGTGACGGTATAAATGATCCCGGAGATTTCTTCCGTCAGGGAGATGGACGGGATCTGATAAGCGGAAATATTCCAGCAGTGCAGGTTTCCGTTTTCGTCCCGGTACACGGAACTCCGCTTTGTGGTTTCGGATGTACGCTGGATTTTAAAATAGGGATCAAAGGGGACCTCATTCTGTTCAGTTTCTTCCTCAAACAGCCCTCTCAGCCACTCCATTGCGTCTTCGGGCTCTGCGAAAGCAGCCTCCTGGTCGGTATTCTCATCGACATCGAATACCTCACTTAATGCCCAATCGAAAAAACTATCCCACTCGTCTTCATCTTCCGGCAAGGGGAGTTGCAGCATCAAATCGAAAAATTCACAAGCCAATTTCCACTCACGGTCGCTGAAGCCCTCGTGCGTTTCCGGGCCAAAGTCAATTCCGAATTTTCCAAACATATTCTTCCTCCTTGTCTGTTCCGTTGTTGTAACATTGAAAGAAGGCAGCAAAAAAGGCCGCCACAAAACGCACCTGCCCTGCGAACGCAGCAGATGTGTTATGTAACAACCTTACTCTTAAATGGTAAAAACAAATACTCTGATTCAGGATCAGAGTCAAGTGGGACTTGCCCACAATATGTCAGAAAAATAGATTATTCAATTTCAAGTTCATTCTACACGATGCGGCAGGATTTGGCAAGTATTTGCCTCTGGTGTTAAAGAAAAATTTTCAATTTGCCACATGGAACAGAAGCAAAAATGCAAAATCTGGTTTTTGAAAAGCCATCGGAACGATGGCACAGTCGCTGCCGCAAGGCAGCGTTCGAGGGGTTTGGGGCGTTTCCCCGACAAGCGATTTACAAAACTTATGCGGAGTAGAATTTTTGTAAGCAGGTAAACAGGGCCCTGTTTACACTGCTTGCGAATTTGTAAAGCGGCAAAGTGGTACCACTTTGCACTGCTTGCCAAGTTGTGAAGCACCCCACCCGGAGCCGTTCGTTCAAAATCCGGTCATGCTTTGACTTCGGTCCAATTCGGCCTGAAGTTGAAACCGGCTTCCGAGAAATTCCCATAAGCAAAATCAGAGGGACTCCGATTTTCCGGAAGCCCTCTGCTGATGAATTGCTCAACTATGTGCGGATCAGATGCCAGAAAAGCACCTGTCATAAAGTGGCAAGCAGTGGAAACCTGTACAGGTTTCCTCATTTTCGCAGATCCGCCCGCTGGCCGTATCCGCAAAAATTGCTTGCTGGGGGAAGCATCCCCAGTCCCCTTTGAAACCATCTGCGATGGTGGCTGCAAAAGATCTATACGATTCGGGTATCAACTCATTTCTTGATCTTTTAAATATCTCCTGTAATTTCTTTTAGTACAATCGGCTTTGCATATTTGATTAGGGCATCACTAATGAAAATTGTATCAGCCCCTCTTGGCTTAGCCCACATCGCCGGATAGATGACCAGTTTCTTGCTGGCCCATTTTCCCCGAACAGTTATGCGATGTCCATCAAAATCGACAGAAAAACCAGAACGCTGGAGAATTCGTGTCATCGGAGCCAGAATTTCTTTCTGTTGGACGGGACTCAGTTCTGCCGGTAATTTTGTTTGTTCACCCCAGTCCAGCAAATTCAGCGCTGCCTTTCGATCCAACATTCCATGAACAAATTGATTTCGATAGTGCTTCAGGCACTTATGGCAGGCACTTTCACAGGTGCATCCCTCCAACAGCTCTCTGGTCTTTGAGAGCAGTGTATGGATCTGAGATTCCATACTGACTGCATAACCGGCGCCGCTGGAAAGACTGTCGTACAGATAGATGTCCACGTATTCACCGCTGGAATTTTGACGGATACGATACCCTGTTACCAGCTCCGTAAATTCTATATCCAATTCCTGGCAAGCGGCAAGTCGCAAGGCTTCTGCCAAAGATTGACCAGCTCGATTCAACCAGGAGTTCTTCTCTGCATTGACATCTACCTTCATCCTATCCAGTTCGAATTCCAGAACCAGCATATCGGTGATAAAATCGTACCCTAAATTCACATTGATGGTATCCGTATGCTTGCATCGAGTCCGATTAAATTTTGAGCGATAGGGCCGCATAACATTTTTCAGAACGCTTTCATCATCACCAGGCATGGCAGCACCGCAGTCACAACAGACCGTGAATCCCTTATTACCTACACCTTTATTCAGCATAATAATTCTCTGGTTCGGTCGAACTGCCATTCGAATATTGGCACATCCATTGATCTCGGATACATCATCTGCCTCCGGCAATGTGGAGTATAGCGGCTGCTGAGTAGCAGAGTATTCTTCATTCAACTGAGCTGTTTCAATGGATCGGGCATCCTTGGGTGCAAAACCCCAAGGCCGCAGCATTTCACGCATAGGGGTCAGTGTTGGATTGCCGCAGAAGGGACAATGCTCCATATGGTCTTCCCGTAAACCAAACCATCCACACTTCTCGCAAGTCATAACGCCCTTGCGATAGTTGGCATCCTGAATAAAAGGCCGTGCAGGAGAGGCTGCAGTTGCTTCAGTTCGGTCTCCGCCGGGATAATAGAAACCACCGATCTGATAGGTCGTTTTGTCTACAACAATGGCTCTGCCGGGAGCGTATTCTCCAATGGCCATATCAAGTCCCCGTTCAACCTGATATTTCAGTTGCCCGTTTGGTTTGGAAATATAGGTGCTGACCACATTCTTAGGAAAGGAATATGTAGGGATGATGCCTTCTTCATAAAGCGCATCCAGCAAAGACTTTCTGCCGGATTCACTTCCGTCATCTGTTTCAAAGAGCTCGGGGTGTTTGTCACGCTTCGTCTTTAGCTGCGCTAAAGCCGTTGAAAGTGCATCCTTGTAGCTATCCAGCGCCTGTTTGGCCTGGGCAGGAATCAGAATATCATTGTCGGAAATCTGGTGGGTTTTCAGATAAACGCCAAACGCTTCCAAATGCTCATCCAAAAAAGTAATCGCCGGAATCGCATCAAGGCTCTCGGATTCTAATTTTAAGTAGCTTTGCAGTGCAACCATTCCTAAGTGACGCTGCACAATTTTTTCACTGCTGGTATCCACCCACGGTCTGCGAGGGTCTCCCCTGAACATGGGAACAGGATTAGCAAAGTACAGAGCATCATGGGGTCCATCTTCACAGAACGTCACAATGGTGGACAGACTGGAACCACGCCGACCAGCACGGCCGGCACGCTGTTGGTAGTTCTCTCTCATAGGAGGAATATTTCGCAATCCGACGGCCACCAGAGAGCCAATATCAATACCGACTTCCATGGTGGTCGTACTGCTGAGGATATCCACCGGTGCCTGACCAGCTTGCAAAAAGTCCTGAAAGCGCAGTTCATACTGCTCCGTTTTTGACCACAATTCATCTCGCTGATCCTTATGAGACAGCTGAGCAGTATGCTCTTCTGTGTCAATGACACGAATCGTTTCTCCGTTCATTGCGTCAGTAATCGGAGATCTCCAGAAATCCAGTGCAGCAATTTCTTCTTGTGTCATAGGATGGATCTGCTCACATTGACAGCTGGGGCATTTTCCATGCATAGGATATGCTGTTAATTCAGAACAGCGTTCACAACGGTACCACGAATGATTTAAGTCGAACCGAGGCTTTACACGAGAAAGATCAACATAGTACTTTCCTTCATCGTGCTGTCCTTCTGCCATAAAGGTTTCACGAAGAACCCGTGCCCAAATTGCTTCTTCTGGATCATTGTCCTTCCATCCCATCAACTCTTTGAGCGTGTTGGAAAAATGCCAATCCTTATCCATGCCATAGCCTGCGTAGTTGGAACGAACCTTAAGTCGTACATCGTTTGAAATTGTTTGTCCAAGCACGACAAAGGAATCGCAGGCCCATAAAATCCAGGCGTTAAAAAACTCCAGAAAAGCATCTTCCTCAATATCAACCCCGGCTTCATCCAGTGCGTCGATTGCATCCCATTTTGCGGAGTCGGTCGGCTCAATCCAACTGATGGCAGAATCCACCAACGTATTATATCCTCCGCAATACAAGCGCAGGAGTTGCTCTTTCATCTGACTGGGAGCATGTTCTGCTATCGAAAACCGTGGTTCATAATCCCTGTGCCGTCGTTGGCTCTTCTCATAGCTTCTGATCGCCTGCTGCCCATGCTCCAGAAGAACTTCTTGCTGCTGTTCCTGGAACAAATGCACATGATTTTCGGCAGCAGCCATGGCAAAGAAGTCATACAAAGAATTTAACGAATGTTCTTTCGTTCCCTGCTCCATTCGGTGGATTGCCAGAGCAGTTAGCTGTCTTGCTGCGGTCATATCCGAAGCATCTGACATATCCCGAGCCAGTTTTGCGGCTCTTTGACGGCTATCAGAAAAGAGAAGAACCTTTCTTCCTTCATTCGGCAGCTGATCCGGGCATCCCATTTTCTTCGGAACCGGAGGCTGCGCTTGGAACTGTGCTTTGATTAGATTGAAAAACGAAAGGTTGCCTCTGGTGCTGAAAGAAGTCAGCTGCATTTGGGAAAGCTCATGCCGACAATGGGGGCATGTGGAAAATGTCAGAATGTTGGGACGTCCCTTCGCAGTAAAATCGCTGTAATAGAGTTTTCTAATTCCGGGTTTGCCATCCAAAGAATCATCTGCGAAATCAATAAATCCGCTTTCAATGTCCAGATAACAGGGGAATATTTTATTCTTACCTTGCTTTTGGGGTAACTGATAATCTGTATCTGGCAAGAACAGGTGGATTTCTTTTACCTCATCCTCATTAACAATTCCAGGTTGGTGCCACAAATAAGTTTTTTTGCGATTTTCAAAATCAGCAGTTAGAACATACCCTTTGATGAAAATACTGCCGCAGCGACGGTCGTTATAAAGCTCGTAAACTGCACTACCGCATTCCTTGCAGGTCATTCTGCCATCAGAAAAATAAATTTCTCCCAAGGTCAGCCCATTTTCAGAGTGACAATGGGGACAATTTGGATTTGTGCAGGCGTAAACGCCTTTGATTCCACGAAATAGCATGTGCATTCGGGCAGGAAACAGGACGCTGCCTTCTTCGCTGCGAGCCAGGGGAGCAATCGCCAACATAACACTCACAGCATGAATGGCATCTTCTGTGTCACCTTCCGGAAAAATGGAGTCTGCCAGTTCCTGCAAGGAAACGGCAGTCCCTCGGCAAAGCTGAAACATCTCACAGAACGGTTTATACGCAACGAGATGATCATATAGCCAATGACATGCGCAATCCACATCCATAAAGGGAGCTGGTGCCCCCGGAATACCGGACCAGAAATGATTCAGTGCATCCAATCGCTGAGTGTCATCGCCCTCGAAAGGTTCGGCTTCCATCCCAACAAAATGAGATAGTGGAAGATCATTGCAGCGCTCTGCACCAAGCTTTTCTTTTTCACCGGTCAGATAGCAGAACGAATGATTATCATCCGAGGCAGTCAACGCATTGGCGAAGTCCCGCACCGCCTTGCGGTCTTCTTCGTCATTGTTTGGCATACTGGCAGTGGTCAGAATAAATTGGACTCGGCTCCGATCGATTCCTAAACGGTGAAACAATCTTCGGATCAACAGAGAAACTTCTCCACCGGCAGAACCACGATACATATGTGCTTCATCAATAACAAACAGAAGCTTGTTTTTGGGATCACTTTCTAACCATCTTTTGGTATCATCCCAGATCTTTTTCTCTCTGGGGCGAAGAAGCATATACTCCAGCATAGAATAGTTGGTGATCAGAATATCAGGGCAGAACTGCTGCATCTCAAAACGAGTGACTAATTCCGCATCTTCTGCATCGGGGATATGTTTGCTGTTGTGTAATTTCTCCAGGAAAGCATCAAAATTTTCCTTGGATGGAATTTTACCTTCCTTCGTCAATTGACGCAGAAAATCTTCACCTTCATCCGTTTCCGGGTGGACCATTTTAGAATAGGTATTTTCCAGCCTATGATCGGCGTCCTTTCTGGGTTCCGGTCCTGCATAAGGGGTACGGCCTGTATACATACCGAACTGTGGACGCCGGACACCATTTCCGCAAATCTCACGGAAAATTTTCACAAAGCGATGATCCGGGTCGCCGATCAGTCTGCGAAGACGACTCACCTGGTCAGAGACCAGTGCGTTCATGGGATACATGATAACCGTGCGTACACCACGAAGCGCCCAATTGTCTGTTCGATTTCTGGCCTCATCAGCAAGCTTTGCCATCAAGGGCCACATAAAACACTCAGTTTTACCGGAGCCTGTACCAGTGGACACAAACAAATCTTCCCCACTGAAGGCTGCCTCCAGAGCAGAAATCTGATGGCAGAAGGGTGCAGGATAGACACCCAGGTCTGCGATGGACAGCTGGGTAAAATAGTTTTTCAGCCAGTCAGGCAATACTTCGGAATCTTGTATTCCATTTTCTTTACTCTTATAGGCAGGCGAGGATCCAATATAAGGTTTCTGATATAAAACTCCTTCTTGGTCCAGCTTTCCCTGTAGCGCAGATAGCAGAATGGGGGACTTCCCGAAATATTGGGATTTTATATAGTTTTCCAAAGCTTGCCGCAGCTGCATATGTACGGCATTTGCTCCATTTGCCATGTTTTATTCCTCCACAAAGCGGTATCCAATGGATTCCAGATGCTGCTTGAACACCGGATACACAATTTCGGACATTTCACGCTGAAACACTTGTGGTGTTTTCTGCGTAATATCAAAGTTGATCGGCCAGCTGTATAGCTTGAAGAAGTCCTCTTCTGCAGGGGGCAGACGATATCCCAATTTAATCGACACCGTATGATTTGAGGCAGATTTAACGACCACTGGCGGGAGCTTCTGCGCAGCCTCTAAAAGTCCACAGGCGATGCGCCGATACTCTCCATAGCCAGGCTGACCAATGGTTCTGAAATCGTCTACCCTCCAGGAGGGAATTGACTTTTGCTCAAAATGGCCGTTAAGCCAGCGATAAAAGACGTACAGCTTATTGGGAACTCCGTAACGGGCCATTGAAGGTATTTCAACCTTGTCCGGTTTTTCCTGCCAATATCCTCTGGAAAATGGTGGCTTCAAGCGCAAAAATTCTGCATCTTCGGGCCACTCCACTTCGTTCCAGTCATTGCTCGCCAAAACTTCCTGTAAATAGTCGGAAAGGGGCTGCTTCTGCAGCTCAAACATCTCTGCCGCAGATTGACCATGCTCTGCAGCTTTTGTAACACCATACAGCCCCAATCCGCTCATGTAACACGGCTTCTCCGGCGGAACGCCCCGGTACAAGGAGCATTGTCCCGTCCCTCCGGTACTTGGTGCCGCAGGATACAACCGATGAGAAGAATGGTAAAAGAATCCGTTCCTTCTGTAGGTTTCGTATATATCCTCAATGATACCGCTCCGATCCGATGGGAAGCGATGTGCATCCTCTGGGTAAATGGAAAGATATGCGTCCAAAACCTGGGCCGCTCTCTTCTTAAAGTGCTGAATAGAGACGAACTTTTCATCTTCGGGATGGTCCCAAATTGATGCAAGAGCTATCTTACCCGTTGCACTATAAATTGCTTTACAGAGGCTTTCTGTACCAGCAGTTTCTGCAATATTTAGCTGTTTTGATATTTCAGAAATCAGTTGATCTTTCATAATATCACTCTTCTACGTAACGCTGAAGCTCCGCCCGGACTTCTGATTTTATGTTTTTCTCACTATCCAGCAACTCAGTCAGTGCTTCCTGTTTACCGCTTAAAACGCACATGGGCAACATTCCAAACAGGTATTCCATGCTGGTATCAGAAATGGAGCCTATACACTTGGCGTCTGCCAAAACCTTTTCCAGACGGCTCAGCATCAGCCGACTCAAGCCCAGCTTTTTGACCGGGCCCATCTTAGCCCGATACTTTGGATCTGGCTTGAATTCATCGTATTCAGCCGTTTCCTGACCAGCGTCCATATTTTCTACAGAGGGAAGCTGATCAACAAAGCATTCCGTAAAAACGGGATAAGCATAATGGTACAAACTGCGAGGCTCGATCTGAAGGTCTTCGGTGAACGGATGAAGCCACAAGGCAAAACCGTTGTTGGAATGAGAGATACAGGAAACCCAGTCTGGGTGGAACGGATTTTGCACCGCAGCCATGTCTGATTCCACAAACCCGGAAATTGCTTCGGCATCCTGTTCACCGCAGCATTTAAGTAGATCGATTTTTTGACCGCAGATCGTCATAGACAAGGCATCTGCAATGGCGTTTGCGTTGGGGCCGGCCAGTAACAGCGGCATACGATTCAGATATGAAGAGTATAGGAAGGAGGACAGCATAGTTGTCCATTGCGATCCGATACCCGCAAGCTGAAGGTTGTCACATAGCAGTTCGAAAGTATCCCTCCAGCTGCTGCATCCTTCCAGGTTGTCCATACTATGGCACACCTCGCCGGGGGTAAATGTCCAACGGTTTGTCGAACCACTCTGCACGGATTGCTGGGGCATAAAGGCCGACAATTCTGCAATAAAGCCAGCCATATCCTGCTGTGCCAAGCCAATTTTATCCTGGATGGCCTGAACGGTTTTAGTGCCTAATGCCTCATACTCTTCAATTTTCTTCAAAATGCTATCAAGTTTTGATTGTGCTTTTGATGTATCCGCAAGTAATTTTTTATAGGCAGCTTCAGCATCAGCCGCATCCTTATGTTTTTGATCAATTTCAGACTGAGCTGTAGCAATTTCTTCAGCATGAGTAGCCAGCCATTGACTTTTAACAGCGGCTTCACACTGAGCACGCAATGCATCGTGATTTAATGCAATTTGTGCTAAAACATCAGAATCAATGTCTCCCTCCTGAATAAGGCTACCGGCTCTCTTTACGAATTGTTCAACGTTTTCACTGGCAATTTCCAAGGGACAACCAAGTTTTTCTGAAACTTCTTCATACAGAGACTCCATACACGCTCGGTCAAAAAGTGCTTTACAATCCCTCCATTCAGCTTTAGTTTTCCCGATACAATCTTTATAAAGCTTCCATGACATGCGATCTGAAATTGTAGTCCGAATCAATTCATCGACATTACCAACAGGGATATACTTTTCAGGTTCTCCCAATCTTATACGCCTCATAAAGCGTAGATTCTTATCATCCCAATTGTAAATGTCGCTGCTCTGGAAGGAAAAACAAGGGAGTGAATAGGTAGTATCCTTAAGCTTTGCATATTGGTTGCAGACAACAAACTCTTCAGGACGACACAGAACTCCTATGAAATTACCCCATGTTCTTTCGTAGCAAAATAACGTGTCACAAATATACGGCTTTGTCCAAACTGAACCATCTTTTAAAGATTCAATTAGTTTTTGCGTGGATTTTACGTCTTGACTAACCACTACACGTATCGGCAAAATATCCGACACAAAAAAAGATTGCACGTAGTCGGTTTCCGAATCGTTAAGATTAGGAGTTGCTGTCCAGCGCCATACGCCTATCGTGTCCACCTGAGAAGGGCCGTCATTACGATATAATCTATCACGGTTTTCAAAATAGGTTGTGCTTCGATTGGATTTGTAAGGAACCGATAGTTGCTGATCGTTGATGTCAGCAATTCGAGTTAGCCAAATACGTCCATTATAATCTTCCGAAATACGGCATACTGAAACAAACTCCACCATATCATTAGTCATGTTTCACAGCCCCCTTCTTTCTGTTTTGATAAGATACCATGAGCTTAAAAGCATCTACAGGAATATTCCCTTTCCGAATCATTCGATATAACCATTTTTTTGACTGTGGGAAATTCGAAAGGCTCTTTGCTATTACCCCTACACTATGGGGAACAGCCATCGCAGGTCCATTGCAATTGTTTAATTTTTGAATCATTTCTTGATCAAAATCAGCGTAATTTTTGTTTTCCTTTGACTTTTCGAATCTTATACTTCGAACCATGTCGCAGCTCTGGAAAATCCGAACCTCACACCCAAACGAAAGATCATCTACGGTGAGTATTTCCTCAGCAACAATATGTCGTATTTCTAAGATCTTATTATTTTTTAGGAGGATAACCTTTCCGTCAAAAGGTGTTTGAATGGTTAGTTGTTTTCCTTTAGGAAGTCGATTGCAGGTATCTTCTGCAATCAAATTTCCATCGATACTTTTGATCTGTACCTCCGGAAATGCTGCAACCATATCCAGGGGTTTTGTCATGAGGTAAGAAAAACCAATTGCGCCCGACTGCCCCAGAGATAATAACTGTTCTTTTGATGCTGCATAAATCCTATAGAGTTTCCCATCACCAAGATTTTGGTGCTGAGCATATATGGTAGCTGGGTAAATATTAAGTTCAGCATCTCCACCCTGCATATAAAAATAAATTCTTGGGTCGTGGTGGTACAAGAAATAAGGATCTTCAACATACGGTGGCCAAATCGGATAAAAAACTACTGGTTTTTCCGTTAAGAAAATCGACCTCTCCAAGAAAAATCGAGCAACTGAGGCAGAGAAATCCTGCACATGGATTTTATATAAATACCAGGTTGTAAAGGAGCCTGTTCTGGTTTCAGCAATGCTTTCATAGGAGATTCCATGAGGTACATATCCAATGGATCTGCGCTGAAGGAGATAGTAATCTCGATAAGGATATGCTTTACTGCCAGAATACAATATTTTCCCGGTAGAACAATCAAAAAATGAACCTCTGATATTGACGCCTGTTGTTTTAGACGGCCAATATCTGTCCAAATTTGATGATGGATGATCATAAGAAAGATGGTACTCTGTGCTGGGAATATTTCCTACGTTTAGATAGGTAACACCTTCTAAAGAAAGTCTCTCAAATGAGTAAATATGCTGCTGCTTGTTATCATCTGTAATTATGATTTTTTGGCACCTGGGACCGCTTGTAGCAGAAGATGGTGCATGAAAAAAGCCTAATTCCAACAAGTAGCTTCCGTGAGCCACCTTAATGCGAAGTGGCATCGGATGACAGTTATATCCCGTGCTGGCCCGTGCATACGCTTGCGCACGATCTTCACACTCTTTTTTCTGTGCAGCAGATGTATGACGAAAATGTCGTACATTGGCGCCAGGAGCTGTCAGTCCAACATTTTGCGCACACAAAGAGCAAACAAAAATCCCTCTATTAGCTGCGACTGTATACGGGTACATGGAGCAAGCTTCTTCTATTGATACACGACGATATCCAGCTTTTCCATCCCATACACATACATGGGTTAAGGGCATGTATGATCACCTCAATCCTGCTATCATTCTTTCGGATCTATAGCTGCAGAATTACTTTCTTTGATAAAGTCCATCATGTCTCCAGCGTTACAATCCATTACCTCCGCAATACGCAGTAAAACAGATAGGTTTACTTCCTGATTTTTACCTAACTTTGTGAAAGTAGCAGAAGAAAGCCCTGCTTTCTTTCTCAACTCAGCACGGGTTATTTCTTTCTCGGCACATAGTATCCACAGCTTTTTATAGCTAACTTTCATGTGTATCCCCCACAGAAATGTGTTACTTACATTATAATCTTTTTTTCGACGTTCTCAATAGCAATCTCACAATTACAACAGAATTTTATGCTCTTGCATTATCTTTGTTGTGAAACTAAACAATATAGATACTGTATCCTAAAATGTATTTTGATTTAACAAAAGGGAATCTATCGTTTATAGGAAAAACCAGGCATCATCAAGATTTTAATCTCAATGATGCCTGGTTCATGTTTTCCAACCCTGTCAGACAGATGCCATATATCAGTAATTTTCGTGGGCTACTGTTTTATGGCCACCTATCTAATCGCCAGCGCTTCATGGATCACTTCTTATGTGTATTACGGAAAATGGTACGCATGTAGTCGCTCTTTCCATAGACCACTCTGCTGACCAGCATCCGATCGGTCTCCACCTTGTAGAATACCATATAGGACTTGAACGTCACGAATTTCGTTGCGGTTTCTTCACTGGCAGAAGCTTCAAAAACCTCCGCCCAGACGCGTTCGAGGTCACGAACGGCAATCGGGGAGTATTCAATCCTTATTTGCGTTTGCTGTGGAAGTGTGCCCGGACATCATCCTCGGACACCCAGCCTTCTTCCTCTCCCGAGCGGATGCCCGTATTGAGCTCGCACATTAGGCGGAGCATCGCCTTTGCCTTCTCGAATTCTTCATCGTCCGCAATATCGCGGATCGTAAAGCGGCCACGTCCATTGACCGTCAGATACACCGGTGAACCAGCGGAAACCTGTTCAAGAACGGTGTTGTAATTGCGCAAATCGGACACAGGGCTAATGATTGCCATGAGCAGACCACTCCTTTCGATTCCATTATAGCATGAGCAGAAATCTCGTTCAATACTTTACGAATAATTTTACGAACATTAGAGCATATCAAAACAGAATGAGCAATCCTAACTGTATCGTGTTCGAGTCGGTGGTTAGGGTTAACTGGCTTTTCCCTACTCCTGGTCACATTCAAATGCAAGAGAAGCATATCTGATTCAATGGCAAAACCATGATAAACTTCAAATGCTTTGCTCCCCGAAGTGTCTTTTCTCTTGCATCAGCACCCGTTCTGCGCTATACTATACTTGTGGAATCTCTCAAACCGCTACAGCAAAGCAGTCTTCCCTGTTATCACCCTGATAACAGAATGATAACCGGAGGCTATACAGGCAATGGAATAGGAATGCCACAGAGAATCAGAGCCATCACTTGGAATCGGACACACATAAATTATACAGAATGTGTTAAGTCTGAGAGAGTGGGAATAATGAAAAAGTGGATGTGAAGGGCTGCAAAACCTTGAAAACACGCACTTTTTCAAAACAGGATTGCCTGCTTGGTAGCAAGATGATAGCAGCCGCAGCGTTCGTGCTATTCTGATGTGTCGGATGGCGCGAATGGCTTGCGGGTGCTGGAATATAACTTTATAGGATGAAAAAGGCTCTGCTGACTTCCGTGAAGGAAGAACGGCAGAGCCTTTTGTGCGTGTGCCCGGCGTCTCACGTTTCTAAAGGGTGAAAGACCCGAATCCGCCCGGTAGCGGGAAGGAGAAAGCCGAAGGCAAGGGTGTCCGTCGTGAGGCGGAATCTGAAGGAAGCCGGATGTGGGAACAGACTAACCACGGGCAAACCTCTGGCCTGACGAACAGAAACCGTATAGAAGGCTATATGCGAGGGTAAGGCTGCCCAACAAGTCGAAGCCCAATAGCTACACGGAATCGCATGTGGTAAATGCGGCAGGCAGATGGAGGGAAAGAAACGTGTGGTACCCGGGGAGGTCTGCGCGGAATGCGCCGAAAGGCGTAACCGCAGCTGCAAGGCTGCGCTGAACGCGTAGAAGTCAGCCGAAGCCATAGTACCTTGGGGGAAAAATTCAAGGGAAGGGCGGAACCAATACAAGCCGGAGTAATCGAGGGAAGGAGGACGGCATGAAGAAGGCAGAAAACGTCAGAAGCTGCCCGCAAAGAGACAGCACGGAATGCGAAGGGTATGCGGGAGCGCAGAGTGCCGTTCAGCCGGGGAACGAAGAAACGGCAGGCAGAAGCCAGAAACTGCTTGAAGGAATTCTGTATAGAGATAACATGAACAGGGCTTACAAGCGGGTAAAGGCAAACAAGGGAGCGCCGGGAGTGGACGGGATGACCGTAGAAGAAGCGCTTCCATGGCTCAAGGAACACGGCAAAGAAATGACCGAAGCAATCCGAAGCGGAAAGTACAAGCCAACGGCGGTGAGACGGAAGGAGATTCCGAAGCCGGATGGAGGAGTGCGCAAGCTGGGGATTCCCACGGTCAAAGACCGGATTGTGCAACAGGCAATCGCTCAGCAGCTCATGCCACAGTATGAACCGAAGTTTTCGGAAGGGAGCTATGGCTATCGGCCAGGAAGAAGTGCGCAGGATGCCATCTTCAAGATTCGGGGATATGCGGATGAAGGGTATGAATGGGCAGTACAGCTCGATTTGAGCAAGTACTTTGATACGCTGAACCATGAAAAGCTGCTGAACCTTCTGCGGGAAACCATAAAAGATGAACGGGTCATGCAGCTGATTAAGAAATTCCTGAAAAGCGGAGTGATGGAAAACGGCGTAAAGATTGCCACGACGGAAGGAAGCCCGCAGGGTGGCCCACTGTCACCTTTATTGGCGAATGTGTACCTGAACGAATTTGACTGTGAATACGAAAGGCGCGGCGTGCCGGTGATTCGGTATGCGGACGACATCGTATTACTGTGCAAAAGTCAGAGAGCGGCGGAAAGGCTGCTGGAAAGCAGCATCCGCTATCTGGAAGGGAAGCTGAAACTGAGGGTGAACCGGGACAAAAGCCATATCGCCAGGGTGAATGCGACGAAGAACTTCAAGTTTCTGGGCTTCGCATACGGCAAAGGAAAGGATGGACTGTTCATTCGTGCCCATCCCAAAGCCCTGCTGAAAGCGAAGAACAGGCTGCGCGCAATCACGAAGCGAAACCGCGGAGTCAACGTCCGAAAGGTCATGCAGGAAATAAAGGTCTACATGACAGGATGGCTGAACTACTACGGGATAGCGTTCCTAAAGACGAAAATGCGGGAATGGGACGAATGGCTGCGGCACCGAATCCGTGCATACATCTGGAAGCAATGGAAGAAACCGAAGACCAAACTCAAGAACCTCATGAAGCTCGGTGTGCCGGAATACTACGCATATATGGCCGCCAACAGCCGCAGAGGATATTGGTTTACGGCGAACACAGGAGCCGTGACAAGAGGCATAACAAACGAAAGACTCACACGCGCGGGATTCTTTGAACTCTCTCCGGCGTATGAGTCGATTCAGACTGCTTGTATTGGACGCGCCGTGTACCGAACGGTACGCACGGTGCGGTGAGAGGACGGGGGTTAACCACCCCCTCCTACTCGATTGTATCTCGGCAGCACGCAAAAGGTGCGCTACCGGAGAACTATCGGACAACAGAACGGTATGATAGCTTCCGGGAGCGACTGCCGGAACGACTTCGTGCCATGCCATATACGCCCCAAACGATCTCGCCATCGAAAATGCGAAAAGGCTATCAAGAAGTGTTGTCCGAAGCGGAATACAACACCATTTATGAACTGGCGAAAAAGAATGAAGCATTCCGGCAAAGTCTGCTCAACCTCGGCTACGGGCGATATGGTGTGGATACGACCGGGAAGTATCCGAAGGCGGGGACTTTCTTCCTGCGTCCACGATTGGAATTTACCAAAGGGATGCTGGGGCGAACCGAAGATGATTTGTATTACAATCAGCTGAAGCGAGCGCTGGAAAGTAATGTCGTCAATTTCACAAAACTGAACACGACGGACAGGCAGAATTTGTCCACGTCCCCCCACGCCGATCAGGAACTGAACAAAATTCCGGACAAGGTTACGGATGAACAGGCGCTGTTTGTCGGCGACATTCTGGCAACCGGCTTCTGGGCGGCGCGCATTTCGGAGATTACGCAAGAGGACACCGTCCTCATCATCGGCGCGGGACCGACCGGCGTCTGCACCCTGCTCTGCGTGATGCTCAAAGCACCGAAGCGGATCATCATCTGCGAAAAGGATTCGGCGCGCCGCGCCTTTATTCAGACGCACTATCCGGACGTGCTGGTTTGTGAGCCGGAGGACTGCAAAGCCTTTGTCCGGACGCACAGCGATCATGGCGGCGCGGACGTGGTGCTGGAGGTCGCAGGAGCGAAAAACACCTTCGAGCTGGCATGGCGGCTGCGCCCGCCCCAACGCCACCGTGATGGTCGTCGCCTTTTACGACGAGCCGCAAACGATTCCCCTGCCGGAAATGTATGGGAAAAACCTGATCTTCAAGACCGGCGGCGTGGACGCCTGCGACTGCGCCGAAATTCTGCAGCTGATTGCGCAGGGCAAAATTGATACCACGCCACTCATCGCTTCCCGCTGAGCCGGATCGAAGAAGCCTACACGCTCTTTGAGCAGCGTTCGGACGGCGTAATCAAGGTAGCGATCGAAGCGGACTAAAGAAGACGCTATTTCCTGCGGATGCGCTGCCTTCCCGGTCATCAAAACGCCGCCCCCTCCGATGAATTCGGAGGGGGCGGCGCGCAGAACGGGTCGCTGCCCAAGTCGCGCATCAGCAGCGACCGAGGAAAAGGAGTCCGCGAGGGAAGATTGCCCCCCTCGTCAGCATTTGCCTGCGAAATAGCATATCATACAAGTTCGCGATAAGAACGCGCAGGCAGATTGCTTTTGGGAATTTGGGAATTGCGTCAGTAGGTCAGACCGAACCATACCTTGTAGGTATTGCCGTCCTCATCCTGATACGCATAGCTGCCGGAAGGCGACTGCGCCAGCACTTCGGGCGCAATGTACTGATCCTTGTCATAGCCGGGCACGTCGTTGGGAGAAGCGCACAGCTCATACACCACGCCGTCGATCTCGGTATCCGTGACCTCGAGAACTGCGGTGCAGGAGGGCAGCGTCACGGGCAGCTTACCGGTCGGCATGATAGCGCCGGAAAGCACCTGAAGCTGCAGATCCGTGATGGTCACAAGCTCGCTCAGCCCCGCCAGCTCGGTCACGGAGGCAAAGTTCACAAGAATCGCGTCGCAGTAGGGTTCCAGCTTGGTCAGAATCCACGGTGCGCTGAGGGTCAGGGAGCAGATGACGACGCCGCCGTTTGCATGAACTGCCTTGGCGTATTTCTTAATCTTCTTCACGTCCATCAGGGTGGTCAGATCCGTCATACCGCCCGTCTTCATGCCGGTCTTGGTGTCATACTCCGCAACCTCAAGATCCTCAACAAGGTCAAGGGTGTTCATGCAGCCATTATTCGCGGGGAAGTCCGGCTTCACGTCCAGCAGAACGATATCCGCCTCGCCCGCCTTCTCAACGATCACATAGCCGGCTTCCGTGAGGGTTCTGTTCCAGTTCGCCAGCTTGTTGTCGTCCTCGCCGCTGCGGGTAAAGGAAGCGACGAAAACCTTCTTGCCGGTTTCCTTCAGCGGCAGAACGTTATTGTGGTTCTTCAGCAGAACCAGCGACTTCGTGGACATTTCGAGCGCCAGCGTTTCCACCTTGGGCGCATAAGCCGCTTCGGCAGCCAGACTGGTCTGCAAATCCTTATAGGGATTCTCAAAGCGGTCGGATTCCAGCAAAGAGACCACGTTCTTGGTCGTTGCACGGGTCAGGGCTTCTTCCTGAATCATGCCCTTGCTGTACGCCTCAAGCGCCAGAGAATAATCAATCGGCTTGCCCCACCAGTCGCCGATGATGTCGGAACCAGCGTTATACATCAGAGCGATACGCTCAAGGGGCGTCAGCTCTTCCACACCCCACGGAATATCGAACAGGATGTTGCTGTCCGTGTTGACGAAGCCCTCAAAGCCCATCGTATCGCGCAGCAGGGTTTGCAGGAGGGTCGCATTATAGGAGGTCGCGACAGAATCCGAATTGATGTCCACGCCGCGGTAGGTCTGGTTGGCATTGATGGGCATGGGACGGCTGTAGCAGGACATGATGCCCGCCGTCTTGCAGTCAACCGCCGCCTGGAAGCCGGGCAGGAAGTACTTTTCCATGGCGTTTTCCGTGCGGTACATGCGCCACTGACCCGTCTTGTAGTGCGACTTGAAGCCGTTATAGGAAGCGCTGTCGCCGGGGAAGTGCTTGACGATCAGGCCAACGCCGTTTGGCTGCAAGCCGTCGGTGCCGCCCTGATAGCCTTTGATCAGCGCGGTCGTGATGTTCGCCATCACCGCGGGATCCTCGGTGAACGTTGTCACGTTGCGTCCCCAGCGCGGGTCGGTAATCAGGTCGATCTGACGGCCATACATACGATCCAGCCCCTTCGCGTCCCAAATCTGGCGATCCAGATCCGCGAAGCGTTCAATCAGGCTGTAGTCGCCGCCGTTGGCAACGTCGCCCATCACCGCCGCCGCCAGACCCATGGTGCCGGGTTCGCCGGGGAACTTCTGGGGGTTGGAAATGAGGGTGAACGGAATGCAGGGTTCGCCCGTCGCCGCAGCGGCGTATTCGGTCGTCAGATTCGTGGCGTTGTTGTACAGCACGCCCGCGCCCACGTCCGACATCACGCGGACAACGCCCATGCGATTGTTGAAGGCGATGATTTCCGCCGTTGAGTTGTTGACACGCGTCGGATCGTCCATCGCAACGTCAAACACCTTTTCGCTGACAACCATCAGCTTGCTGAAGTCCACGTTTCCGTCTGCATCCAGCGCCGCTTCGTAGGTGGTCGCGCCGGGCATCAGAACCATCTGCGCCAGCGACAGACCAATCTTCTGCTCTACGCTCATCTTGGCAACCAGATCGGCTGCGCGGGTTTCGGGATCCAGACGCCAGTCCTCAAAGGGATCCAGCTCGTGGTTGTTGTTCGAGTCCTTGAAGTACTTTCCGTCCGCCTTGATTACGCCGACATAGGTGACGCCGATGGTCGGTTCACCCTCGCCGTTGGCATAGAACACAGGCTCGACATACTCCTTCGGTCCCGCCCTCTCCGCGTCAAGCGCGTAAGGCGCGGGAATGTACTCCACGCCCTCCGCCATCGTGGTGGGCAGCATCGACAGCAGCAGCATTGCCGTCAGCAGCAGACTGATGACTTTCTTCATGGTAACATCCTCCTTTTGAGGTTCGTTCACCTCGTTATCTGCACTATATCAGGTTCCACACCTTTTGTCAATCATTTTGGCCGTTTATCGACCATATCGAACATGCATGTTCGAATCATTTTTTCGTCGTGAATTGATTTTTTCGTTTGTTCACGTCACATTTCATGTCGCTAATCATGAAATGAAAATGGTTGCGATAATATAATAGTCGTAATTTCATCACTAAAAAGTCAGTTCGCCATGGAGAGCTGTGGGAGAATGACAGCAGGAAGACCATCAGGAACTTACACAAGACTCTGTTTGTTTTCAATCCGCCTATCGCGCAGTGGAATTGGCTGCTAAAGCGGTACAAGAAAAAGCCCCGGAATCCTTGCGGATTTCGGGGCTTTGCAGCATATTTCGAACAAACTCAGCGCTTGCTGAACTGCGGAGCGCGACGAGCTGCTTTGAGACCGTATTCAATCAATTTGGCTCTACTCCAAAGTTAGTGGAAAACCGATAATTATGGTATAATCATCCACGGGTGATGAAGATGGTTAAAGGCTTCGAAAGTATGTTGGCTGGCTCACTCGATCTGGAGGAGCCGTGGTACATCACAGGAGCGGAGTTCAATCCTGTGAAGAACGAGATTGATGTCCATGTCGGAATCCGGGAGAATGCAGTCATTGCCTGCCCTCGCTGTGGTGGTCCGACAAAACGTTACGGGTATGAATCCACCGAGCGTTCATGACGCCATGCTGACTGCTTGTTCTATCCGTGCTATGTTCACTGCAAACGTCCGCGAGTTAAGGCAATCCCGCACAAAGAAAGAACAGCCAAGGGCGAGGTATATGAGCGTAATCTTTTTACCATAAAAGACAGCCAATTTAAGAGCGACAGCTTCCTTGATGAAGTGAAACGCTCCTACACTGACCTTATTAATATTTATGTCAAAGATGACAAGCAAAAGCTCAAGGTTTTTGACAGAAACGGTGTGTATCTGCCTACGAAAAAGATTGGCAAGAACAACCCCAAAGCGGAGCAGATAAAGACCGATAATCAGTATCGTACCATGTGGAATTAGACGGTGGATAGGGCACTAATTAGCGGTGTGCCGGAGGAACAGATTTTGGAAGTGAAGCAGAGCAAAATCGGACAAAAAGTAAAGGCTTCCATTCAGAAGTCGGGAAGAAATCCGGCACTGCTAAAAAGCCTGATTATGACCGCTATTTATGCGTTGGAGCTTCTCATTGGCAAGGTGTTCAAAATGACTTCACAAAAGGCAGATAAGGGCATAGAAACGGTTGTAAAGGCAGAGCCGGAGCAGACATCTTTTAAGGCGATAAAATCATTTGTAAAAGCAGAGAGTGAGCCTGTGCCGGAAATGCCTAAGAAGTCAGCACTTGCTTCCAAACATCCGAGACTTGTAGATATTTATAATAAACTGGAGAAACAAAATACAGCCATTTATGAGAGGGAACAGCAGCTTGCCAGCGTGGAGAAGGAGCTTGCCGGAGCAAAGGGCATCTTCAAGGCAAAACAGCGTAAGGAGTTGCAGGAACAGGCGGAGCAGTTAAAGGTGCAGATAGCCAGTATGAAGCAGTATCTGTCAAGCATTGTGCAGGGGTATGGCTATAAGAATGTGAAGGAGTTTCTGGCTGAATACGGGTCAATCCCGAATTCTGTGTAAACTGCAAAACGTAGTGCAAATAGAGCAAAGGCAGAAAATAAGCTGAACCGAGATTTTCATGCGCAAAAGCCGAATGAAAAATGGCTGACAGATGTTACGGAGTTCAAATGATATGAAGGTGCGGAAGTCCACAAGGTCTATCTGAGTGCCATTCTTGACCTGTATGACAGACGCATTGTCTCGTATGTAATTAGCGAGCACAACGACAATGCGATTGTGTTCGACACATTCAGAGCTGCTGTAAAAGCCAATCCTGACGCGCACCCGCTGTTCCATAGCGACCGTGGGTTTCAGTACACAAGTCATGCTTTTCACCACATGCTGGAAGATGCGGGTATGACACAGAGCATGTCGCGTGTAGCCCACTGCATTGACAACGGCCCGATGGAAGGATTCTGTGGCATTTTGAAACGCGAGGAATACTATGGCTCTTGGCAGAAAAAATCTTGTTTTTTTATTGTCCTCTTGACGGGGAGCGGCTCAAAGAAGGTCGGCAGCCGTGTTTTCGTCCTCTGCTTCCGCTGCAAAAAAACTTTCCGAACCCTCTTGACAAAACCGTTGGAATAGGGTATAATAATCAATGTCGCCGATAAAAGCGACGGAATGACGCGGGGTAGAGCAGCTTGGTAGCTCGTCGGGCTCATAACCCGGAGGTCGTAGGTTCAAGTCCTACCCCCGCAACCATTTGGCTCAATAGCTCAGCTGGCCAGAGCATTCGGTTCATACCCGAAGTGTCATAGGTTCGAATCCTATTTGAGCCACGAACGCCGCAGAGAAATCTGCGGTATTTTTTTGTTTTGGGCGGAATAATAGGACATTGCAAAAGGCGCAAGCAGATGGCGCAGGTGAATCTGGAAATAGTATCAGAAATCAGACAAAAAATCCCCCTGCCGAGAAGGAAAACTCCTCGGCAGGGGGCAGTGAAAATCGACGGAGGATTAGTCCTCGTCGTCCTCTTCTTCCGGCAGCTCGGCATTGTGATACACGTTCTGCACGTCGTCGTTGTCCTCCAGCATCTCCAGCAGCTTCTGAATCTTCTGGATCGTTTCTTCGTCAGGCAGCGCAACCGTGTTCTGCGGAATCTTGTCCACTTCAGCGGTCAGGAAGGTGACGCCCTGCTTCTCCAGCGCTTCGCGGACGGTGGAGAAGTCGTTCGGCGCGGTGTAGATTTCGTAGGCGTCGTCATCCACCTTCATGTCTTCCGCACCGGCGTCCAGCGCCATCATCATCATTTCTTCTTCGTCCGAACCGGGGGTGCGCTCCACCACCAGAACGCCCTTCTCGTCGAACATGAAGCTGACGGAGCCGGTCGTGCCGAGGTTGCCGCCGTTCTTGGCAAAGCAGTGGCGCACGTCGGAAGCGGTACGGTTGCGGTTGTCGGTGATGGTATCAACGATGACCGCAACGCCGCCGGGCGCATAGCCTTCATAGGTGATCTGCTCGTAGGTCACGTTGGACAGTTCACCGCTCGCCTTCTTGATGGAGCGCTGAATATTGTCATTCGGCATATTGTTGGCTTTCGCCTTGGCAATGATGTCGCGCAGCTTGCCGTTGGATTCGGGGTTTGCGCCGCCATCGCGCACAGCAATCGCGATTTCACGGCCAATCTTGGTGAAAACAGCGCCGCGGGCAGCATCCGCCTTGCCCTTCTTCGCCTGAATATTATGCCACTTGGAATGCCCAGACATCAGAAAATCCCTCCTGAAAAAGTCAGGGAAGCGCCGCAAACCGGCATTTCCCGCGAAATAGTAGCTTGAAAACGCTTTATTATAGCATTTTGGTGCTTGTCACGTCAAGGGTGAGAGCCGTAATTTCGCGATTTTTTTCGGGAAAAAACAGGGCAGAAGCGCGTTCTTCTGCCCTGAAATAGTAGGTTTATTGCACTTCGTACGTCCCGACCTGCTCGGATGTGCCGAAGCCCAGCACTTCGCTTGTCGGGCGGGAGTTGGTCTTGCCGCCGTCGTAAGCGCCAATCTGGTTGAGCTGCTTGCCCATGAAGACCATCACTGCCGTCTGCCCGCCGTCCATGTTGAAGGCGACCTGACAGCCCTTGGCGCGCATCATCTTCGCCAGATAGCTGATGGTAACGCCTGCGGAGCGCTTCAGGCGCCCTTCGCACATGATGGCGACGTAGTGGCCGGGTTCGACCATGCCGATGGCGCAGCGCGGATTCTTGTTCTCGTTGTTGGCGTAGGCGCGCTCGGACACTTTGCCGTCCAGCAGCAGATACGGGCCGAAGGAGTACACCGTCTGTACACCCTCGTCGATGAACTCCTGCGCCGTCTTTTCCCAGCTGTGGTAGACTTTAAGGCTGCCGTCAGGCATGAACGCCAGCATGTCCAGATTCGGGAACATGGAGTTCGTTACCTGCTTTTCGGTGTACGGGTCGTCGTAGAGGATGCGCCCATCGCGGATGACAATGCCCGTGTGGCGGTTGTTGTTCACGGCGACGCGGTAAGTGTAGTAGTCCGTGTTCATCGCAAAAACGACGTTGTGCTTCTTTGCGGTTTCTGTCGCGTCCACACGCACTTTGCCCATCTTCTCCGGGTCGTTTTGCACCGTGCGGAGCATTTCGCCCGCGTCCAAATCGCCGTATAGATCCGCCTCAAACCACGTCAGCGGCTGGGTTGCGTCGTATTTGCGCTGGATGATGACTTTGCTGGTCTGGCTGACGTAAATCCACAGTCCTTCGTCCTCGGAAGAGTAGAGGTATTCGCCTTCATCGAGGAAACCCTTGGCGTTGAGGGCGGGCATGTGCGCCATGTACGCGGGCACTTCGGTGGGCGCGGGTGTGGCCTCTACGTTGTTTGCCGCCGCATCGTAAGAACCGGGCGCGTCGTAGATGTTTTCGAGGAAGTCGTCTTTGCGGACGTCCTCGCCTACGGTCGTGAACGCCAGACCAAACACGCGGTTGTCGTACTTCGTGCCCGTTTCGGTGACGCTCATGCCGGAGGAGGCCTGCGTCTTGTGCAGGGTATAGGCTTCCTCCGCCAGCTCGATGCCGGTCGCGCCATTCATGCTCTTGAGCGGAACCGTCCAGTCAAACGTAATCTGATTTTCGGGGTACAGGTGCAGGTACAGCTTTTTGACCTGCCAAGTGCCGTATGCAATGGTGGACGCGGTGAACTCATCCTCGTTTGCTGCCAATGCAATGCAGTTCTGGGCGGCGTCAGCAATCATCATGTGCTGCTTGTGGCCATACTCGCCATTGGTGTCCTGCGTTACAACGACTTCCGGTTTGTACTGCCGATACAGCCCCACAATCCATTCGTTGACTTTGTTTTTGCCGCCCGCAGATTTATAGGCTGCTTTGAGATTTTTGGCATAGCTGTCCTTGAAATTGCCAATGACCGGATACGTCCGCACGCCCATGTGCCACAGACCATTGAGCAGCTCGGAGGAGCGGGTGGTGTTGGAGCGGGTGAAGTACGCCACAACCACCTTGCGCTGCTGCTCGACAGCGTAGGTGGGAATTGCGCCGCCGAAGAAAATCAGCTCATCATCCGGGTGCGTGGAGAGGAAGAGGATATCCGCCTTCTCCTCCGTCGGCTGCCATACCTGCACCCAGTCAGGCAAATCGCCCTCAGAAAGCACAAACAGGTCGTTGATGCGCAGGGCGGTTTTCTTCTCGCTTGTTACCGCCAAGCGGACATGCTGCGCGGGCTGCGGCAACGCAACATACGCGTGGAGGAAGCGCGTGTCGCCCGGCACGGCGGTGAACCAGTCCTTGCCGTCGTCGCTGGTCTGGATTTCCCACGATTCAGGCATGTTGCCGAAGCAGACATAAAGCCCGGCAATTGGCTTGCCCTCCGGCGCGGTAATTGCGATCCATGGAGTTTTGATTTTGTTGCTCTCCCAGTAAGAGGTATACTTCTTGTCCGTCATCAGCGTGTATTTCCGCCCGGAACTGCACACCTTGAACTTGCAGTCCTCTGTGATATCATTCGCTTCCGCGGCGAAGGCAACGCTCAGGCTCAGCGCGAGCAGCGTCAGCAGCGCTATCAGCCATTTCTTCATAATCAATGCCATTCCTTTCTATGATACTCCAACCTGAAGAATAGCATAAAAAGAAGGCGATTGTCAACGAAAACCGGCAGAAGAATGGAAAATTTACAACTTCCGTCCGCATTCGCTGTTGACGGAAGGCATGGAGCATGGTACAATGCAGCGTAGGAAGGGGGGGAGAAGCATGCAACAGCCGCGCATCTTTTTTGCTGTGGCGCTGCACGAAAAGTACGCGCTGCCGACAGATGCGCTGTATACGCCAATTCAGGCGGGCGCGGCGATTCATCCGCCGTTGGGGCTGATGCGCGACGATACGGGCGAAAATATCAGCGCGAAGAACGGCAGCTACTGCGAACTGACGGTGCTGTACTGGATGGCGCACAATGTGGATGCGGACTGGTACGGCTTGTGCCATTATCGGCGGTACTTCTCCCTCCGCAGGACAGGCTGCCCGCAAAAGCGCATTCTGACGCGCGCGCAGCTGCTGCCCCTGCTTGATACGGCGGATATTTTTTTGCCGAAAAAGCGGCACTACTGGCTGGAAACGAACTTCACGCAGTATGCCCATGCGCACCACGAGGAGGATTTGTGGAAAGCGCGGGCGGCGCTTGCGCGGCTGCATCCGGGGCAGGAGCGCGTGTTTGACCGCGTGATGGCGCGCCGATCCGGGCATCGGTTCAACCTGATGCTGATGCGCCGGGACGCGCTGCAAAGCTATGCATCGTGGCTCTTCCCCCTGCTGGACGCGGCGGAAATTGACACGACGGGCTACAGCGCACGGGATAAGCGGGTGCATGGTTTTCTGGCGGAGCGGCTGCTGGACGTGTGGCTGGCACAGCAGGATTACCGCGTGAAAGAACTGCCCGTGGCGCATCTGGAACGGCAGCACTGGGGAAGGAAGATTGCAGCGTTCCTGCTGCGGAAAATGGGCATCAAAAACGACCGAACGGCGCGGTGAAGCGGGTTCGGTCGTTTTCGTTATCCTGTATAAACACGCGGAAGCAGTATGAAAGTGAAGTCAACTCAATCGCGCGAAAGGGAGTCCAGAGGGTCGAAGACCCTTTGGCAGGGTCAAGGGGCAGCGCCCCTTGG
>ERZ773145.507-NODE-507-length-38326-cov-4.362990_pt1 | contig 38326 bp, 36 predicted proteins | sample MGYA00580848_ERZ773145 | MGnify/ENA primary metagenome ERZ773145 (study PRJEB29015, sample SAMEA2737858) | human gut metagenome | biome: human gut; feature: human-associated habitat; material: faeces | place: China | collected 2012 ... | reverse complement strand
CATCTCAAGGCAGCCCAAAAGATGGGCTGAGCGACAGCCCGTCCGAATGAAATCCACGCGCGGGACAGGCGTTCCCGCCAAACAATCAGGCTCCCGATACCGAGCGGTCGGTACCGGGAGCCTGATTGTTTTACAGCGGCCGCGGCGTCATGCCCTTTGGTGCGTTGCGGACTTCAGCGGGCGAATCGAAAAATGGGCGGAGCAAATGCGTCAGATGACAAACTGCTCCATATAGCGCTTGCTCAGGCGCAGGGAATCGAGAATCCGCTCCCGGCTTCCCTCAAACGCGCGATCCTCCACCTCGATGCAGGCGTATCCGTCATAGCCGATATCGGTCAGCGCGGAGACGTACTTGCCCCAATCCACGTCGCCGAGACCGGGCAGTTTCGGGCTCATGAAATCGAGCGGGTAGGCCATCACGCCGACCTCGCGCAGCTTTTCGGGGAAGAGCTTGATATCCTTGAAGTGGACGTGATAGATCCGATCTTTAAATTCATAGAGCGGCTTCAGATAGTCGATCTGCTGCCAGACGAAGTGGGAGGGATCATAGTTGATGCCGAGGTTTTTGGAAGGCAGAAGCTCAAAAACCCTGCGCCAGATCGGCGGCGTGGTCATGAGATTCTGGCCGCCCGGCCACTGATCCTCGCCGAACAGCATGGGGCAGTTTTCGATGGCGATTTTTACGCCCAGCTCCTCGGCCAGCGTGATGATCGGCGGCCACACTTCCTTGACGAGCGCCAGATTCTGCTCGACGGACTTCGTCTGGTCGCGGCCGATGAACGTCGTGACCATGTTGACGCCCAGCTTGTGGCTGGCGCGGATCACATTTTTCAGATGCTCAACGACGCAGGCACGTTTTTCAAGGTTGCCGTCCAGCGTGTTGGGATAGTAGGCGAGAGAGGAAATTTCAACCTTTCTTTCCTTGCAGTAATTCAGGATGTAGGCCGCCTTTTCGTCGCTCAGGCTGTCTACGTCGATGTGGCTGACGCCCGCGTAGCGGCGCTCCGCCCTGCCCTGCGGCCAGCAGGCGACCTCCACGCAGGAAAAGCCCATTTCGCTTGCCGTATCGATCATTTCTTCAAAGGTCCAGCCATCCAGAATGGCGCTGACAAAACCCAGTTTCATTGCATGATTCCTCCTTGTTTTTCTAAATGGCGAACGCTTTTTTGCGCGCCGATGCTGCGAATATTATAGCATGCGGATGCGTAAAATGAAACAGATAATGAAAAGAACGCACGAAATTTGACTGAATATAATTGGAATGTGTACAAAAACAAAATGAAGGGGGGAACCGGAAACGTAAAAAAACTATGCAAAACTGTGAAAATGAAGCGGTTTGAATTGACATGGAAATCAGCCCGTGCTAAAATATGGACAACAGGACGCGGAGAGAACGAAATCCACCCCGCGCCTAAAATGAAAGATCTTTCTTGAGGAGGAAGAACGGTATGAAAAAGATTTTGGCTGTGGTTCTTGCGCTGGTGCTGTGCATGGCGCTGTGCGCCGTGGGTTCTGCGGCGGACAAGTACAAGGTCGGCATTCTCGCGCCTGCCGTTACGCACGGCTGGGTTGCGGGCGTCGCCTATAACGCCGAGCAGGAATGCCTCGCTCTGGCGGACGAAGTGGACTACAAGCTCTATACCTCGAACAACGCCGAGGAAATGACCACCCAACTGGACGATCTCATGACCTGGGGCGCTCAGGCGATCGTTGCGTTCCCGCAGTGGGAAGGCATGGAAGTGCCGATTCAGAACGCGATTGATTCCGGTATCACGGTCGTGAACTTCGATATCGTCATCGACGCGGACGGCGTGTATCGCGTGACCGGCGACAACGAGGGCATGGGCGTTGAGTCCGCCAAGTACATCGTCGAGAAGATCGGCACCACCGGCACCGTCGTGGCGCTTCCGGTTCCGACCAGCGGCAGCGTTTCCGAGCTGCGCATGAAGGGCTTCACCGACACGATCAAGGAGATCGCGCCGGAAATGAACGTGATCGAGTACGCGACCGCTTTCACCCGTGAAGACGGTCTGAAGGATTTCACCGATATCCTCGCGGCGAACAAGCAGATCGACGCGGTTTACAGCCTGGATGACGAAACCTCCATCGGCGTGCTTCAGGCGATCGAAGACGCCGGCCGCACCGATATCAAGGTCATCACCGGCGGCGGCGGATGCCAGGAATACTTCAAGATCATCAAGGAGCACGAAGACATCAACATCTGCTCCGCGCTGTACAGCCCGCTGATGGTGCGTCAGGCCGTGGATATGGCGGTTTCCGTGCTCAAGGGCGAGAAGGTTGATCCGGTTCTGGTCATCCCGACGACGATCGTGGATCGCAGCAACGTGGACGAATACATCGATCCGAACAACACCGTGTATTGATGGAATTTCTTCGCCGTGACCGCCCTGCGGCGGCAGCGGGGAACGGGGCTATGGCGTGAGCCATAGCCCATTTTCATATCCAAAAGCGGGGGGACAACCATGAAACTGAAAATGGACGGAATCTGCAAATCGTTCGGTTCCAACGAAGTGCTCAAATCCGTGGGCTTTCAGCTGAGCGAGGGCGAAATCTGCGCGCTGCTTGGCGAAAACGGCGCGGGAAAATCGACGCTGATGAATATTCTGGGCGGCGTTTTGCAGCCGGACTCGGGCGAGATTCTGCTGGATGGGCAGAAAAGGAAATTCGATTCGCCGGTGCAGTCGCTGGATGCGGGCATCGCGTTCATCCATCAGGAGCTGAACCTCATCAATGATCTGCCGATTTACGAAAACATGTTTATCGGGCGTGAACTGAAAAAGAAGAACGGTCTTCTGGATCACAAACGGATGATCGAGGAGACGCGCCGCGTTTTTGAACGCATGGGGCTGACGCTCGATCCCAAAGAGATGGTGCGCAATCTGGATGCGTCGTACAAGCAGATTGTGGAAATCAGCCGCGCGCTGCTGACGAACGCGAAGATGATCATCATGGACGAGCCGACGACGTCGCTGACCGATCCGGAAATCGAAAAGGTGTTCGCCATCCTGCGTCAGCTGCGGGAACAGAAGGTGGGCATCGTCTTTATCTCGCATAAGCTGCGGGAGGTTATGGAAATCTGCGACAGCTACACGGTTCTGCGCGACGGCGTGATGGTTGCCAGCGGAAGCGTGAAGGATGTGACCACGTCCGATTTGGCGCGCTTCATGGTCGGCCATGACGTTCGCACGGAAAAGCTCGGCACCGGCGCGCAGCGGGGCGAGGAGCGGCTGAGCCTGCACGGCGTGACGCAGGAGCCGTATTTCCGGAATGTGGATCTGACGGCGTATGCGGGCGAGGTTTTGGGCGTTACGGGTCTGCTCGGAGACGGCAGAAGCGAGCTGTTTTCCGCGGTTTTCGGCGCGGAAACCATCAGCGCGGGGGAAATCAGGCTCTGCGGAAACCCCGTGCGCATCACGTCCACCTGGCAGGCCAAGCAGCTTGGCCTCGCGTATGTGCCGCGCAACCGCAAGGAGAACGGCATCATCAAGGATATGTCGATCCTTGAAAACGGAACGATCGTTTCATGGCGCGAGCTGATGCGCCATGGCCTGCTCGACCACGCGCGGCAGCGGGCGCAGTTTGAGCGGGAGAAAGCGGCGCTGCACATCAAGATGGGCAAAGAGAGCGACTCGATCACCAGCCTGTCCGGCGGCAACCAGCAGAAGGTCGTGCTGGCCAAATGGCTGAGCTGCAAGCCGAAGGTGCTCATTTTGGATAACCCGACGCAGGGCGTTGACGTGGGCGCGAAGGAAGAAATCTACGACATCATTCTCAAGCTGGCGAAGGAGGGGGTCGCGGTGATCGTGCTTTCCTCCGAAGCGCAGGAAGTGATCCGCGTCTGCGACCGCGCGCTGGTGATGTATCACGGCGCAATCGTCGGCGAAGTGCGCGGAGAAACGATGACGGAGCATGAAATCATGCGGCTGGCAACCGGCGGCTGATGCGGATAAAGGAGAAAAAACGACTATGGAAAAGACCAACAAAAAAGGTTTTCTGGCGTGGTTCACCGATAACTGGAAGCGGAAACCGCTGTTTTCTACGGGAATCGCGCTTCTGGTGATGGTGATTTTGCAAATTCTCGCGCTGGGGTTCGATTATGCGTCCTTCGGCGAGTGGTTTGCGGCGTTTTCCCGAAACTGGATCAACATCCTGCGCAACAACGCGGGCGTGGGCATCATCGCGCTGGGCATGACGTTCGTCATCATTTCGGGCGGCATTGATCTGGCGGTCGGCTCGACGATGGTGGCGATCGGCGCGGTCGTCATGTCGCTGATTGACGGCGGCCCCGCCGGTCTGCTGGCCGGTCTGGGTATCACCGGTATTCCGGCGTATATCATCGCCATCGCCATCGGTATTCTGCTCGGCGTGCTGCTGGGCGAATGCACGGGCGTTTTGGTTGCGCATTTCGGCATGCCGCCGTTCATCGCGACGCTCGGCATGATGAAGATCTGCCGCAGCGTGACGCAGCAGTGCATGCAGAAAGCGTCGCCCACCGTGCCCAAGGCGTTTTTGAAGATTGCCAACGCGCGCATCGGCGGCGAGATCATCCTGCCGATCCTGTACTGGCTCGCGCTGGCGGTGATCCTGCACGTGGTCAGCAAGCATACGGCGTTTGGCCGTCAGGTATTCGCCATCGGCTCGAACGAACGCACCAGCAAACTCAGCGGCGTGAACGTGCGCGCGGTCAAGCGCCGCGTCTACGCGCTGATGGGCGCGCTGGTCGCGGTGACGGCGGTCATTCAGATTGCCCGTATCGGCAGCATGGACTACGCCAACGCGGGCAGCGGATACGAAATGGACGCGATTGCGGCGGTCATCATCGGCGGCACGAGCATGAGCGGCGGACGCGGCTCGGTGATCGGTTCCGTGCTGGGTATGCTGATTCTGGCCGTGATGAACAACCTGCTGAACCTCATCGGCGTGCCTCCGTTCCTGCGCGAGGCGTTCAAGGGCATCATCGTCATTGGCGCCGTGCTGCTGCAAAAGAAGGAAAAGGCGAGCTAAGGGAGGAAAAAGACATGTTTCATATCGGTATCATTGGCTGCGGCAAAATTGCGCAGGTTCGTCACATTCCCGAATATGCCGACAACCCCGACGCGCAGCTCACCGCGTTTTATGATTTGAATGCGGCGCGCGCGCAGGAGCTGGCGGAGCGTTACGGCGGAAAGGCCTACGACAGTGTGGAAGCCCTGCTGGCCGACCCGAACGTGGACGCGGTGAGCGTCTGCTCGGCGAACGCCAGCCACGCGCAGATTGCGGTTGCGGCGCTGGAGGCGGGCAAGCATGTGCTGTGCGAAAAGCCGATGGCGACGACGCTGGCGGATTGCGAGCGCATGGTCGAGGCGGCGAAGAAGAGCGGCAAAAAGCTGATGATCGACCAGAATCAGCGCCTGGCCGGCGCGCACGTCAAGGCGCGCGAATTGATCGAGCAGGGCGAAATCGGCAGCGTCATCACGTTTGCGACGGCCTTCCGCCACGGCGGCCCCGAAACGTGGAGCATTGATCCGGGTCAGAGCACGTGGTTCTTTGACAAGAAGCGTGCCGCGATGGGCGCGATGGCGGATCTGGGCGTGCATAAAACGGATCTCATCCAGTATTTGATCGGGCAGACGGTTGAAGAGGTGGAAGCGCAGCTCTGCACGCTCGATAAGAAATTTTCCGACGGCAGCCCCATCACGGTGGACGACAACGCCTTCTGCATCTATCGCATGGACGGCGGCGCGGTCGGCACGATGACCGCTTCGTGGACGAATTACGGCCCGGAGGATAATTCCACGGTCATCAACGGCACGAAGGGCGTGCTGCGCATCTATGACGATCCGGCACACACGCTCATTTTGGAAAAGAAGGACGGCGCTCGGGTCTGCTACGATGTGGACGCCATCCAGACCAACGACAACCAGACCAAATCCGGCGTGATCGACCTGTTTGTGGAAAGCCTGAAGAATCCCGCCGTGCAGGGCATCGACGCGCAGAGCGTATTGACGGCGATGCGCGCGGTTTTCGCGGCGATTGAATCCTCCGAAACGGGGCGCAGGGTGAAAACGAGCGAAATTTGATCGAGGAGGGACGCGGCATGAAGCGCATCATCGCTGTGAATTCCAACTGCTACCATGGCTACACCATCGAGGAGGCGGTCGCGGGCATTCGCAAGGCGGGCTTCCGCTATATCGAGCTGACGGCGACGAAGGGCTGGACGGAGCATGTTTTTCCGGATATGCCCTTTGAACGGCTGCTCGCCATTCAGGATCTGCTTCGCCAAAGCGAGTTGATTCCGTTCGCCATGAGCGGCCACTGCAATTTGATGGACCCGGAACGCATCCCCGATTTTGAGAAGAACATTCGGCTGGCGGCGTTTTTCGGGTGTCAGTATATCGTTTCCACCGTCGGGGAGGCGCATCTGGCCAACAAGGCCGTGGCGGACGACGACGAGGTGGCTCGCCGCGTCGCGTCGCTGATTCCGATGCTGGAGGAAAACAACCTGATTCTCGTGCTGGAAACGCACGGAAAGGAACATGGCACGGGAGAAAAGCTGGCGCGCATTGTCCGCAAAATCGGAAGCGCCCGCGTGAAGCTGAACTACGATACGGCAAACGTGATTTTTTACGGCGGCGTGAACCCCGTGCAGGACTTGAAAACCTGCCTGGCGGAAACGGCGTATATCCACATCAAGGATAAGGGCGGCCGGGACGACGTGTGGGATTTCCCGGCGCTGGGCAAGGGGCATATTGATTTCCCGGCGATTTTTGAGGAATTGAAGGCGGCCGGAAACGACAGCCCGCTGAGCATCGAAATCGAGTTTACGCCGGAAGGCGCGGGCAGTCTGGCCGCGGTCGATCAGGCTGTGGCGGACAGCGCGGCGTATTTGACGGCAAACGGATTTGAACTGTAAAGGAGATACAAGGTGAGAATTGCGTTGGTTGGCGCAGGCGGAATGGGAACGTGCCACTATATGAACTACCGGCACATCGAAGGGGCGCAGGTCGTCGCGCTTGTCGGCCGGGGCGAGAGAGACCGCGCGCACGCGGAGCAGTGGGGCTTGCCGCTGTATACATGCGTGGACGAGGCGAATCGCCGGGAACAGATCGATCTGTTTGACGTGTGCGTGCCGACCTACCTGCACAAGGCGATTGTGCTGGAGGCGCTGGCCTGCAAAAAGCCGGTGATCTGCGAAAAGCCGATTGCGCTGCACGTGAAGGATGCGCAGGAGATGTTTGACGCCGCGCAGGCGAACGGCGTGCAGCTCTATGTGGCGCAGGTTTTGCAGTTTACGCGCGAGGTGGAGCAGCTCCACCGCATCGTGGACGAGAGGCTTTACGGACAGCCGCTGGACGCCTGCTTTGAGCGGCTGTCCCAGCGGCCGGCATGGAGCGAGGGAAATTGGCTGTTCGACCGGGACAAGAGCGGCCTTTTGCCGTTCGATCTGCACGTGCATGATCTGGATGTGATTGTCAGCGTATTCGGGAAACCGGACAGCGTGGATTACACGGCCTGCCGCCGAAAGGACAGCGAGATCTGCGATCAGTATCGGATGCGCTACGGGTATCAAAACGGCATGACGGTCAGCGCGGAGGCGGCATGGTTCAACGCCTGCATACCGTTTACCGCCAGATGGCGCGTGTATTTTGAACACGGCATGGTCGTCTGCGACGACAAGGGGCTGACCGGCTACGGCGCGGATGGGCAGGTGACCCGATTCGACGTGGAAGACGAGATCAAGGTGCCCTGCGGAATCAATCTGCCGCCGAGCGGATGGTTTTTGCGCGAGTTGACGCATTTCGTTCAATGCGCCGAGCGGAATGTGCCGAGCGAACGGGTGCGGCGCGAGCAGGTGCTCGACGTGTTGGGCGTGCTGGAAACGCTTTCGTTTTAACGCGGGGAAGCGAATGTATTGCAAAGGGCTGCCGCAGAAGGCCATATCGGTCTTCATGCGGCAGCCCTTTATGAGTGCGCATTTACCCGGCGAGGCGTTACGGCTCGATGATGTTAAAGGGGTTGGTTCCTGTAATCCGGAACTGGTTCATGTTCTCCATCATCCGCGTCAGCAGCTCGCCGTTCTTCACGCGGAGCATGTGCCGCTCGCCTACGTCGGGCAGCGTCACATTCACGGTGAAATCCTCGTCCGCCAGCGCCTGCTTATCCATGACGATGGCCATATAATCAAACAGCATCGGCGCGGACAACGCTTTGACCATTTCGCCGGTGTTCTTCGCGGCGGCCGTGAGATTCGCGTTGCCATGGCGCAGCTCCTGCGCGGCGGTCAGGTATTCGTTGCGCCACGGGCCGGATTCTGCCTGATACCCAAGCTGCTCCATCGCGTCGGCGCACAGCAGGCGCGCGTCGATGTTCGTCGGATCGGCAAACACGATGGCGTTCGTGATTTCGGCGACCCACTGATATTCGCCCTTGTCAAAGTCGGCCTTTGCCAATTGCAGCGCCTTGTCCACGTCGCCCAGATACTCCACCCACTTCTTCGCGCTGTCGCTGGGCGCAAGGGGATTCAGATGGACGGGGTTGCTGTCATACCAGCCCATGAATTTCTGATAGACCGCCTTGGCGTTGTGCGCCACCGTGCCGTAATACGGGCGAGTGTACCAAATCCGATTGAGCGCTTCCGGCAGCTCGATCATGTTGGAAATCTCGTCGCTGGTGTAGCCCTGATTGATATAGGTCAGGGTCTGATCGTTGATGTACTTATATACCGCCGCCGTGTTGACCATGTAATCGTTCACCACGTCGTTTCCCCAATGCGGCCAGTTGTGGGACTGGAAGGTAACCTCCACATCCTTCCCATAAAGGGAAATCGCCTCGGTGATATAGCTCGCCCATGCCGCGCCGTCGCGCACCTCCGCGCCGCGCAGCGTGTAGAGGTTGTGGAGCGTGCCGGTGCAGTTTTCCGCCATCCACAGCGCCTTATGCTGAGGGAGCCACGTGTTCATTTCGGCGGGCGCTTCCGTGCCGGGGGTGAGCTGGAATTCCAGCTCCACGCCGTCGATGGTCAGCCTTTCGCCGGATTCCCTGATCTCATAGCTGGGCGTCATAAAGGAGATCGTGCCGACGGATTGCCCCATGCCGATGCCCTGCGCCAGCTTGCCGGTCACGCCGGGTTTGAGCAAAATGCCGTACTGATAGTTGCTGCGGCGACCCATGCTCTTTCCGGCGTAGACGTTCTCCTTCACGGCGTGCTCCGTAAAGCCTGCGGGCGCGATGACGGGAATTTTGCCGCTGGCAAGCTGCTCCTCGATGGAAAGCGTCTCGTCCGCCTTATCCTCCGCCGCCATCACACCGGCGATGCCGCCAAAATGATCGACGTGGGAGTGAGAGATGACGACGGCCTTGACCGGGAAATGGCCGAGGTTCTTTTCGATGAGCTGCATGGCGGCTTGGCTGCATTCCACACTCATCAGCGTATCAAAGACGATCCAGCCCGTGTCGCCCTTGACGACGGTGAGGTTGGCCATGTCGTAGCCGCGCACCTGATAGATGCCGTCGGCCACCTCGAAGAGCCCGTAGACGTGGTTGTTTATCGTGTTCTCCCACAGGCTGGGGTTCACGCTGTCGGGCGCTTTCTCGTAATCGTTCAGAAACGCGAAGGCATCCTGACTCCAAATCATCCTTCCATCTTCGTCCTTCAGCTCCAGCGTTTCCGGCGCGTCGATCAGGCCGCGCGTGGCGAACGCATATTCCTGCTTGTCACTGAAATCCAGCTCGTCATAGACCGCGGCGTTTGCCTGCGCCGTGAACGCCGTGGCGGGTTTGACCTCGCGATTCAGGTCGAGCCCGCCGGTTTCCGCCATCGCGCAGGAAAAGAGCATCGGGGCGGCAAGGAGCATCGCTATCCAACGTTCCATCGAATTATTCCTCCTGAGGATCGGTTATTCCTGAATGTGGATGACGGGGGGCTGCCACGCATCCAGCGCGTTCATATCCGGCAGATAGATGCGCATGAACAGATGGAATTCTCCGTCGGAAACGGGCAGCCAGTTGGAGGGATCCTCCGGCGCTTCCTTCGACAGGGTGATATCCAGCGTGCCGTCCTCGTTCAGCCGATAGGCGGAGCGGTCGTTGACGCAGTAGCGGTCGATGGGGTTGTCGATGAGGAAGTTTTCCTCGTTGTAGGCGGTCACCGACCAGAAGCCGCCTTCCAGCGTCGGCGGAAGCGTTTCAAAGTGGATCGTATAGGTCTTCTCGCCGGTCAGCGCCGCGCCGGCCGCGTCCGTATGCGTCTTGGGATAGATCGCCACATCGACCGTGTTCGCGCCCAGCCCGACCAGCGCCACCATGGCGCGGTAGGTATACGCCGTTCCGAAATCGCCGATGGGTCTGCCGAAGTAGATCCACTGGCCGAGATTTTGGGCATATTTCGCGCTCTCGGCGGAAAGCGTGGCGCGCATACCCTTGAGCATCTGCGTCCAGCGCTCGGCGGCGTCCGCACCCAGAATGGATGCGTCGAAGGTCATGCCCGGCCCCACGTGGATGGCGGCGAGCTTTTCCAGCAGCGCCGCGTCGGCCTCGGCGGGCGGGTTCGCCTGCATCAGCGCGTTGGCCGTGTTGAAGAACGCCGCAGGCGGCATGGAGAGCACCTTGTTCACGGGAACAAAGTCGTTTTCCTTGGTATATGTGCCCGCCGGCGCGGCATAGTCGCCGCCCGCCAGATACGCCGAGAGCGGAAGGAGCCGCATCTGATCCTGAATGGCGTACACGTTGGGCAGATCCTCGTTTCCGGAGAGCACGACGCGGGCAATCGACCACACCGTTGCGGTGGGCACATCCACGCGGGTCACGTTCTCGGGCAGCTCGCCCGCCCAGCTCGGGAGCGCGATGACGTATGCACCCGCCTGATCCAGCACGGCGGCGGTGTTCGTCCATGCGTCCAAAAGCTGCACGTTGCAGAAACGATCCGTTTCCGGCAGGACGTACACCATGGGTTCCGCGCCGATATCGAGCCACGCCTGCGAATAGAAGGTATCCACATTCGGCGTGACGACGGTGCGGAAGGAGGCGTCCGCCAGCTTCTTGGCATGGTTGATCTGGTTGACGGGCGCGCGCCCCATTACGCTTCCGTCCGTATTGGTTGACATGGTTTTCGTCGCGTTGGTCAGCACCAGCGGGAAAGCGTAGATGTACGCCTCGCTGACCTGCTCCCATACGGCGTCCGTCTCGGTCGGTTCGGCGATGCAGGCAGGGGTCCATCCGCAGGAAAACAGAATCAGCGCCGTCAATAGGGTTGCAAGGCTCTTTCTCATGGTGACATCTCCCTTTTTTACTTCTTACCAAAGTGCAACGATTCCCCGAAAAATTATGCCCTTCCTTCGTCGGGACAGCCGCTATGCTTTTCCTCCTTCCTTTCAGCCAGTCTCAGCAGTTCTCTCTTTGCGGCTTCGATCTGCGGGGTAAACAGCGCGCGCTCGGCAAAGATCATATAGTTGTTGAGGGCGAGAATCGACAGGTGAACGAACGGCTCGACCTCGGCGGGCGTGCAATCCAGAATTGCCGCGATTTTTTCCGTGTAATATGGGTATCTGGACGCAAGGCGGCTCAGGGCGGATTTGACCTTCTCCCCGTATTCCCGCGACACGCACACGCTGACCAGAAAGCGCATGGTCGGCGACATTTTATCCGCCAGCGTACCCAAGCGATCCATCATGCTCTTGATATCCCGGATATCCTCAAACACGATGCCGAACGCGCCCTTTTCAATCCGCTCGATGGCCGCCTCGGCGCAGGCGAGCACGATTTCCTCCTTGGTGGAGAAATAATAATAGATGCCGCCGTTTTGCAGCTTCGCCGCCGTGCAGAGATCCTTTGTGGTGGTGATCGTCAGCCCCTTTTCAACAAAGCAATCAAGGCAGACGGCGATGATTTCCCTTCTTCTTTCGGTTTTCTTATCTTCGTTCAAGCGATGACCTCCTTTTTCCGGCTTGCCGGTGTACTGATGATAAGAGCGTACCACACTTTGCAAGATAAATCAAGCAGTTGCTTGGATTTTGTCGTATATTTCTTTTTAGGTAATCACTCCTAAAATCTGACGTGTTCTTCGGCAGACTTCTCTCATGCAACCTCAGGACATCGGGGTTTAAATACGGGAATTCTCCGTATGCCCCCAATAATCGACACAAACGCCTTACCGATACGGAAAATAGTGTTCAGCCTTCGATTGAAATTCTTTTAGATTCACGATTTTCATATCGTCATTGAATTCTATGATTGATACGCCGTCAAACCCGCCGATTTCATGGTTATAATCACACTCAAAATACCATTCTGCAACGGTAAACATCCCTTGGTGAATGAAATTTTTAATATCCCATTTCAAGACTCTGCCGCTCTTATTCCAATCCGCAAACCATTTCAAGATTTGGGATAAGCCACGATATTCGGGTCCGTAGCACTCGCTGTATACAATGTCCTCGGAAAAGATGCTTCCCAACGGCTCGATATTTTGGTCAAGCCACGCCTGAAAATACCTTTTGACAATTTCGTCCCTCTGCATAGAAAACATCTCCTTTACTTCTTAGTTCGATTGAAATTTACATCGCCGGCTTTTTCCACTTTCGAATCTTCGTTCTGAATGTCCCGAAGGGCGCAACAGTGTTCACATGAATGAACTTGTAAACCGCCCACACCGCCGTTTGGGTGGCGTCGTCCGCCCACTTTCTCCTATGCGGCTGAAACAGCTCTTCCTCGCTCACGAAATCAATCATCGCGTCGATCCGCGAAACGTTTTCCGCCAGCCGCGCTTTCAATTCGTTCAAAGACAGGTGGGCATGCTCTCCGCTGTCTCCTCCTTCGAATGGGGCGCGCTTCAAGTGCTCGTATCTGCCCGTTATTCTCCGCTCTCGTCCGGATAAAGGGGACGCAGAAAGAAATCGGGGCCCTTTTCTTCGAACAGGATCAGCGAAACACCGAGCAGCAAATCTGCGTGAACGGCGGGCTCGTCCAGCGGAATGTTGAAATCCTCCTGTATTCTTCGAATCCTGTAAAGCACCGTGTTGCGATGGGTGAAGAGCGCGTCGCAGGTTCTTTTAAGCGAACGGCAGCAGGTCAGGTAGTGGTAGAGCGTTTCGCAATACTGCGTATCCTTTTTCTTGTCGTGCGCCGCCATCACCCGGATTTCCCTTGCGATCAAATCGTCGCGCCCCTCGACGTTTTTTAATAGCAGCGGCGTTCTGAGCTGGGATACCGTGCAGACGCTTCCGCTGTGAAAGCGGCGATCCGTCATCAGCTCCAGCGCCTCGTGCGCCGTGCGGTAAAGCGCCGGGAGGCTGAATAAATCGTCAAGATCGTCTGATAAAACGACCTTCAACTCAAATTCCTTCGCTAATGCGGAGAAGCCGTTGAAATCCGCTTTGCCATACAGAAACAGAAACACGTCCCCCCGATACAGAAAGGAATGGGATTGCGGAAACCTTGCGCCGAGTTCATCCTTCAAATGCCGTTTTCCAAGGTATTCGTCGTGGTAAGCGGTCAGATCAATCAGCGCAAAGCCCGTGGGATGAAAATCGGCGAGGTATGTGCCGGAGGCCTGCAACTGGAAATACAGTGCGGAGGAAAAGCCGCCGTCTAAAAGATGCATTAAAATATCCTCGGCCGTTTCAAAAGGCTTATCGTGGCGGCTTGTTTCGATAAACGCCTGTTTCGCCAAAATCTGCTCGACCGTATTCCATGTTTCCTGCGGAATTTTTTGCAAATGCCCGTCCGTATCTACGCAAATCAGGAAACCGAGCCGAACACCGGAGCTGATCAGCGGCACAAAGCGGCGGCGATAGACGCTGTCCTCCAGTTTTACGTAGTCGGCGGTTCCCGCCATCAGCGCTTCGCTTCGGCTGATAATGGCGCCGGCTTCATAGGTGATTTCGCCGCGGCTGACAGACGCCTGAAAAAGCGGATCGGAAAAACCCAGCGGCCGATGATACGCAACCACGTGAAACGTGTCGTCCAGCACAAGCAGCGGACAGTCCAGCAGCGCTCCGGCATCTGCGGCCAGGCTTTTCAAATCATCCTGCGCGAAGAACTCGGCCAGCAGCGCGTCCGCGCTGTAGTTTTTCTGTTTGACGGCTTCCACGGTTTCGCCTCCTTCATTTGTGCTGAAAGCACAAGCGGCTTTTTCTTTATTATACTGTCGAACCATTTTCATTTCAAGCATAAAAAGCTATACTATCCGCAGAAATAAAGGAAAGGCCATAAAAGGGAGGCGCAAATGATGATGGTTTCAAAATCAATGAAAGTGTTAAATATCATAGCCGGTGTGCTCCTGATGGCGTTGGGCGTCTATTGCCTGTGCAATCAGGACATTGCCGCCATGACCGCCGGTTTGATGATCGGCGTGTTGATGCTGCTGTCCGGCGTGATGGAGATCGTTGTGTTTGCAACGACGAGCGGGTTCATGCTCGGCTCGGGCTGGCTTTTGCTTGACGGCGTGTTGACCGTCATCCTTTCCTTGTTTCTGCTGCTGAACCAGTGGTTCACCATGATGTCGCTGCCGTTTCTGTTTACGCTGTGGCTGCTGTTTTCCGGCGTTTCGCGGTTCGTCAGCGCGTTTGATCTGCGCGCCTGTGGCGTTCGCGGATGGGGATGGATTTTGGCCGTCGGCGTCATTCTGATCGCGGCTGGGTTCGTCTGCATGATGGATCCGTGGGTGAGCGTTGCGGCAATTGGCGTGACGGTCGGGCTGGTCTTCCTGCTGGAAGGTGTCAGCGCCGTGGTCTACGCCTGCATCCCGCGAGACAAGTAAGCCCTGCTTGCTTGCAGATTCTTCTGCAAAGCAAAGCTTTCCAGATAGATATTGAATCATAGGTAGGAGGAATGTGCTATGCTGCCTGTTGTGTATGGTGAAAATATGTTTGACGACCTGTTTGACAATGGTTTCTTCGGTTCTCATAACCCGCTGTTCGGCAAGAACGCCAGAAACCTGATGAAGACCGATATTCGCGAGACGGACGACGCGAAGGCGTATCGTCTGGCGGTCGAGCTGCCCGGCTTCAAGAAGGATGAAATCAGTCTCGATCTGCGGGATGGCTATCTGACCATCAGCGCCGAGAAGGGGCTTGACAAGGACGAGGAGAACAAGAAGGGTCGTATTCTGCGTCAGGAGCGCTATGCCGGTTCCTGCTCTCGCAGCTTCTATGTCGGCGACGTGAAGCCTGAGGATATCAAGGCGAAGTACGAATCCGGCGTGCTGACCGTTCTGGTTCCGAAGGAGGACGTTCATAAATCGCCCGTCGGCACCGCCATTGCGATTGAGTAATCTGTTTTAACCTGAGCCTGCCGCCTGCTTGATGCAGACGGCAGGCTTTTTTTGCGCCTCCGTTTGTGTTACAATGCATGCATCCGTTCCAATCTCCGGCACGGGGAAAATGCGGATGCGCGTTGCGACCAAGAACGACGGCTGAACCGGAACAGCGTTTGGAGTGCGAAAACCGATGAACTATCAAGGCTACATCATCTATCGTGAGCGGGTGCGGCGGAATTGGAGCCAGGCGGGGCTGTGCAAGGGGATTTGCACGGTATCCTATCTATCGAAAATTGAGAGCGGCAGGGCCGAACCGTCCGAGGAGATTCTGCGGCTTCTTCTGGCGCGGCTGAACCTCGAAACCAATCGGGACGTTGAGCGGGAGGCCGCCGGGCTGGCGGAGCGGGGCTGGGAGCTGCTGCTGACCGGCAGACGCGGTCAACTGCGCGGCCTGCTGCGCGAAAGGGACATCGAGCGGTATCGCGCCGTTCCCGCGTGGCTGGATTTGGCGCTGCTTTCCGCCCAAACGCCGCTGGAGCCCGCGCTGGAACCCTGCATGGACGTTCGGCAGCTGGCCGTCCAGCGGATTTTACAGCGGCAGGAGGCCGAGGCCGTGCGGCTCATGCCCAACGCATACACCCACCTAATGCTGGGCATTGCCGACTACAACGCGGGCAGCTATTCCGCCGCCGTGGACGCCTTGCAGACCGCCTACGACCTTGCCGGCAGGGAGGGCGCGGTGCGGCTCATGCTGGAAGCGAAGCTCTTTCTCGGCAACGCCTATTGCAACCGGCAGGATCTGCCCAACATGGAGCGCCACTATCGGGTGGGGCGGCGGCTGGCGGAGGATTTGCAGGACGAAAGCGCCCTGCGGGCGATTGGCTACAACACCGCGTCGGCGTGGATCGAAACCGGACGCTATGAAGAGGCCTACGCCTGGTTTTCCGGGCAGGAGCAGCCCACCCTGATGGCGCTGCACAAGCTGGCCATCTGCTGCGAGAAGACCGGGCGGCGCGAGGAAGCGCTGCGCGCATTGACGCGGGCGGAGGCCATGGACATCGACGAGACCGACCGCGCGCTTGCCCTGCGGCTGCTCCGGCTCGTTCGGTATCGGCTGGAGCATCCGGATTATCTGACCCGGAACGAGTACGGCACGCTGCTGCTGGATAGCTTTGACCACCTCCGAAACGAACTGCCGCTCGGCTATGCGCTCTTCCATCTGCCTTGGGTGCTGGAATGGTACAAGGCAACCCGGCAGTATAAAAAGGCCTGCGAGCTGCTGGAAGCATATTTTCCTGAAAAACCGCTGTAAAGCATATTTCAGCCCGTATATTCGGCATGACTTTCCCAAATGTACAGGCTGTTTTTTCCTTCACCGTTCTGCTACACTGTTTGCAGAGGTGATGGACATGAAAACAGCGAAACTCTGGACAAGAAACTTCCGTCTGGTGATTCTGGCGTCCGCCATGGGCACGATAGGCGCAATCGCGGGCAGCTTTGCCTTGGCGTTTCTCGTGTTCGACGAAACCGGCAGCACCTTGGCGTCCGCCCTAATCGTCGCCATCCAGCTTTTGCCGTATCTGCTGCTCCCGGTGCTGATCGCGCCGCTCATGGATCGGCTTCCCCGCAAAGCCTTCTTGGTCGCGGGCGATCTCGCAAACGCCGCGCTGCTGGCCGGAATGGGGCTGTGGCTGATGGCCTTTGATTTTTCCTATGTCGGCTATCTGGCGCTGTCCCTGCTGCTGGCCTGCCTTGGCGCGGTGGATGAGCTCGCGTTCACCAGCATCTACCCGGAGCTGATTCCGGAGGGCGCCGAGGAAAAGGGCTACGCGGTGTCCTCCATGCTCTACCCGATTTTGAAGGTCGTTATGACGCCGCTGGCCGCCGTGCTTCTGGATACCCTCGGCGTGGCATGGATTCTGATTGCGCAAAGCGTCTTCTCGCTGGCCGCGGCCGCAACGGAGAGCCTGATCCGTCTGGATGAAACGGCGCGGCAGCAGCGCGCGCCCTATTCGCTCAAGGCGTGGGGCGGCGACATTCGGGAAGCCGTGCAGTATTTGAAAGAGGAGCGCGGTCTGCGCAGCATGTACGAATACATGGCGGTAACCAACGGCGTTGCCAACGGTTTCTCGCCCATTTTAGTCGCCTTCTTTCGCACGTTTCCCGGCTTCACCGCCGCCATGTACGCCGCGTTCTCCGTGGTCGAGTTCGCCGGGCGAACCGTCGGCAGCGCGGTGCAATACCGTCTCAAGCTCCCCGACAAAAAGAAATACGGCTTCGTGTTCTTCGTCTATCAGGTGTATGAGGTCATGGATATGTGCCTGCTCTGGCTGCCCTATCCGCTGATGCTGGTCAACCGCGCCGTCTGCGGCTTTCTCGGCAGCAACAGCGCCATTCTGCGAAGCTCCGCCGTCCAGCGCTACATCCCCGAAAGACTCCGCTCGCGCGTCAACGCCCTAAACAGCGTGCTTCTCACCGCCGGGGCGAGCGTTTTTTCCCTGCTGATGGGCTTTCTGGGGGAAGTGCTCGACTATCGCTGGTGCGTCACGCTCGGCGGCGCTGTCTCCCTGCTGGCCTGTCGTTTTCTCATCGGGAGCAGGCGGCAGGATGTTCGAAAGGTGTACGAGGCGGGCTGAACCCATCGCGCGCCCGCACTTTGTGCAGTATTTGTTTTCGGCTCATGGATTGATATTTCAAAGGGACTGTCTGCTCGACAGTCCCTTTTTGTATCCGGTTTTATACGAATTCGCAGTTAAAATGCTTAACAGAGCGCATCAGATTTTTTGTTCTGACGAAGCCAAGTGAAGTGAGGCGTACTGGAGGTACGTTGAACGGAACGAGGCAAAGTCAGAGCGAAAAAGATGGTGCGCGGATTAAGCCATTTTAACAAGAATTAGTATTATACCAACTGGCGGCGGTTGCGCTCGGCCTCCGCCTGCTCGTCTTCCCTGCCATACCACATAATGCCGGGGAATTTCAGATAGCAGGTCTCGCCCTGCGCAAAAGCGTTGCGGTGCGGCGTTTGAACCTGAAGCAGTTGGTCGCCCACGCGCACCAGATATTCGGTGTAGTTGGTCAGGAAGATGCGCTTTTCCACCTTGGTCTTGTAGCCGTCGGTGTGGTTCATCTCGATCTGGTTCGGGCGGGTGGCCATGACCATCTCGCGCTCGCCGTTTTCCGGCAGCGCGACGGGCAGCGGCTGCGCCATATCGCCCTTCGCATACACCTTTCCGTCTTGAATCACAACGTCGGTGAAGGTGGATTGGCCGAGGAATTTGTGCACAAAGCGGTTGACGGGGCGATTGTAAAGCTCCGTCGGCGTGCCGATCTGCACAATGTTGCCCATATCCATGACCATCATGCGGTCGGAAAGCGCCATCGCCTCGGATTGGTCGTGCGTCACGAAGATGATCGTGAAGTTGAACTTCTTTTGCAGCTCCTTGATCTCAAAGCGCATGGTTTCGCGCAGCTTCGGGTCGAGGTTGGAAAGCGGCTCGTCCAGCAGCATGACCTTCGGGTTGGTAACGATGGCGCGCGCCAGCGCGATGCGCTGCTGCTGTCCGCCGGAGAGGTTGCCCGGATAGACCTTTTCCATGCCGTCCAGGCTGGTGTGCTTGAGCGCCATTTTCACGCGCTCGATCATCTCCGCCTTCGGCACCTTGCGCACGCGCAGCGGGAAGGCCACGTTTTCAAAGATGTTCATGTGCGGCCATACCGCGAACGACTGGAACACCATGCCCAGCCCGCGCTCCTCCGGCGGCACATACAGGTTTTTGCTCTTGATGCTGACGGGCCGACCGCACAGGTGGATTTCGCCGTCGCTCAGATCCTCGAATCCGGCGATCATGCGCAGCGTGGTCGTCTTTCCGCAGCCGCTGGGACCCAGGAAGGAGAAGCATTCGCCCTCTTTGATGGTCAGATTGAAATCGTTGACGGCGGTGACCGTGCCCAGCGTTTTGGTGGTAAACTGCTTGGTGACATGATTGAGAACAATTTGATCCATCTGTTACACCTTCTTCCTGTCCTTCAAAATCGCGTTGACGACCGTGTTGCAGATGATAATCAGCACAATCGCCAGCGACGCGAGCGCAGAGGAATCCACAATATAGCCGTCGCTGCGCAGGGAGTAGATGGCTACGCCGAGCGTGCGGGTGTACGGGCCATAGAGCAGAACGGAGGTCGTCAATTCGCGCATGGCCGGCAGGAAGATCAGGAAGAAGCCGGAGATCATCGCCGGGCGAATCAGCGGAAGGGTCACGTCCGTCAGGGATTCAAAATGCGTTGCGCCGCAGGTGCGCGCCGCGTCTTCCAGCGAATAGTGAACCTGCTGCAGGGACGCGGAGGCGGACTTCATCGAGAAGGCGAGGTAGCGCGCGATATACGCAATCAGGATGATCCACAGGGTGTTGTACAGGTTGATGCCGAACGCGCCGCTCCAGGAGAGGATGACGCCGATGGCCAGCACGATGCCGGGGATGGAATACGGCAGGATGGAGATGATCTCCAGCACCGTCTTGCCCTTCGGCCGGATCTTCTGGATGACGTAGGCGATCATCACGCCCAGGAACATGGCGATCAGACCCGCGGAGACCGACAGGGTCAGCGAGTTGACCACGCTGTCCTTGACCATCTTCGACTTGAACAGGTTGATGTAGTTGTCGAACGTGAAGTTTTCAAGCTTGAGCGGCAGGCCGTAAGCCCTGAGCAGGCCGACGAGAATAATCATCACCAGCGGCACGACCACGATGACGACCAGCGACAGCAGCGAGATCACCAGCAGGGGGATTTTGGCGCCGCGCAGCTTGATGAGCATCGGACGCATGGATTTGCCCTTGATGATGTCGTAGCTGCCCGAGCGCAGAACGATCTTTTGCAGCCACAGCGCCAGCATGACGACGATCACCAGCAGGATGGAGAGCGCCGCGCCCTCGCGGATGCCCTGGAACGAGCCGCTCGCGCGGGAAATCAACTGGTAAATGCGGGTCGGCAGGGTGTAGATTTTCTTGCTGAAGCCGAGGATGGAGGGCACGCCGAAGTGGGACAGCGAGCTGGTCAGAATCAGCAGCGCGCCCGCGCTTGTGGCCGGCAGAACCAGCGGCATGGTGATGCGCCGGATGACGTACCACTGCTTTGCGCCGGCGATTCGGGCGGATTCCTCCAGCGTCGGGTCCATGCGCTCCAGCGCGGAGACCACCTGCATGAACACGAACGGGAAGTAATACGAACATTCCACGAAGATAATGCCGCCGATGGAGTTGATGTTAAACGGCGCTTTGGACAGCCCGAACGTGGCCATCAGCCATTTGTTCAGGTAGCCGGAGCGCGGGGAAAGCAGCAGCTCCCACGCCATCGCGCCGAAGAACGGCGGGAACATGTACGGAATGGTGAACATGGAGCGCATCAGCCCCTTGAGGGGGATGTCGCTTCGGCCGAGCAGCCACGCGAAGAACAGGCCGATAATCGTGCCGAACAACGTGACCAGCAGCGCGATCTTGATGGTGTTCCACATGGCGGCCACGTTGCCGGGGTCGAGAATGATCTGGGTGAACAGGCTGGTATCGAATTTGCCCTCGTAGAAGAACGTGTTGTAAACGATCATCACCATCGGGATGACGACCACAACGACCAAAATCAGGAAGGAAAGCACGGTCAGCACCGAATCGAGGCTGAAATGCTTCCCGTCCATGCGCGCCATATCGCGGCTGGCGCGGCGCTTGCTGCCCATCATGCTTTTGCCTCCTCTTCATAGAATTTGACGTTGAGGAATTTCAGCCCGACCTCCTGCCCGGCTTCGTAGCGGGTGGGGTCGGCCAGCACGTCCAGCGCGTTGCGCTCCACGCGCAGCTCCCGGCCCATCAGTTCCACCTGATAGTCGTACTGGTTGCCCAGAAAGGTATCGCGCCGAATCGTCGCGCGAATCGGGCTTTCCGCGTCGAAGACGATGTCCATCGGACGCACGCCCATGACGTTCTTTTTGCCGGAAACATACCCCTGCGGCGGCGCGTCGAACAGGACGGGCTCGCCGCCCAGCGCCAGACAGACCTTGCCGCCCTTTTCTGTTACCGGCAGGAAGTTGGAAACGCCGATAAAGGAATAGACGAAGCGGTTCGCCGGGCGGCGGATGATCTCCTCGTCGCTGCCGATCTGGCAAATCTGCCCGTCCGGCTGCATGATGGCGATTCGGTCGCAGAGCTGGAGCGCCGCTTCCTGATCGTGCGTGATGTAGATGATCGTCGTGCCGATGTTCTGCTGGATCATCTGGATTTCCAGAATCATCTCCTCGCGGAGCTTCGCGTCCAAATTGGTGATCGGCTCGTCGAGCACGATCAGCTCGTCCGAGGAGACCAGCGAGCGGGCAATCGCGACGCGCTGCTGCTGGCCGCCGGAGAGCTGGGCGGGCATGTGCTTTTCGTAGCCGGTCATGCGCACCTGCTCAAGCGCGTAAGATGCGCGCTTGGCGATTTCCTCTTTGGGCACCTTGTGCTTTTTCATCGGGTAGCAGACGTTGTCCCAGACGGACAGATGCGGCCACACCGCATAATCCTGAAACACAACGCCGACGCCGCGCCGTTCCGGCGCGATGTTGACGCGCTTTTCGTCGCTGAAAACCAGCTGGTCATTGATGTAGATATTGCCCTTCTCCGGCTTAATCAGGCCGCAGAGCGCGCGGATCAGCGTCGTTTTGCCGCAGCCGGAGGGGCCGATGATGCCCATGATTTCCCCGTTGTTTACGGAAAGGGAGAAATCCTTGACCACCTGCTTGGCGCCGTAGCTGATAGATACGTTTTCAAAGCGTACACTGGCCATATTTTTTACCTCTCGATAAATTGAGGGACTGTCACGCTTAAACCGAACGTTTCAAGAAACAAATATCTAAGCATTTTTGGATATGGGGCTTTGCCCCATCGCCCCACCAAAGGGCTTTCCGTTTTCGTTTGTTTGTTTCTGCCGCTGGCAGCAACAACCGAAAACCCCTTTGGAAACCTTCGGGCGATAATACTTCGTTTTATTCTTGAAATATCAGGTTTTTAGTTTGACAGTCCCCCGAAAAGTCGCTTACTTGAACAGCTGATCGAAGTGATCCAGCGTGTCCTGCTTCTCCTGCGCCAGCTTGGCCTCGTCGGGCTTGAGCGCAATCGCGGCGATTTCGGATGCGCTCAGCGCGCCTTCCTTCGCAACGCCGTCACGGATCGGCGTGCAGTCCGCCTTCATCAGCACGATCTGCCCCTCTTCCGAAAGGATGAAGTCATACAGCAGTTTGCCGTTGTCGGGGTTTGCGCAGCCCTTGACCAGCGCGATCGGGCTGGAAATGGCGATGGTATCCTCGGCCGGGTAGACAAACTTGATCGGAGAGCCCTGGCTTTCCAGCGTCTGGGTGACGTAGTCCACGGCGATGCAGACCTTGTAACCGCCGGAGGCGACGTTGTTATGCGTGCCGGAGGTGCCGCTGTCCAGCTCGGTGCCCATCGCCGCGAGATCCTCAAAGAACGCCCAGCCATAGGCTTCGTTGTTCACCAGCGCACCGACGAGATAGGCGGTCGTGCCGGACTCGGTCGGGTCGGTCATAATGATCTGGTCGCGGAAGGTCTCGTTCAGCAGATCCTTCCAATGCTTCGGCGCTTCTTCCTCGGTCACGTTCTGGGTGTTGTAGGCCATGCCCATAACCACCAGACGCGCGCCGCAGTAGAGGTTGTCCTCGTCCTTATACGCGGCGGGCACCTTTTCGGATTCGGGGGAGACATACGCTTCCAGAATCCCCTGCTCCTTGAAGGTCAGATAGTCGGAGGCGTCGCCGACCCACAGCAGATCCGCGGCCACCTGACCCGCCTGCTGCTCGGTCGCGATCTTGGTCTTGATCTTGCCCGTGCCCGCCTGATAGTAATCCATCACGATGCCCGGATACTTGGCTTCGAAGGCTTCCTTGACGGCGACAAGCTGCTTTTCCTTTAAGGAGGAATACAGCATCACGGTTCCGCTCGGTTCGGCCATGGCCGCGGCGGCGGCGAGAATCAGCATGCACGCGAGCAGGAGAGCTACCAGTTTCTTCATAGATTTGAACCTCCCATTTTGTTTTTGACGAGCACGCGGAATGAACCGCTTCCAACGCCTCTGAACGCGGGCTATGGTCGGATTGCATCCCCGCCCTGCTCGTTTTTTGTGAGTTTATTATAAAGCCCTGCGCAAAAAACGGCAAGTTCAAAAAGGTTTGAACAAAAACGAGTGCATAATTTTGAACTTTTCTTCTCTTTCCCTCTGTTTTGTGGTATACTGACCGTACCGATTTTTTTCGCATCTTTGTTGCAAAGGAAGGTTGAAAGCCCGTGCTCGAGGTTCAAAAGCAAAAGCGCGTTTCGCCTTTTTCTTCCAAATTATTTTCCAGACTGATCGCGTTCACCGCCGCTTTTTTGGTGTTCGCGCTGCTGTTCGGCTCGATGTTCCAGATGTTTGAAAGCATCTCCATGCAGGCGATGCTGCGCATGAACGAGGAATTTTCCGCGCAGGCCAGCACGATATCCGACTCCATGCAGTCCATCATCAACACCCTCGGCATCCAGATGTTCTATATCTCCTCCACCGCCAAGCTGCGCAAGAGCACGTCGCTCACCCAGAACGAGCGCGTTTTTGCGCTGCGCGAATTGTGGCAATACGCCATGTCCGGCAGCATGCTGCACTCTATTTATGTATTCAACCCCAAGCTCGACTATGTGTATACCACGGATAACGACTACATGTCCGCCTCGATGGACGGGTTTTACGATCAGGATGCGGTGGCGCTCTACCGCCAGCGTTCGCCGGAAAACCGCATGCGGCTCTACCATCGAATGTTCCGGGAAAACGGCGAGGATTACGGCAGCGAATGGTACAGCTATCTGGTTTACGAGGTCACGGCCAGCGGAAAGACCGGCGAAAGCGCCGTCATGCTCAACCTCAACGCGGATTGGTTTCGCGAGCATCTGCTCAACTTTCAGGGGGAGAATTACGTCATCGTCTCCTCCGATTCATATGTGGTCGCTTCCCAGCGCGAGGAGCTGAACGCCATGTCGCTGTCGCTGCTGGGTCGGATCGGCGAGCAGAAGCGCGGCTACCTGATCGAGCGCCTGAACGGAAAACGGACGATCTGCTTCTTTTCCCCGCTGGACGTCAACGACTGGTATTGCCTGCGCTACGTCGCCTATGCGGACTGCCTGCCCGGTCTGGCCAAAATCCGCTCCTATGCGTGGATTGCGCTCACGCTCATCGCGTGCGCGCTGCTTTCAGCGCTCGGTGTCGCGCTCATCCGCGTGTATGATCCCTACCGGCGCATGACGGCCGCGCTCAATCGAACCCACGAGGTCGAGAACGTGCAGCAGGCCGCCGAGCAGGTGGAAAAAATCGTCGCGACGTCGCTCAGCCGAAAGCGCGAGGACGCGCTTCGGCTCTGGATCAACGGCCAGCCCTCGGAGGAAGGGCTCGTGCGCTTCCCGGCGGTGCCGATCCTGCTGGAAATGTCCCCCGACGAGCGTCTGCGCGGCCTTCTCGCGCAGGAAACGCCGGATTGCGTCGTCTGCGCCGTCGGCGAGGCGTCGCTGGCGCTCTGCGCGCCTGCCGCCGGTCAATCCGCGGTGGATATCTGCCTGCATCTGGCGACGCAGATGCACTGCCGGTGCTATTACGGCCTGCCGATTCAATCGCCCTCCGAATTGCCCGCGCGGTATCAGGCTCTTTTGGAACGCAAAAAGCTGCGCTTCTTCTATCCGGGACAGCAGGTTTTCGCCCAAACGGCCGCCGAGTCCACCGGAAAGAGCGCGGAGGAGCTGGAAACGGCGCTGAACGCATGCTTCAACGCCGCCAAAACGGGCAAAGAAATCGCCTTCAGCAAGCTCATGGAGCAGCTCAAAGGCGAAAATTATGAAAATGTGCTGTTCACGCTCAAACGGCTCGATCACCTGCTGGACAGCGCGCTGCCCGGGGATTCGGCGGCGCGGCCAACGCTGGAAAAGCTGCTCGCCGCCGCGCAGACGCCCGAGGACGTGAGCGCGCGCTTTGAGCCGCGGCTGGAAAAGCTGCTCAGCCAGCAGAAAGCCCAGAAGCACAACCGGACGCAGGAAATCGTGATCCAGATCAACCAGCGGCTGGAGCAGGGTTTCCGCGACACGGGCATCGGCGCGCAATCCATCGCCGAGGAGATGGGCGTTTCCGCCGCCTATCTGCGCAAGCAGTATCTGACGGAGGCGGGCGTTTCCATCGGCGATAAGCTCAACCAGCTTCGCATGGACGAGGCCAGCCGCCTGCTGCTGGAGACCGACCAGCCCATCGAGAGCATCGCGCGGCAAATCGGCGTGGAAAACACCAAATACTTCTTCGTGCTGTTCAAGAAATTCAAGGGCATGACGCCGCGGCAATTCCGCTGCAAGGCCGAGACGCCCCCTTTGTGAAAGCGTTTGGGCGCATCGGCATGAAAATTTGTGGAGATCGCCCTTTGAAATTTTTTGCCCAGCCCGCTATAATGAGCGTACAGCGTGTGGCGTTTCTGCGTAAATCCGGTTGCAGAAGCGCCGCACGCCTTTTTCATTCATCAGCAAATCGTGTAGCAGAAATGCGTAAGTCCGGGTTTGAAGGACTTGCGCATTTCTTATTTTTTGGAAAGAAGGGGATTGTTATGGATTCAGGAAATCAGTTCTTGGGGACGGAGCGCATGGGCAGGCTGATGCGGCAGTACGCCATTCCGTGCATCATCTCGCTGCTGGTGGGCGCGCTGTATAATATCGTTGACCAGATCTTCATCGCCAACGCCAGCTACCTCGGCTCTTACGGCAACGCCGCCAACACCGTCGTGTTCCCGCTGACGGTCGTAGCGCTGGCGATCGCCGTCATGGTCGGCGACGGCTGCTGCGCCTTTGTCAGCATGGCGCTGGGCAGAAGCGAAATCGGCAAGGCCAAGCGCAGCGTCGGCAACGCCGTTGTGCTGTCCGTGGCGGGCGGCCTCGTCCTGACCGCCGTGTATCTCGTCTTTGCCGACAGCATCATCGCCATGTTCGGCGGCACGGTCAACGAGGAAACCTTCCGCTGCTCGCAGGAATATTTCTTCTATATCACGCTCGGTATTCCGTTCTATATGTTCGGGCAGGCGATGAACCCCATCATCCGCGCAGACGGAAACCCGAAATTTGCCATGGTCTCCACGCTGGCCGGCGCCGTCATCAACATCATCCTCGACCCCATTTTCATCTTCTGCCTCAAATGGGGCATGATGGGCGCGGCCGTGGCGACGGTGATCGGTCAGGTGGCGACGGCCGCGCTCGCCGTCTGGTATCTGCTGCACATGAAAATCATCAAGCCCGCGTCCGGCGACTATGCCCTGCGCGGGAACATCTGTGGGCAGACGCTGACGCTGGGCATCACCAGCTTTCTCTCCCAGATCAGCCTTGTGGCGGCGATGGCGGCCATCAACAACATGCTCCGTCAATACGGCGCGCTGGATCCCGTGTTCGGGCAGGCGCAATACGCCCAAATCCCCATGGCGGTGGTGGGCATCGTGATGAAGTTCTTCCAGATCGTCATTTCCGTCGTGGTCGGCATGGCGGCGGGCTGCATTCCCATCGTCGGTTACAACATGGGCGCGGGAAAGAAGATGCGCGTGCGGAAGCTGTTCACCATGCTGCTGACTGCCGAAGCGCTGGTGGGCGCGGCCGCGCTCCTTCTGGCGGAAGGTTTCCCCCGTCAGTTGATCGCCATTTTCGGCGCGGCCAACGAGAGCAGCTACTATGCCGATTTCGCCGTCAAGGCGTTCCGCACCTATCTCTGCATGATGGTCTTGGCGTGCATCAACAAAGCGTGCTTTATCTTCCTGCAAGCCATCGGCAAGGCGTTGGCTTCCACGCTGCTGTCCATGTTCCGCGAGGTCGTGTTCGGCGTGGGCTTCGCGCTGCTGCTGCCGGTGTTCTTCGGTCTGGACGGCGTGCTCTATTCCATGCCGGTTTCGGATGTGCTGACCTTTGTGATTTCGGCATTTATCATTGCAAAAACCTATAAGGAACTGAATACGGAGGGCGTTGATCGCGTATGAAAAACAGAGTCATCACCATCAGCGGCGTGTTGGGCATCGACAAATGCGCGGATATCATCGCGGAATTATTCTGACATCCATAAAACAATCAGGCTCCCGGTACCGACCGCTCGGTATCGGGAGCCTGATTGTTTAGTGGGAGCGTCTGCCCCGCGCGGGGATTTCATTCGGACGGGCTGTCGCTCAGCCCATCTTTTGGGCTGCCTTGAGATGTTCCTGCGTTGCAGCGACTTATTGAATTTCACGCTTTTTATAAAAGACGACGGACATATACCAAGAAAAAAGATATGTTCCGATTCCGATAACAGCAAGTATTTCCAATACCCAGTTGGGCTTGATTTCTGCCGCAGGCTGACCTTTAAGAAAACCGGATATCAAAACACTCACGCCGCACACAAAACCAATCATCACATAATAAGCCGCCCTTCCTTTTTCCACACCCATCTTGAAAATAAACGGGAGCGGGATGGAGGACGCGAGCGTTGACACCGTCAACATCAGCAGCATCAGAACGGCAAAATCCCCAAGGATAAAACCGCCCGTCAGCGTCATTTTTACCGCTTGCGCAATTCCCGTAGCGACGAGCATCGTAAGTTGGGCAAACAAGCTGATTAGGTATTTTTCGGAAACAATTTGTATTTTTGTATAGGGCATCGTTCCGCTGTACTGCACCCATCCGCTCCTCTCATCGTATCCAAGGAGGATAACGGGAATCATCCCACAAAGCAGACATGGATAAAATACAAAAAACAGGTTGTCGCTGTCCACAAGAGACAACGCCATAAAAGCAACGGCAATGACCGGATATGTTCTGCAATATTGCTTCATCATATACCAATCCTTTAAGAGAAGCCCTTTCATATCACTTTCCCTCCTTTACCATAAATACGAAAAGTTCCTCCATGCTGATCGAGCTTACATGAATCCCGGAGGGAACGGCATTTCTCTGCACCATTGCCTGAACTCCATACGTATTTTCCCTTTTATATTTGACCGCATCCGGCGGCAGCGTCCGCAACTCGTCAGCAGTACAATGAATCAGACCATACTCCTCTAATAATTGATCTTTTTCTTCGCAAAGCAATAGTTTTCCCTCATGCAGGAATGCAATATAATCGCAAAGTTTTTCAAGATCACTGACGATATGCGAAGAAATGAGAATAGAATGGCCTTCGTCTCTTGTGAAATCATTGAACATCTCAATGATCTCATCGCGAACCACCGGATCAAGCCCCGACGTTGCTTCATCCAAAATCAGAAGTTTGCTGTTGTGGGACATGGCAATCGCAATGCCCAGTTTCATCTTCATTCCACGCGAAAACGCTTTGAACCGCTTTTGTTCCGGCAGCGCAAGTTTTTTCAGCAATTGAGCGTATTCAGCGTCATCCCAATTACGAAAGGTATGTTTCATTACATTTCCGACCTGCTGAGCGGTCAGACATTCCGGAAGACCCACTTCATCCAAAACAACGCCGATATCCTCTTTCGTGAGTTCGATATTATCCTGATTATCCTTTCCAAGAATGGTAATACTGCCGCTATCCTTATGAATCATATCCAGAATAAGCTTGATGGTGGTACTTTTTCCCGCACCATTCTCGCCGATAAGCCCCATAATGCATCCGCTCGGCAGTGTCAGATTGATGTTGTCAAGCGTAAAGCCGGGATATGATTTTGTCAGGTTTCGAATTTCAAGCGCATTCATCCTTGTTCCTCCAAACTGAAATGAACCATTTCCATAATCTCTTGTTTGCTCAAATTGCAGGATGCAGCTAGTCTGACGATTTCATCAATATGTTCTTCAATCTTTTTCAGATTTTCTTCTCGCAGCAGCTCTACATTTTTAGGCGCCACATAACACCCCTTGGCAGGCAGGGTGTAGATAAATCCTTCTTTCTCAAGCTCTTCATAGGCACGTTTCGTAGTAATAAAGCTGATGCGAAGATCCTTCGCAAGACCCCGAATGGATGGAAGCAATTCATCTTGCTTTAATGCGCCGCTGATGATCTGACCCTTGATCTGAGAATATATCTGATCATAAATTGGCGTTCCGCTTTTGTTATCAATCAAAATATTCACGTCATCGCCTCACTGTAATTTCTGTATATGTTCATTATATACAGTTAGGGTCCTTCTGTCAATACGTTTCACAAAAAAATAGACTGCCAGGTTTTTAACCTGACAGCCTCGGTTTCTCTATCATCCGGCGTTCGCTCCATCCCTGTTCAGCGCCGGATATCCTGCTTTATTCCTCTTTCAGCCTGCCATCCAGCGTGACGGTGACGACCTGCCACGGGATGAATTTTCCGCTGTTTTTCAGGGCGGTCACCGCCGCGCGCTCCAATCCGCCGCAGCAGGGAACCTCCATGCGGACGACGGTGACGCTCTTGACGTCGTTTTCCCTGATGATCTCCGTCAGCTTCTCCGCGTAGTCCACGCTGTCCAGCTTGGGGCAGCCCACAAGGGTGATGTGCCCCCGCATAAACCGCTCGTGGAAGGCGGCGTAGGCGTAAGCGGTGCAGTCGGCGGCGATGAGCAGCTTTGCGCCGTCGAAATACGGGGCGTTTACCGGAACCAGCTTGATCTGGACGGGCCATTGCGAAAGCCTGCTCTCCTGCGCGGCGCATTGCGCGCCCGCATGGGGGTCTTCCGCGCGCCTGATCTGCCGCGATTGGCTCCCCGGACAGCCGCAGGGCAAGGTCATGCCCGCTTTCTGCATCTTTTTCTGCTTGTTTTCCATCACGGCCTGCTCGTCATAGGCCGCCGCTTCGCGCTCCACAAAGGTGATCGCGCCCGTGGGGCAGGCGGGCAGGCAGTCGCCCAGCCCGTCGCAATAATCATCCCGCATCAGCTCCGCCTTGCCGTCCACCATGGCGATAGCGCCCTCGTGGCAGGCCTCGGCGCATGCCCCGCAGCCGTTGCACTTTTCCCTGTCGATTTGAATGATTCTACGGATCATTTTGACGTCCTCCTCGCTGTTCTGCTTGACTTCACGGTGATATTCTACTATCATCAATCGTGAAAATCCGTTGGCATGCCAACATGGAGGAGAAAAATATGCGTTTTCATTTGACGAACGCCCCGCTTTTTCGCGGCATGACCCCGGAGGAAATCGACGCGCTGCTGAGCTGCCTGAACGCGAAGGCGCGAGCCTGCAAAAAGGGCGAGATCATCCTGATGGAGGGCGCGCCCGCGGAGCAGCTTGGCGTGGTTCTCTCGGGCAGGATCATCATCGAAATGAGCGACGTTTGGGGCAACAACAGCGTGTTGAGCAGCGTTGCCCCCGGCGGAACCTTCGCCGAGGCGTATGCCTGCATTCCGGGGGAGCCGCTCATGGTCAACGTCGTCGCCGCGGAGGATTCGACCGTGCTGCTTTTGAACGCCCGCCGGGTGCTGACCCCCTGTTCCCATGCCTGCGCCTGCCATGCGGGGCTGATCCGCAACCTGCTGACACTGTGCGCGGGAAAGAATTTGCAGCTCTCCCGCCGGATGATGCATACCAGCCCCAAGCGCATCCGCACGCGGCTTTTATCCTACTTTTCGGAATGCATCAAGCGAAGCGGCAGCTACGCCTTCGATATTCCCTATAACCGTCAGCAGTTGGCGGACTACCTCAACGTTGAGCGCAGCGCCCTGTCCAACGAGCTGTCCCTCATGCGGCAGGACGGAATCCTGCAATATGACAAAAATCACTTCGTCGTCAGCGAAACGGCGGACGTAAAATAAGGGGCGCGCTTTGGCGGTCGGCTTTTCGCGGCGCGGAGGGAGTCCGCGCCTTACTTTCCGTATACCTCGATCTGCCTGAGCGCCGGGAACGCCGACGGATTGTCGCATTTGATCAGCCTGTCCAGCGTCAACGTGCGGGTGCGATGCGCGCCCAGCTCGACGCGCTGTGGGCCGTCGATCCCCGCCAGCGGGAACGTCTTTTCATACCAGCCGTCGCCTTCGCAGTGCTCCTCGATCATGGTGAAATCCTTCTGCATGCGCGCTTCGTCATGCGGCATGCCGCAGACGATGAAGCCCATATTCACCAACGCGCGGAAGAACGTCCGGTTGTTTTTTGGGCATATCGCGGCGGTTGATCTGGTCGAGCCACGCATGAAGCTGCTTCTGCGTCTTCTCCGGCAGATCGAAGAAAAATTCCTTCGGCGCAAGCGCCATGCCCATGCCGAATACGGCCATTTCAACCAGCCGCTGATCGTAATCGACAACCTCGCCCCAGTATTCCGGGTTTTCGGGATCGACGCCCGCGATAATGCCCTCGCGCCACGCCGCCCAAAGCGACTTCACACTCGCGCAATGCCCCGCGAGCATCGGCACAATCGCCCACAGCGGGCGCGCGAACGCCTCCATCTGCGCGATATCATCCGGATATACCGCGCCGGTATCGCCCAGATGCAGCCGCGCCTTGTTCGGCCTGAGCAGAAGCCACTGGCCGACGGGCATCATCGCCTTCAACGATCTCGTGGCGCTCGGCGTGCTCAGGCAGCTCAAAAAAATGGGGCTTCGCGTGCCGGAGGACATGGCCGTCATCGGCTGCGACAACCAGTTTTTCTGCCCCTATGCCGATCCGCCGCTCACCACCGTGAAGCTCTACCCCGAGAACATGGCGCAGAGCGCCATCCGAGAGCTGCTCTTCGCCTCGAAGGACAACGGCAATCCGTCGTTCGCCATGATGCGCGAAGCCTCGCTGATCGTCCGCGAAAGCTGCGGCGCGAAGCTGGGATATCGGAAGCTGGGGTAACGGGCTGCGAGAGATAGATACACTCAGGACGAATCGCCGAATCGTATCTTAGCCAATCGTGATGGACTGATTTGTAGTTTGGTAATATAGCACGACCGGGGGCTGTCAGGCTAAGCATGAGCCGCCCCGCAAAAAAGAATAGAAAAAGACGCGAGAAGGTCTTTGATATGCTCCCTTTATGAGAGACAGTGAAAAAACAAACTGTCATCATGAAGGGAGCATTGTTATGCCGCAAAAAAGCAAATTGAACGCAGAGGAAAAAGTGGAGATTATCAGGAAGTACCAACAAGGGGAAATAAGCTTGGCTCAAGCAGCTTGAGAGGCAAGTGTCGAGACAGCGACGATCTATAGATGGAGCACACGCTATGAAGCAGAAGGGGCAGGCGGCTTTTTATCATATCAGAAGAACCGCGTCTATCCATCAGAACTAAAGTTAAAGGCGGTACAGGAATACCTGTCCGGGTCTGGCAGTCTCAGAGAAATCAGCAAAAAATATAAGCTGCGGAACGAACGTCAACTCAGCAACTGGATAAAGGTGTATCATGCTCATGGAGATTTCAACTCAGTCAAGTTTTCCGGAGGAGGAAGCTACATGAAGCAGGGACGGGACACTACACAGGAAGAACGTGTTCAGATCGTCAAGGACTGTCTGGCCAGTGGAAAAAACTACGGCGAGATGGCCTTGAAGTACAAGGTGAGCTACCAGCAGGTACGCACATGGACGCTGCGGTTCGAGGAGATGGGCGAGGCCGGTCTGGAGGATCGGCGCGGGAAACGGAAGAAGGACCAAGTACCCAGAACTGAGCTGGAGAAGGCGCAGATCGAGATCGAACAGCTCAAGCATAAGCTGTATTTGGCGGAAATGGAGCGTGACCTGCTAAAAAAATTGGACGAGATCGAGAGGAGAGATGCCTTTCGGAAGTGAGACAGCGCCATATCTATGCCGCAATCCGGGAAGCTCACGAGAAAAAAGGGTATCCCATTGAGTTGGCCTGTGAACTGCTCCATGTGGCGCGCTCGGCCTACCACAAATGGGCCTCTGGAAAGCTGAGCCAGCGGGCTGCAGAAAATGAGCGTCTTGCGGATACGATTGAGAAGATCCATGAGGAAAGTCCGGATAAGGGCTACCGGAGACTCAATGACGACCTGCGTCATGACCACGGTATCCACGTCAATGACAAGCGGGTGCTCCGCATCTGCCGGGCCAGAGATATCCGTTCCACGATCAAGTACAACAACCATGGCTGCACGCGGCGAGCGAAGAACCCGCAGTATCTTGCCGAAAACCTTTTGGACAGGCAGTTTTATGCCGCAAAGCCCAATGAAAAGTGGCTCACCGATGTGACCGAATTCAAGTGGTTTGGGGGTGTGAAGGTACAAAAGCTCTATCTGAGCGCCATCCTCGACCTTTGCGATCGGCGCATCGTGTCCTATGTGCTCAGCGAACGCAATGACAATCCGTTGGTTTTCAAGACCTTTGATAAGGCTGTGAAAGCCAATCCGGACGCGCATCCTCTGTTCCATAGTGACAGAGGGTTCCAGTACACCAACCGTACCTTCCACCACAAGCTTGTGCAGGCTGGGATGACGCAGAGTATGTCCCGCGTGGCGCATTGCATTGATAACGGCCCGATGGAGGGCTTCTGGGGCATCCTGAAACGGGAACGCTATTACGGCAGACGGTTCATCAGCAAGCACGAGCTTGTTCAGATGGTCCAGCAGTATATTCGCTATTACAACACGAGACATGTCCAGCGCAATCTGGGCGTCCTGACGCCGATGGAAAAGCACACGCTTTGCCTCGCCGCATAAAAAGCGGCCAGCAGCGAATGGCTGCTGGCCGGGAAAACTTTATATTTTTTCTCTGTCCTCTTGACGGGGTGCGGTTCATTTTACCAACTCGCATCTTTTATCGTAATTTGAAACTAGACATTCAGCATTTGCTGATAATTCTCCAATTCGCCGGAATTTGCCAGCACAAAATGCCCCGGCTCAATTTCAGTAAATTCAGGTGAATGATGCGCATAATCGTGCATACTCGGATCATACACCAGCAGCTTTTTCCGGCGCTCCGCATGCGGATTGGGCAGCGGGATGGCGGAAAGCAGCGCGCGCGTATACGGATGAAGCGGATGGCTGTACAGCGTTTCGGTATCCGCCAGCTCGACAATCTGCCCCAAATGAACAACTGCGATGCGGTCGCAGATGAAGCGCATCACGCTCAAATCGTGGGAAATAAACAGATAAGTCAATCCACGCTCACGCTGGAGCTTGGAGAGCAGATTGAGCACCTGCGCACGGATGGAGACATCCAGCGCAGAAATCGGTTCATCCGCAATCACGAATTCTGGCTCCATGATGAGCGCACGCGCAATGCCGATGCGCTGACGCTGACCGCCGGAGAACTCGTGCGGAAAGCGGCTGGCAAACTCCGGCAACAGACCCACGTCCGACAGCGCACGCGAAACGGCTTCGCTCACATATTCATGGCTGATATGCTTATGCATCGCGTAAAGCCCTTCGGCGACGATGTATTCAAGCCAAGTTTTCTTATGTCAACAAGCTGGTTGTAGATATACACAATTCGGGATCGGACAAATAACTTACATTTTTTCCAAACCGTCCCTGATTCTCTTATTCCACTCTTCTTCCGATCATTTCGTTAAACTCATCCTCGGTGATGCGCTTAACGCCCAACTCGACGGCCTTTTTGTTTTTCGCCGTGCCAGAATTTGGCGTATTCGTGATGAGGTAATCCACGCCTTCCGCCAGCGTTTCGGTCAGTGCCGCGCCGCAGGTCGTCAGACATTCTTTCAACTCGTCGCGGCTGACAAAGGTTTTCAGTTTGCCCGTACATCTTCTATGAAGCACCACCGCACGAGCAGAACTTCAACACGTTGGTGGCAATGATTAACGCGATGGAAGTGCGCGAGGACGACGACAATTTCAAAAACCCCGTCGATCTGCTCTTTGATGCGCTCGAAGAAAAAGACTCGGATCACTTCGCTGTGCATGCCGCTGCCGATTCGTATGGGCATTACCAAAGGACAGTGGATTTATCCGCTTGCGCTGGCCGTTGAGTTTGGCGCAGTGGCACTTGTCGGCAAGCTTGGCGACATGAACGTCGCTTCGATGTTCGTCGCGGCGAAGATGTTTGATCGGCGGGCGGAGGGGTAAAACACTGACCGTCTTTGAAAACGGCAGACATTGGGTAGGAAAAAAAGCGATTTTCGTTGTATAATAGACACCGTATTGAAAAGTAAAGGAGAAAAATCCGTGAAGAAAAAGAAAAAATGGATCAAGTGGGTTGTGATTCTCGTGATCGTGGCCGCCGTGGTCGGTTGGTTCATGATGGTTTCCCGAAAGACGCAGGACGTGGCCTATACCAATGTGCAGGCGACGCTGGGCAGCATCGAGACCTATTACAATTTTGACGGGCTGGTCAAGGCCAAGCGCGTGCAGACGATTACCGCCGCGCAGAGCGACAAGGTGCGCACGGTGTATGTGACGCAGAACCAGCAGGTCAAAAAAGGCGAGCGCCTGTATCGGCTGGAGGGCGGCGAAACCGTTGAGGCCGATATCGCGGGTGAAGTGACAGGGCTGTACGTCGAGCAGGGCGGCGTGGTGACCGCAGGCGAGACGACCGCGCAGATCATCGACATGAACAGCCTTGAAATCGAGCTGAACGTCGATGAATACGACGTGGCGGCAGTCGTGCCGGGTCAGGTGGTGCAGGTCAACGTGCTTGCGCCGGATGTGAGCTTCACCGGCAGCGTGACGGCGCTCAATAAGAACGGCACGGCCTCCGGCGATCTGTCGTATTACACGGCGACGGTCGCGTTTGACGCGGCAGAGAACGTCTATCCCGGCATGCAGGTGAGCGCCAAGGTGCTCAAGGAGCAAGCCGAAGACGCGGTGCTCCTCCGTCAGGACGCGGTGCAGTTTGACGATTACAACAAGCCTTACGTGCTCGTGCGCGGCACGGATGGCAAGAGCGTGGAGCAAAAGAGCGTGACCGTCGGCGTAAGCGACGGCATGAACTGCGAAATCACCAGCGGCCTGAACGCGGGCGACACGGTGCTCAAGTCCTCCGGCGTGACGATGGCCGAGCTAATGGAGCAGATGCATGCTCAGCAGCGCACCGGCCGATGAGCGGAGGCCGCTATGAGCAACGACTTTTTCAAAATGCGCGGCATTGTCAAGCAGTATCAGATGGGAAATGAAGTGCAGACCATTCTCAAGGGAATCGATCTGGATATTGAAGAGGGCGAGTTTCTCTCCATCCTCGGCCCGTCGGGCAGCGGCAAATCCACGCTGATGAATATCATCGGCTGTCTGGATACACCGACGTCGGGCGAATACATTCTGCATGGGCGCATGATTCGCGATTTGGATGAAAACCAGCTGGCGCATATCCGCAGCAAGGAAATCGGCTTTATCTTTCAGCAGTTTCAGCTTCTGCCGCGGCTCGACGCGCTCAAGAACGTGGAACTGCCGCTGATTTACGCGGGCGTTCCGCCCAGAGAGCGCACGCGGCGCGCGGAGGAAATGCTCGTGCGCGTCGGCCTGAAAGACAGGATGCACCACTACCAGAACCAGCTTTCCGGCGGTCAGCAGCAGCGCGTGGCGATTGCGCGCGCGCTGGCGACCAACCCGACGCTGCTGCTGGCGGACGAACCGACCGGCGCGCTCGATCAGGCGACGGGCGAACAGGTGATGGCGCTTTTCCGCGAGCTGAACGACGAGGGGCGAACCATCGTTATGATTACCCACGACCTCAAAATCGCGCGCCACGCGAGCCGCATCGTCAACATTCTGGACGGCGTGCTCTCCGAGGGGGTGAGCGCCTATGATTAAAAAGAAGTGGGATATGTTCGCGGAGAGCGTCTCCATGTCGCTTTCCAACATCGCGGGCAACAAGATGCGCACGTTTTTGACCACGCTGGGCATCATCATCGGCGTGGGCGCGATCATCGCCCTGATGACCGTTGTGCAGGGCGCGACGGACACCATGAACGCCCAGTTTGACGCAATGGGTCTGGGCACGCTGCGCGTCTCCGTGGCAGGCACTGCGATTAAGCATGGCCTGACGGACGACGATTTGCAGACGATTCTGGATTGCGAACATGTCGCAGGCATTTCGCCGTCGCTGAATGCGACCGTGACGGCCAAGCGCGGGAATATGTGGAGCGATTCGATCTCCGTCAACGGCAACAACGACGAGTATTTCCGCCATAATCCGGATCTGCTCCGACGCGGCCGCGCCATCGACATGTTGGATGTGGAAAACAACGCGCGCGTCTGCCTGGTGGACGGCGACGCGGCCAAGACGCTGTTTTTCGGCGAAGACCCCGTCGGGCAGACGTTTTATCTCGACGGATTTGAGTATACCGTCGTCGGCATGATCGACGAGGACGAAAACGCCAGCCTGTTCTCTCAAATTCTGATGGGCGGCAAGACGGACGGCACGGTCTACGTACCGTACAGCTCGGCGAAAAAGCTGCTGGGCACCTCCACCGTCACCGCCGTGGAGGTTTATGTCACCGATCCGGACGATACGGATGCGGCGGTGAACGAACTGGAAGCGGCGCTGGACGGCATTTTCAATGATAAGGATAACACCTACACCATCATCAACATGGAATCCATGACGGACGCAATGAACCTGATGACCTCCATGATGATGTCGCTGCTGGTGGGCATCGCATCCATCGCGCTGGTCGTCGGCGGCATCGGTATCATGAACATGATGCTCGTCACCGTCACAGAGCGCACGACGGAAATCGGCCTGCGCAAGGCGCTTGGCGCTGAACCTGGGCAGATTCAAATGCAGTTTTTGATCGAGGCAATCATCCTCTCGCTGCTTGGCGGCATCATCGGCGTGATTGTCGGTCTGAGCGTATCGTTCGCTATCTGCATGAATACGGATATCACGTTCAGCCTGAACACCTTTGCCATTGGGCTGGGCGTGGGCTTTTCGGCGGCGGTGGGCATCATTTTCGGCTGGGCGCCTGCGCGCAAGGCCAGCCGCCTGAACCCGATTGACGCGCTGAGGAGTATGTAAAAAAGGTTTAAAACCGCCGCGAAGCGAGGAGGGGAGTCTGATGGGGATTGATATCGCGTGCCCGCTGTGCGGGATTCAACGGGATATCAATCATCCCTCAGTGGGGTATGGAGCAAAGCCCCATGAATGCTCTTCTTTTCAAGCAGTTTCAGAGCAGACTACGTAGTAGTCTACGCAGACTGTAGACAAAAAGCTATTCTCCCCCCCGAAGGGGGGGGG
>ERZ773145.496-NODE-496-length-38741-cov-7.165952_pt1 | contig 38741 bp, 40 predicted proteins | sample MGYA00580848_ERZ773145 | MGnify/ENA primary metagenome ERZ773145 (study PRJEB29015, sample SAMEA2737858) | human gut metagenome | biome: human gut; feature: human-associated habitat; material: faeces | place: China | collected 2012 ... | reverse complement strand
GGTGGCGATACCACCAAGCTTCAGAGTGCCTTAAAGGGTGTCAATGCAGAAATCAAGAATACGCAGAGTCAGCTCAAGGATGTCGAAAAGCTACTGAAGCTGGATCCAGGCAACACCGAGTTGCTTGCGCAGAAGCAGAAGCTCCTCTCCAGCGCTGTCAGTGAAACGAAGGAAAAGCTCGCTACTCTCAAGACTGCTGCAGAGCAGGCAAATCAGGCACTTGCGAATGGTGACATTTCCAAAGAACAGTACGATGCTCTTCAGCGGGAAATTATCGAAACCGAGCAAGATCTCAAAAAGCTGGAAGCTCAGGCTAATCAGTCTGCGACGGCTGTGCAGAAGATTGCCGCAAACGGTGAAAAGCTAAAAACGGTCGGAGACAATATTTCTTCTGCCGGGCAGAAGATGCTCCCCGTAACTGCGGCAGTCACTGGTCTTGGTACGGCGGCAGTCACCACAGCGGCGAACTTTGAATCGTCTATGTCGCAGGTGCAGGCTACGATGGGCGTGACGAAAGATGCTATGTCTACAGTTGAAGGCCAGTCGGTCAATACAATGGATACGCTGTCGGAGCTTACCAAGAAAATGGGATCTGAAACCGCATTCTCTGCAAAGGAATGTGCGGATTCTCTGAATTATCTGGCACTTGCTGGATATGATACTCAGCAGATGTGCGACACCTTGCCGACCGTCTTGAACCTTGCCGCCGCAGGTGACATTGACCTTGCCTCGGCATCGGATATGGTAACGGATGCTATGTCTGCCCTTGGTATGGGAGTCAGCGAATCTGAAAAGATGGTTAACCAGATGGTAAAGACCGCCTCGTCCACCAACACCTCGGTGGCACAGCTTGGTGAAGGTATTCTGATCATCGGTGCAACAGCAAAGTCCATCAAGGGCGGCACTGCCGAGCTGAACACTGCACTTGGTATCCTTGCCAATAACGGTATCAAGGGAGCTGAGGGCGGTACGCATCTGCGAAATGTGATTCTGTCTTTGCAGAACTCCACCGACAAAGCGGCGGCGCAGATGGATGCACTTGGTGTCTCCGTTTATGATTCCAACGGCAATATGCGCTCCCTCAACGATATCCTTGGTGACCTCAATAAGAGCATGGACGGCATGACCTCGGCTGATAAAGCCAATATCATAGCCACTATTTTCAACAAGACAGATTTGGCATCGGTCAATGCGCTGCTTGCCAATACAGGCGATACCTGGGACAGCCTGCAAAGCTCCATCACGAACAGTGCCGGAGCTGCACAGCAGATGGCAGATACACAGCTGGATAATCTGCAGGGACAGATCACGATTCTGAAATCCGCACTTGAGGGACTTGCCATTTCCTTTGGTGAGCTGCTGATGCCAGCAATCAAGCAGATTGTCGGCTGGGTGCAGAAATTTGTGGACTGGCTGAACAGTATGGACGAAGGCACAAAGAACGTGGTCGTAACGGTTGCCCTGCTTGCAGCGGCTATCGGTCCCATTCTTATTGTAATCGGCAAGGCGATCTCTGCGGTTGGTACGATTATGACCGTCGTTCCGAAAATAACAAGTGCTATCAGTGCAGTAAAAACAGCATTTGCTGCATTAAATGTCACGATGCTTGCCAATCCAATCGTACTCATCATTGCGGCTATTGCCGCATTGGTAGCTGCTTTTATTTATCTCTGGAACACCAACGAGGGATTTCGGCAGTTCTGGATCGATTTATGGGAGGGCATCAAACAGGCAGTCATCACAGCCTGGAATGCGATTACATCCTTCCTCTCAACTGCTTGGGAGAGCATTCTTTCTCTGGCGCAGACGGTTTGGGGTGCAATTTTCGGCTTTTTCACCACGCTGTGGGAAGGCATCAAGGGCGTGTTCACCTCCGCTTGGGAAGCTATCAGCGGAGTCATGACTACCATCTGGAACACGATTACTTTCATCTGGCAAAGCATTTACGACACGATTTCGCCGCTTTTAGAAGCATTCCGATACCTGTTTGAAACAATTTTTGAAGCTATACGGATTTTGATTGAGAGAGCGTTGACCGCAATCTCGCAGAAAATCAGCAAGATTTGGAATGCCATCGTTGCCTTCCTGACTCCGCTTCTCACTGCATTGCAGAGCTTTTTCCAGACAATCTGGACGGCCATTCAGATGTGGTAACTACGGTGTTGACCACGATCCAGTCCATCTTTATGACGATCTGGAATGCTATCATATCGGTTGTAACGTCCGTGCTGAATGCCATCAAGGGTGTTGTGACGAGTATCTGGAACAGCATCAGCGGCTATATCTCTGGTGTGATGAATACCATTAAGAACACGGTTTCTTCCATCTGGAATAGCGTAAAGTCGGCTGTCGGCAGCATCATTGGTCAGATTTATAACGTGATTCATTCTGGATTTGAACGTGCCGTCAGCTACGTCAAGGGTCTTGCTTCTCAGGCATTCAACTGGGGACGCGACCTCATCATGGGTATCGTAAATGGTATCAAGTCAGCTGTTGGCGCAGTTACCGATGCGGTAAATGGTGTGGCAAACAAGATTCGTTCAGTCCTGCACTTCTCGGTTCCGGATGAGGGACCGTTGACCGACTACGAGAGCTGGATGCCGGACTTCATGGCCGGACTTGCCAAAGGCATCGAACAGAGCAAAGGTTTGGTAGCCAAGGCAATGGATGGAGTAGCCGCAAACATGGTGATCAACCCGCAGATTGGAAGAATGGAAACTGCTACAGCCACTACATCTCCCGGAACAGCCGATACCCTCTCTGGTATCACTGCAGCAATCCGCGAAGGCCTCGCTGGTGTAACTGGTCAGTCAGGAGACATCGTAATTCCGGTATACCTTGGCGGCACGATGTTAGATGAAGTCATTGTCAATGCCCAACAGAGGGCTAATCTTAGAAGCGGAGGTCGGTAACGATGGCATTTATGCAATATTTGAATTTCAATGGTACTGCCCTCCCACTGCCAGATTCCTATGACCTCGGTCTTTCTGATGTAGAGGCGGATTCCAGCGGTGAAACTGAGGCAGGTACTACGCAGCGGGATGTCGTAAGGACGGGTGTCGTGAAGATATCCGTCTCTTTCTCTGTATCCCCGAAATGGCTGAAGCAGCTGACGGCCTATTCCAAGCTGCCAAAGCTGACGGTTCAATATTTTGATACCGAGAATTTATCCCAAAAAGAAACTGAAATGTATATCAGCGGATTTAAGGCGAAGCTCAAAAAGGACACATCCTATAAGGGACTGTGGACAGTGAGCTTTACTCTGAACGAATTTTAATGGAGGTGGCGCTGTGTATCCAGTATCGGATGCCTTTATGCAGGCAATCAAAAGCAACACAAGAAAATATTACTGGACCGGCACGATCACCACCAGTGATAAGAAAAATTATGAATTTGAAAATGAGGATATCGTAAAAGGCAGCGGATATATTTCGAGGCAGTGCTGCGGGAACTCTGAAATTGAGCTTGGCTCAGTGTATGCCGCAGAGCTTGGCATCAGCCTGTTCTGTGATATCGACCGATACACTCTCGACGGCGCAGAAATCAAGCTCTGGTTCCATCTGCTGCTTGATGATGGCCGTACGGAGAGCATTCCGATGGGTATGTTCTATGTGGCCGAAGCAAATCGCCGTATCAAAACACTGGAGCTGAAAGCCTATGATGGAATGCTGAACCTGGATAAATCTTTCAACAAGGGCCTTTCCAGTGCAGCTCCCTATGAATTTCTTTCTCTGTTATCGAAGGCATGCCATGTGGAGCTTGCGCAGACAAAGGAAGAAATCGAGGCTTTGCCAAATGGCACGGAGCTGCTTGGTGTCTATCAAGATAATGACATCGAATCGTGGCGTGATTTTCTCTATTACCTTGCACAGACGCTCGGATGCTTTGCATCTATCGACCGTTACGGGAAACTTTGCTTGACTTCTTACGGGAATACCGCAGTAATGGCGGTCGGCAGCAGGCATCGATTCAGCAGCAGCTTTTCCGATTTCGTTACTCGCTACACAGCGGTCAGTTCTACCAATAAAAAGACGGAAACAGCAGAATACTATGCGAAGGATCCGGATGATGGGCTGACAATGAATCTTGGTATAAATCCGCTTCTACAGTTTGGCTTGGAAGAAACGAGGAAACGAATCATTAACACGATTCTCGATGTTGTTTCGACTGTAGAGTATGTACCCTTTGATTCGGAAACCATCGGCAATCCTGCGCTGGACCTGGGAGATGTACTTCGCTTTACCGGCGGCCATGCAGATGAAACCAAACAGTCTGCAATCACTTCTATCTACACAAAAATCAATGGAAAGCAAACTGTGAAATGCGTCGGCAAAAATCCAAGGCTTGCTGCAGCAAAAAGTAAAAATGATAAGAATATTAGTGGCCTAATCAGCTCCATTGGAGAAACGAAGCTCAGCATCTACACCTTCACCAATGCCCTGGCACTGGATGCCGGAGAAGAAAAGCTGTCCATCATCAACATGGAGTTTGCATCCGGTGATGAGACCAATGCGGAATTTCATGCCCAGGCGATCATGGAAGTAGAAAGCAATCCTGATACCCGGATGCTTACTGCAGAAACGACCATTAACCTTGGAACAACCACAGATGACGAGGGAAACGAAGTTGAAAACAAGAAGGTGATTTCCTTTCCACTCTCCTGGAACGAGGACGGGAAAACTTCACTCTCCGTTTTCTATGTGCTGGATGGTCATGAGGTTGAGGAATTTCACCCAAAGGAATCGTGGCTCAGCGGCAAGCATCTCCTGACGCTCTATTACCCGATCATCGGCCTTACGGCAAATCAGCTCCATACCTTCGAGGTGCTAATTTCCATGCAAAATGGAACCGGGCATATCGAGGCACAAAATATCATGGCGACCATCACCGGACAGGGACTTGGTGTGCAGGAACGCTGGGATGGCCGGATCACGGCAGACGATACCCTGAAGAAAATTCTTCTTTCCTCTATGCCAACGCATACGCTACGTGACGCTGTTATGGTACATTTTCTTGCTCCGAAAAAGACAGGATTAAATGACCACGTGACATCTATCTCCTTAACCGGAATGCCGATGCGGTCCATGAAGGACTCGCTTCGCCTCTTTGCACCGATTGTACATGATGTGATAGAAACCGCTGATAAAAAGAAGATGCATTACCAGAAGGAATATGTCATTGATGATGAGGTATTCAAGCTTCGTAAGGACTACGTCCTCTCTGGAAATAGCAATGTCCGTCTTGATCGTGGTCGGATGCTGAAGCTTGTGATTCCGACGAGAAACTTTGATAGCCTGACTGACCTTGCAATTCTGCCCTTTGATACGCTTCCCTTTATCAATATGAAGGTTTTGTATGCTGCTGACCTTCCGCTGAATAGCTTTACTGAGATTACCGATAGTGCCGTAAAGCTGAAGAAATCTTTCAGCACACGTATTTCTGGTCAAGACCAGGAGATCGACCGGGGACGACTTGCCGCATTTTCACTTGGGCTTCAGAACATGACTGAAATAACAGAACTTGAGGTAAGCAATGTTTGATTATGGAACTATCGAGGATCTTTTAAAGAGCATAGAGCACATGGAGATCCTTCGAAATAATTCTCTGCAGGATGATGGCACAGATACCGTGAAAGGCGTTGACTGGTTTCAGTACAAAGGAAAAATAGCCTCTACCCTTTATGTCAGTGGCAACTCCTGGATTGGCTTTGGTGAGAATACGGAGCAACTGAAAATCGTCCGCAGGGATACCGATCTTATGACACTTCGAAAAGAGGAAGGCACGATCTGGGAAACCTACAAGTTCCTTCGTATCCGCTGGGAAGGCTACTCTGTGCACGGCAATCGAAACGAAGCAACTCAGATGGTCTGGGATGCAATTCTTTTCGATACCGGAGAAATCTGTGTCTCCTTTGACACGATTCCAACGAACAGCAGTTACCTGGCTGATTCTAGCCTGGTTACCGGGAATGGCACGATTTCCTTTACAGCCCTTACTGGAAAGATCATCTCTTTTAAACCAAAGGACGAATCCGGGAACAGCTTTGAATATGTGGATCATGCACCTGTTTTTCTTGATCCATATAACCGAAGATATCTCATCTCAGATGCAGATAGCACTCTGTATACCGTGGAAGAGAATGCGCTTGTGAAACTTAAGGAAATAGAACTTACAGCAGCGCTTTTTGAAGCACGTGGTGTACAGGATATCCCGGATGGAAAGCTTCTCATCACGCTGCATGATCCGACCATCCTTTACTGGCATGATTCCGAGAATCTCTTCCCGGACATGAAGGTTACCTACACGGGAGTACCGATTCCGCAGGTGCTTTATTCCGAAAACATCGATATGTCAGATTCCACGATTCTTGGCATTGAAAAGGTAGCTGCTGACTGCTCGGACGAGGTGCTGTTTGCTGTCTCATTTGATGATGGAGCAAGCTGGTGGAGCTGCATCAATGCAGTGTGGGCAAAGCTGTCCGAGGAGAAATCTGGAATGTCGAAGGCTGCGCTCGAAGCCATCAGTGTGGATTCCTGGGCGGAGAAAGCAACTACGGGACAGCTGAAATACCGCTTTATCATCAGCGGCGCAGATGGATATCTCAAGTCCATCACAACCGACTATTTGAATACGGAGGAATAACAATGCTGAAAGGAAAAAGTGTAATCGAACTTACAGATGTCCATACCGGCAAAAAGGATCGCTACGAAGACACAAATCTGGTGACGGAAGCCGCGATGGATGTTTTGAACTGCAACATTAAAGGAATGCTTTATAACAACACCACATTTAATGGTTCCAATGGGGATGATTGGATGCTGCCGCTTAAGAAAAATATCATGGGCGGCATCCTTTTATACCAGAATGCACTTGAGGAGCGTGCAGACAATATCTATGCTCCGCTGAATAATCCGCTGATTGGTTATGCTTCGGATGATGCCAATAACACAGAAGATATTCGGCGAGGCAGCCGGAACCTCACCGAGAGCAAGGAAGTGGATGGAGGATACCGGTTTGTCTGGGACTTTGCTACTTCACAAGCAAATGGAACGATTTCTGCTATCTGCCTATCCAACACGCTGGCCGGAAAAGGAACGCAATATGCCGGTAACTACATGGTCCGTATTGGAACCTGGTCAGCAAATGTTCAGGATAAATATAAGCCTTACTGCATGCGTGGGAACAAGCGCGTTTATATCGGTGAGGGCTATCGCCTGGAAATGACCACTTACAACGACTCTACGCAGGCCACGCTTCGAAAGATTCATGATGATTATCTTCATGCAGTGCTCGTTGATCGACCGCTGACAAGAATGACCACGGAGGCCGATGAGGAAACCACGATTGAGCTGAACCATTATCCTTCCTACTGCCACTACATCGGAGGACAGAAGGATGGAACGGAGGAACCATATAACGATAATTCTGAAATATGGAATTATCTGTATCATGGTGCTGACGGAAAATGGTATGGATTAGTCAGGCGAGAAAACCGTAAATATAGTCACACCAGCGGCAACAAGGACTACTACACTCACCTGGATTACGAGTGGTACATGGACTGTATTGACGGCAATAAATGCACTACGCAGAAAATCGTAGCTCCAAGTGGCATCAGTGAATTCTATAACTTGGGTATGAGCGGAAAATGGCTCATGTGCTATACGGGCAATCAGGTGTATCGCATTGATACCACCAATGTGGCAAACATTGAGCTGGTACCGAATATCACCTATGTCTCGTCAACCGTGTGGACCTATATCGTAGATGATGACATCGTGATCAACGGCTGGTATTTTTTGAACGGCGAACCAAAGCTCTATGTACGAGATACGCCAGATGCAAGCTACGCATCCTGGGGACGAAATCAGATGGCGCGGTATAAAACATATGCACTTCGCGAATGGATTTTTCGGTCTAATGTCTACAATCTGTACCGGGAGCTGTTCTTGATTACTCCCTACCTTGCTACCATCAATAACCTGGGCACTCCGGTCATCAAAACCGCAGATAAGACCATGAAAATCACATATACCATTACAGAGGAATGACTCTGTATCATTTCGGAAGCAAGCATCTCATGACGAGGTGCTTTTTTCATACCCAAAATTCAAAGGAGGACAAACATTATGAAGGAATTCTGGAACACGATTCAACTTGCATTTGCAGCGATCGGAGGGTGGCTTGGCTACTTCCTTGGCGGCTGTGACGGTCTGCTCTACGCACTGCTCGCCTTTGTGGTGATCGATTACATCACTGGCGTCATATGTGCAATTGCAGACAAAAGCCTCTCCAGCGAGGTCGGATTTAAAGGCATCTGCCGAAAGGTGCTTATCTTCCTGCTGGTTGGAATTGCAAATGTCCTTGATGTGCAGGTCATCGGTACCGGCAGTGTACTTCGTACCGCCGTGATCTTTTTCTACATTTCCAATGAGGGTGTAAGCCTTCTTGAAAATGCAGCGCATCTCGGACTTCCGGTACCGGAGAAAATCAAAACCGTTTTAGAACAGCTCCATGACAGAGCAGAAAGCGAGGATAAATAAAATGGCTTATACGAATAGCTCCCTGGTATCCTATACCAAGCTCAGTCCAAATCATTCCGGACAGAGAACCCATTCCATCGACCGCATCACGCCACACTGCGTGGTCGGTCAGTTATCTGCTGAGAGCATCTGTGGATGTTTTACCAGCCCTTCTCGTCAAGCCTCCTGCAACTATGGCATCGGCACTGACGGACGTATCTCCTTATGTGTTGAAGAGAAAAATCGTAGCTGGTGCTCCTCTTCTAATGCCAATGACCAAAGAGCCATCACCATCGAATGTGCCTCTGACATGTCGGAGCCCTATGCGATGAACGATAAGGTCTACGCTTCTCTTATCTCGCTCTGCACCGATATCTGCAGGCGTAATGGCAAGAAGAAGCTTTTATGGTTTGGGGATAATAACAAGGCCCTGAATTATACACCAAAGTCCGATGAGATGGTGATCACTGTCCACAGGTGGTTTGCCAACAAGTCCTGCCCTGGCAACTGGCTCTATGCCCGCCTGGGAGATCTGGCTGCAAAGGTTACTGCAAATCTTGGTGGAAAAACTTCCCCTACCGAGGGTACCCTTTATCGTGTACAAGTCGGAGCTTATAAAAACAAGACCAATGCTGATACACAGCTTGCTCACGTAAAGGCCGCTGGCTTTGATACCTATATGGTACAGATCGGAGGGCTCTATAAGATTCAGGTCGGCGCCTATCGTGAGAAAACCAATGCTGACAACATGATGACAAAGCTCAAGGCTACCGGTTTCGATACCTTCATTACAACAGAATCATGTGCCTCTGTTTCAACGCTCAAATCCATTGATGAAATCGCGCGTGAGGTCATCCGTGGCGACTGGGGTAATGGCGCTAACAGAAAGAACCGCCTTACTTCTGCCGGATATAATTATGCGGCTGTGCAGGCAAAAGTAAATAAATTACTGGGATAACCATCAGGGTCTATGAGGATTTGCGTCCTTATAGGCCCTTTTTCTTTTTGTCTGCAATGTGTATCAATGGTACTTTCCTAATTTTTCTATAGACCTATTTTTATAGCCTATAGAGAAGTTTATACATAGACCTTGATGTACCTTGTCATTTTTATCCGCTCAAATCCATCACGAATCTCCAGTGGAAAGTGAAGAACTAAAACTGGAGGTACTTTTCATGCAGAAAGAAACAAAAGCAGTATTACAGGCAACGGATATCGCTTCTCATCTAAAGGCCGTACCGATATCATCCATCGAAATTCAACAGGATTACGACTACTTCATGGCCCAAAGAGCCAGCGAAGCGCTGCTCTCCACTGGACTTATTTCCTTGGTGGAATTCAACAAATTGACGCAGCTAAACCGCAATACATTCTCTCCTATGTTCGTCGAGATTATGCCCAGAATCACTTGATATATGTGGCCTTTAGAGTGATGTATATACACTGACAAAGGAGGTGAATCACCATGAAGAAAGTAACCAAAATCGATAAAATCCAACCTTCACAGACTTCGAAAAAGAAGCTCCGTGTGGCTGCTTACTGCCGCGATTCCACGGATTCTGATGCACAGCTCGAAAGTCTGGATGCACAGAAAGAGTACTATAAAAACTACATCACCTCCCGTGATGACTGGACCTTTGCAGGGCTCTACTTTGACGAAGGCATCACCGGCACCAAGGCTGATAAAAGGCCAATGCTCCTGCGACTAATCGAAGATTGTAAAGCAAAGAAAATCGACTTTGTAATCGCCAAGTCCATCAGCCGCCTCTCCAGAAATACTACAGACTGCTTGGAGATAGTAAGAACACTTCTGTCACTAGATATTCCGATCTATTTCGAGAAGGAAAACACATCAACAGTAAAAGTGCCGTAAATTCGCAGTTTACGGCACTTTTAGATTAATATTGGTGTTTAGTTGGTGTTTAAAAATATGAAATGGCAGTAGCTGAAAGACAACAAATTAGCAATTAAGTAGAATGACATGGGTAAGATGGGTATAAAGTTTCTCTTTTGAGAAATTTCATTTTTTAATAATGCTATTTATATAAGCCTGACAATTAGTCTTTATAATGCTTGATATTAGTAATAACCAAAGGAACTGCATCTATCATCTTTCTTTCACTATCCCATGATAGTTTTCCAAAAAACGAAAGTGAATCAATAGGTCTGAAGCCGAAGCAATAATTATCCCTATGCCATTTATTTTTGTATATTATGTTCGATGATGAAGAATAATACTTATTTAACCATATTTCTACAGGGATTTTTTCGCCTCCATATTTGAAATAAGTGCAGACTGCATATGCGTAAAAGTACCACAAGTCGCTATCGTATATATATGATGGATTTTTTACAGTAAACGAGGCATATATAGGCTGCCTATTTTTTAAAAGAGCATTCATAATTTCCTCAGTGGTATGATACAGTATATTGAACTCCGATAATACTTTTTCAAACTTATATTTAAAATCAACGGCAGAATTTCCGTTTTCATAAGAATAACCTTCGAGAAGCGTTTTTGATAATTGCAATTTTTCTATGTGAGATTTTATGGTGTCAGCATCAACAGCATAATAGTATTGGTTTTCATGATAGCGTTTATACTTTTCAAGTGCATCGAATATCTTGTGATAAACTACCTGATTTGGGTAGTAATCATAGTTTGTGAAGATTGATATTCCCGTATGATAAAAATATTCCAAAATAGCCGCTGCACAACCAGCACTTCTGCTCTGACCATATTCACACTGGCAGATGATGTCCATACCCCTGTCATATACATGGTAGATGAATGCGGCAATGTCATCAGCCTCTGGAAAATAAGTATCATATGTATACCCCTTGCGTTTCAGGACGTCAAGGTCAAGGTCATCAAGTTCACTGTAAAAAACGGTATTGCAGACACCGCTGTAATCAACATGAGAGTAGTCCTCATCGATACGCTTAATTGCCGGATCGTAAAAGCTGATAACAGCGGTATTCTTCGGGAATTTACCGTCTGCAATAATTGACTCGATTGATTTTCTTGAATATATATTTATGTTCATAGATACCTCCTAATAACCTCGATAAATTCTTATAACAGCCCGCCTTTCTCAGATTGTCTCTTTGCCATTATGCAAATTATCGGCAACTTCAACGATTAAGTCGTGAAGTTCCAGATGCTTCTTATATTTCTGCGGAATAGCATTATAACCAAGATATGCTCCGAGGATATTTCCGCAGACCGCTCCCGTAGAATCACTGTCACCATTATGATTGACAGAAGCTATAAGAGCCTTATCAAAGTCCTTATCATATTTCAAAGCACAGTACACAGCTATTGCAAGTGTTTCTTCTGCAACCCAGCCTTCACCTAACTGATGTATTACAGTAAGATCATCGGCAGCTGATTCAGCAAGCTGAACGGCTTTCTGCATAATAGATGTAAATTCAGCGATATGTTTTGCATTCAAGAATAACTTTTCTATAGTTACAATAGAATCATTTACAGCATCTTTCAGCGGTATATCGCTTTCTGTAACCGCTCGGACAATATGTACCAAAGCAGTAGCAGGGATAAATCCAAGAGTATGACCATGCGTTAGAGCTGACGCTTCTGCACCTATCATATCAGACTGCTCATAAGATATGGGCGTATTGCAAAAATACAAACCGACAGGTGCAACTCGCATAACGCCTCCGCAACCCTTACTGTCGTTGATTGGATTCTCAATTGTTCCTTTTGCACCTTCCCTGATAGCTGACATACAAGTCATTCCCGGACATCTTCTATTATATAATTCAGATACATTCAGAAGTCTGCATTGCAGATTTTCATTTTTCTGAGGATATTTTTCAATCTGCGTCTGATACCAGCACTTATACATTTCTCTGATAGAATTAATATAATCAACGCTGTTCCCTTTACGTCCTGCAAGCAGTAATCCTTCCGCTGTGAACAGTGTCATCTGTGTATCATCAGATATTTCGGCAAAGTCAGTATCCAATATTAAATCGTATTCGGTTATACCTTTCTTGCCGTATTCAGAGAATATTTCATCTTCCCGTTTGAATTCGACGGCATATCCCAAGGCATCACCGGCAGCTCCTCCTATTAGACAGCCACGGAATTTATCAATGTTTCTCATTTGACCCTCCTCAAATATGTTTTAATACAACCTACCTTGTTGGCAGAATTTCTTTATAATAATTCATCATTTCTAAGAAATATTCCGTGAGTGGCAATGTGCTTCCTGAATGTTTTCCGCCATCGATTCTGCGAAATCTTGTGTTTCCGAGAAACTTTTCCGTAAATGCGTGACTGCCAAGTACTTCATCAGCATCACCAACGATACAGCTCACATTGTTGCTGTCCAGCCTTGCAAGCGTTCCGAACATGGAAACAAATGGCTTTACATCGCCATTGAAGCCAAGTCTGGGCAGATGCAAAAACGGCAGCAGACAGGGATTGACAAGTATTACAGGAATATTTTTCTCTGCTGACAGTGCTGCCGCAAAGAATCCACCAAGGCTTGTTCCAACAATCAGTTTGATTTGCTTATCTGCGATAATATTTTGCAGTCTTTCAAGTATGATTTCAGGCGATTGTGAATCATTGTCAATTGCAGGGGCTGTAATTTCGCTACAACCATTTTTTGTAATGCCATGTAAGCAGCATTATGCGGATTTCCGCCATATCCGTGGATGTTTTAATATATTCACAATATATCGTTCCTTTTGTCTCTATCAAATCACGTATATAATTCTGATTCTTCAGATTATTCCTCAAGTTCCGAAAGTACTGACACTACTGTTTCTTTATATTGATTCCATATGTCACTTGATCTTTGAATACTTTTCCAATACTCAATGACTCCTTTTCTTGCATCTGATTTTGATATCCATGCAATAAAGTCAATCTGCAACCGGCTATATGATGTTCCGTCATCATTATGGTATTCTATATTTTTCTCAGAGTTCAGCCATGAATAAAGACTATCTTCTAATTTAATATAATCGCTATATGACAAATTGCTCCATGCTGTCGGAAGCGAAGTAATACCGACATTTTTCTTACACCACGATATAATATTGTTGTCAATCGGTATATGGCAATACTTAAAATAGTTCTCTTTTTTATCGGCACCATCAAAACAATACAAATGTTTAAAGGTGATATTTATCAGTTTCTGTGCTTTGCCATACATAAGTTCAATTCCGGGAAGTGCAGAAAACCGTTTGCATACTTCCTCACACAGATTTTTATGCCACTCTTCAAACTCCTCTTTGTTTTTTACAGGCTGAGAGAAGTAATCAACAAGCTGGTTAGTTGTGTAGCTGAAAATCTCCGCTTTTTCGCTTTTGTATTTACCAATACCCTTCAAATGCCTTGGGGTCATGTCCTTGTATGCGGCAGTAGAAACAATATTGTAGATATTTTCTCTTGACGAAATACTCCAATCGAAGTGACCATATGGGAAACATACCATCAATCTATCTCTTACTGATGTATTTATCATTGTAAATACCTCCTGATATTTTTAGAAATAATTTGTCAGCCTGAAACCGAACTTCTGCCGACATAAAGTTTTTATTACAGTTCTCACAGCCGCCTTATTTTTTCATTGTAAGTCAAAAACATTGAACCCTGACCGAAACCAATAAAGAAAGATAATAACGGACAACGATAACATTGAACATGAACACATTCATTTTCAAGAAAATGGCATGAGAGCTGTAAACGGAAAAATCATCAAATGTCTATCTCGAATTCGACAGTGCTGTTAACCAGATCAAGCACTGTCTGAGCTTTTGCAAGCGTATCGGAAAGTTTGGTATAATACCTGCCGACTTCTTCAATGTCGTAATTAGCGTATTTGTAGTCGATGATATTGCCGCCGGAATAACCTGAGCTGACACGCACTTTCGGCATTGCATCTCTCATTTTAGAGAGGGTAGCACATTCCGCATTAAGTTGAGGAAGATATACAAGCATCTCGTCGATTGTAATATTAAAATCCGGGATAATTGTTGTTGTGTTGAACACGTTTATTGCGTGTTTTACTTTGCGAATCTTACACTCAACCTCTGCCTGAGCATCACGCATTTCCTTGAAGTTGTACACAGGACGTACAGATTCGATGTCCTCCTGAATTGCAGCAACAAAGCTGCTGGAATTTACTTCATTGAGCTGTAATGCTCTCAATTCATCGTTGAGCTGACGCAGCAATTTTGCTGCCTGTGCTGATGTTACATGCATAAAAGTTTCCTCCTTATTGTATGAAACAAGTTAATTATCTTAATGCTCCCCACTTTTCGTGAGCCGAGCAGCACCCATTTGCCTGCCTTGTTCGCTGCCATGCACCTGACTTCCGGTTCATGCATTTTCCGGTTGACATTGGGCTGCTGACCTCAAGTCTTGAGCCGAAATGATCGCAGATTTTCCGTTCGCCAGACCAGCAGGAACAAGTAGCACAATACTTAGAATCACAAGTATACTGGTACATAATCATACCTCCTTGAAGCGTTGTCTTTACTGTGATTCTATTATACCATATCTGATGTACCAAAAACGCCCTATGTCAAACATCGTACTTTTTGAGAGCATTTCTTAGTGTTTCAACTATCTGCTCACGCAAGCTTTGCGGTGACAATACTTCAACAGCATCTGCAAACTGTATTCCCCAGTGAAGCATAGCAGATTCGCTCACTTGAACGTGAACTTTTATCATATCATCAGGCAGTTTTTCTATGCGTAAGTCTGTACCAAAGCTGTCCACAACATCATTCATCATGTACTGCTTGCACTGAAATGTAATATGTACCGCATTACCGCTCCAAAGATTTGGGTGTTCTTTGACATATTCAGAAAGTCTGATACCGTTTTCAAATCCTTTCAGCATTCGCAAAGGTGTCAGGGAAGTGGCAGTTACCTGGCTGCCCTTGATACGGTCAATACGGAAATGTGTCAAATCATGATACTTCGGAAGGTTACATATTAAATAAGAGTGTCCATTTCTGGAAATAATCTGATAAGGATTTACGATATATTGTTTTGGTTTGCCGTTATCATCAAGTTTCTCATGCAACTTGCAATCTGTATCACAAGTGCAGTAATGAAACGAAAGTTGTTTCTCATTCGCAATAGCCTCTCCAATATCTTCAAGTGTACTTATTACTTGACAATTGATAGACTGACCATAAATATCCATATCAATTTTTGAAATCTCTGAGTGAAAATATTTGCTTGAAAGTTCTTCAAGTCTGCGAATTAAACTGATACGGTCTTTTTTGGAAAATCCGTCTGTCAGCAATACATTATTGATCAGCAGGTGCAGTTCTCCATTCATGAATTTATGAACATAATACCAGTCTGTCAATATTATTTCTTTTCCATATTTGCCGTTTCGGGTGATTTCCTGATTTTCAAATTCACTTCCACGGTATTTTATTGGGAAACCAAATTCAATCAATTTGGAAAGATTCCGTCTGACTGTTTTTCGATCAACTTTCATTCCATACTCTTTTTCCATCAAATTCTGTATCTGCTGTTGTGAGAGCCTGTGGTCTTCGTCGGTGTGCTTTCTCAGGATATCAAGAATATCTAGTATTATCATTTTCTTTGGCTGCATATCGGTCATAAATGATTCACCTCAAATTCGTTGGTTCTATGTCTATATTATATATCACATTGATAAAATAATGTAGTATAATAATACTCGACAACTTTAATCCACCAAATTTATAATGGAAACAATAGAAAACGGTAAGGAGTTGTCAGTATATGGATAAGGCAAGAAAATACGAAGCCGAATACAAGAAAGAAGCAGTAAAGATTGCAAAAGAAGTAGGCACCAAGAAAGCAAGCGAAGAGCTGAAAATACCGTATGGAACTTTGTATGACTGGATTAAAAAAGAACGAAAAGGGGCATTAGAAACTGGAGAGGCTAAAACGCCATCTGAAGGCAGAAGAGAACCAGAAGTTACGTCAAGAGCTTAAAGAGCAAGCCAAGGAAATTAAAAGGCTGACAGAACTCAATGAGTTTCTTGAGGAAACAAGCGCTTTTTTTGCAGCACGCCGTCAGAAGTCGGGAAAAACGAAAGACTAATGTTTATTGACTACAAGACAAATGGCGGCGAAAACAAAGGAAAGATATCTTTTTACTGCAAGGCGTTAGAAGTAAGCAGACAGGCGTTTTACAATTACCTTGCCAACAAGGATAAGCCATGGAAATACGAAGCAATTGCAGATTCTATGATGGAAATAGTAAATGAAGATGAGTGCAATGATACGTACGGCCGAATGAGAATGTATCAGGCTCTTAAACTCAAGCATAAAGATGACGATCTTAATGTGCCGGGAGAAAGAACAGTATACCGTATCATGAATGACATAGGGTTAACTCATAAACCACGAAGAAAGCCTAATGGGATCACACGTGCAGACAAGTTAGCAAGGAAGTCAAATGATCTGTTTAAACGTGATTTCACAGCAGAAGAACCGAATCAGAAAGCAGTAACGGATATATCTGAAGTAAAGGCTTCTGATGGCAAGCTCTATGTATCAGCGATATTTGACTGCTATGATTTACTGGTATTAGGACTTTGCATTGAAGACAATATGAAAGCAGGCTTATGCGTAAACACAGTAAATAATGCAGTTCAGATGCATCCTGAAATTCGTGGTATCAAGTGCCATTCAGACCGTGGCTCACAGTATACCAGCGAGCTGTACAGAGCTGCATTGCATGATAATCAGATAATTCAGAGCATGAACAGTGCAGGCGGAAGATGTCATGACAATGCTCGCTGTGAAAGTATGTGGGCAAGGATGAAAGAGGAACTGTTCTATAGCAGAAACAGAAAATCCGAGGATTATACAAAGGCTGAACTGAAAACAATGATATGGCGTTACTACATGAGCTACTGGAACAACAGACGCATTTGCTCTGCGAATGATGGTTTACCGCCAGCAGTGAAAAGATCACTTTATTATCAAAGCATTAAGGTAACTGCATAAGGCACTCATTTATTCCACGGTCCGCTTGACAATGAGCCTCTGGCAGTGTGATATTCTGCCAGCGAGGCAGGCGGCACATAAATGCTCTGCTACCTGGCTAACAGACTATCACACTGCCACTCATTGTAAAGCGGCTTTCGCGGCATAAAAGCTTATTAACTGCTAAGGGTTAACTATTGAAAACCCAAAGCTATGCCACCACAATTTTACATTTAAAAATCTTTCAAAAATTTTGGAGAAAAAGTTGTCAAGTAATATTGACAATTTCAAACTAATACTAGAGTCATTACGAAAATATTCAAATAAAGAGGCTCTCAACAACTTAGTTTTATCAGCATTGAATTCACTTCTCTGTCCACCATTTGGATTTCTTTTAACCTTATTACAATAAATTTTATTTGGGTCTTCAGAATCACTTTTACTCAGAGAATGAACCATTGCTGTCCGCTCTATATCAGAAATACCAGCAGGAATGGTCTTAGGGATTGCATTCCCCAAGCGTTCAGTAAACTGCTTAAGAATATTTCCTAAATTATCTGCATACTCAATCCCGAAATATTCCCTTAACTTCTGTGTTTCAATTATTAGTCCGTTGCTATTAGCCTCTACTTGCATATCATCACCTAAATTATCAGATTTCATAAAATGCAATTTTACTAATGCATACTGATTTTTCTTTTTTTCAGTTCCTACTTAGCTTTACAACCAATTACTCTGGCACCTTCGTAATGTATTCCTCCACATCGGCTTAAATTCAATGCATCTTCAAGAGTGTTTCTTTCTGTATATGTCAATGGCATATCCATTCCTCCTCGATAAAAAATTATTGAGCATTAGTTTGTGTTTGCTTAATAAGCCAATACATGTTTGTATGTTATTTCAGCTGCAGAATAGCAAGTGTTCTTTTGTCTGGTTTTTCATCAAAGTATTTATTTATCACTTGATGAAAAATCGAATTATCATCAGACACGGATGCAAACAGTGTCATACACGACCTTAATTTCATATCATCCGGCTTTCCGAATATTTCTGTAGGATTATCAGAATCCAGATGCATAAGTGCTTTACTTATTTCAATAAGGTGTCCTCCCAAATAAGCATCATTAAGAAAAGCCAATGCTTCAGCAGAATTTTTAATTGCGTAATACTGAGAGGTAGAACTTTTTCCTAATCCTTGTATTTGAGGAAATATATACCACATCCAATGAGAGTACTTATGTCCACATTTAATCTCATCAAGTGCCGTTTCATATGATTGCTTATGTGCTTCAACAAATCTTAATAAATCAAAAGTATTATTCATATCTATTCACACTCTGCTCTTTTATAATCATTCAGTTTTAGACTCTACTCCATCATTTTATAACTTTGTTGAATAGCTAACAGATTTCAAATTCTTCATGGTATATAAAATCATGATTTGGAAACCTTTCGTCTGTGTACTTTTGAATTGTTTTTTCGAATTCCGTAAGGTTCATATTCATTATAGGATCTGAAAATCCTATTTCATAAAATGAGCGTATACCGACAAGATATACTTTTAATATATTACAGGTTTCTTCTATATATTGTGTCTTCTTCAAATAGTTAATAATGTCGTTGAAACTATATGCACCATTTATAACAATTGTATTTCTGAAATCGTCAAAACGGATTATTAATTTTACTGCATTGGGTATATCGGGATGATTACCAAGGCCATTCATATGATGTCCCCAACCACCTTCAGCAAAATAAAACACATTTGGCATATAATATGCAAAACACAATCCTTCTCTATTAATGATTTCTTCCGAGCATTTTTTACTAGTATCAGTAGTAAACCATCCTGTACTGCTATTGGGATGGTGACATTGAAATAATGTGACTATTTCTATTCCAGCAGGCTCGAAATAATCAAACTTATCAAATGCGTAATTTATTAATTCTTTGACTGACTTAGAATCATCGAATCCAATGAAGTCATTTTCGCCCTCGAATTTATACTTTTGAATCATTTGCAATTCTCCAATAATCTTATTACACAAGATTGTATATTTGTTCAAAAGGCTGTGCAGAAACGCAATAATCACTGTTTCCGCACAGCCTCTTTTCTGATAGTCTGGTTGTCAACATTATGGAACAGTTTCATCGTATATAAACAATAATACCGCTCCTCATAATCAAGATAATCATCCACGACCTTTCAGACATTTGGGACACATCGTGTACGGTTCACAAGCTAAAGCTCTTGTTTTAAGTTCTTTCATAGCTTTCTGAACATTATTTTTCTTTATAACCTTCATAAAGGATAAACCTCCCTTCCTTGAGTATTCTTCCAACACCAAATAAATCGGGTGTGTTTAGAAGTCAATAATCGCCCTGCATGATATATTCATAATAACGCTTAACGAGCTTTTTTATTATAGTTTTTGATGGCGGACATGAGAATTTATCACCATAGAGTAATCTGTTAGCATTACATCCGCCTTGGCATATCGGCAACATATTACAATGAACGCAGTTCTCATCATGAAGCCGATTGGTTACATAATGCTGATAAACACTATTATTCGTAACTCCCGTAAAAACATTTCCGCAGCTGAATTGTGATTTTCCAAGATGTTTTTGACATTTATATAGGAGTCAGGCATCGTCAATTACATACCTATTTCTGTTAACCATAAAGCAAGGTGCAGGAAACGGAGCTAACATAAGTTCTCCAAGAGCCGGGTTATAATCCTCGGAAACACGAAGAGCACTAAAGTTCAGTTCATCGTTTTCATACCCTCTCTTTAACGAGTCATCCAAAACACGAAGAAATATTTCTCCCTCATCTTCATCAAATTCTGAATATCCCTTTACAGACGGTAGATCAAGCGGTACCCCGTATAGATAAAGATTATCATAGTTGCCAAAACGATCGTGTAAGTATTTCATTGTTTTGCTTACTTGCTCATAAGTGTTGCTTCTATAATTTACACGTAAGTGAAGGGAGATGTTGGCGTTGATAACCAGTTCTATGTTGTTCATGATTCGCTCAAACGGATCATCTATTGTTAAAGTATAATTCTTGACTTTGTTATATTCATCGCCTATCCCATCAATAGTAATCTGTACTCGTGTCACATTCCATTTTTTAAAGTTTTCAATCATTTGCTGGTTGATCAGTATCCCATTGGTTGTGACAGTGGACTCCACCTTTATACCTGCTGATATCAGCCTGTTGTTTATACGGGTGATTGTACCTGCAGCCATTAAAGATTCCCCACCAAACCAAGCTATGTATAATTCTTTTTCCGTACATCCATTTATCAAAAAATCAGCAGTAGCATCTGCAGTTTCTTCTGTCATAAATCCCCATTTTGCACCTTTTTCAAAGCAATAGTAGCATCTTGCGTTGCATGACATAGTTGGGGCAATCGTTACGGCAGTAATTCCATGTTCGGCATCGACAATTTCTTTTCTTATTTTCTGTAACTCTTCTGCTTGTAGGCTTGGCTCACCACGAAAGATAAATCCCATATCTTCAAGATCAGAAAATTCCTCATCCTGTTCTGAAATATTTTTTAATTTAAATATCTGATTAAAACGTTCTTTCGGCATGGTAATAATAGATGTGGATAATGTACTGTATACAATAACATCATCCTCATTTAAGTCAACAGAAACAATGTATTCTGAAACATTTATAGACATTTATAATCCTCCACAATCGGTGTATACGGGCAGTTATTTTGATATAAATTAGGAAAACAATATTTGTGCTGATTATTTCCATTATAGCATAGATTTAAAAATCCATATTATTCCCAGTATAAGAATAACTATTATCGCAATAGAGTCGATAAATGAGATAAATGAACTCTGTAGAAATGCAGATATTTCCGGCCAATATCTACATAATGTAATGATACATAAAATCAGAAATATAGCGACTATAATTATTGCATATATTTTTAATCGCTGTATTATTTCTCTAAAGGACAAGACAATTCCTCCTACCTTCTTCTAAAAAACTTGTAATAGATTATAAGGGCAATTCCACCGAAAACAATAATAAATCCGAAAAGCCCGCTTAAAACTTGAATAACAGGAAATAGAAAGCCAGCGTACAACCCATATATCACCGAATCAAAGTTAAATGCGATTATCACAAGGCTTATTACAACAACAACTCCAAAAATTACATTCATAATGACATATGCAGGTGCATTATTTAATCCGGATAAAACATCACTAATAGCATCTATTATTGAATTGCGGTTTCCTATAGCAGATTGTCTTGTTCTTCTGTGTGTATTGGAACGATATCGAGTATCACTTTGTCTTCGTGTATCTCTTCCAGCTGATGTTTGAGACCGCCTTCTTCTCGAACCATAGGAAGAATTTGTTCTTCTGTCTAACATTGCTCATTTATCATCTAAGTCGAAATGGGAAATATTATACTTTTTTGAAAGTGCATTTGCTAAATAGGTTTTTCCAGAACCACTGCAACCAATAATATGTATTTTCATAAGTCAGTATTCTCCTTTATCAAACTCCTTTTATTTCTGCTGAATCATCTTAAAATGCTCCAATGCCTCCACAATTGCTCTCTCTTTATCTTCCGGACACTGTGGTTGCCTACTATCTTCATTTTTAGTTAAATCAGGACTTGGAACAAGTTCCAAGTCTGTCGCGGCAGTCGTCGAATTGCCCTGTAAGCAGTCCATTCTCCTCGTTGCAACGCGCAAATTCTTTCCAACCTCAATTCCGCATTTCTTCTTTATCTGTGATATATACAGATTAGAAACCTTCATTCCGTCATTATGCTCTGCCACATACTTCTTTATCCCATCATATGTTGCCTTAGTCTCTGCTGATGTTATATCCATATCATCAAGTTCAATCGTAACATTAATGTAATCATCTGGCTTTTGTTTTAGTTAGGACAAAAGAACAACAGTCTCCACATGTACCGTATTCCCAAACTGATCTACCGGCTGTACTTTTTCCACCTTATATCCACATTCCACCAGCAGTTTAAGATCTCTTGCCAATGTTGCTGAATCACAGCTTACATATACTATCCTGTCAGGAGACATGCTTACTATCGTATCCAGCAGTTTTTTATCGCAACCCTTTCTTGGAGGATCCACCACAACTACATCTGGCCTTGTCATATCATATTCTTTACTGTCTGTTGAATCGTTATCAGATTGTACGCCTGTCTGTTTTTTATAAAATGCTGGAACAACTTCTTCTGCCTTGCCAACAAAAAACTCTGCATTATCTATATTATTAATCTTAGCATTATTCTTTGCATCTTCTATGGCCTGTGGTACTATCTCAACTCCATATACCTTAGCTGCTTTCTTTGCAAGGAATAATGATATTGTTCCAATGCCACAATACATATCCCATACGCTTTCATTTCCTTTAAGCCCTGCAAACTCAAGTGCCTTGTTATATAAGACCTCCGTCTGCTTAGGGTTAACCTGATAGAATGAAAGCGGTGAAATCTGAAACTTTATATCTCCTATATAATCCTCAATATATGGTCTTCCATAAAGAGTTATACATTCTTTGCCAAGAATCACATTCGTATCTTCTTTGTTTATGTTTACAACCAGTGATGCAACATTTAACTTAAGCTTCTGTATAGCTTTAACCAGTCCGTCTGCTGCCTCTTTTCTTGGCATTTTCTTAGTCACAAGACATACCATAACCTCATCTGTATGATATCCTGTCCTTATAAGCACATGCCTGACTGTTCCTTTATGTATATTTTCATTGTAAGCACGTACCCTGTATTCCTTCATCCATTCTTTTACAGCGTTAAGTATAAATGCATTATCACTGTGTCCAAGCATACAGTCATCATCAGGACATGCAATAATCGAATGTGTATGTCCTGCATAAAAGCCCATGACAATATTGCCGTCCTTATCCTCACCTACAGGATACTGTGCTTTGTTCCGGTATCTGAAAGGTGTATCCATACCAAGTATCTCACACATTTCATAGTCAGCACCTTCTGTAAGTCCACCTATTCTTAGCAAATTATCTTTTACAAGCTTCTGCTTATATTTAAGCTGTGCATTATAATTCATAGCCTGTATCTGGCAGCCCCCGCACTGTCTGGCAATCGGACATGCTGGTTCCACTCTGTCCTTAGATGGTTTAATTATATCCATCAGTCTTGCATAGCCATAATTCTTTTTAGCTTTCATTATTTTAACACGTACAACATCACCGATTACTGTATCCTTCACAAACAAAGTATAACCGTCTACTTTTCCAATTCCTTCACCAGATACACCTATATCTTCAATAGTCAGCTCCACACAATCATTCTTACTGTATGACATCCTTATCTCCATTTCCACTTATCTTATATTTTTCTATCTTTTTTCCTGTTTTACTGCATTTTCAATCTGCTCGTTATAGCATTACAATGATGTCATGGTCAAAAGATGTCCTAAAAGCTTGTTCTTCTTATATTAGAATCCAGCCATCTGTTAAAGCCAAGCCAGTCATTGGTATCCTTCGCTTCAAAGCATTCCCTTAATGTTTCAAGCTTTGCATCTATATTATCTGCCATTGAAAGTGCTACTGCTTCTGCTATTGCAGGCTTTTTAGGTGAGCCATATTCAAGTTCACCATGATGTGATAATATACAATGTCCCATCTCATTTGCTATTATTGGTGGAAAATCTGGTATATTCTTTATCTTTTCCATAACCATCTCATATCCCATAACAATATGTCCTAAGAAATTCCCCTCATCTGTATAATCATTTCTTGGGAATTCAGAAAGTTCCTTTACCTTTCCTACATCATGGAGCATTGCACAGCTTATAAGAAGATCTCTGTTTAAAAAATCATAATTCATGCTAATCTTATCACACAACCTTGTAACACTAAGGCTATGTTCAAGAAGTCCGCCTAAAAAACCATGATGTACCGTCTTTGCAGCTGATGTATTCTTAAATCTTTTGACAAATGCTTCATCATCTACAAAAAAAGCGGTAAGAAGCTGTTTTATGTACACATTTTCTATACTATTGACATAGACAAGAAGTTCCCTGTACATATCTTCAATATCAAACCTTGAAGCTGGTATATAATCTGACTGTGAATATTCATTTTCTGCTGCCACACGTGCTCTTTCTATCTTAAACTGAAGTGCACCATTGTAACTTGTCACCTGTCCACTTACATATACATAATCATTTACATCAAAGTCTCCTATTCCACCAGAATTCACATCCCATATCTTGGAATCTATCTGCCCTGTTTTATCTGCAAGCATTACATTCTCATATTCTTTGCCTGTCTTTGTAAGTGCTGTTGACTTTGACTTGCATAAGTATACATCAGATATTCTGTCGCCATCTTTAAAAGTTTCAATAAATCGCATAATTAAATTCTCCATTCCTATTACAAATAATCATTATTTTTCTTTAGCTTATCTTAGCTCAACTGATACGTCATAGGACGCATCAAAGTATCCTGATTTTCCCTTTCTTTTTATGGATACATTAATAACCTGTCCTGCCGAGCTGTCATATATCTTATCATTAAGTCTTTGTATAGAATAACAAGGCATTTTGTTTATGCCCTGTATTATATCGCCTGGCTGCAGTCCTGCCTGATATGCTGGTGAATCATTATCCACCTTTGATATATATATTCCCATTGGAATTCCATTCTTTTCTGAAAGCTCACTATCCACATTCTGGGCTACTATTCCAAAATACATCTTTCCCTGCCTGTTAATCATACACTCAATCATACATTTAAGGTCAGATATTCCTATTGCTTTAAGCTTGGAATCTGAATTCACCTGGGATATTCCTACGACATTGCCATCTGAATTAAATAAAAAGCCATAATCATCCTTCATGCATGAAAGATTAGTCTCAAATATCTCATAATTGTTATCTATAGAATTGGCCACGGTTCTGTTCGTTATAGTCCCGTAATCAATAGCACCACTTGTTCCATATATCTTCCCTGTAGCTATTACCATATCACCTTTGTTTAGTACATAAGAGTTGTCAAGAGCCGCAACCTTCATATACTGGCTATCAGCATCTGTCACCTGTGTATCGTATATACTTATTATACTTATACCCGTCAGTTCATCAGAACATACAAGCTCCGCCTTATATTCATCAGAATCCTGCACAACAACCGCATATTCTTCTACAGCCGCAGTATATGTCTGTGAGGTTAATATCATATATCTCCCATTCAGATGTCCTACAAGCAGCCCCATCGTAGAATATCCTTCAACATTATTTTCCAGTTTTACAAGATCATCCTGTATCTTTTCTGACACATATGGCGTATCACTATCATTGTCATTATAATGACCTGATACATATTCCCTGACTGTAACAACTGTTCTTTGCACATCAGATACCTTGCTTCTTAATGACTGTATGATTGCATCATAATCATTCTTAATCTGTCTCTGATCTTCTATCTGCTGCGTTTCAGGATCAGGATACTCATCCCTTGTAAATTCTATATGATCAACAACTCTGTTTCTTACAGCTATTTTATCCATGATCACTGGTATAACTATCTTATCTGCAACAGCATATATAACGCCTATAGCTATTATAAGAAGAAGTATTTTCACAGTCTTGATAAGTCTTCTGTATTTCACCTTTGGGCTTGGCACTATCCTCTCTGTATACAGCGGGTATTCCTGCTCATGTCCGTTATTTTTGTGTTCCATATTATTCCTCAGCGCTCATACTCACGAACCCGCGCTATCGCGCTCTTTCGTCCTGCTTCGCATGACTGTTCGTTCGTTAATGGCGCAAGAAAAGTAAATGTCTGCTTCGCAGCCGCTTCCTTTTCTTTTGCGCTCATTATATCATAGGTTATCGGTTTTTTCTTCATTATTCTTTTTATGATAACTTATATTTATGAACAAACTATGTCAAAGCTATTAATAAGCGTTCCTTTTTTGCATATTTATTACTATATCATATAGTTTTTTATGCGCAAATGCTGTAAAATACATTTATAAAAAATAATATATCGGAGTACTACATTGAATAAAAAAACTTTAATAACACTTGAATATAATAAAATAATATCAGCCCTTGTGTCTATGGCATGTTCTGATGGTGCCAGACAGACTCTTAAGGCTCTTGTTCCAATGAATAACATTGATGATATCAACGCAGCTCTTGATGAAACAAACGATGCTCTCACAAGAGTTTACCAGAAAGGCAGCGTAGATTTCTCAAGAATAAAAGATATACGTGCAAGTCTTGCCCGTCTTAAGGTTGGAAGCTCTCTTAACGCTCTTGAGCTTCTTAACATCAGCATGCTTCTTGAGTGTGCTGCTCATGTTAAAAACTATTATGAAACAAGAAATGATTCTATCCAGCCTATGATAGATATTCTTGACCCTCTTACACTTCTTGGAAATGCCATCAGGAAATGTATTATATCAGAGGATGAGATAAGCGATGATGCAAGCTCTACACTGCGCGATATAAGACGCAAAAAAAATCAGGCTGCTGACCTCATACACACTGAACTTAATAAGCTTTTGAATTCACCATCAACAAGAACATATCTTCAGGATTATGTCATAACAACAAGGCAGGGAAGATTCTGTCTTCCTGTTAAAGCTGAATACAAATCAGCAATGCCAGGTATGGTACATGACCAGTCAGCCACAGGCTCAACACTTTTTATAGAACCGGCCTCTGTTGTTAAGCTTAACAACGATATTCGCGAGCTTGAGCTTAAAGAGCAGGCTGAGATAGAAGTTATACTTGCAGACTTAAGTGAAAAGGCTTCTTGTCATACTGATACACTTTTATCTGATTATAACATTCTTACACAGCTTGATTGTATATTTGCCAAAGCCCTGCTATCAAGGCACTATAACTGCAGCCGTCCTGTTATGAATACTGACGGTCGCATTAACATAAAGAAGGGAAGACATCCTCTCATTGAACCACATAAGGTTGTTCCGATTGATATATACCTTGGAACAGATTTTAACCTTCTTATAATAACTGGTCCTAATACCGGCGGTAAAACTGTTTCGCTAAAGACTGTAGGTCTCCTTACTCTTATGGCTGAGGCCGGGCTTAACATCCCCGCACTTGACCACTCCGATATAGCTGTATTTGATGATATATTTGCTGATATCGGTGATGAACAGAGTATTGAGCAGAGTCTTAGTACCTTTAGTTCACATATGACTAATACTGTTGATATCCTAAAGAAGGCTGACAGTAGAAGCCTTATATTGTTTGATGAAATAGGTGCCGGAACTGATCCTACTGAAGGTGCAGCCCTCGCAATATCCATACTTGATAATCTTCACAAACGTGGAATAACCACTTTGGCAACAACCCACTACAGTGAAATCAAGATGTATGCGCTTACAACTGATGGCGTAGAAAATGCATGCTGTGAGTTTGATGTTGAATCTCTTCGCCCTACTTATCGTCTTCTTATTGGTATTCCTGGCAAAAGTAATGCATTTGCAATATCAAAAAAGCTTGGCTTATCTGATGAAATCATAGCTGATGCTTCAAGACGTCTTGATTCAGAAGATATAAGATTCGAAGATCTTGTAACAGACCTTGAACAAAGCCGTGTAACTATTGAAAAAGAACGCGAAGAGCTGGCTCAGTATAAGGAACAGATTAAGACCCTAAAAGCTGAACTCACAAAGAAAACTGAAAGGCTTGATGAGCGTACTGATAAAATCATAAGAAAAGCCAACGAAGATGCTGCACGCATACTTCGTGATGCCAAGGAATATGCAGATAAGACTATTAATGCCATGAATAAGCATGGTATGTCAGTCAAAGAGCTTGAAAAGCATCGTAGTGAAATACGCGAAAAAATAAACAACCGTCAGGAAAAGCTTAAACTTGAACCAGTTAAACCTCAGACCATAAAGGCTCATGATATATCTGAATTCAAGCCTGGCATGCATGTTAAGGTTCTCACTATGAATGTTATAGGTACAGTTACACAGGTACACAAGAACAAAAATCAGGTTTCTGTACTTATAGGAAGCCTTAATACTAAGATGGACATAAAAAATCTTGCTATCCTTAAAGGCTATAAAGACCCGGAAGATAATAAAGCGGCAGCTTCAAAGTCTGGCAGCGGTTCAAGTAAAATCAAAATGTCAAAGTCTTCTTCTGTTTCATCGGAAATAAATCTCCTTGGTTATACCGTAGATGAAGCAATAGCAGTACTTGATAAATATCTTGATGATGCATATATTGCGAAGATTCCACAGGTAAGAATTGTACATGGTAAAGGCACAGGTGCACTGCGCTCCGGTATAACCTCTTATCTTCGAGGAATACCTTATATAAAAGAGTTCCGCTTAGGACAGATAGGTGAAGGGGCCGAAGGCGTGACTATTGTTACATTTAAAGACTGACATACTATGATATTTTATCGCAAAGAAAAGGAGACCCCTTATGGTTACTAAACAAAAAATCCTTATCGTGGATGATGATGAAAATATAGCAGAATTGATTTCTCTGTATCTTACTAAAGAATGTTTTGAAACAAAGATTGTATATGATGGGGAAAGTGCACTAGATGCACTTCCTTCATTCAAGCCCAATCTAATCCTTCTTGATCTTATGCTTCCTGGTATTGATGGTTATCAGGTATGCAGGGAAATAAGAAAGAATAATAACACCCCTATAATTATGTTATCTGCAAAAGGTGAGACATTTGATAAAGTTCTTGGGCTTGAACTTGGGGCAGATGATTATATGATTAAACCATTTGAAACCAAGGAGCTGGTTGCCCGTGTCAAGGCAGTTTTAAGACGCTATCATCTTCCTCAGTCCGCAATAACTCCTAACGAATCTTCCAAATGTGTAACTTATCCTGACCTTGTTGTCAATCTTGATAACTATTCAGTAACCTACTATAAAAAATCAGTAGAAATGCCGCCAAAAGAGCTCGAGCTGCTGTATTTTCTTGCTTCGGCTCCTAACCAGGTATTTACAAGAGAACAGCTCCTTGACAATATATGGGGCTATGATTATATAGGTGATACAAGAACTGTGGATGTACACATTAAAAGAATACGTGAAAAAATAAATGACCATGACAAATGGGCAATAGAAACAGTATGGGGTATCGGCTATAAGTTCGTAACCAGATAATGCTTTATATACGTATTCATGCATGGCTGTTATGCACTTAAGCACCATACACACATTTAAGATGGGAGATTAGTGTGAAAAATAAGATTTTTCACACGCAAGAATGGAGATTGATATGAAATACAATATGCTTATAAAGCAGATTTTACTATATATAGTCGTTGCCATAACCAGCTTTGCAGCTGTTACAACTATATGCTATAGATGTGATTATAACAGAATATATAATTATTATTCCAATAATCTTTATCAGCAGGCAACACAAATATCTGTTGAATATGGTACTGACTTTCTTGCCTCTAATCGTATGCCGGCTATAAGAACTAATCTTAACATATTATCCCATCTTAATAATACACGCATAATGTTTATTGAGCCTGAAGGAAAAGTACTGCTTGACACTGGATATACAGGCAAGGCATCCAAAGAAGACTGCCTTTATGAAGTGGAAGACTTTGACTACGGAAGCCTTAACGGAGAGCACTCTCACCTTGGCAACTTTTTTGGGCTGTTCAACGAAAATATGCTTAGTGTGTATTCTCCTATAACCAGTGATTTTTCAATTGTTGGATATGTTGTCATAAACCTTCCTGAAAGTGTGCTTACCGACCGTGTTTACCAGACATTTAACACTAACTATCTGACACTTGCTATTTCTATGATATTGTCTTTATCTATGCTCATATTATATTTTGTATATATACATGCACCTATAAACGAACTTACTAAAGCAACTATCGAATATGGAAAAGGAAATCTGTCTTACCGCATACAGTCTAAACACAACGACGAAATAGGACGACTTGCGGCATCACTTGACTATATGGCACAGGAATTAAACGAAATGGATAAATTCCAGCAGAAATTCTTATCTAACATATCCCATGATTTCCGCTCTCCTCTTACTTCTATAAAAGGGTATCTTGAGGCTATTGAGGATGGCACCATACCTGCTGAGATGATAAATAAGTATATAAACATTGTTCTTTTTGAGACTGACCGACTTACTAAGCTTACAAGTAATATCCTTACGCTTAATGAGCTTGACCCTAAAAGCGTACGGCTTGATATAAGCACATTTGATATCAACTCTGTTATTAAACATACTATAGAAACACTTGAGGGAACATGTAAGAAAAAAAACATCAAGTTCAGCCTTACATTTGCTGGGAATATTGAAAATGTAAAAGCTGATAAGCAGAAAATCCAGCAGGTTATTTATAATCTTATTGATAATGCAATAAAGTTCAGCCACGATAATTCTTTCATATACGTAACCGTCAGGGAAAAAGGTGAAAAAGCACAGATATCCATAAAAGATTCCGGAAGCGGTATATCTAAAGAGGATATTGACAAAATATGGGACAGATTCTATAAATCAGATGCTTCACGAGGCCGGGATAAAAAAGGTTCTGGTCTTGGACTGTCTATTGTCAAAGAAATTATCCAGGCCCATGAAGAACATATCGATGTCATAAGCACCAAAGATGTAGGAACTGAATTTATATTCACACTCCCACTAGATAAAAAGTAAATACTATACCATCTGTTAAGCCACTGGAAAACCTTTAGCTGTACTACTACTATTCATCCTTCCAATGAAGCTTATGCAGATGTCCATTAAGGCGCATGTCTTTAAAATCATGCTGCCTTAATGCTTCATATGCCACTATTGCAACCGAATTCGACAGGTTTAAAGACCTTATATCTCCTATCATAGGTATTCTTATACATGTATCTTCACTAGAAACAAGAATATCCTCTGGAATACCCGCGCTTTCCTTACCAAACATTATATAGCAGTCATCTTCATAATGCACATCAGCATATGTTTTATGTGCCTTGGTTGTTGCCATATATATTTTAGCACCTGGATTCTTTTTCAGAAAATCCTCATAATCGTTATAAACCGTAACATCCAGTTTATCCCAGTAATCAAGCCCTGCTCTTTTAACCATCTTATCATTAATGCTAAATCCTAATGGTTCTATGAGATGCAGCCTTGCTCCTGCTGCCACACATGTTCTTCCTATATTTCCAGTATTAGCTGGCATTTCTGGTTCATGTAACACTATATTAAGCATATTATTTCTTTCTGTTAGTCCTTTCTCTTATTCCGTCTTAATAGCTATATCAAGCTCAAGTGAAAGTCCATCTCCTGCCTGTATAGGAACACATATATTCTGTGCATATGTCTGTGTTATCGTCATAGAGCCCTGACATACAGTCGGTGGTGTTATATCTATCACAATTCCCTTTGTTGAAAATATGGTTGCTGCATTACCCATAATCATATTTCCAAGTTCACTTATAGCACTTGTTGCCATATCGTCAAGCTCTGTTACAGGCATTCCCATCATCATTCTTGAGGCTACGTTAAGTGCATTGGCATATGAAAACGCCATAAGTACCTGCCCCTTCATCTCACCTGTAATACCTATCATAATCGCAACAGTTTCATCCTCGAACTCAGTTTTCTTAACATATGGTTTTCCTATACTCATATCTGTCTGACATATGTCTTTCATAATGCTTGTTGCTGCCATAAGAAATGGGTTTATCAAATCCGCACTAATACCTGCCATATTCTGTTCCTCCTGTCTGTATTTAAACTCAATTAACATTTACCTTAATGTATAAAACCAGCTGCTATTAACCTGGCTTTCATATAGATGGCTAAAAGAATACGACATTGAATCATCATAGCTTATTTATAAAGTTCTTTATCCTTCTTAGCCCTTCTTTAAGACTATCTAGTGAATATGCATATGATATTCTTACAAAGCCTTCTCCACTTTCGCCAAACGCCGTTCCCGGAACTACTGCTAACTTCTGATCTTCAAGAAGTCTGTTTGCAAACTCTTCAGATGTCATTCCGAATTTTTTAATAGATGGGAATATATAAAATGCACCAAATGGTTCAAAACAATCTATACCCATCTCTCTTAATTCATGAACAAGATATCTTCTTCTCTGATCGTAAGCAGTAACCATCTTTTCAACTTCCATGTCACAGTTTTTAAGTGCCTCAACTGCTGCAAACTGACTGTTTGTAGGTGCACACATGATAGCATACTGATGAAGCTTTATCATCTGTTTTATAATATAGTCCGGACCACATGCATATCCTAATCTCCATCCTGTCATGGCAAATGCCTTGGAGAAACCATTAATCATAATAGTTCTTTCCTTCATGCCTGGAAGGCTTGCTATAGAACAATGCCTTTCATCACCATATGTAAGCTCTGAATATATCTCATCTGATATAACATATAAATCATTCTCTATAATAACTGGTACAAGCTCCATAAGCTCTTCCCTTGTCATGATTGCACCTGTTGGATTATTAGGGAATGGCATAATAAGTATCTTTGTCTTATCCGTGATATGTTCAAGAAGTTCTTCCTTTGTAAGCTTGAACTGGTTCTCTTCCTTAAGATTAACAAACACTGGTACTGCATCTGCCATAACAGCACATGGAAGATATGAGACATAGCTTGGCTGAGGTATTATGACCTCATCACCAGGATCTACCATACATCTTAAAGCTATATCTATGGCTTCACTTCCACCAACAGTAACAAGAGTTTCTTTCAGCGGATTGTATACCACGTTATATTTCCTTGCCACATAGTTACATATTTCTTCTCTTAATTCTTTCAGTCCGGCATTGGATGTATAGAATGTACGTCCCTTTTCAAGTGCATATATTCCTTCTTCTCTTACATTCCATGGTGTATCAAAATCAGGCTCTCCAACACCTAGTGAAATAGCATCCGGAATCTCATTTACAACATCGAAGAACTTTCTGATACCAGATGGCTGAATATCAATAATTTTCTTAGATAAAGCATTTCTCATGGTGTCACCAGCATCCTTTCATCCTTATATTCCTCGTCTAATACAGTTCCATAATCTTTATACTTCTTAAGTACAAAATGTGTAGATGTACTTAATACAGAATCAAGTGGTGCAAGCTTAGTATTAACGAACTGTGCAACAGACTTCATAGTTTTACCTTCGATTATAACTGTAAAATCGAATCCACCAGACATAAGATATACTGATGTCACTTCATCATACTTATAAATAGTCTCAGCTATACTGTCAAAGCCAAGTCCTCTTTGTGGTGTAACTTTAACCTCTATGAGTGCAGTGACCTTCTCTTCACCTGTTTTATCCCAATTGATAAGGGTATTGTAACCACATATAATATGTTCCTTTTCCATGTCTGCAATCTCATTCGCGACTTCATGCTCCGCGACTCCAAGCATAACCGCCATATCGTGAATGTCTATTCTTGCATTTTTTTCTAACAAGTTAAGGATTTTTTCTCTCATATCATTATACCCTTTCAATTAATTATAGTTTTAATGCTGCACTTCTTATCTATACATAGTGCAGCCAGTTTTACTCAACACTGCAATACAGTTCATCCTGTTTAGGAAGATCAAGAAACCTCTCCTCATCTTTGTTATGAAGTATGCGCTGGCTTCCTTTTATAACCTTTCCTATAACCTGTGCCCCTATATTACAGCTTTTAAGTATATTTATAATATCACAATCGTTGTCTGATGTCATTAACAAACATCCCATGGATTCAAGCTCATATGGATTGACATTAAGCAGCTCACATATTTCTATTATTTCCTGTCTGACTGATATGCTTCTTATATCCACATCAAGTCCTGTATGCCCATATTCGCTCATATCCCATAAAGCACCGAATATCCCACCTTCTGAAACATCATGCATATAACAGTTTATATTATTCTTCCTTAAAAGCTCAACAACATCACCTATATACAGTTCTTCATCGCTGCCATACGCCTTTGCGGTATAGTCATCACTATACCTTGCCTGTACAATATCAGAATTACGGTCTATAAGCTGTCTTATCCCGCTCATCCCTATATATCCAGTCATTATAATGCTTTCTCCAGGCTGTGGCTGCTTTCTTTGCTCTTGTCTTACACCTACTGCTGTAACTGTAACCATGGGAGATGTCACATTGCCACTTACTGTTGTATGGCCTCCTGTTATTGACACTCCTGTTATTGCTGACTGTCTCGTAAGCTGTGCTATAACTTCTCTTAAACGTATTTCTCTTGAATCTTTATCCATGACAATGCAGTCACTGAGTCCAACTGGAACTCCACCTGCTGCATATATGTTATTAACTGCCTTTATCACAGGCATATAACCACTTGCTGTTGCCATAAGCAATGTATCCATGCAATCTGATGATATATCAGCCTGGCATGCTAACTGCACTTCTCCTGCATCCTGTCCTATATCAAGTCTTTTCACATACTTTCCACGTACAGTATTAACAGGTTTTAATACCGACCTGGATAGAATTGTATCTGACACTTTTCCTGTCTTCATATAATCATCCTTTTCATATTTTTCTCTTGCACATATATTTAATTGCAACTATACTATGATGTAAGGGTCACATGGTATTGCAGCTCTTACCTATATAGATGGATTACTGCTTTGTCAGCTTTCTATTCTAGATAAGTGCTGAAACTGCCATTGGAAGCACCATCGCAAGTATAAGAATGACTACTATAACCGCTGCAACAACCCTTTTAGTTTTGTTATTCTTTAAATTAATCATGATATCCTCTTTTCTGCATACATCAAGGAGTTTAATATGCATTTTATATTGCCTTATTTTATAATAATATTAGTTGTAATTCAACTTTATATTAAAAAAAGTGATACTTCACAGAAAAATAACATTAAAAAGTTCTGGGAACGCGAGCAAAAAGCTAACGCAACAAGAAAGAAAGATATAAGTACTTTAAAATATATTGAATGGGACACAACTCTTCCTGTTAAAGAAAATAACACTTTACTGTCAGATATTCTAAAAAACAACCCGGAGGCTGACAGCGCATACAATAAAATCATATCTGTTAAGGATAAAAATATAATTAACCTTACAGAATATTCGAACACTGATTTAAAGCTTAAGTATGGCGTTGCTAATCTTGAGGCTCTTACAGAGTATGAAGATAATTACACACTGCTTATAAAGAATCTTGCGGTCCTTGGACATATTCTTAAAGAGCAGGATGATATCACTGATGCCACACATTATCTTGAATATAGTATACGCATTGGTTCAGATATCCGCTCATGCTATGCTGATTTAAAGGATATATATATAAGCCAGAATCATACAGAAAAAGTAGACAAACTCAGACAGTATGCTTCCATGATTAAGTCTGTCAACAAAGAGCTGATTATAAATCTGCTTAATGATTAGCATATAGAAAAAGGCTTGCTCCATTGCAAAGCAATGAAGCAAGCCTAATAATCTCATAAATCCAACACCATAAAATACTGTGTCCTACTTACCATATTCTGATATAATCCTGTCTATGTTTCTGGATGCTATGCTCTTAGTCATCTCTTCAACAGGAATATCCAGAACTATATTGTGTTTCTTAACAAGTGCTGTAAGATAATTCTTCTGTGCCTCTGTTATCGGGCTATCCTTCTTAACATTATATACTAGCTCTGCAGCTGTCTCAAACCCGGAATCATCTGCTTTTATCTGATACATTTTCCAGTATATGGCACTTGCACTAAGTGCATCATCTAAAGCCCTGTGTGAACTGCCAGGATCGACCTTAAGATACTCACATAGATAATCAAGCTTCTTATGCTCCAGCTCTGGAAGTATCCTTCTTGCCATTTTAAGTGTATCTATGCCTTTAACACTGAATGTAATATTATTATTAATCGCAGCTTTCTTTAAAAAGCTGTAATCAAATATTATATTATGTCCAAGTATCGGATAATCTCCTATAAAGTCAAGAATATTCCTGATTTCATCTTCTATCCTTGGTTTATCCGTAAGCTCATTGTTATGTATTCCTGTCAGCTCTACAACACGTTCACCAACAGTTATCCCAGGATTAATAAGCGTAGAATATGTAGCAGCCACATTGCCCTGCTCTACTTTTGCCATACCTATTTCTATTATCCTGTCATATGCCGGATTAAGACCAGTTGTCTCAAGATCCAGCGCTATGTAACTATCTATCATTCTTTTTCTTCTCTTTCAGATATTCTTCACCAATTACATTACCTATAATCCCCAGATAATCTATATCAACCTCTGGCCATTTTTTCAGCTGTCTGTTTCTGTTGAAAGATATAACACAGAAATTATTTTTACCGTTATTTATAATTGTTCTGTCAACACACGCAACAACCTGTATCAGCTGTTTGATGCCCATCGTATCATACGCTTTAAACATATGTGGTGCTTTACGTTCATAGAGAATAATATTCTCTATTGTCTTTATTCCATCATCCCTGAAATCCGGTATATAATTATCTTCCTTTAAAAATTCACCATTTTCCTCAAGTTCTGGAACAGTACCAGCTAACACATATCTCTTGTCATCATACATATCATATAAAAATATACTGTCTATCTCAAATGCTGACATAATCATATCAAGACATTCTCTAGAATCCCTTGTCTTACATATATACTGCTGGATAAAATCGTTAACTATACTAAGTTTTCTGTATTTATAAAAGACCTTCTCAGTTGTCGCTACAACCTCATCACTCATTATATAGCTTTGGTGAAGATCAGGATGATATATGATATATCTGTTTTTTCCCTTTTCCTTAGCAAGATACAGCATTTTATCAGCTATAAGAAACAGCTTATCAAAATCACTTGCATCATCAGGATATGAGGCAGTACCTATTGAGCATGTAATCTTGTTAATATCCCTTACATCATCATGATACAGCCACGATATATTATTCTTTATAGTACGAAGTATGCTTCTTATAGATTCATCATCTTCAAAATGCTCCATAACAATAAACATTTCATCTCCGCCTATACGTCCACACATACCATTGTGACCGACAGCTTCCCTTAATATCTGTGCAACATCACGCAGCACCTCATCACCGAACATATGTCCATATGTATCGTTGATGGTTTTAAAATCATCTATATCTATAATTGCAATCGTTACCTTATGGTTAACTCTCTTATCTATAAGTTTTTTAGCATAATTGGTAATTGCTTTTTTATTAAGAAGCTCTGTTCCTGCATCTCTTAGTTCATCCTGTACAGAAACATCTTCAGCTGGATATTCTTTATTTTGTGTAAGACTGATAGCCCCCGCTATTATATTCTCACCATCATTCCTATGTATTCTTTTACCCTTAAATGTATACCAGTATGCTGCTTCATCATAATCTGCAAGCTTCATCTTTATATCTCTTGTAAAATAAGACTCGCCCGATGCTATAGCCATGCACAGACCTTCAAAATCCTTTATGCTATGACTGTCAATCATGCTGTTATCAAGCTTCTCACTGCTCCATACACCAAGTTTTCCCTCATATAATACTATCGTCTGACTTCCATTGCCTGGTAATATTATTCTTAAAGAATCTTTGCCTATATTATACGTAAAAAGATAATCTCCTATAATACTTAAGAATTCTGTCTGTATCTCTGATATCTGTTTAAGCTCCTCATTCTGTCTTTTTAAGGTATACATATCTGTGATTTCAAGATTATAATACCTTCCTGATGTCTTATCATGATATGGTTTTATAAAAACACGCATCCATCTGTAATCACTATCACGGCTTTTTAATCTGATAGACACATATACCTGTTCTCCCTCATCTACTTCCTTTATTGCTGTTTCAAACTTTACTACATCTTCTGGGTAAATAGCATGTGTAAATATAAGATTCGATGTTTCACCAAGAAACATAAAAAGACTTTCATCTGCCTTAACAATGTTCATATACTCACTTACTATAATGTCAGCGTTAACATTATAATATTTAGCAATCTTTTCCATAACAGCCTCCGGTAAGCTAATCATCACTCTTGTTTGTTAAAAAAATGACAAGTCAAAATAGAAACATAGCTATGTTACCCTTTATACCTTGTACATCCTTCTTATCTTATGTTCATTAATATTTTCTCTGGTTTTATTAAAAAAAGCGGGTGATGGGAATCGAACCCACGTATCTAGCTTGGAAGGCTAGTGTTCTACC
>ERZ773145.483-NODE-483-length-39522-cov-77.000025_pt1 | contig 39522 bp, 28 predicted proteins | sample MGYA00580848_ERZ773145 | MGnify/ENA primary metagenome ERZ773145 (study PRJEB29015, sample SAMEA2737858) | human gut metagenome | biome: human gut; feature: human-associated habitat; material: faeces | place: China | collected 2012 ... | reverse complement strand
GGTAAGCAAAGGTAGCTAATTTTAAAACTTAACAACCAGAAATTTCCGCTGAGCCGAAAAAGAAAAGGAACTTCAGGTCAGCGGATTTTCGGGTCAGCGGAAAGCGTACCTTCTGATACAAAATAAGCATATCCCCCTACACTCTCCATATTTTTACAGGTGATTCATACGTTTCACATTCGAAAAATTGTAGTACTAATAAAAAAAATGTATTTTTGTACTAATCATGAATCAAACGACGCATAAGATGACCGACCCCATCCAGATAAAGCACTATAAAGAAGACATTACCTCTTTTAACCAACTCTACAAGGAGTTTCAAAGACGTTTTGTACGCTTCGCCAATACTTATGTCAGAGATTTAACCACAGCAGAAGATATTACTATTGAGGCGATGATGTATTATTGGGAAAACAGGCAATCCTTAAGCGAAGATTCCAATATTCCAGCCTATATCTTAACAATTATAAAAAACAAATGCCTGAATTATCTGCGTCATCAGCAAATTCATGAAGAATACTCGGATAAAATAAAAGATTACTATGAATGGGAACTGAATACCCGGATCGCCACTTTACAAGCATGCGAACCTTATGAGCTTTTTATTTCCGAAATTCAAGAACTCGTCCAACAAACCCTCACCGACATGCCCGAAAAAACCCGTACTATCTTCATGTTGAGCCGATACGAAAACAAATCCTATAAGGAAATTGCAGTTCTCATGAATATCACCCCCAAAGGAGTAGATTTCCATATAAACAAGGCATTAAAGATGCTTCAGACTAACTTAAAAGATTATTTTCCACTCTTTCTCTATTTTTTTATGAAATGCCACTAGGAATTTTCCATTCTGAAGTGCTGTTTATATAGAAGCATAAAAGAATGCAATAAAATGGAAAAAGAGAAACTACATCGTTTTTTTGCCGGAACTACTTCTATACAAGAAGGCATGGACATAAGAGCATGGATGGAAGCATCCGAAGAGAACAAGCGCATTTTTTACAAAGAGCGTAAATTGTTCGATGCCCTCATGGTGCATGATGACCAAACTACAAATAACTGCATTTCCACCAAACGAATTCCCAAAATTATTCGTCAATGGCTGAAAATAGCTTCCGTCATCATACTGACGCTTACCATTAACTATTTATATCAGGAATATAAATCGGAAAATGAAGTCATTGCCATGAATACAGTATCTGTTCCGGCAGGACAACGTACCAATATTACTTTACCAGATGGAACTAATGTATGGCTGAATGCCCGTACCACTTTACAATATCCGGTCACTTTCAGCCAAAAGCAACGAACAGTTTTTTTAAAAGGAGAAGCTTATTTTGATGTAACCAAGAAGAAAAAAACTCCTTTTATTGTACGGACAGACAAATATGACATTGAAGTTTTGGGTACACAGTTTGATGTAGATGCTTATCCTGACCAAACGGCGTTTGAAACAACTTTAATGAAAGGTAGTGTAAAAGTTACCTCACAGCACTTTCCTGAACAGACAATAACCTTGAAGCCTCATCATAAAGCATATGTAAAAGACGGGCAGTTGGCAGTTACCAAAGTAAACGATTTCACTCCTTACCGCTGGAAAGAAGGTTTGATCTGTTTTAAAGATGAACCTTTCCAGACCATCATGGAAGATTTTGAAAAATATTATGGTATCCGGATCATCATCAATAACAAAAAGGTATTGAAATATTCCTATAATGGCAAGTTCCGTCAAGCAGACGGTATTGATTATGCATTAAGAGTGCTGCAAAGGGATATCCATTTTAAATATGAAAGAGCCAACGATGAAGAAATTATTTACATCAATTGACCAGACAATACTAACCTAAAAACAACAAGCCTATGAAGAAAAGCTCAAGTTAACCTTAAAAAGAAAAATGCCGATAAGTGTTGCCGCACTTACCGGCATAGACTCAAAACAATTTTTCAAGTAAAAAAATCTATTTAAATCAACGCAAAGGTATGAAAAATAACACTTTGTCGGGGAGATATTGCTTCAAAAATCCCCGATTTAAACAAATCTTTAGAATTATGAGAATTTCCACTTTCCTATTGATGGTCTGTGTGTTCTGTTCGTATGCTGGGAATGCCCATTCTCAAAATGCAAAAGTCAGCATACGTATGAATAATGTTAAACTGGATAAGATCCTGAATGAAATTGAAAACCAAACTGATTATCTTTTTATCTACAATAACCAAGTAGATATTAACAAAATTACTTCCGTAAAGGTCAAAAATGAAGCCGTAGCACAAGTACTGGACAGAATTCTGTCAGGGACCGGTATCAACTATGAACTGGAAGGTACACACATTATTTTAACTACAGAAGCTATTAAAGACTTGCATGCTCAACAACAAGCTAAAACAGTAACGGGAACGGTAACAGATGTCAGCGGAGAACCCATTATCGGAGCCAACATCCGTATAAAGGGAACCACAACAGGTACAATCACAGATATAGATGGCAACTTCAGTATTGAAGCCGAACCACAATCTGTTATCGAAGTTTCCTACATTGGTTACCTCACACAAGAAACGGTTATCAACAACCAAAAAAGTATCCGTTTTCTATTAAAAGAAGATACAAAAACTCTTGATGAAGTGGTAGTCATTGGATACGGTGTACAGAAAAAAGCAGACTTGACAGGATCTGTTGCAAACATTAACACAGAAAAACTAAATACACAAAGTAACGCCAACATCGGCCAAGCGCTGCAAGGCAAAATTGCAGGGGTAGACATCGTATCTCAAGGTGGTGCCCCAGGTTCGGGAACCCGTATCATGGTCCGCGGTATTGGTACGCTAAACAACGCCTCCCCTCTTTACATTGTCGATGGCATGTATATGAACAGTATTGATCATATCAACCCCAATGATATTGCCAGCATTGACGTATTGAAAGATGCCTCATCCGCAGCTATCTACGGTTCCCGTGCAGCCAACGGTGTTATCATTGTCACTACCAAAGAAGGAAGTAACACAGAAGGAAAACCTATCATTGATTTATCTGTCAACTTAGGTATATCAACTGCCAGCAAATTTCTTGATATGCTAGATGCCAAAGGATGGGCAGAAGTTACCACTATAGCCCGTCAAGCTATCGGCAAACCGGCATTAGACATGGCTACCGATCTGGCTAACAAACCAGACAATGACTGGCAAGACATCATGTTTCGCCCCGCACTGATGCAAAACTACAATTTGTCTGTAAAAGGTGGTGGAAAATATTCCACTTATTACACCGGCTTAGGTTATTTCAACCAAGACGGTATTGTAAAAGGTACCAATTACCAACGGTATAATATCCAATCCAAGAATGATTATAAAAGAGGGATATTCTCTGCTGGAACAAATCTCATTATTTCATTCAGTCATGACAAGCCCCTTCACCAGGAACTTCGAGGCGGCATGATTGGCACCATTCTGCAAAGTGTTCCTACTTTGGAAAAATATGATGATACTCGTGAAGGTGGATATGGTGGCACATATGGTGATGTGGTAAACATTCCTCACCCATTGGCCATTATTGATGACAACATCATGGACCGTTATAACGAAAATGTAAAAATATTCGCTAACTTGTATGCACAAATTGAACTTTTTAAAGGACTAAAATACAAACTGAATTTAACTCCAGACTTTTCTTTCGAAAGATATAAGAATTATCTCAATAAATATGATTTTGGATTAGCGACCAACAGCATCACCCAATTAACAGAAAGACAAAGAAGGAGACGTAATATACTTGTTGAAAATTTATTAACTTTCGACCGTACGTTCGGAGAGCATAAAATTTCAGCATTGGCAGGTTATACCTATCAAGACAGCAGATTCCGCCACATACAAGCCTATGGTGAAGGATTACCCCAGGGATTAGAAGAAATAGATGCAGCCACAACCAATCGCAGCAACGAAGGCAATTCATGGAGAAGTGTCCTTACCTCTATTCTCGGACGCGTATTCTATTCCTACCAAAATAAATACTTATTCACCGCCACTATCCGCCGGGACGGTTCCTCCAAATTCGGTAAGAACAATCGATATGGTTACTTCCCCTCTTTTTCATTAGGATGGAATGTGGCCGAAGAAAAGTTCATGGAAAACGTGCATTGGCTTGATCAGCTAAAGCTTCGTGGCGGATATGGCGTTTTAGGAAATCAAGAAATCGATAACTATCAATATTCCTCCACCATCACTACCGGCATCAATTATCCCGATGGCAACGGTGGTCTGCTTCAAGGAGCATTTCCTAAAAATTTTGCCAATCCGGATATAAAATGGGAAGAAACCGCTATGACTAATGTCGGCATTGATTTTATGGCTTTTAATAACCGACTAAGCTTAACAGCAGACTATTATGTGAAAAATACAAAAGATATCTTGCTGACCGTTCCTATTCCTATCTCTTCCGGTGGTGCCAATGACCCTATACGCAATGCGGGCAAGATACGTAACAATGGCTTTGAATTCAATTTAGGATGGATGGACCAACCCAATCCGGATATTTCGTATGGCATCAACTTAATTGGGTCTTTCAATAAAAACAAAGTAATAGCCATGGGAAGTGAAAGCGGATCTATCAAAGGCGGTTCTACCAACCAAAACATCACTACCAGTGAAACCAAAGCCGGATATCCTATTGGAGGTTATTGGCTTATCTCTACAGCCGGATATTTCAATAGTCAGGAAGAAGTAGACGCATATGCCAAAGACGGTAAAAAAATACAACCAGCCGCCGAACCGGGTGATATAAAATTTGTAGATGCCAACAACGATGGCGTTATCAATGACGACGACCGTGTATTTCAAGGCAGTCCTTTTCCCGATTTTACTTTCGCGCTGAATGGTAATATGAGATACAAAAATTTCGACTTATCAATCGGACTGCAAGGAGTGTTAGGAAATAAAATTTATAATGCAACCCGTCAGACATTAGAAGATGTAACCAAAGGTTCCAATTTTCTGGCAAGTTGCCTGGATTATTGGACTCCTGAAAACAAAAATGCCTCCCATCCACGCCTGACATGGGATGATCCTAACCGTAATACCCGTGCAGAATCCGACCGTTATCTTGAAAATGGTTCTTATTTGCGTCTCCGCAGTGTTCAATTAGGTTATACATTTCCTCAGACATGGTTTAAAGGTGCCATACAGCATGCCCGTGTGTATATTAACGCTGAAAACTTATTTACTATCACCAGTTACAGCGGATATTCACCGGATGTCAATGCAGACAATGCCAATTATCGGGGATTTGATAATTTTATTTACCCGACTAACCGTACTTTCATGTTAGGACTAAATGTAACATTCTAAAAATAAACATCTTATGAAAACATATATTAAAACGACATTGACCATATTGATTTCAGGCATGCTATTCAGTTCCTGCGAAGATCAATTAAACCAGGCCAATCCCAACCAAGCAACAGAAGATACTTTTTGGAAAGATGAAACCGATTTCAATCTGGCCTTGACCTCTTGCTATACTCCACTGAAGAATGCCCTAAACGGCGGTTATTATGGAACTCGCGGTGTAATGCTGAGAATAGCCCGAGCCGATGAAGTCGACTTCCGCAACGATATTTCGGATGTATATACAGTAAACCGTTTTACTAATAGTAATACAAACTCACTGACACAAGGCATGTTCTATCAATTTTACAATGCCTTGTACCGTACCAACTCCATTATGCAAAAACTGGAAGAAAAGAAAGAACAATTTTCTACCGATTTTCAAAATTCGGTAAAAGGAGAATGTCTTTTCATACGTGGCTTCTATTTATTCCAGTTAGCCAAAGAGTTTAAAGACGCCCCTCTCCGCCTGACAGCCTCCCAATCTCCCTCGACTTTCCCTTTAGCAAAATCATCACAAGCTGATATATGGGCACAAGCCAAAGAAGATTTAAAAACCGCTGCTTCCCTATTGCCCATAACGAATAAAATAGGAAAGCCTACACAAGGAGCCGCTTATGCCGCTTTGGGTAAAATATATGTCTATGAAGAAAATTGGCAAGAAGCGATAAACGTCCTCGAGCCTCTGACGCAGAATCCTTACACCTACAAACTAGTAGAGGACTTTAATTGGAATTTTGATGACACTCATGAAAACAATGCCGAAAGTATTTTCGAGTTATTGATAGAAGATGTGGGTGGAACAGATCTTTGGGGAGATGGAGAAAATATCAATTCCACCCAATCCAATACCCGCCCTAAAGAATATGCCGCTGCTGAAGTCGGAGGATGGTATGAAGCAAATCCTACCCAGCAAATTATGGATATCTTCTGGAAGGAAAAAGACAAAGACGGCAATTTTGATTATCGTGCCCGCTGTTCTGTGGCATGGGACTATGAGGGATGCACTTACTACCAAAGACCTTTCCGGGAAGTTTTTGCACAAGACAAGTGGAAAACATACTGGATTTTGAAATATCAGAACTGGAAGACTCAAAAAGATGAGCCGGCACCTCCCAAGTCATTCATCAATGAAAGAGCCATCCGCTATGCCGATGTATTATTGATGCTGGCAGAAGCCTATATGAACAAAGGGGCTTTAGACACATCTATCGGATATATTAATCAAATCCGCCGACGCGCCAACCTGAATGACTATAGCGGCCCAATAACCAAAGAAGGGGTTTTTGAAGATCTGGTACACCAACGCGCCATTGAATTCTTTGTGGAAGGCGAACGTTTCTACGATTTACGCAGATGGGGATTGTTAGAGCAGACATTAAAAACTTGTGATGATACCCGCTATAAAAACTATCAGACTGGCAAATCCGGTAATATCAATAAGTTCAACTACTTCCCGATACCAGCCAAAGAACTTGACACCAATCCACTTTGTACGCCTAGTGAAGGATGGTAAATCAACAGGTATTAGCTTATATATAACATCAGTAAATTAGTTCTGGGGCTGATTGTTCTTCAAGCAACATTCAGCCCCTCTTTCTCTTCACACTAACCATGAAACGTATCCTTTTATTTGTTTGCATACAATTTTTCTTATTGGCATCTTTTGCCGGAGAAACCATAAATTTCTGTAAAAGCTGGAAATTCCATCTAGGAGATGCAGGCAAAGGAGCCTCTTCTTCCTCATATAACGATTCTCAATGGCGCATATTGAACATTCCTCATGACTGGAGCATAGAAGGCACTTATAAACAATTTGAAAACGGAACCGACTGGCAAAGCGGCTTCCTGCCTGCCGGAATAAGCTGGTATCGAAAAACTTTTACCATTCCTTCCAAATGGAAAAATAAAAAAGTACAAATCCTATTTGAGGGCGTATATCTGAACAGCGAAGTATGGATAAACGGTCATTGGCTGGGCAAACGCCCTAATGGGTATATCAGCTTTGTATATGATTTAACTCCATATTTGCAAGAAGGCAAGAACCAAATCGCTGTAAAAGTAGATCACAGCAAAGCATTAACCGGACGTTGGTATACAGGATCAGGAATATATCGTCCTGTATACCTGCTGGTCAGTAACCCCACCCACATTCCTTATTCCGGAATCCATTTCAGATCCAAGCTACAAAATAAGCAATCTGCCACCTACACCCTATCTATAGAAATTGAAACACAGGAGAAAAAGCCAATCAAAGTAAAAACATATCTACAAGCTCCCAACGGTAGCATAGCCGATACTTCTGAAAAAATATTTGTCCCATCTGCAGATTCTCTTTGCTTCCTGTCAGGGAGCATCAGGAAACCATTATTATGGTCGCCTGATTCTCCTAACGTCTATACACTTATATGCCAACTGACAAGAGATAACAAGATACTAGATGAATGTAGATTACCTGTAGGCTTCCGTCAATTAGAATTCAACCCGGTCAGCGGATTCCTGCTCAATGGCAAATCACTAAAGATAAAAGGAGTATGCGATCATCATACAGCCGGTGCTGTAGGAGCCGCCGTACCCGACGACCTACTTCATTATCGTCTCAAATTATTGAAAGATATGGGATGTAATGCGATACGCACCAGTCATAATCCCTTCTCTCCTGCTTTCTATAATTTATGCGATACGATGGGAATCATGGTACTAAACGAAGGATTGGACGGATGGAATCAACCTAAAGCCGCCGATGACTATGGAAATTACTTTGATGAATGGTGGCAAAAAGATATGACTGATTTCATAAAACGAGACCGCAACCATCCCTCTATCATTATGTGGAGTATCGGCAACGAAGTAACGGGAGCTACCCCCGAAATCCAACACAACCTGGTCAGCCTATTTCACCAACTGGACCCTGACCGCCCTGTCACTCAAGGAGGAACTGATCCTACTAGAGGTATGAAGACCGATTATCAAAAAAAAATCAACTATCTAGACATTATCGGCTTCAATGGAAATGGAGAAGAAATAGGAGAACTAGAACACTTCCACAAAAACTACCCAACACTTTGTGCCATTGCTACAGAGGTACCCCACACTTATCAAACCCGTGGCGTATACCGAAGCCAGACACAATGGAGAAGACGGGATTTCCCCGCTCCTTGGGAAAAAGGAAACATAAACTGGGAACAATTTAAACATCGGGTCTTTCCTATACCTGACCTGACGGAAAAAGAATGCTTCCCCGAAGAATCCGATTATCCCTATTATCAATCGTCCTACGACAATGCTTCTGTACGTATCAGCGCCCGTAAATCATGGCAACGCACCTGTTCTTTCCCTTGGTTAATGGGAGAATTCCGATGGGGCAGTTTTGACTATTTAGGTGAAGCCGAATGGCCTCAACGATGTGGCAATTTCGGTATTATCGACATAGCTGCCATTCCGAAAGACGCCTATTTCCTCTACCAAAGTTTATGGACCGACAAACCAATGGTACACCTTCTTCCGCATTGGACGCATCCGGGAAAAGAAGGAAAAACAATTCCCGTAGTCATTTATACCAACTGTGATGCAGTAGAGTTATTTATAAATAATGTATCTTTGGGCAGTAAACCTTATACAGGGGAGCAACTGATATGGTTAGTTCCTTATTCGCCCGGAAAAATAGAAGCCCGAGGCATAAAAAAAGGAAAAATCGTGGCAACAGACTGTTATCAAAGTGCAGAAGCACCTCATTCTGTCGCCCTTGCCAGTAACAAGTATTCTGTAAAAGCCGGTTCGGATGAAATCATACGCATAGAGATCGACATAACAGATAAAAACGGAATTCCTTGTCCTTATGCCTCCAATGAACTCAGTTTCCACGTAAGTGGACCACTCCGGCTATTGGGGGTAGACAACGGAAACCCTACAGATATGTTTCCATACCAACAGCCCCACTGCCGTTGCTTTCGGGGAAAATGTGTAGTATTATTACAATCTGACGAAGAAAAAGGAAAAGGAACCCTGACTGTACAAGGAACAAAATTAGTAGAAAAAAAATTAATCATCGAAGTGATATGAAAAAAATTCTTTTATTACTCTGTTTATGCTTATTCATAGAAGAGGTTGCTTCTCGAGAATTAGACAAGACATTCCAGTTGCTTCCACAACCACAATCCATAGAACTGACTTCTGGAAAAGGAATCAATTATTGGGAGTTATCCTATATTCTGTCATCAGACACAACTTCCATCCCCATATTGGGAGATATGCTCAACAAACTTCCCCGTTGCCTACGAAAAGGGAAACCCATCCGGCTCCAACTCACCAGCCAGCATGTTCCTGCTTCTCCGGAAGGATACATGATGGAAATTAATGAAAAAGGAGTCTGTATATCAGCCAGAACCATGACAGGTATCTTCTACGGTTGCCAAACTTTAGAACAATTAATGGAAGACAGCCGGGATTTCAACATACTTATTCCAGCCATGCTAATCATCGATTATCCGGCCATTTCCTATCGGGCCGTGCACTTTGATGTAAAACATCATTTAGACCGCATGGAGTATTATTATCAGGAAATAGACAAACTGGCCCGATACAAAATAAACGCAGTTATTTGGGAGCTGGAAGATAAACTGCGTTATACCCGACGCCCCGAAATAGGTGCCCCCAATGCCATCAGCAAGCAGGAAATGCAAGCCTTATGCCGCTATGCCAAAGAACGGAATATTGAAATAACCCCCTTGGTCCAAGGTTTGGGACATGCCGGTTTTATTTTAAAACATCATTGGGAACTACGTGAAAACCCCGACAGCGACTGGGAGTTTTGCCCATCTGACCCTCGTACCTATGATTTGCAATTCGACCTTTACCGGGATGCTATCGAAGCCATGCCTTACAGCAAATACTTACATATAGGAGGAGATGAAATTACCGCCATAGGCATAGACCAACGCTGTAAAGCCACCGGAAAAACTCCATTTGAACTACAAATGATCTGGTTGAAAAAAGTATGCGATTTCGCAACAGCTCACAACCGCATTCCTATTTTCTGGGATGATATGCCATTAAAATATGGCGGTGTATGGGATTTGGTCAACAGTAATGAAACCCAGGATGAAATAGCAGCAAAATGGAACGATAAAAAATTGAATGAAAGCATCAAATTATTCCCCAAAGAATGTGTGTATATGCGATGGAACTACAAAGATGCCACCCAACCGGGGCATCAACGCATTTTACAATGGTATCATGACAAAGGACTGAAAGTAATGGGAGCTACCGCTGCTTCGTGTGGCAGTTCTCCATTTATACCGCGTGAAAATTCACTGGCCGGCTATATCAAAGGATTCAGCAAATTAGTTGCTCAAAATCAACTGGAAGGAATTTTGGCCACAGCATGGGATGATGGTTCCCCACACTCTGAAACGGTGTGGCGTGGATACATCGCACAGGGAGAATATGGCTGGAACCCAACAGCACGGACAGTCGAAGCCTTCAAAGCCGCACATGCCCAACGAGAATTTGGCTTTCATCCAAATGACAACCATATGGCTTTTCTGGATGAACTGGAACAAGAAGCATTTTTCTTTGATGATGCCCTGGTCAATTCGGGAAGGCGCAATCCGGCATGGGGAACTACTGATTTTACTTTAATCAGCCTACCGGATCCAGACGCACCGGGAGCATGGAGCCGTACCTACCAACAAAAAATAGCCCAAGCAAAGGTGGAACAAAAACGATATGAAAAAATATGCCAAGGCATAAAAGAGGCTAAACAACATGCTTTACGCAACCGCTATACATTAGAGGTATACGAACAGACAAACCACTTGTTCAACTTCCCTGTCCGTCTGATTCTAGCCTTGCACAACTATGATATCACTATACATGAACAAGACAAACAGACAGCATTGCAACAAATAAATGAAGTGTGCAATGACTTTCAGACCATGAGAAAACAATTGGAAGAGACCTATTCACAGACCCGTTTTATGGAACAACCTGACGGTTACATTGCTGACCAAAACCACCACAACCATCTTGCCGCCAAAACCAACAACAGCGACTGGTGGTATTATTATGAAATTCCAATGATAAGGAAGACAAGAACATGGATGAACTCTCAGACCGCCCGACAGAAAAACATTCCATAAGAAACAACGAATGAAACTTTAATATAAAAAATAATATGAACCTTATAATACAACACTACTTTATGAAACAACATTTTTTATCTTATCTCATCGCCCTGCTGCTATTTCCTCTCTATGAGATGCAAGCAGCCTACCAGCCTGAGTTTTCTACTGCCGGTTTCTATGAACTGGCAAACTCCGGACGTGAAGTATATTCCATGAATCCGGCATGGCGATTCCACAAAGGAACCGCTACAGGTGCGGAAACCACTGACTTTAATGACCAGGACTGGAAAGTGGTTTCCCTGCCCGACGGCATCGAATATGTACCGACTGAGGCCAGTGGATGTATCAACTATCAAGGTGAGGTATGGTACCGCAAACATTTCACTCCGGCAAATGAATTGAAAGGCAAAAAACTTTTCCTGCATTTCGAAGCTATCATGGGAAAAAGCAAAGTTTTTGTAAACGGCAATTTATTGACCGAACACTTTGGCGGCTACCTGCCTGTAGTCATTGATGTCACCGATGCACTGAATTGGGGGACAGACAATGTGATAGCTGTATGGGCAGACAACAGCAATGACCCCAGTTATCCTCCCGGCAAAGCACAGGATGTACTGGATTATACTTATTTTGGCGGCATCTATCGTGACTGCTGGCTAATAGCCCATCGTCCGGTTTTCATCACCGATCCCAATTTCGAAAACGAAATGGCAGGCGGCGGGCTTTTCGTGGCATACGACAAAGTTTCCGACACTTCCGCAGAAATAATCCTGAAAGCCCATATACGTAATGACAGTAAAAAGAACTTCAAAGGAGTAGTAGAATATGAACTTCAGCAACCCGACGGCACACAAGCCGCATTTCTGAACGATGTCATTCAAGTACGTCCGGGCAAGGCAGTCACTTCAAAAGATAAAATAACGTTGAAGTCTCCTCTGCTTTGGAGCCCTGAAACGCCTACGTTATATAACCTGATTGTCCGTATCCGCGACAATGAAGGAAATGTAGTGGACGGCTACCGCCGCCGTATCGGTATCCGCAGCGTAGAATTCAAAGGAAAGGACGGATTCTGGCTGAACGGCAAACCTTATCCAAGCCCGCTGATTGGCGCCAACCGCCATCAGGATTTTGCCGTAGTAGGCAATGCCGTTGCCAACAGCATTCATTGGCGCGACGCTAAAAAGCTACGCGACACAGGTATGAAAGTCATCCGGAATGCTCACTGCCCTCAAGACCCCGCCTTTATGGATGCATGTGACGAACTGGGGCTGTTCGTCATTGTAAACACACCGGGATGGCAATTCTGGAATGACGCTCCTGAATTTGCACAACGGGTTTATAGCGATATCCGCAACCTGGTACGGCGTGACCGCAATCACCCTTGTGTATGGTTATGGGAACCTATCCTGAATGAAACCTGGTATCCGGCAGACTTCGCCAAAAATACCCTCGATATTGTCAATCAAGAATACCCTTATCCGTATTGCTATTCCGGTTGCGACAGCGAAGCACGGGGACATGAGGTATATCCGGTACTCTTCACTCATCCGGCCAATGCGGACAAGGACTGGGCCATCAAAAGCCTCGACCCTAAAATAACCTATTTCACCCGCGAGTGGGGAGATAATGTAGACGACTGGAACTCGCACAACTCCCCCAGCCGTGTGGCACGCAACTGGGGGGAACAGGCTATGCTCATCCAGGCACAGCATTATGCCGCCCCCCGTTATCCTTTCACCTGTTACGATGTACTCTGCCGTACTCCGCGCCAACACGTCGGCGGCTGTTTGTGGCACTCGTTCGACCACCAACGCGGCTATCATCCCGATCCCTTCTATGGTGGTGTGATGGACGTATTCCGTCAACCCAAATATGCTTATTATATGTTCAAAGCCCAGCGCTCGCCCGAAAAGCAAGACCGTCTTTTCGAAACAGGACCGATGGTGTACATCGCCCATGAAATGACTCCCTTCTCACCCAAAGACGTTACTGTGTACTCCAATTGTGACGAGGTGCGGCTTACTTATAATAAAGGTGGCAAGACATGGACTTACACCAAGCCGGCAACGAAAGAAGGAATGCCCTCACCCGTTATTACATTCAAAGATATATACGACTTCATGATAGACAAAAACATGTCTATGAGAAAGAAGAAACAGGACGAGGTGTTCCTACTGGCCGAAGGCATCATAGATGGAAAAGTAGTTGCCACGCACGAAGTACGACCGGCCCGGCGTCCCGAGAAAGTGCTACTTTGGGTTGACAATGAAAACACCGACTTAAAAGCTGATGGCTCCGACTTTGTAACCGTAGTAGCCGCCATAGCCGATAAAAACGGGAACATCAAACGTCTGAACAACTATTATGTGAAATTCCATGTAGAAGGCGAAGGACGTATTTTGGGCGGAGCGAATATACTGGCCAATCCGGCTCCGGTAAAATGGGGAACAGCCCCCGTACTGATACAATCCACCTTGAAGCCGGGTAAAATCAAAATCACTGCCAGCGTATTGTTCGAAGGCTCGCAAATGCCTGCCAGCGCAGTGTTGGAATTAGAAAGCAAGCCGGCGGCTCATCCTCTCATCTACACCGAAAGTGAAGCTGCGCTGATTTCCATGAACAGCGACTCACCTTTCGGGCAATCAGCCGCCAAATCGGCTTCCGAACTGGAACAGGAACGTTTGCTGAAAGAACGGAATGCACAAAAGCTGAAAGAAGTGGAAAAACAGCAAGCTGATTTCGGTGAAAAGAAGTAAACCTTTCCATCCGGTGTGGGGAAGAGGCAGAAAGAGAAAAGCAATTCAAAGTCTCTTCTACTCCATCCCCACAAGGGATGGAACAAAATGAAAAAACTAAAATACAAATCACCCATGACATATAAGTTAACCGTTACAACCCTGGCACTAACTGCCATAACCTCCACTGTAGCAGCCACTCACGCCAAACCAGACACGGAACATCCCCATATCGTATTGATTTTATGCGATGATATGGGATTCTCTGATTTATCCTGCTACGGAGGAGAAATACATACTCCTAATATAGATTATCTGGCCGAACAAGGCATACGTTTCAGCCAATTTAAAAACACAGGACGAAGCTGCCCCAGTCGTGCCGCCTTACTCACCGGACATTATCAGCACGAAGCGGGAATGGGATGGATGACCGCGGTAGACGAACATCGTCCGGGGTATCGGGGACAGATTTCGGATCACCTGCCCACCCTTGCCGAAGTACTGCGCGACCAAGGCTATGCCACTTACATGAGTGGCAAATGGCATGTTACCTTAGATGCGGCCTTTGAAACCCCCAATGGAAGTTATCCAGTTCAACGGGGATTCGACAAATACTACGGCTGCCTGCATGGAGGGGGAAGCTATTACAAACCAGATCCCGTTTATCATAACCTGCAACGGATTACCGAGTTTCCGGATGATTATTACTATACCACCGCTATCACAGACTCTGCCGTTAGTTTTATCAAACAACATCCCACGCAGACTCCCATGTTCATGTACATAGCACATTACGCACCTCACTTGCCCCTACAAGCCCCCCAAGACAAGATAGATGCTTGCCGTGAGCGCTATAAAGCCGGCTACGATGTTCTACGCCAACAACGTTTCGAACGTCAAAAAGCCTTAGGGCTGATAACGCCGGAAATGGTTCTTCCAGTCTTCCAAAAAGAATTTCCGGACGGTAAACGACCCGCCTGGACCGAACTTACTCCACAGCAGCAAGAAAAATGGATAACCGATATGGCTACCTATGCCGCCATGATCGAAATCATGGACAGCGGCATAGGAAAGGTAATACAGACCTTAAAAGACAAAGGAATGTATGAACATACCCTGTTTCTGTTTATGAGCGACAACGGCTCTACCAGTGAAGGGGGATTCATCAAACAGCTGATGGCTGATTTAAGCAATACCCCCTATCGCAGTTACAAACAATGGGTATTCCAAGGAGGAACCAGTTCCCCTCTCATCCTTACAGACGGAAGAAGCAAAAGCCAGACAGAAAAAGGCAGTATCTGTCGGGAACCCAGTCATATCATTGATATTTTTCCCACCTGCCTGGATATTGCTTCCGCACATTACCCCGACACGTTTCACAATCAAAAAGTGAAATTGGCCGGAACCAGTCTCCTGCCGGCTATACGAAAACAAAAAATACAGCCGCGCGATCTTTTCTTTGAACATCAGACCTCATGCGCCATCCTGTCTGACGGTTGGAAACTAGTACGTGCCAACGGCAGACAGCCTTGGGAATTGATTCACCTCACCACCGATCCTTTTGAGACACAAGATCTTTCCGAACAATTTCCTTTAAAAGCAAAAGAATTAGAAAACAAATGGACACGATGGGCAGAGCAACAACACGTTTATCCTTTTGAATACCGTCCATGGACAGAACGAATCAATTATTACCAGTCACTATATCCCGATCAAAAAGGCAAAGAAAACTAAAAAGTTTCCATAAAAATCCCTGTTTAAATTTTCATTCATACAATTCCCTTCATTCAAAACAACAAAAAACTATGATTTTCAATGAGAATTTAAACAGGGAGACAATGACCCCCCCTGCCATCTCCTCAAATTTCCCCTTATTCCCCTAATTTATCGAAAAAAAATCAGCTTTCGCCGAATAGATTAGAAAAATCGGCCGAGAACATTTACCTTTGCTGTCTAAAATTAAATAATAAATACCATTCAAGTTTTAATCATAAAACAGCAAAACGAAAACGATGATGAAAAAGACAACAACTATTCTCTGTTTGGGCATCGCTCTATGCATGTTGGGGTGTAGCGATGACGACGATCAAGTTACGACAACCTCCACCGTTCCTTTTTCTCTCACAGCATCTCTGTCTCCCCGTTCTTCAGATGCAGAGGATACAGGCATCCTGCAAGGCAACTGGGACGCCAACAGCCAACTGGCCGTAATAAAGACCGGTTCCAGCGGCGTTCCCAAAAGCATTCTCACAAGAAAAACCGACTCTTCTGACACCTTTACGGGCAATCTTTCGACACTGGTAAAGAATGAGAATGAAATTGCCGTATTTTACCCGGCGGCAGCCATCACCGCGAACAGCAGTGACACCCTGACCCAAACCCTCAACCTGAGCGGACAGGACGGAACACTGGCAGGTATAACAAATTATGATTACTTATGGGCACAATGTAAAGCCGGCATGAACGAAACCACAGGCTCTTCCGCCTGCGAAATGACCAGTTTGGTCACTATCGGTAAATTCCAGTTCACCGTCAACGGTGGCAGTCCTTTGAACAACATCACAAGAATTACCATAACCGCCACTGCCGGAACCCTCTACTCCAGTGCCGTTATGAAACTAAAAAACGGAGAGTTCAGCAGTACCCAAACAGGAAATATCACTATTAAAAACAAAGCCGGTATTTCCGGAACCACCTACATCTCCTTCTTCCCTTCCGAAGCACAGTTGCATTTCACTCTTGTTACCACCACCGGTGAAGTGTATGAGGCAGCTACTTCGACAACCATCAAATTGGAGAAAGGCAAAGTATACGAAGCTCCGGCACTCACTTGCACTCTTTTACCTTCTGCCAAGGTAGGCGATTATTACTATAGCGACGCTACTTTCTCCAGCGAGAAGAATGAGAATAAAACCTGCATCGGTATTGTCTATGCCCTGGATGATGCGGACGGCAATCTCTCGCCCACCCTGTCCACTTCTCCATTCGGACGCATCGTGGCATTAGGCGACAACCAGTCCAGTACCAAATGGATCAGCAAAGCAGAAGATATAGAAGGCATCGAAAACTATACCACCGCCGACGGCACATTGACAAGCGGTGTCCTCCCTTATTATAACGGAACCGCCGATTCTTTCTTCTCCGATAAGGACGAGGAACGCATCAAGGGGGCAACCATTCATGTTGAAACCGGACAACCTGCCACCTGGGTGTCAGAAGGAGCCATCAGCGACTTCAATGGAAAGGCTCACACCGCCTACCTCGGTAAAAGTTCTTCCAGCTACCCGGCAGGAGGCTACTGCTACCAATACAGTACCAGCGGCAAATCGGCAGGTGAATGGTATTTACCGTCGGCAGGCGAGTTGACTTTGTTGTGGGAACTTCAAAAAGCCGGAATCATTTGCAAAGACAAACAAGATTGTTTCAATGATTTTGCACGCAAAGCGTACTGGTCTTCTTCCGAACACTCGGCAGAATCCGCCTAGCATCTGAATTTTGTAAGTGGTGCGATAGTTGCTAACAGTAAAGCCAGCAACTACGCCACACGCCCTGTCGCACAATTCTAAAGGTCCGATGGAGGCACAGCAGTTCCCATTGGCTATAAATGGTTGACAAATTGATTGTAAAGCCCGGTCCGTTCACCACCAAACGGACCGGGCTTCTTTTTTTTCATATTTTCCACTCTTCCTTTATCAACCCGGACATTTTCCGATCTTCGCAACACACTAATTCTTATGCCCATGAAAATACGCCCCACCTGTAAATTACAAGCAATCATGAAGAAAGCGGAAAGATTGGCAACAAGCATGGGAACCAGCCTGAAGAGATGTAACGTATCATCGCCCGCAAACTGAACATGCCCGTATAGAAAATGTATGGCATGGTTACTTACTATACGTTCTTTGCCATGATCCCCAAAGGAAAACATCCCATCTCCGTATGCATGGGAACGGTCTGCCGTGTACGTGGTTCCGAAAAACTACCGGAAGAATTTAAACGGATATTGGGAATAGAAGCAGGAGAAACAACTCCCGATGGTAAGTTCTTTCCGGACTGTCTGTGGTGTGTAGGCGCCTATGGATTGCCCCCTGTAATAATGATAGAAAGTCTATGACCGACTGCAACCTGTGGATGTGGAGAAGATTATTGAAGACTTGGAATGAAATGCAATCCTTTTTTCTTATTATTAAAATCTTTCTTTTTAATCATTAAGCGTTTTCTTCCTTTCATGTTCTATCTCCCAAGCTTGCGGAGTTAACTCCATAGCCTTTGGAGTTATCTCCATAAGCTTGGGAGTTAACTCCAAAGGCTATGGAGATAGAACACATCCTTTCAAAAAGGCTTACTCTTACGGTCAAAAAGAATTAGCTATTCCTATACTATCACTAAACCCTACAATAAAGTTAAATGAGGAAAAGCCGCATAAACAACGAATAATGCAAAAGTTTGATAAACCGGTGAAAGAATACCACAAGATATCAGAAGAGTTCCCCGCTTTCCATCTGTTTGGAAAGCGGGGAACTCTTCTGCATTAATAAATGCATTCAGTTCAAACAGATTATAAAAACAAGTATAAACTATTTTAGATTATTCTCGGTTTGACTTAACCGATTGAGAAATAAACTTTTAGCGAATTATTTGAGAAGTAGAAGTAACGATTTAGCAACAGTGCGAATTTCAGCGTTTTGCGTTGCTATGCTGTCAAATAACTCTTTCATTTGCAAATATCACATCTTTTCCCGAAAGTACGAACTTTCGGTGGCAATTTTATACTTGCAACTTGCGAAAAAAGAAAATCATTCATCCCATTCATGGGGTATAATGTTAGGGGCGTTGTCTGCTTTGTCATTTTGTAAAAGTTCATAAGTGTCTAATGTTTCGTCTAACCCTATTATTCCTTTGGGGGCTTCAAATCTCCAGCTATATCCGTATTTCTTATCGAGATAGTCGAAAATTATTTGATTTCTTTTTACGCTGTGAGAATAACCTAAAATTGTTATTCGCTGTGATTTATCTCGTAAACTTTCTTTTGTGTACCACGATGCCTTAAGTCCATATTTATCCCAAAAATTGTCTTTCAGAACTTTGTTTTCTTCTTCTTTTGAAAGAATTAGGCTTAATTGTGGTGTATGAATACTAAGGTCTGACAATATAATCTTTAAATCTATGTTGCCATTAATGAGAATTACAGTATCTACACGCTCAAGACCAATGCATGAAAATGTTAGATGATATTTCCCTTTTCGCAGGCTATCTATTTTGAAGTACCCTTCTGTATCTGCCAACCAACCACGTTCCGGCATTCCTTTAATTTGAATATAAGCACCAGCACTTAAGGGGGATTTTGTTGTTTGATTAGGAACTATATATTCTTCTAAAAATGTCCTTCCCGTTATGGAAAAATAGTTTTTTTGCGCAAATATGCATATAGGTAAATATAAGAAACCCAATAGAATAATTTTTTTCATGGATAATTCAATTTTTATGTGCAAATGTTAGAAGCACCAGCGGAAAAACGCCGGAGGCTCTATAATCTTATGGAAATGTCATAAGAAACCACGACCGTTTTTACTCCAGCTTCTGGATATTTGCTTTTGTAATGCTCTGTAAGGTCTTTATAAAGACAAGCTGTGTTTGGTGTTGGTCCTGTGCTCCTTGATTTTTCAAAATAACCAACAAAAACATCAAACGAGGGGATATCTGTTTCATTACCATACTCATTTAAGAACGTCCATTCCATACAACCCATCACATTCCCTTTCGGGGGGAGCATAGTATAAGAATCCGGAAGTTCTTCGGATTTTTTATTTGTGCTTTTAATAAATTTCGGACTTAACATTGTGTTGTTGTCTTTTATGGCAATCCATGTCATTAATTTATTATCACCCCTATACAACAAATAATGATAGTTCAATGGCATGATAGAATTAGCTTTCAAATCTTCTTCGATTACCTCTTTGTTATCCGCTTCTACTGCGAATCTGTATTCGGGGATAAATTGATCTTCGTAATACCATTCAGGGATAAAATGCAAAGGCAAATCTTCTGAAACCTTTTTCTCTTTGGATATTGTTTCAAGCAGTTCATATTCCGTCCATGCTGGTTCTCCCATGCTATAATCTAAAAAGGTCGTTTCACTAATCTTGATTTTATACTCATATTCTTTTTCAAAATCAAACCCTTTAATACTACCAAAGGGAACCCAATCATTGGATTGCTCTTTTTTTACGGCATATACATCTGTTAGATAATTATTGCCACACGAACTCATTACTCCCGGAACTTTTTTCGATGCAATGGTAAGAATATACTCTTTGTAATCTGTTATTTTTCTTCCTTGTTCATCGTCATTATCGCAACTTATAAAACTGACTACAAACAGGAATAGTCCAAGTATTCCTAAAAAACTCTTAGTTTTCATATTACTTTGATTTATAACTCTGTATTTACATGTATTTTCCCTATTGTCTTTTGCTCGTCATTTTGTTTTTGCTTTTTCTTGTTCTTTGAATTTACTAATAATTTCTTTTAGCTTTCTCTTGTAAATATCTTGTTATTTTTGACATAAAATCCAGTACAGTATATAGGATATCCGTATATCTTTCCACCCATAAAAGGATTTTTCAAAAAGTTATTTAAGTCATTGAATGTTGCTTTTACTTCGGCTTCTTGGTTTATGTCGGATGTTGTTAATAAAATAATCTTCGAGTTATGTAATACACCTTTAGGATTATTATAATCATCCATAAATGAATCTTTAAAAGCGGTTAGAACCTCCTTATAGGGAGCTTCACTTGCGACTATGAAATAAGCACTAACCCCATATGTAAGACTTCGTATATAAATTAATTTTTCGGAGGACGTTGGTTCATTAGTGAATAATCCATTTGAGGGGACATCCATTGACGTTGTAAAACCTTTGAATATAACTTCACCAATACATAGGCTTTTTATATTTTCTACATTAAATTCTTGTAGGGCTATTTTTTTTAGTGTATTACCAAAATCTTTATTATATGGGAAACAACTTTCTATATTTGATAGAGATTTTAGTTCTGCAAATTTTACGATATGTGGTCTTTGAGGTGAAGTGTAACTTTGGTATTCTTTAGAACTAATAGCTTCTTTAATTTTTTGTAAGTACTCACTTCCTTTGACTGTTTCCATAGATGTGATGTATGGATCTGGGAAATCAAAAGTTAAATATATGGGCTTCTTTTTGCCAACAATCTCTTTATCAAACGTTGTAGTAAATGTACTTTCGGGGAATACTGCTCCAATATATATGTAAGGTGGAGTTGCTAAATGTGACCATCCTTGTATTCCTAAATACTGTGTACCGATAAAAATTTCTCCATTGTCATTGCTATCATCGATAAATGTATCCCATTTAAGGAGAAATTCTTCTTGAATCGTATCTTTAGGTGTATCCACTAATGGCTTGTCACCTTTACCGTCTAAGTGCTCTTCTTTCTCACAAGAAGCGAGTAAATAGAAGGTTACCGTACATAATAAAAAAAATAAAAATTTTCTCATTTTACATTATATTTTTTGTTTACATACATTGTTTTTCAAGTGGCATATACCAAAACTTGAATGATGTGCAAAATTACGGAAATAGGTTATAACTCTGTATTTACATGTATTTTTCCGAAAGTTCTTTGTTCATCACGTATCCAGTACAAATCTCAATGTGCTTTTTATGGCGCAAATATAAAAAATGTTATTCACAAAAGATTATGAAGAATACTTTTTTATTGTTTTCCAGCGAGATAACACGGTTATAGCTTCATCCCCCTGCCTTTCCTTTGCGGTTGTATAGGTCAGCGAATGTTCTGCCTTAACTTCTCGAACTGTTCCTTGAACCACTCGGCAATGGGCTTTCGGTCAATGGCAAGAACCAATCTCGTCCCATCCGTGGAGTCTTTCAGCACTTGGAAACCTGCCTTTTCGGTCGTGAATTTCCGTCCGTGTTCCTCCGAATAGAGTTCCCCTGCATACTCCAATGGCTTTCCCTTGACGAGCGTTGCGGTCTGTCTTTCATCGAACCCGACAAGGCGGCAGAGGTTTTCGATACGGAGCATTTCACGGAAATAGGGAAACCATGCCGCCGCCCTTGCGATTACCGTTTTCAGAAACGATATTTCCTGCTTGTGCCTTGTGTCCTTGTCCGCTATCTCCCTGCCGTGCTTTTGCTGCATTTCCCGTATCTCCCGGCTGTGGTCTGCCTGCATGGTCTGTATTCTGTCTTGCAGGGCTTCGATGGTTTCCTCGTGGTCGGCTACCTCCCTATGCAGGGCGGTGTTCTCCCTTTCCAATGTCTTGACCTTGTTGCTCCCGAAAAGAGAGCCGACGCTCTTGGCGATGTTGGCTGCTGCGGTGGTTGCCGCCCTTTTCAGCTTCTCGGTCTGTATCTCTTTTTTCGCCCGTCTTAGTTCTTCCCGTGCCGTTTCTTTCTGCTGCTGCAAGTCCACCACTTCCGCTTTCAGATTGTCGGCGAGTTTCTGTATATCCCGATAATACTGCTGCGTGGACTTGTGGCGAGCCTTCGAGCCGTCTATGCCCCTTTGCAGCCCGTATTTCGCCATCGCTTCGGCATAGGTATCTTGGTAGGACTTCAATTTCAGCCGTGTCATAATATCGTCTGCGCACAGCCTCACGGTGTCGGTCGGCTTCTTGCGGTATCGCTTCTTCGTCTGTTCCTCCCTTTTCCTGCGCTTTCGCTCTCCCTTGACGATGGGGACGAGCGTAACGTGTATGTGTGGCGTTTCCTCGTCCCTGTGCAGGTGAGCCGCCCCGTGCTTGCTTTGCCTTTGTAAACGGAAATGATTGCTCCGCTTTCCTCTGAAAAGAGGAATAGAACCTGCAATATATATCACCATAGTGATATGTTTGCATGTTGGTATATCATCATGCTTTCCAACAGCTGTTGGGCTTGCCGTCCGAAACAACCGACACGAATACCGTCGTTTTCTCTTTTCGCCCGTGTATAATCCTATCTAATAATGCCCTGCGGACTTTTGCCGCCCCGAACGGTTCGCAGATTTCCCACTCGGTCATGGCGGTTGCACCTATATCGCTCGGCAGGGAGATATTGCCCTGCCCGTCCATCGTGATAATGTTCCTTTCTTCTTTCATCGGTATTCTGTTCTTAATTAAATGGCTCGGCAGATATTCTTCTCCATATCCTCCAACTTGTGCGACAAGGTTTCCATGTCTTGGCTTATCTTCTGGGCGGTGATTTTGGCGTAAATTTGGGTGGTCTTTATGTTGGTATGCCCCAAAAGACGGCTCACCGTTTCGATGGGTACGCCGTGCGATAAAAGCACGGTCGTGGCGTTCGTGTGGCGTGCAACGTGATAGGTCAAACGCACCTTGAAGCCGCATTGTCTGCCTATATCTTTGAGTATCTTGTTGCAGCTTCCGTTACTCGGAACGGGGAAAACATGACCGTCCCGAGCCAGTCCCTTGTACTTCTCGATGATACGCTTGGGAACGTCCAAAAGACGGATGTTCGATTCGGTGTTGGTCTTCTTTCTTCGGGTGATTATCCAAAGGTTGCCATCGAAGAATGTTTGCAGGAGGTCGGCGGTGAGGTTCTTCACGTCCGAATACGCCAAACCCGTAAAAAAAGAAAGAAGCATCAAAGCAAAGGAGATAGGAATAAAGAGAATTAAACGCAACTTGTTGTAAAGCAACGGTTTTGCAGTTGTTTGCCATTACAGCCAAACAGCAGGGAAAGGCAGGATAATGCAAGGTTTCCGCTACCAAGTCATTACCTGTCCCGCTACCTGCCTGAAGCCTGAAAAACAGCGTTCCTAATGCTTGTAAACAAGCATTATACGTGCGGCAAGGGCTTCAAATCCGCAGATTTAGCAGCGTCCGTTCCGTTTGCGCCGTTCTGCCCCGTTTCCAATTCTGTCGGTCGGCAATGTATCACTAATATTGCAACCAAAAAAGTTATGGCAATGAAGACAGAAATGAAAGTGCTGCTCTACATCAAGCGCAGCGGACAGGACAAGGACGGACAGTCGCCCCTCATGGGCAGAATAGCCGTTAGGGGAAAGAACAACTCCATCGCGCAGTTCTCCTGCAAGTTCAAGGTGGACGTGAAGCTGTGGAACGCCACCGCACAACGGTGTACGGGCAAGAGCAGGATGGCGGTCATGGCAAACCGAGAAATTGAACGCACGTTGCTTCTACTCCGCCAACGGTTCAACGAACTGAAAGACATCAAGGAAGTCGTTTCGGCAGAGGAAGTGAAGAACGCCTACCAAGGGCTGGCGGAATCTCAGGACACCATCATGAAGCTGTTTGAGGAACACAACAGCGACTACGCCTTGCGCGTGGGCGTGAACCGCGCCGTGAACACCTATTACCAGTACACGAACACTTACCGCCACCTCGCCACCTTCCTGAAAGACAAGTACCGCCTTTCAGACATGCCTGTCAAGCAGTTGGACGAGAATTTCATCGAGGATTTCGACATGTACATGCGCACCGTCAAGCGGTTTATGCCCAAGACCATACTCGGACATGTAAACCGCCTGAAAAGCGTGATGATGCTTGCCGTGTTCCGTGGCATTATCCCGTTCAGCCCGTTCAAAGGTTACAGACCGCAAAAGCCGGAGTTCAAGCAGATGTACCTTACGGAAGAGGAACTGGGCAAGTTCGCCAACATGACCTACGACACGCCCAACCGCAATTTCACGAGGGACATGTTCCTGTTCTCGTGTTGGACGGGCATCTGTTACTGCGACATGAGGGCATTGACGGAGAAGAACCTTGTAAAAGCCGAGGACGGAAGCCTGTGGATTCATACCGAACGGCAGAAGACCGGAACGCCCGAATGTGTAAGGCTGATGGAAATACCGCTCGCCATCTTGGAGAAATACAGGGGCATGGATGCCGACGGTAAGCTGCTACCCATGCTTACGAAAGAAAGCATGAACCGCCACCTCAAAAAGATGTCGGTGATGTGCGGCATCAACCGTCCGATTTCATTCCATCAGGCACGTCATACATTCGGCAGCATAATTTGTTTATCGCAAGGAATACCCATCGAAACGGTAAGCAAAATCATGGGGCACAAGCATATAAATACCACACAGCGGTATGCGAAAGTTACGCAGGCCAAGATTGACCGTGATGTGGACAGGCTGAATGAAGCCATCGGCGGCAAGTTTTCCTTGTTCGGGATTGATGCATCCCCTTCCACGATACGCAAGGACAACACCCGGCGCAGGGTCAATCCGAGTTGGAAACAAAGGGCTATTGTCAAACAAATGATGGAGGGATAAGTCATGCGCAGCACGTTCAAGCTATTATTTTACATTAACCGCCAAAAGTTGAAGAAGAACGGAAAATGCCCCATTATGGGACGCATTACCCTTGACGGCAAGGTCAGCCAGTATTCCACGGGACTGGAAATCGAACCGGAATTTTGGGATGCGGAAATGGGCAGGGCTTCCACTGACGGGCGCAAGGAAAGCTTTGACAGCGAGAAGAAAAAGGAACTGGTCAGGCTGAACGAAGTTTTGTCCGCACTGGAAACCAAAGCCCGTGCCGCCTACAAGGAGAACGTGGACAGTTACGGCTTCGTGTCGGCAGAAATCATCAAAAATGCCGTGACGGGCAAGTCGCAGGTGAAGGAAACCCTGCTTGCGCTGATGGATGAGCATAATGAGGAGTATGCCAAGCGTGTGGGCATTGACAGGACAAGGCACAGCTATGTCCGCTATCTGACCACACGCAAGCACATCCACAATTTCATGAAGTACAAGTACAACATGGAGGACATGTCGTTGCGCTCGCTGACCATGCGCTTCATGACCGACTTCACGTTTTATCTGTCCACCGTGCTGAGATTGAAGGTATCGGCATACAACGACTATCTCATCCTGCTGCACAAGATGACGCGGCTCGCCTTGAAGAAGCATATCCTCAAACGCGACCCTTTCGCGGGACACAAGATAGAGAAGGTTCCGGTGAACCACCGCTACCTGACGGGTGAGCAGTTTGAGAAGCTGTTGAAAGCCAAGCTGCCCACATACCGACTTTGTCATACGAGGGACTTGTTCGTCTTTTCGACTTTCACGGGCATCGGGAGGGCGGATTTAGCGAATTTGACGGAGGACAACATCATCACGAAGGAGGACGGTAGCAAGTGGATTCACATCGCACGTCAGAAGACCAAGGCGGAGTGCCATATCAAATTGTTGGACATACCCTTGCGCATCATTGAGAAGTATCGCGGGGAAGGCAAGGACGGCAAACTGTTTTATGTGCCAATCACCGGAAACCTCAACCGCAGCCTGAAAATGATTGCCGAACAATGTGGTTTGGACTGCCACCTTACCTACTATCAAAGCCGTCACTCCTTCGCAACCCTGATTTGCCTGAACAACGGCGTGCCGATAGAAAGCATCAGCAAGATGATGGGACATTCCTCCATCCGTACCACGCAAATCTATGCGGAAATCACCAACCAGAAGGTGAGCCGTGACTTGGCCGTGCTGTCCGAAACCACCAAAGGCAAGTTCTCCCTACCTGACGACAGGATGCCCTTGCGTGTGTTCAAGTGCGGCAATTACAGCGGTTGGAAAAAGGAATGTAAACGGAATTCTGATAATGAAAAATGATGCGGACATGGAAAGAGGAATAATCACAATCAATGAAAACGGGGCGGTCACGATGCCGACCGCTCCCGTATGGATGACGCAGCAGGAGATGTCCGATGCGTTCAATGTGTTCGGTTGCTATATTCGTAAGGCTATTGCTGCCATTTACAAGAACAATGAATTGTCGGAAGAGGAAACGGTGCGGCACGTCAGGCAGGACGGCAGGATTTGCTATGACGTGTACAGCCTTGAAATGGTGGTTGCCGTGGCTTTCAGGTTACGAAGCAGGGAAAGCATGGCTTTCCGAAAGTTCATCATGGAAAGGTTGTACACCGTAAGCCATGAAAAGCCTGTAAATTTGTTCTTTTCGCTGTCCGTAACCAGTCCACGGTGTACGTGTTAGCAGTAAAGGATATAACATTATACAAAGAAAGCCGATGGTGACAAGTGAATTGTCCGCCCATCGGCTTTCTTTGTTTTTGCACATTCAGATTTACGTTCCCAAGCGGTATGCGTTCCGATACCCGCTCATCACCATCTTTTCGATGTCCGATTCCTTATACAGGATTTTCCCGCCCAATTGGTAATAGGCAATCATCCCGTTGTTGCGGTAGTCCTGCAAGGTGCGGCGGCTCACCTTGAGCCATGCCGACACTTCCTTGTCCGTCAGGAACTGTTCGTTACTTGGCGAAGCCTTATGGCTTGCGTCCATTCTTTCGATGCCTTCGAGCAGAGCATCCAGTTGTCCGATGAAGCCGACCTCCAGTTCACGGTCGGCAAGAATCAAGTCGTTCATAATTTACAGTGGATTTAGTGGTTACACTTTCGATTATCTGATTAGATGCTACAGCCACGATAGGCTGCATCCTTGCGTCTGTCCTCCACAAATCGGACGATGCGCTGCACATCCTCCGGCTTGTAGAAAATCTTGTGTCCTATCTGCGAGTAAGCCAGCGTACCGTTGTCGCGGAGCGTCTGCAAGGTTCGCGGACTGATTCGCAACTGTTGGCAGACTTCCTGGTTGTCCATCCAACGGCTGAGCCGTTTCCCTTCCCTCTTGCGGAGGATTTCATTCACCCGGTCGGACAGGCGGTTGAGCTTGCCGACCATTTCCTCATACTTGCTTTTTGAAATGATTACTACTTCCATACTCATTATATTTACTGTTTGTTCTTCTTTTTGCCAGCAAAGTAAAGCCGTTGTCCGCTTGAAACAATGGATTTGCAATAAAGTGGCAGCTTGTGGCAGCAAGTGGTCGGGAGTGGCGTTATCCGCCAAACCCGTGACGGCTGTTCCAAGCGTCCGTGATGCAAAGAAAAGCGAAGTCCGGCATAATCCGACCGCATTGCACCTGCGTGGCAGCATTTGGCGTCGATGTGGTAGTCTGTGGCGTTCTTCGGTTTCTCAAAGTGCATTTCCTTAAATCCGTCCTGACCGCTCCAATTAAGCCCTTAAAATTTCCAATGCCCGTTTCATGTACTATGGCAAAACGGCGCAGTGCGAACCGTTCCGGCAATGTGTAAAGTGCAAAACCATACATTGTTGCCCCACTCAATCCAATCCTTTGACTGTCTGTTTTATAGCCATTTCCTTTGCAACCGATAATCGGTCAAATGTGCGCACAACGACCAACATTGTTAAACATTTAATTCAGACAAGTATGAAGAAGAATTTAAGCAACCAAAGTATGGATGCAACATTGCAGGACTTTTTAGGCAACAAGCCGAGTTTGGAAACCCCGAAGCCTGAACCCCAGCCTGCCGACACGCAGGAAAAGACAAGCGAAGTTGTACTGGAACAGGCAGGTGAAGCTGTGCCGAAACAAGTGGATGAAACTCCGCAGGTGGTACGCCGTATCAGCGGCAAGCAGCGGCGGGCATCGTTGGAAGAGTATAAGGAAACATTCCTTTCCGTTCCGTCCATCGAAGACCGCAAGCCCGTATTCCTCAGCCGCAGCACGCGCGACGCCCTTGACCGTATCGTCCGTATGTTCGGCGAGCGACGTATGAGCGTGTCGGGACTGGTGGAGAACATCGCCCGGCAGCACCTTGACACCTACAGGGAGGACATCGAGGCATGGCGTAAACTCTGAGAATTAAGAAGTGGATTAACGGGGAGCAATTCAGAGTTACCCTGAACCAATCCAACGGAGTTTTGAGGGGAGCAAGTTTGTGTTTCGGGCATACCGAAACCGCTTGCTTCCACTCATGAACTCCGTGGAAGCCGCATCCCGTTGGTCTAATCAGTAATCGCATTCTAATCATTAGAAATTAAAAGCCAATGGAGCATAAACGTAAAATCAACAACAAAAACAAAGGAGGTCGCCCCAAGAAGGGAGCGGCAGACAAACTGAAATACCGCCTTACGGTGAAGATGGCGACATCGGACTACTACACGCTGAAAGGCAAGGCACGGAGCGCAGGCATATCCGCCGGGGAGTTCCTGCGCCGTTGCATGAGGGAGGGGCAGGTGAAGGAACGGCTCACGCCGGAACATACTGGTTACGTCCGCCAACTCTGCGGCATGGCGAACAACCTGAACCAGCTTGCACACAAGGCGAATGCGGCGGGCTTCGTCACGGTGAGGATGGAGTGCCGTGTGCTCGTGGCACGGATTGAGGAACTGCTGAATTTAATCCTCTTATGACAGCCGGATATGATAGCTAAAATCGTAAAGGGAAGCAGTTTTAGGGGTGTGGTAAACTACATTCTTGACAAGGGAAAGGACGCTAAAATCCTTGTCTGCGACAGCCTTTTTGTCGAGGACAAGGACACGATAACTATGAGCTTCGAGGCGCAATCAAAAATGAATCCAAAGGTTACGAAGCCTGTCGGACACATCTCGTTGGCTTTCCATAAGGAGGATGAACACCGCCTGACCGACCGCGCAATGGCTGGAATAGCGTTGGAATACCTGAAGGAAATGGGAATAACCGACACGCAGATTCTCATCGTACGCCACTTCGACAAGGAGCATCCGCATGTGCATATAGCGTTCAACCGCATTGCCAACAACGGCAGGACAATCAGTGACCGGAACGAACGGATACGCAGCGCACGCATCTGTAAGGAGATTACAAGGAAGTACAGCCTTTATCTCTCCAGTGGCAAGGAGCGTGTGAAGCAGCACCGCCTGAAAGAGCCGGACAAGACCAAGTACGGGCTTTACTCCATCCTTAAATCGGAGGTTTCAAGGTGTGGAAACTGGAACATGCTTACCGCTAATCTGAAGAAACAAGGCGTGGAAATTCAGTTCAAGTACAAGGGCAAGTCGGACGAGGTGCAGGGTATAGTTTTCACCATGAACGGCTATTCGTTCAGCGGCTCCAAGATTGACAGGCGGTTCAGCTATTCCAAGATAGATGCTGCATTGGAACGTAACAGACATACCGAGCGAATGGAAATGTCACCCTCTTCGCGTCATGAAGAACTGCCCACGTTTCAACCAGAATCAAGGGGAAACGATGATTTGTACAGCGGTTCGATTGGTCTTTTCATGCCGGACAACGCGGACGGACAGGCTGAGGAAAACCGTTTCGAGGAAGAATTAAAACGCAGGAACAAGAAAAAGAAACAACGTAAAATAGGATTCTAAAAATGGATAATAATGAAGTTTATGCGCTCTTTGAGGACATCAAGAATGGCCTCAAGGGTATCAACGAGAAGTTGGAGAACGCTCCAAAAGTAGCAAATGCCCAGTCAGACGGACAGCCTCCGGCGGTGGACTTGAACCCCATAAAGGAGCTGTTCGAGAATTCCGCAAAAGAGCATCAAGCACAGACCAAAGCCATGCTGACCAAGTTCGGGGAAGCGGAAGTAAAGACATCGAACAGAATATTAGGCTTGTTGCGTGATTTGAAAGAGGCGTTTATTACCTACTCGGAAGAGCGGAAGGACGAGCCGCAGGAGCATATCCACCGTCATCAATTCGACATCAAGTCCAACAGGATGTTTTCTCTTTTGGTTGGCATGGGTATCGTGTGCAGCCTTTCCATCTGGGGCAACATCGAGCTTTGGAAATCCAAGCGTCAGTATGCGGACGATGCGTTGAAGTTCCGCGTCATCCGCTCATGGGGTGGTTGCAATGCCAATCATATCCTTTGGCTGAATGACGTGTTCGACATCCACCGCAACGAGGAAACTATCGAATGGATACGGCAAGAGGCTGACGGCTACGACAAGGGGTTAAAGACTTTGTCCGACAGTCTGATGCAGGAGAAATTGAAAGTGACACGAATGAAGAATAACAATAACCAAAAGTAACGTGAATGGCATCGGTAAAAGTGAAATTCCGTCCTTCTGCCACAGATGGCAGGGAGAGCAGCATCTACTATCAGGTGATACACAACCGCGCGGTCCGCCAGATTACGGCAGACCTGCATGTACATGAAGGCGAGTGGAACGCTGGAACCTCGTCCGTAACGATTCCCACTTGGGCTGATGCGGACAGGAAGCATCACCTCCACATGATTCAAAAACATATCAGCCGTGACGTACTGCGGCTTGAAAACATCATCCGCGACCTGACGCTCAAAAGTGTCTGTTCGGCAGATGCCATTGTGGACGTCTATCGAAAACAGACAAGCCTGCAATCGTTCTTCAATTTCATGGATTCCGTCATCGGACAACTGAAACGCCTGAACAGGGAACGCACATCAGAAACCTATGCGTCTGCTTTGTCCAGTTTCATGCGTTTCAGGCGGAACAAGGATATACAGTTAGACGACATGGATGAAGACTTGATAATGGAATACGAGGCATGGCTGAAAACAAATGGCGTATCCCTGAATACCATATCTTTCTATATGCGCATCCTTCGCGCCACATACAACCGTGCCGTGGAGAAGGAACTGACCGCACAGAAATATCCCTTCAGGCATGTCTATACGGGAATGGACAAGACCGTGAAACGCGCCATATCCCTGAAGGACATCCGGCGCATCAAGGAACTTGACCTGACGGGAAAGCCGCATTGGGAACTGGCAAGGGATATGTTCCTCTTTTCGTTTTACACCCGTGGAATGTCGTTCATTGACATGGCTTATTTGAAGAAGTCGGACTTGAAAAACGGCATATTGAGTTACCGGAGGCACAAGACCGGACAACAACTCCACATCAGGTGGGAAAGCTGCATGGAGGAAACCGTGGCGAAATATGCCGCAGGATGTTCCGGTGATTACCTGCTCCCTATCCTGAAACTGCCTTCCAAAAAGCTACGCAGCCAATACAAAAGCACGCTGTTCCGCATCAACAAGTACCTGAAAGAAATTGCCCGACTGTGCGGCATTGCCGCGCCGCTTACCATGTACGTGAGCCGCCACTCTTGGGCGAGCATCGCCAAAAGCAAGAACATACCGATTTCTGTAATCAGCGAGGGCATGGGACATGATTCGGAGGAAACCACGCGCATATACCTCGCGTCATTGGACGGTTCGGTGATAGACAAAGCGAACTTGCTTATCCTGAAAGACTTGTAATCAGAATTTGTTTGGGAACAATGACGGTACTTCTGTCGGGAGAGGATTGTACCTGATATTCAACTGGTTTCTTCTTTACTTATGAAACAATTACTCTTTTTGTGCCGTTTTTACATCCTCATAGGTCATTTTTGCAAGACTAAACTTGCCCATTTTTCACAAAAATGTGTAATTTTGCATCCGATAGTGTATCTTCCGACAGGAGATACACCTTAACCAAAGTGTATCAACGTGCCTGAAACAGCCGACATATTGGAGAACAGCATCTTGCAGGCTTCCCCCGGATTGCTGTCAACCCTGCTCAAAGACCATACGACGAGCAGGGGCGATGCCGTGTGCAACATATTCTGGGCGACTTCCGACTATGAACGCCTTGGCAAAGGGTATGGCTACCATGACCCGATATTGCTCGAACTCATTACGGGTGACAACGGTAATGTCATCATGCCCCGTGTCCTGAAGCACAAGGATACCCAGTCGGCACGTATCCGTGACATGGCGGAGGTGTTCACCCCTGCGTGGGTATGCAACGCACAGAACAACCTGATTGACGAGGCGTGGTTCGGCAGGAAAGACGTATTCAATATGGAATACACGTCAGAGGACGGCACGCACGGCTGGAAAACGAATCCCGAAAGAATAAATTTTCCCGAAGGAAAGACATGGAAGGATTATGTCCGTGACACACGTCTTGAAATCACCTGCGGCGAAGCACCCTATATCGTCAGCCGCTATGATGCCACCACAGGCGCGGTCATTCCGCTTGCCGACCGTATCGGACTGCTTGACCGCAAACTGCGTGTTGTCAGTGAGAACACCGAGACTTCCGGTGAATGGCTGGAAGCCGCGCAGGAGACTTACAAGAGCCTTTATGCCTATGAATGGCAGGGCGACAGTCTGCTCATCGCCCGTGAATCCATGCTTGCCTCTTTTGTGGAATACTACCGTGCCAAGTTCGGGAAAGACCCGTTTGCGAAGTCCGTGAACTACATCGCCTACATCATTTCGTGGAACGTGTGGCAGATGGACGGGTTGAAAGGTGTTGTGCCTAACAGTTGCCACGAAAGGGTGGAAATGTCCACAGACCTTTTCGGGGAAACCACACGGACAGTGACCACCTGTGAGGGATGCCGCACGGACAACATTTTCAGGCATAACGGCACTTATTGCCTCATAAAGGACTGGCGTGCCAAAGACCCGCAGACCGGGCGTAAAGGCAAGCGAATCCGATACATTGACCTCCTAAAATGAATGCCTATGAAATACTTTTCTTCCCTTAAACTGAAGCTGATATACGTGTTCCGCATCAACGATGCCGAACATAAGGATTGTCTGAAGATAGGCGAGGCTACCTGTGACGATGAGAACGTCATCGGACTGGCGCCCAACAGCAAGCCTTTGAATGAGGCGGCAAGGAAGCGCATCAACCAGTACACGCAGACCGCAGGCATACACTACGAACTGTTACACACCGAACTGACGCTGTACAACCGTGGCGGCTTGCGTTCGTTCAACGACAAGGAGGTACATGCCGTATTGGAGCGTTCAGGCGTAAAGAGGAAGGTATTTGACATGGAGAACAAGGCTAACGAATGGTTCATGACCAGCCTTGATGTCGTAAAGCGTGCCATTGCAGCCGTCAAGGAGGGCAAGGAATCCCTTTTGCCGGGAGAGGTAACAAACGGGCGCAGCCCCATTGTGTTCCGCCCCGAACAGAGGGAAGCCATTGAGAAGACGGAAAGGCAGTTCAGGAAAGGCAACCAGATGCTCTGGAACGCCAAGATGCGTTTCGGCAAGACCCTTTCCGCCCTACAAGTGGTCAAGGACATGGATTTCAAGCGGACGCTCATCCTGACCCACCGCCCCGTGGTGGACAGCGGATGGTTCGAGGATTTCGGCAAGATATTCTATGACCGCAACGACTTCGCTTACGGTTCCAAGAACAACGGGGAAAGCCATGCAAACCTTGAGCGCAGGGCAAAGATTGAGGGATTGCATTATGTCTATTTCGCCTCCATGCAGGACTTGCGCGGCTCTGAACTTGTCGGCGGCAACCTCGACAAGAACAATGAGGTGTTCGCCACACCTTGGGACTTGGTTATCGTGGACGAGGCGCACGAGGGAACGCAGACCGAACTCGGCAAGGCAGTGATGGCTGAGTTGGTCAAGGAGGATACAAAAGTCCTGCGTCTGTCAGGAACGCCGTTCAATCTCTTAGACGATTTCAAGGAGAACGAAATCTACACATGGGACTACGTGATGGAGCAGCGTGCCAAACTGGAATGGGACAAGACCCACTTCGGCGACCCCAACCCGTATGCGACACTGCCAGCCATGAACATCTACACCTACGACCTCGGACGTTTGTTGAAAGAGTTTGTCGATGAGGACGTGGCTTTCAATTTCCGCGAGTTTTTCCGTGTGGACAAGGACGGCGGTTTTGTCCATGAACGTGACGTTTCCGCTTTTCTCAACCTGCTTACCAAAGAGGACAAGGAAAGCTGTTATCCTTTCGCCAACGAAGAATACCGCAATGTTTTCCGCCATACGCTGTGGATGGTGCCGGGCGTAAAGGAGGCAAAAGCGTTGAGTGCGTTGTTGCAACGACATCCCGTGTTCCAGCATTTCCATGTTGTCAATGTGGCGGGCGACGGCGACGAGGACGAGGAAAACCGCGGTGCGCTTGAAATGGTAAATGAGGCTATCGGAAAAGACCCAGACGCGACACGTACCATCACCCTGTCCTGCGGACGCCTGACCACGGGCGTGAGCGTTCCGGCATGGACAGCCGTGTTCATGCTTTCCGGTTCGTACAATACGGCGGCATCCAGCTATATGCAGACCATCTTCCGCGTGCAGACACCCGCCACCATCAATGGACGGGTGAAGGAGCAGTGTTACGTGTTTGACTTTGCGCCAGACCGCACGCTGAAAGTGCTTGCCGAGACTGCGAAGATTTCTGCCAAGGCAGGCAAGACCTCGCAGGACGACCGCAAGACGATGGGCGACTTCCTCAATTTCTGCCCGGTCATTTCCATCGAAGGCTCGCGCATGGACAAGTTTGACGTGCCGCGTATGCTGGAGCAGTTGAAGAAGGTCTATGTGGAGCGTGTGGTGCGCAACGGATTCGAGGACAACAGCCTGTACAATGATGAGTTATTGAAACTGGATGACTTGGAATTGAAGGAGTTCGACGACCTGAAGAAAATCATCGGTCAGACCAAGGCTATGCCCAAGACCAATCAGGTGGACATCAACAACCAAGGGTTGACGGGAGAAGAATACGAGGAAAAAGAGAAACTGGAGAAAAAGCCCAAGAAGGAACTGACCGAGGAGGAGAAGCGCAGACTGGAGGAACTGAAAAAGAAGACGAAGAACCGCGAGGCGGCTATCTCCATTCTCCGTGGCATATCCATCCGTATGCCCCTGCTCATATACGGTGCGGAACTGGACAACGAGGACGAGGAAATCACCATCGATAATTTCGCCGAGAAGATAGACCCGCGCTCATGGGAGGAGTTCATGCCCAAAGGGGTGAGCAAGCAGAAGTTCAACGCATTCAAGAAATACTACGACCCGGATATCTTCCGTGCCGCAGGTAAGCGCATCCGTGCGATGGCGAAAGCGGCTGACAAGTTGAGTGTGGAGGAGCGCATCGGGCGCATTACGGACATCTTCAGCACGTTCCGTAATCCCGACAAGGAAACGGTGCTTACTCCGTGGCGTGTGGTGAACATGCACCTCGGCGACTGTTTGGGAGGCTACTGCTTTTTTGACAAGGATTATGAGCATACTATTGACGAGCCGCACTTCATCGACCACGGCAAGGTGACGGAAGAAGTGTTCACTCCTGACAGCCGCATCCTTGAAATCAATTCCAAGTCGGGCTTGTACCCGCTTTACATGGCTTATGGCATTTACCGCTCCCGACTGAAGGACAGCACCATTTCTGCCGAAACGCTTGAAGAACAGCAGGCGGTATGGGACAAGACCGTTGTCGAAAACATCTTCGTGGTCTGCAAGACACCGATGGCGAAAAGTATTACCAAGCGGACGCTGGTGGGCTTCCGCAAGGCAAAGACAAATATGTGGGCACCAGATGACCTTATCAACAAAATCAAGAATCAACCGGAACTTTTCATCAAAAAGGTACATGATTTAGCTGGAAATAATATGAAATTCAATGCAGTAGTGGGAAATCCACCATATCAAGAAGTCGTAGCTCAGAAAGAAACCGATAATGGACAAAAACGTAGCAGCAGTATTTTCCAATACTTTCAAACAATAAGTGAGAAACTTGGAAGGTACACATCGTTAATCTATCCCGGTTCAAGATGGATTCATAGGTCAGGTAAAGGACTTGAAAAGTTCGGATTGGCGCAGATGAACGACTGCCATTTAGTATTACTTGAATTTTTCCCGTGTTCAACAGATATATTTAAGGATGTTGCTATAGCAGATGGACTTTCTATCGTATTAAAAGACCTGAATAAAACTCAGTCGGGATTCAAGTATGTATATTCTAAAAATGGGAATAAGATAGAAATTGAAGCAAGCTGTCCAAGAAATACGTTATTCGCTCTTAATCCACATGATGTTGAGATTACAAAGAAACTCGATGCGATTATTTCAAAATATGCTTGTTTGCATGATTCGGTATTATCGCAAAAGTTATTTGGCATTGAAAGCGATTTTGTTGAAAAAAATCCTTCTCTTGTCAGGGAATATAATGATGGAGATTATTTCAATCCAGATACAGAAATAAAGCTGTTTACCAATGACAAGGCTGGGAAAAGTGGTCGTGCACGTTGGTATGTAGCAAACAAGGGTGTTATTTCTTCGGGAACAGAATACTTAGGACAATGGAAAGTCATTGTTTCAAGTGCGAATGCCGGAGGACAAAAGCGAAGTAATCAAATAGCAGTAATAGACAACCATAGTGCGTTTGGGCGTTCACGAGTAGCCTTAAAAACTTTTGAAACAGAGAAGGAAGCACGTAATTTTTTAAAATATGCAACCAGTGAGATTATTCGATTTGCTTTTTTGATGACAGACGAATCGCTGACATCCTTGGCAAAGAAAGTTCCTGATTTATTAAACTATACCGATAGTAACGGGTTAATTGATTATAATGAAGATGTTAATATGCAGTTATACAGACTTTTTAGCATAGATGATACACAGCAGAAATATATAAAAGAAAGACTTTGCTAAAAGATAAATTCGCCAATGAAATAGTGAGAATAAGAACTTAATTTATATTCTTATTCTCGCTATAAAATTATGCTTCTACTGCACTATTTTCACCATATTTCATATAGTCATATAACACAAGTAATCTATTGTAATCTGTACTCCCTTTAGGGGAGAATGATTTTAAATATGTTTCAAGGGTATCTAACGGAATTTGCTTAGATATTATCCCGTAAGCAATAGCCATATTTTTACTACTCATTGGAATGTCTGAATCATTTTCAATATCCTCAATTGTTGTATGGCTATTGTGAACTTTTCTTTTTTCATTTAACTTTTCCCTTAAATCAGATATTTTCTTATACTGATTTTGTTTGAGTTTTTCAGCAGCAACCAAATCATGATTTATGGTTGAAAAGCCATAAATTGGAAAATATTGGCTTGACTGTATGGGATATTTGTCTATAATTGAAATTCTTTGCGCATTGGCCTCTTCCATTATGGCAAAATAATCTGCAAGCATTTCTTTTTGCGTAAGATATTGATAGTTAATAGTTTTCTTGGAGCCGATAGCTATAACTTTGTCTCCATTGGCTAAAGAATCAATATCCTCTGTTATATATACCTTGATTCCATTTGTGCCAGCGTATATATCACCAACAATTGATTGTACCTTTCTTACATCCATTGCAGATATTGGCAAATGTAATTCTGAAAGTGCATTGTATATTTCCTCAAAATTATCTGTTTTTATTTTGTTAATTCTAATACTCGTGTTTGAATCTATTACTACATCAAACTCAACGACATCAGTTTTCATCTCGTTTTCCTTATACTCAACCACTAAGAAATTATTTCGTATTCTTTCTGAAACAGATGAATTTGCATCAACATATGAAAAAATAGTCCTTAAAATAGATTTGATATTATTGTCACCTAAATTATATCCAATAAATATTATCGGGTTATGAATAAACAGTGATAACAGCTGAGCTCGAATTAATTCGTATTTATTTTCAAATGCCTCATAATCTTTTGATGTAATTATTATTGAACTTGGCTTTGTTACACATCCATGAATCTTATAGACACTGCCATATGGATTACTCAACAATATATCATTACCTATTAAAGGTTTAAATGTAAAGACCTCCTCTATAAAATTATCGTAATTTGTTGTTATAATGGAACTTATATTCTTTCTTATTTTAGTAAAAGCAGATAATTCTTCTTTCTTCTCTGTTTTGAAGTCTGTGTTTTTTAACAAATCAGCAATATATATTTTGAAGCGGCTTACATTCTCACCCTTTTTCATTCCCTCAAAAAATCTATCATTAACTGTCTTAAAGCGTCCATTTCGGTCTTTTTCCAAACTTCGATTAAAAAAATCTTCAACTTCTTTAGCAATTTCAGGATATTGGTAATAGCCCTCTTTTTGATGACGAGACTTAATATTGAGGTAATCTTCTTCATCTTTTGTTACGTCAAGGATGATTTGCTTTAAAAGGTTATCCCATGAATAAGAATTTTTGAGATAACGAAGACTTAATCCAGTTCCTATAAAAAGAACAGGATGATTAGTGTATTTAGCGATAAATTCTTTTATTTGCATATATGTCGTATTATAATTTTGCAAATATAGAAAAAAGATACGAGAAAAGTCTCATCATCTTCTAATATATAGGAATTTGGGAATTAAAGTTTGTATTCATCTTTCACAAAATAGACTGTTTTTCAAGGCTTTTATTTCAAAGGTTTTTTAACTATTTTAATTCGTGTACATAGAGTTTATATCAAGCTTATTTTGTACTTTTGCATTTGTTGATTGACTTATTGGAGATGAGCAGAATGGTGAACTTCAAAGGTTTCTAAACCATTACCTATTCTCTTTTTATTTGATGATAACTTTCTGATTTACAGCTATATTTTATTTAATGCAACATTTGTGAACACCGAAAAGACGAACAAGTCCCGTACAAGCTCGTGGGTGGCGTTCTTCA
>ERZ773145.467-NODE-467-length-39943-cov-5.338924_pt1 | contig 39943 bp, 38 predicted proteins | sample MGYA00580848_ERZ773145 | MGnify/ENA primary metagenome ERZ773145 (study PRJEB29015, sample SAMEA2737858) | human gut metagenome | biome: human gut; feature: human-associated habitat; material: faeces | place: China | collected 2012 ... | reverse complement strand
TCCTATGGATCTTTTTATTTAGTTTTAGTGTTCAATTTCATTCTACAATTTACGATTGATTTAGGAATCTTTTGCATATGTAATAAACGAAATAAAATTTTAATAGTTCGATACTGTATTTTTTATAAGGCATGCAAAAAGGACAGTAGAAATGTATAGTCATTTCGTTACTGTCCTTTTTCGGTCTATTTCTTTTCAAGTTCTTTTATCTTCTCGTCGATGGCGTGTTTCATGTCTCTTTCATAGGTATCGAAGACTTTCTTGAACATGTCGTCGAACTTGATGTCTTTGGAAATCCCTTCATTGATTCCCTGAATGAGGTCTTTGCCGTATTCATCGACGAGGGCTTTGTACTGGTCGATGACGTAGGCGCCGTTGGAGCGGAAGAATCCTGTATCCTCTTTCAGTTCCTTGATTTCATAGGCATGGGAGTACGGCTCATCGCTGCTGCTTCTTACACTGTCCTCAACGGTTTCTTCTAAATCATCTATGCCCCATGCGGAGGTCTCGAAATCGCTGAAGCAGGTCTCGTCCGCCGAGGGAGATACGAGGATTTCCTTCCATGATTCGGGCGGGTCGCTTTCATCGGGTGAGACGGCATCCCATCTGGCATAGACGGCGCCGAGGAGGTCCTGCGCTTCTTTGTTGTACTCGTAGAAATAGCTCCACGGGTTGTCTGCCGGAAGGTAGTAGGCGCTGAGGCGCTCTGCCTTGTAGCGGGCCAGGATCTGCCTGGTCATCATGCTGCGGATGTCTTCATCATAGACATGGTTCTTGAAGCATTTCCTGAGAGCCTCGTCTGCGTCGTCCCAGGAGGAAAATGTTTCTTCCGGATAGTCATAATCAAGCGGAAGGTCGGTGATGTCATACCCGGGATCGGGATGGAATTCCGGTCTTTTCAGCTTGAAATGATCTCTGAAATCTCTCATTTCTTCCAGAAGGCGTTCCTTTGATTCGGAAAGGACGCGCGAATCGGCGGTTTCCTTTTGAGTGGCGAGAGGTGCAGTTCATGGATCGGACAGATTCTCTCTATTTCTTCCAGGTCGGGAAGGTCTTTATCCGTGACCATCATTCCCGGGATGGCCCGGGCGATGCCGTCTGTCGTTTCTTCTATGTATTTCTTATTGTGCAGGCAGATGCCGCAGCCGATGCACTTTTCTCCAATGATGACTCGTTTCATGATTCCCTCCCGTTAAATGCCCGCTTCGAGGCACATGGACTGGGCTTCGGTGAGGAGTTCCACCCCGCTGGCTATAAGTTCCTGTCCGTTTTCTGCAATCTTGCCCTGGCTGTCCATGATGGGAACGGTCAAAATGGTGCAGACGGCGCCGGCGAGATTGGCGCAGGTCATGAGGATATTGACGTCTTCGTCGGTGTAAGCGTATTTCTCCGTGCCTTTTTCCTGAATCAGCTGGTCGCAGGCAGCAATGGCTCTTGTGAAGAGAAGGTTCATGGCGGCGGTGATTTCTGCGATCCTGTCTGCGAACTGGCAGATGGCGCGGCAGATCTGCGCATGGCTTTCTGCCTGGGCATAGACGGCATTGGCCGCTCTCATCTGCCTGCCGGCTGCAATGAGGGCTCTTTCGGAATCCTTTTTCATGGACGCACCCACGCCAAGGGTCAGAAATGCGATGCCGCCGGAAGCAGCGATTGAGGCAAGCGTCACGCCGGCCGTTGCGCCAATTGCAGCGGCGCCGATTTCAAGTCCGCCGCCGGCCGCAAAGTTCACCGGGCCTTCGAGAAGCCATGTGGAAGCGAGTTCATTGCTGCTGAGACCCTCATACGACTCGATTGCCGAAACCGGCAGGTCCCCGATGCGCGCCAGATCCGTCGTATGGATGACGGCAGGCGGGAGGGATTTGTAGAGGACTGTCTGGATTTTCCCGTAGACTTTGACGAACCGGGGAAGCGTGTACTCCATGATGGCCTGACGTTTCCGCACGATATTATTCGGCCGGCGCTGCATGCGGTCAGCTTCCTGTTTTTGGAGGAGCCAGCCTTCTGCTTCCCTGGCAATGGCCTCGAGCCGTTTTTCCTCGGCTTCCTCCTCCATGCTGTGGCTTTCGTTGATATCGTAAAGAAATTTCCCGATAATTTCTGCACCTACGATTAATGGAATCATGATGCCGCCCCCTTAGAATTTCAGGATCAATGGCTGATCCCACTGCGCCTTGTATTCGTCCTTGGAATGGAAAAGGACGGTCTTTCCCCAGTAAGCAAGGACCTTGTCTATGCCCTTCGTGACAGCGTCATAGTCTGTATCTGAGGAAAGGGCGCCGGTGAAGATTTCATGAAGTCCATCCCCCATGACGGAATCGAAATGAGCAAGCTCTTCTTCGGTCATCTTCTGTTATTCATCCTGGCGTTTGCGGATGATTTCTTCGACCTTCTTATAGATTTCATTAATCGTCTCGGATTTTTCGTTATACACTTCGATGAATTCCTCGCCCGCCAGAAGCTGGTTCCCCGTAAGGCCCATAACGATCGATGCGATCATGCTGCCAAGGAGCGCGCCTCCGGTCATGCCGAGCGGTCCCAGAATGGCGCCTGCAGCAGCGCCGCATTCAGCATCTTCCCATGATGCGGCAAGGGAAGTGACGCGGTAACCGGCATCCTGGGCAAATTTCTGCCCTGTGATTTCCCCGTTCACGTACTGTTTCAAAGGCTGGCTGAGCTCAATACCTGCCTGAAGGACGAGAACGCCTACATTCGAGCGCAGGAGTGTATTAACCAGATGGCTCGTCGTCCCTCTTGTCATCGTCAGTGCTGCCTGATAAGCACCGCCGGCTGCCGTGATCGTCCCGACTGTCTTGGCCATATCCTTGGCCGCATCATCGGCATCTTTCTTTCCCATGATGACATCGGCTGCCTGCATGCAGCTTTTGATGATCAGGGCAGGAGCCGCGATGCGGATCGTCAGAGACGCCCCCTTGTAGAACTCGCCGCCTGCTTTCTGGACGGTCTTCAGGGCGACTTTCTTGCCAAGCTCTATTTCCGCATTGGCCGCATGCGCCCCTCGTGTGAGCTTTGTCCCTGTGCTCAGACGATTTTTCATGGAAGTCAGTTCCTCCCACTCCGTCTTCGCGCCTTTAGCGGCATTCGCACGCAGGGATGCCCAATAGAGTTTCCTGTTCGTTCCGGCATAATCTCCGCGGATCCTCAGATCTGCCTTCGCATGGAAATGGCCTATCGCTTCCGATGATGACACCAGCGCTGCCGCATCCACTCCCTCTTCTGCGGCCCCCAGTGCTGTTTTCTCCCGTTTTTTCTTCGTCCATGGTCTCCACCTTGCTTTTTTATAACAAATGGACATTTTATAAACAGTTCCTGCGATACCTTATTATCTTAATTATACAAACCTAATAACCCTGCTTCCAATTCCTAAAAGTACCAAGATATCTATGTTTTTGTGCATAAAAGACATAGAGAAATCCCCAAAGAGAATGGAGGCATCCCTGCCTGCGTTTCTAAATTATGAAATATTTTTTTAATAGTTTCTGTAAGAAATTGGAAATCGCAGCCATAAAAAAAGAACTGTGGAAATATGCGCATTCCACAGCCCTTATTCATCAGTCCCTTGAGAGAATTCCTCTCTTTTTCAGCTCGTTTCTATATCCATAGGCGCACCATTTATCTTCCTCGTGGTGTGTCTTCTTGTACTGTTCACGGGTGACCTTGTACATCTGTACGAGCTCACGGTCATTGAAGATGCGTGCCTCGTTTTGATAATACTCCAGCTTTTGCTCCTTACCCTTGTTTTCCTTCCATCCTTCGTTTCTCAAGCTTTCAATCGCGCCCCAGAACCCCATGCAGATCCTCCTTTCTTTCCTCTGCCATTCTTCCCCTGCATGGCACTTCGAAATTTTTCTTTACAGTTTATTTATAAATCTTTTACTATTTTATCACTATTTTTATTTATGCCAATCTTTAAATGTATCACAGATTATCGATGTTTACTGTATTTCTCAGATTTATCAATATACAACGCCTCCGTGCGCGTTCCGTAAAATATAAACTGCCTGCTATTGTATATACTTTATTTTTGAAATACTTCATTTATACTTCTGAATGTGCTTTTACAGATTTCAAAGAAGATAGAAGAACCTGGTGCTTCTGCCGGGATAATCCATTTCTCCCACGTAAAAAGCCTCGCAGCTCTGCCGTGGGGCTTTTCTGTCTGCTATTCAATTGTTGTTAATCGGTCAGACCGCGTTTCTTGAGCTCATTTTTATAGCCGTACGCGCACCACTTGTCTTCCTCGTGCTGTGTCCTTTGGTAGGTTTGCTCACTGATTTTGTACATGTCGATGAGTTCGCGGTCATTGAAAATCCCCGCTTCCTCTTCGTAGTACCTGATTTTCTGATACTTCGGCTCCGGCTCTCCCTTAATTCTCGCTCCTACTTTCGCGATCCTTCCTGCTATCCTCCGCCATCCCATGTTAAAACCTCCATCTCTTCCATGCCTTTCCCCGGGCATGGCTGCTAACATGAAATTTATATAGATACCTATATATCTAATTTTCTCAATTATACCATTTTAATCCATGCTGTCAAATCAATTATTTCTTTCGGGAAATCCCATGAAATCGACGATATTATGTAGCAATTCTAGACAATTGTCTACCATGATTCGAACGATTATAAAGAACTTTTTCTATGTATACTTAATAAATGATATACATCTGCGTCTAACTGACACTTTGTAAGATTCATTCTTTACTCTGCGGGTGTCCATTTCAAGGAAACAAAAAAAGAGCGGCACATGGCTGCTCTTCTTTCTGTCTGCTATTTCTTGCTCTCTTCCCATACTTTCTTGGCGTAGGATACGAGTCCTTTGGCTTCTTTTGTCCGGAGGAATCTTGGATCGAGGCCGTTGGGTCCCAGGCGGAAGCGGTCGAGGGCGTCGGCGTCCTTGAATATTTTATAAAGGAGAATCTCGTCCTTGAGCGGCGGTTTCTTCTGTTTCATGGCTTCGATGCCGAGGGTATCGTCCCTGTCGTGAAAGCTCATGACGTCGAATACGCGCTGATCGAAGGAAAGACCGCCTTTTTCGCAGTATTCCCTGTAATATGCAGCGGCTCCGTCGCCGTGGCCGGTATCGTAGCCGTCTTCCATGCGGCGGGAGTCGTGGAAAACGGAAGCGGCGCCAAGGGCTTCGCGGTCATCTTGCGGAAGTTTCATTTCTTCTGCAATGAGGAGGGCAAAGAGAAGGACGCGGGCGCAATGTTCTTCAGTGTGTATCTCGCTGCCCTTCATAAGGAAGCGCACGTTGTCATGAAGAAACTTGCGCCAGCGGGCATAATCGGATGCGATGGAAGAAGGAATATTCATGGAATCAGCTCCTTTCTTACCTATTATAAAGCAGGAAACGGATCCTTGCGGAATTCATTTCCTGCCCTTTCTTACATGGCTTTCTTGATTTCTCCCAGCACGTCAGCGATCTTGCCGTCGATGCCGTAGGATTTATTCTTGATGTTTTCTGTGATGTAGACTTCGCCAAGGTTGATGGTGATGTAGGTGGCCTTCGGTTCAGCCGCAGTAAGGCGCATGAGCGGACCCTTGATGAGCTGATTTCTCCAGCCGATGCCCAGTTCCAGGATGACGAGTCGTTTTCCGTGATACTTTTCAAGGAATGCACCGAGGCGCTGGCCGCCGTTGTCTGCGACATACCGGTCGGCGGCGCCCATCATATGGATGTCCATGGGAGAGCCGCATTTCGGGCAGGTCGGAGTGATCTCCCCCGGCACAAGGCCGTCTTTTTCTGCCTTGTGCATTTCCTCTGCTTTTTCAAGGACCGGATAAAGAGTGTCATGGCAGGCAGCCCGGCACTGCATGGTGAGCCAGTTTCCTTCGATTTCATCAATCTTCTCCGGATCGAAGCCGCTCATTTCGAAGTGGCATTCGCCATTGGAGGTGAGGACGAAGTAGTCCTTCTGTCCGATGATATCCCGGAGGTCCTTCATGACGGGCGTCTCTTCATATTCCGAGCAGTAATGATGGATAAGGCGGCTCCAGAAGCCCCATTTCTCCGATTCGGTCGGCCAGTGGGCCGTCATGCCGTGAAGGAGGCAGGTGATGCCGTAGTTTCTTTTGAAATCGCCGAAGAGGTCTTCGAAGGCTTTATTGTCTGCAAAGATGTGGAGCCCCTCAGTAATGGAAAGGCCGTTGCTGGCGCCGATCAGGACAGCGTCGGCCTGCTTGATTTTTTCTGCAATTGCCTGATAGTCCATTTCTTACTCCTCCCCTTTCTTTTTGACAGCTGCGGTCAGGACTTCTGCAATATCTCCCAGGATGGTCATGCCCTTGTCCTCGATCTGTCGCGGAAGGAAATCGAACTGGTTGTTCACGCCGATGTATCTTGCATGCGGCAGGCCCATGGTGAGCTGCCAGAATGGTTCCTGGATGAACATCGGTGTCATGCGGCCGACACCGAGCTCGATGAAGAGGATCTTTGCGTCCTTATGTGATGCAATGTAGCTGGATGCCTTTTCGTACTGCTCTTCATACTTCTTTCCCTGCAGGAAATTGCCGTATCCTCTGACCCAGGGGAAGGCTTCGCCGCCGCAGTGCGGGCAGCGCGGAATCATGTCCTTTGGAATCTTGATGCCGTCTCCCATGGCGCGGATCATGTCTTCTACGGGCTTTACTGCATCCCACGTGTCATCCTGGCAGCAGGAGGCGCACTGGAAGAAACGGTGGTCGCCCTGCAGCTCTGCGACTTTACTCTCCGGATAGAGTTTGATGAACTGCGTATCCTGGTTCGTCGTGATGACGAAGAAATCCTTCCCCTTGAGCAGGGTGTCCAGATCATGGTACGGTGCGCGGACGGGCGCGGTCAGTGTCGTATGAAGGAATGTCGCGAGGAATGCCCAGAAGGCTGCACGGTCATTCCAGTGGCGGAACATGCCGTCAAAGGCGCCATTGAAGTGGTAGACTTCCTCGAACTTGCCGAAGTATTTCTTGAAGGAATCGTTATTTTCATAGTAGAAATTGCCGCCGCCAGCCGCAGAAAGGCCGGAAGCGCCGCCCACGATGACGCAGTCCGCATCGCGGATTTCCTGAACGAGACGATCGATTTTCTCATCCATCGAGAGCTTGGATGGGCCGGCCAGCTCGTAAGGCGTGCCGCCTCTTCTGTAAATGCCGTAATATTTCTGGAAATTCATTTGTGTCTGCATGACAAGATCTTCGTAAAAACTCATGGCTGTTCTCCTTATTGCTGTAAATATTATTCTTACACCCATATATTACAGACTTCTTGCCATCCTGTCAATCTGTTGTTATAATTTAATGTACAGCAAAGGAGCGATTTCCATGAAATACTCGACAAAAGTGAGCGATGCCGTCCACATCCTTTCCTTCATTGCGCTGAATGCGAGGGAAAGCCTGACGAGCCAGGCCATCGCAGAAAGCGTCAGGACGAACCCCGCCTTCGTGAGGCAGATGATGTCGTCCCTCAGAAACGCAGGTCTCCTGACAAGCATCAAAGGCCATGCCAAGCCGGCCCTCTCCCGGGCTGCGAAGGACATTTCCCTTCTGGACGTTTACCGCGCCGTCGAAGGCGACAAGCCCCTCCTCCATCAGGACACGCACACGAATCCGGAATGCGGCGTGGGCGTCAATATCCAGCTCGTCATCCGTGACTGCTACGACCAGGTACAGAAAAAGGCAGAAGAGGAAATGGCCTCCATCAGCATGCAGGATATCCTGGACCAGTACGAGAAAAGGCTGGAAAAGCAGGGACTCTGATCAGCGACTCAGGATGCGGGGCCTTCCCGCCTTTCCTTCCGTCTGGCAGAATCGTATAATGAAGGTAATAGCAATTACAGAATCTTATGCATATCTGTTTGTTTCAAAAGCGGGGTGTCTTATATGCAGAAATTAAAAGTGATTGTTTTGGCCGGCATTTTATCTGTCACGTGTGCCTTCAGCGTTTCGGCAGCGAGCGGTTACGTGCAAGTCGTTGGAAATACAGCGTATGACAGCAACGGCAATTCCTATACCACCGTCGGAAATACGACGTACTCTTCCGATGGCACTTCCTATACCCAGGTCGGAAATTACGTGTATGGAAGCAATGGCGTCTCATACATGACAATCGGCAATACAACCTTCGACAGCAATGGCGGCTACTATCAAACGGTAGGCAATAACATCTTTGGCTCTGATGGCAGCCACGCACAGGTCGTTGGCAATCAGATCTACTACGATGAACCCGATGATCAGGATCAGGACCAGGATGACGTCTTCCCCTACCTTTATTAAACAAAAGAGCTGAGACGAAATGTGCAGGCATTTCATCTCAGCTCTTTTTTATTGCTAACGTTCTTTCTGGATTTTCTCTTTCAGGTCCAGAATGTGCTGTTCTATGATTCTTATTGTTTTCTCGTATTCTTCCCTGGATTTTCCGGATGGATCGTCAAGCCCCCAGTTCTCTTCGTAAGCGACCTTCATGGCCGGGCAGGCTATGCCGCATCCCATGAGAATGACGATGTCCGGCGCCGGGATCTCCCTGAGCGTCTTGCTCTTCTGCGTCTTTTCCATGTCTATGCCATGCAGCTCTTTCATCCATTCGACGGCGCCCGGGTCAAGATGATCCTGCTTTTCCGTACCCGCTGAAAAAGGTTCGAAAGCATCTCCCGCCAGTTTCCTTCCCAAGGCTTCTGCAATCTGGCTGCGGCATGCATTATGCGTGCAGAGGAAAGCCACTTTCGGCTTATTTTTATTCATCTTGCTTTCCTCTTTGGGAAATAGTCCTGCGTTGAATTGGCAATGCGGACAAGGGTGAGCATGACAGGAACTTCTGTCAGCACGCCGACGGTGGTTGCCAGCGCGGCAGGGCTCGTCGTGCCGAAAAGGGCAATGGCGACGGCCACGGAGAGCTCAAAGAAATTGGATGCGCCGATCATGGCTGCCGGAGCGGAAATATCATATGGCAGCTTCAGGATGCGGCAGGCACCATAGGCGATAAAGAAGATAAGGAATGTCTGAAGAATGAGCGGCACGGCGATGAGGACGATGTGCAGCGGATTCGACAGGATGACTTCAGTCTGGCCGGCAAAGATGAGGATCAGCGTAAGGAGAAGTCCGATGGTCGTCGCATTATCGAATTTGTGGATGAATGTCTTTTCGAAGTACGCCCTGCCATGGCTCTTGATGACGCTGATACGTGTCAGGATGCCTCCTGCAAGCGGAATGACGACGAAGAGAAGGACGCTTAAGAAAAGCGTGCTGTACGGAACTTCGACATGGGACACGCCCAGGAGGAATTTCACAATCGGCACGAAAAGGACAAGGATGATGAGATCATTCGTTGCGACCTGGACGACAGTATATGCCGGATTTCCTTTTGTCAGAGAGCTCCAGACGAAGACCATGGCCGTACAGGGAGCCGCCCCCAGGAGCACGGCGCCGGCAAGGTACTGCGTCGCAATGTCGGGCGCAATCCACGCTTTGAATACGACGAAGAGGAAGAAGCTGGCGATGCCGTACATGGTGAACGGCTTGATAAGCCAGTTCACGATCCATGTGACGATGAGGCCCTTCGGATTTTTCCCGATTTCCCTGACGCTTTCAAAGTCGACCTTCATCATCATGGGATAAATCATGACCCAGATGAGGATGGCAATCGGTATGGAAATCCCTGCAATCGTCATATTTCCAAGAAAAGCCGTCACGGACGGCGCGGCTTTTCCAAGAAGCACGCCGGCGGCCATGCAGAGAAATACCCAGACTGTCAGGTAGCGGTTGAAGAAGCTGATGCCTTCCTGTTTTTCCTGGCTCATTTTCCGGCTTCCTTTCCGTCATCCTGGCAGGGATCCCCTGCTCCGCTATCCCTGCAGGACTCGCAGGTCTTGTAATCCGCAAAAGCTTCTTCGCTGATGGTGTACCGCTCTACCAGTGCGCGCAGCGTCCTGCCGCCTTCCAGCGACAGCGAATAATACATCCACTTCCCGCACTTGCAGGAATCGACAAGGCCTGTATCGCAGAGAATTTTCATGTGGTGCGAAAGCGTCGGCTGCGTGATGTGGAGCTCCTCTAAAATAACGCAGGCACATTTTGAACCGTCCTGCAGCATATGGAGAATCGCCAGGCGGTTCTCATCCGTCAGCGCTTTTATGATCCGTACATCGTTTTTATAATCCATCCTGAAGCCCCCTCTTGTAATATATGGCAAGTATAGAGTATGCATTCACGCTTGTCAATGTATCAATATGAAGAAAGAGCATGAAAAAAGCAGCCCATGGAGAGCTGCTCTTTTTCCCATTTTATTGATCAGATCAGGATCATGCTGCCTGCTGCAAGAAGTAAGCAGTAAGTCAGGCGGTTGAACATTTTCTGGTTGATCATATCATGAATCTTGTTCCCGAGCCAGATGGCAAATACGAGCGGGATGACGCCGAGTGCCAGGAGCTGGAGGAACTGCGCGTTGTAGAGGCCTTTGGAATAGTCGTTGAACATCAGGACGAGGTTCAGGATCGACCATACGGAAGCGACGTTGGCGCGGAAGGAGTCTTTGTCACGGAAGGTGGCAACCAGGTAGACGACCAGGAGGGCGCCGCCGGAAGCGAACATGCCGTGGATGATTCCTGCACCGAGGAGTACCGGGATGGCAATCCATGCCGGGAGGGAGGAATTAGACTGCTTCATGAAGAGGTTCTTCAGTGCAACGGCTACGATGATGCCGCCGTAGAGAGGAACGAGGATGGCCTGGTTCACGACGTTGTAGAGGTGAATGCCGATAGCCATGCCGACGAGCATGAAGGCAACGATTCGGAAAAGTTCCTTCGGGTTGATATATTTGCGGTTCTGCACCATGAGCAGAACGCATACGAGCCAGCAGATGACATTTATGACCGCTTTGGCCATATCTGGTCCGTAGAGGAGGATGGTCGGCGGGATGGAGAGCATCACGCCGGCAAATCCGGTCAGGGCCTGTATTATATTTGAAATAAATACGGCTGCCATAAAGAGAGCTAATTTTACAAATTCTGGAAGCATCATAAGATCCATCTCGTTCACCACATTTCTTTGTTTTAAAATTCGGCTTGGGATCTCTCGTATCCCGGAAGCCCGATAACTTGTATGTTTTCCATTATATTCTCTTTTTTCGAAATGTATAGTAGGCTTGACCATTCTCTATTTATTGATATGTTTAAGTCATAGCAAGATAGCATATCAATCTCATTAAGTTATACAGTTTCAAACAGCCGTCTTATTACTTAAAGTCATTTAAAAGCCTTTGGATGAGTTCAAGTTATATCCGATACAATCGAGCTTTTTTCAAAATGACCATGATTTTAAGTGTTTTGAAAATTGACCGGGCGTTCAAATCCTTTATGCATAATGTATAAAAAAGTAATGGCTATAGAATATTTCTATATCATCATCGTTTGCTGCTTATATCTCATCTCATCAGGAAGATGCTGAACAAAGTGGCAAAACCTTCTGAAATCTTTTTTGCGCCCAGTTGTCTTCCGGCATAGTCCCAGCGTGCAAAGGCTTTCATGATTTCATGCCCTGCTTCTTTTGCTGGAAAGGCTTCGAGCGCCCGAAGTGGTATTGCCTGCGCCCGCAGCATCCAAGGGAAAGCATGAGACTGATCATGCTCTTTTGGCTATTTCTTCCGTATCCTGTATAATAGAAGTAATACTTAATGAATTTACTGAGCGTGGAGGTTTTTATGGCAGATAATGTGACTCCGTTCCCGCAAGGGGTTCGGCATAAGAATTTGAAAGCGGATGCTTTCGAAAAGTATATGAAGGCAGAAGGGCTGAATTTCTTCCGCCGTCAGGATGTGCATGATTCTTTTGATACGGTGATTTTCATGACAGCGCTGCCGGCCGGCACAAGCCACAAGGTCGTGACAGCTGTCATTACGAATAACAGCATGTACCTTCTCGTCCGCGTGCATCTGGGCACCTGCCCGAAGGGACCGGCCCGCCAGACGTTCCTGGACTATATCAACCAGCTGAACGGCCACCATGCGATCGTGAAATATTCCGTCGAACGTGACGACAATGTTTTCCTCGATGTCTGCGTGACATCCCGCGACGACCGCTTCGATCCGTCCGTCGTCCGCACGTCGCTCGACCTTCTCGTTTTCCACCTGAAGGAATACTATGACGACATCGCCCGCCGCCTGGACAAGACAAGCGACCAGACGAACGGCTTCACCATGTAAAAAATGGAAATAAAAAAGGACTATCCGTAAATCTCCATGGATAGTCCTTTTATTATTGTTGCTTGCATTCTCTTAGATCTTTTTCAGTTCTTCGATGAGTTTCTTAGCGCTTGCTTTGCAGTTATCTACGATCTTCTGCTTGTCTTCTTCGGTGGAAATGCCTGGTACGTACATGCAGCCGTAGGTGATGACCGGTTCATGCTTCTTCATGCCGGTGAAGGCTGCGAGCTGGTCGAAGTTGAAGAAGAATTCGCTGATCGGATGGTTCTGCGGGCCTTCATGGCTGTAGGATGCTTCCGGGCCGCCAGCGGTGCTGGAAATGAAGAAATCCTTTCCCTGCAGAGCTGTTCCGCCGGTGCCGTATGCGAAGCCGTGAGCGAGGACTTCTTCGACCCATTTCTTCAGGAGTGCCGGGTAGGAGTACCAGTAGAGCGGGAATTCGAATACAAGAGCATCTGCCTCTACGACAGCTTTTCTTTCCGCTTCGATGTCGAAGTCCCAGCCGATTTTGGAGAGATCTTCGATGGTGATGTCGAGGCCGGAATTCTTGAGTTCGGTGAGGATGGTCTGGTTTGCCAGAGACTGGTCAAGATGCGGATGTCCGGAAATAACTAAAATTTTTGCCATAATTGAATCCTTCTTTCTGAAATATGATTTATTTGATACTATAATGTAAAGGTATCTTTACATTTAATATGTTCAATATAATAGTATTATAACACAGTGTCAGGTTTTTTGATATAGGGGGATTTCTATGATAAAAAATATTGTAAGAGACATTCTTTTCCTGCAGAGGAAAGCAGAGCCGGCGACAAAGGACGACTGGCAGGTCGGAAGAGACCTCACTGATACGCTCGAGAGCAAGCTTGATACCTGCGCAGGCCTTGCCGCCAATATGATTGGGAGCACGAAGGCAGTCATCGTTTTCCGTCAGGGAAATAAGTCCGTCGTCATGTACAATCCGGAAATCGTAAAGACCTCCCCTGCCACGTATGATGCCGAGGAAGGCTGCCTGTCCCTCGACGGCCGCCGTCCCTGCAAAAGGTATGACAAGATCGAGGTCAGGTTCATGGATTCCCTCTTCCGCAAGAAGACGAAGACCTTCACGGGATTTACGGCAGAAGTCATCCAGCACGAAATCGACCACCTGCATGGGATTTTGATCTGAGGATACATGGAAAGATAAAAGGAGCTGCAAAAATGATTGCTCATTGTTGCAGCTCCTTTTTGATTGGATCATTTGCAAAACCGTATGTCCTGATTCAGCGCTTTAAAGATTTCTGCGTTCCTAGTCGTCTGCGTCTTCTTCAAGGGTGCCTTCTATCGACAAGTAGATCTTCTGCAGTTCTTTTTTCATATCTTCACTGGCATTCCAGAGTCCTCTCTGCTGTGCCTCCAGCAAGGTCTCCGATATGCGCTGCAGCGCCCACGGATTGACCTTTCTCATCCATTCCTGCACTTTGGCATCAAGGGCATACTTATTGGCCAGTTCCTCATACATCCAGTCGTCGATCACATCGCTGGTCGCATCCCACTGGTAGCTGTGCGCTACATAATTGGCCATATCCGCCGCCCCTTTGTAGCCGTGCTTCATCATGCCCTCTATATACTTCGGGTTTGCCGCTTCCGAGCGGAAGATACGCTTTATTTCCGTCTGCAGGTCACGTGTGACGACGCGCGATGAATCGCTGCTGTCGCCGACAAATGACATCGGCTTCTTGCCGCTCAAGCTTCTGACAGCGGCAATCATACCCCCGTGATAGGCATTGTAATCATCCGAACTCAGCATGCTGACTTCACGGTTATCCTCATTCTTGACGGTCACTTCCATGGTAGCCAGCCTGCGTTTGAACACCTTGGCGTCATGGGTGACCGGGCGGTCCGTGCTGTAGCTGTATCCGCCCCATGTCACATAGACATCCGCCAGGTCATCAATGGATTCCCAGTTCTTAGCCTCAAGAACAGCCCCGACGCCAGCGCCGTACGCGCCTGCCGGATCGCCGAAAATACGCCAGCGCGCTTTGACATAGGCATCTTCCGGGGTATCGCCGTCTTCTTCAAAAAGCGCCGCATCTTCTGCAACGTGTTTCTTGATGAAATTTTCTTCAGGCGATTCATCCAGCGAGGAAACGAGCAGCACCGCCTTGTCCAGCCACCGGATCACAGACGGCATCATATCGCGTATAAGGCCGCTGATGCGCCCCGTCACATCGATTCTGGGGCGCTTGAGTTCCGACAGCGGAATCGCCTCCAGGCCGACGATACGGCCGCTGCCGCCCTGCCATACAGGCCTGACGCCCAGGAGATTCAGGAACTGGCCTGCGCACTGCCCGTGGCTTCTTGTATTGCTTCCCGCCCAGAGTACGATGCCGATCTGTTCCGGATATCTCCCTTCTTCCTTGATGAAAGCCTCAATGACCTGATCCGCCAGAGTCCTTCCCACTTCATAGGCCGTCTTTGTCGGCAGCATACGTTCATCGATGCCATAGAAATTGCGTCCCGTCGGAAGAACGTCCGCGCGGCCTCCCGTAGGCGCTCCGCCGGGTCCGGGTTCTATGTACTGCCCTTCCAGTCCGCGCATCACAGAGGTGATTTCCTGGCTGGTCTTTTTGAGGTTGGGCACATATTCGCCGCATACTGCTTCAAGCACGGGAACCAGCTTCTCCGCGCCCTCTTTGGAAATCAGGGGAACTTTTGAAATGAGCTCATCCATATCCAAAGCATCCATCTGGAAATCTTTGGATGCGGCATAGTTCAGGACGCCTTTGGCACTTTCCATGATTTCATCTATGATTTTTGCCTTCAGCCTGCCTTCTTTCGTATATTCGCCGCTATGCTCGAAAAGTTCATTGAGGTCATAGCCGCGCATGGACGCGAGCACCTGCGGCAGGGACGGCACGGAGCCGTTTTCTGTGCGTACAAGTCCCGAGAGGAAATTCAGCAGGGGCTCTCCTTCCGGGCTCTTCCCCAGTATGTGGAGGCCGCTCCGCATCTGCATATACTTCATGTCTGTCAGAAGCTCGTGGAGCTTGCCGGCCAGGTCGTCCAGCCCTTCGCAGCTGATTTCATCATAGAGATGCGTCTCTTTCGCTTTCTCGATGATGAGTTCTCCTGCCTTCTCCGCTTTTGCTTCATCCTTCTGCTGTTTGTAATCCGCATATTCATCCAGAAGGGATTCCAGCTCTTCATACGCATCATAGAGCCCTGACTGATCCATAGGCGGCGTCAGGTGCCCGACGAGGCAGGCAGCTCCGCGCCGTTTCCCCTGGATGCCTTCTCCCACGATTGTCGTCCAGTACGGATAAATATTGGGCAGATCCTGGATCGCCATCTCCGGATAGCAGGATGCGCTGAGGCCCGTCCCCTTCCCGGGCAGCCATTCCAGATTGCCATGGGTTCCCACATGGATGACGGCATCCGCTTTCCACACCTCTCTCAGCCAGTGATAGAAGCCTTCGTAATGGTGCGTAGGTGCTGACACGGGATCATGGCACAGCTTGTTCGGGTCATCACTGAATCCGCGCGGCGGCTGCACGCCGATCCATACATTCCCGTTGGAGAAGCCGGGAATCAGGAGCTCGTTATCATACACAAATACATCGCCGATCGGTTCTCCCCAGTCTTCGACGATATGTTTTTTTGCCTTTTCGGTAAGACTGCTGAAAAATTCCTTGTAGGCATCGGCTTCCAGGTGCCCCTCTGCCAGTCTGGCTGCCGCTGCCGTCAGGAATTTCCTGTCATTTGTCGCATGGGCCAGCACTTCTTCCATGAGGTTCTGGCTGTCATCCGGCACATGATCGACGGCGTATCCCTCATCCTTCATGGCCTCCAGCAGCAGGCGCACCGACTCCGGAGAGTCTAGTCCCACGGCCGAGCCGACATTGGAATTCGACGGCGGATAGTTATGGAAAATAATAGCCACGCGTTTGTCCTTATTGGGCTTTTTGCGAAGGAGCACCCAGTTCCTTACCCGGCTTACCACCGCTTCGACCCGCTCCTCTATCGGAAGATAGACGGATTCTTCATCGATGGTTTCCTGTGATGCAATCACTCCGCCATGCAGGCTTCCATCCATTTCAGGAAGCCCCACGGAGAGAGACACTTCGACCGGCGTCAGGCCTTCGATACTGCTTTCCCATTCCTCCCCGGACTGGTACATGACATAGGCCTGAAATACGGGAACATCGTAGGATTTCAGTGTTTCGAGCGTCATGGCTTTCATGCTTAAGAATGAAAATTTGCACGTATCGATCAGCGCATCGAGTGGCAGCTGGTCTTTGCCAAAGAGCTGATCCAGCGAATCCTTCAGGGACGGCTGATTTCTTTCCTCGTTGCGCATATACGGGGAAAAGAACAGGACCGGCTCCAGATGGTTCCTGCGGAGCGTATCAAATAAAGCAAAGGGGTAATGGAGTTCATTGGCAATCCATTCGTCACGGTAGAAAAGAACGCCGACTTTTCCCAGGCAGGGCTCTTCCTTGTCAAAGCGATATTCCTTTTCATACTCTTCGCAGGATGCATAGACTTCCCCCCTGCGCCCTACAATGCCGCACCAGGGATGGCTCTTTGGCGGCGTGACTTTTCCGGGATCCCCGTCTCCGTCCAGCGCTGCCAGGTAGTTCATGAGGTTTACGTAATTTTCCTCGCCTGAATGGGCCAAGTAGAGTGATACCTGGTGCGCCTCCTCCAGCGTAATGCCTTCGAGAAGGCCGTCCATGCTCTTTTCCTCGACAAGCATCAGATAGCGGTGATGATGCTTTTGCAGCCACTTCGCCATCTTCTGCATGAACCGCGTGTCCAGTCCGGTCCCCATATGGGTCACCAGGACGATATCCGCTGATGCAAGAGCTTCTGTCCACTCCTCATCAAAAACAGGATCGCCCGTGTAGCGTCTTGCGCTCACGGTGATGCGGCCGGCGAGTGCTTCGTGCCCTGCCATTCGTTTCATATAGGCAATCTGACGATTTTTATTTGAGATAAACAGTATATGCTTCATTTTTTCAACCTCGGTCCCTGCACAGCGCGGAGCACTGCATTTTCATTAATAGAATCAAGAGGGTACCAGGCCGCTTTGAGAATCCTGGCCAGCGGTCTGGCAATACCCATGGAAACGAAATCATTTTCCGTGTCAATCACTATACTTTCCACCTCAAGGCTTGCAAGTTCCCTGGCTCTTTCCATCGCTTCCTCCGCCGGATCACTGCTCTGCCCGTATGTTGCGCGCCCGTCGGTCACAAGGACCAGGAGCGGCCTTCCGTGCGGCTCCCTGATGAAAAGCCGCCTCAGTTCCTCATATGCTTTGTGCAGGCCTTCTGCCAGAGGCGTCCGTCCTCCCGTCGCCATCTTCTCCAGATTTTTCTGCGCCAGTTCCACACTTCGTGTGAAGGGAATGACGACTTCCGCCGTTTTCTCCCTGAAAACGATCAGGCCGACAGAGTCCCTCTTCTCATAGGCGTCCCTCAGCAGGGAATATATGGCTCCCTTGACGGCTTCCATACGTTTTTCTGCCCCCATGGACCCGCTGGCATCGACGACGAAGAGAATATGGCGCCCGATGCGCCTTTCTCTCTGCTTGCTCCGCCAGTCTTCCTTGTGGACGGCGATTGCAAGCCCGTGCTTATCCCGCAAACGCTGGTAAGGCGCCGCAGCCCGGATCGTTGCATCGACGGCAAGGTCGATATCCTTTCCCTTGGGCATCACGGCCCTGACATACCGGCCTTCTTTCGTATCGCTCTGCGTCATCATCCGTTTGCCTGATCCGCTTCTGGCAAACCGGTCGGTGGTCTGATCTGTTCCGAAGGAAAGTCCGCCAAGGTTTCTGCCAATGGCCGCAACTATATCCGGCAGGCTGAAAGATCCGCTGCTTTCTTCCTGTCCCTCTTCCTCTTTTCCAGGATCTGTTTGATGGCCAGAATCCATGGACGTTTCCCGATTTGCGGAACCCGCCGGAGGATTTTCCACCTCACCATCGCCGCCATCGGAAAAATCCGTTTCCTCTGTGCTTTCAGGGGACGCATCCTCCCCGGCATCTTCTGCCGGCTGCTCCTGCCTGCTTTCCTCCGGTTCCTCCTGGCTTTCAGATTCTCCCTGCACCTCGTGCATGCGATGGGGCAGTACATAGACAGCAGCCTCTTCTATATGCTTTGGAAGTATGAAACTGCTTTTTTCTATGGCACCCAAGGCAGCGGCCGCCCGGAGCAGCACCATTTCTGCATCATTGCCCTGCGTCCCCGCCTGGCGGCAATAGGATGCGGCAAGAAGCATATGCGCCTTGCTGCATTCCATGGATTCCGCTGCTTTTCTTGCCATCCTGATGTCTTCTGTTTCCTGAAGGACTTTCACCATTCCCTGTGCATCATGATTTTCCCCGCTTTCGGCCGGCCGCGCGTTCCTGCTGTCCGATTTCCCTGTATCTTTCAGCTTCCGCGCTTCTTCCTTAAGGACGGAGAGGCGCTCTTCCCGGCCCGGGCTGTCTACCTGCACAAAAAGGTCGAATTTTTCCAGGACCGCCTGCGGCAGCAGTCCTTCAGAGGGGTTCATCGAGCCGATGATCGTGAAGCGGGGCATCCCCGTCACCGTGTCCTTCTCCGCCTGCCAAAGCTGCTGCAGAACGGCCGGCCGGAGCAGGTTCACATCATCGATGTAGATGATGCCGCCCTCGTTTCTGGATATGAATCCCTTTTCTGCTGTAACGGTCCCTGTGCGCAGCGTCGTTTCCAGATCGACCTGGTCTGCGAGGACCTCCTCCGTCGCATGCAGGGGCAGTGTCGCCATGGAAATGCCATGTTCGCGCATGAATTTTCTCACGCGGTAACTTTTGCCGGATCCCGAAGGACCGGATATCAGGACGCCTGAAAGGTTCCTGTTTACGACGCACATCATCAGTGCGCGCTCGAGGCTTGCCCTGACGTCACCCGGAGCGAGCGCCCGGTCAAGCGCAGCTCCTGCTTCCTTTCCTGTATGGCCCGCCATAGGTCAGACACCTTCGATTGCCTTTTCCACGACGTTCCAGTCAAAGGTTTGTTCCTCGAAAGGCGTACGGCGCATGCGGTGCGGCATGACCAGACGCGCCGCTCTTTCCAGGTGCTTCTTTTCCACCTTCGTCGTATGGTCCAGTGCTGCCAGTGCCCGTACCGTATGAAGCATGGTAATATCCGGACGGTGCCCGTCCACACCAAGCGCAATGGAAATCCTTGCTATGGCTTCCAGCAGCGAATCGGTAATTTCGACATCCCCCGCGATCTCGCGCGCCTTAAGCACCCTGCCGCGAAGCTCCTGCTGCGAATCCTCATAGGAAGCGGCAAACGCCTCCGGATCCATCTCAAATGCGTAGCGGCGCCGGATGACTTCCACGCGGCTCTCTACTGTTTCCTCACCTTTTACGGTAACAGAAAGGCCGAAGCGGTCCAGGAGCTGGGGACGGATATCCCCCTCTTCCGGGTTCATCGTGCCGACAAGGACAAAGCGGGACGGATGCGAATAGCTGATGCCTTCTCTTTCTACCGTATTGACCCCCATGGCCGCTGCATCCAGCAGCACGTCGACCACATGATCGTCGAGCAGGTTGATTTCGTCCACATAGAGGATATTATTATGTGCTTTAGCCAGAAGTCCCGGTTCGAATTTCTTCTCGCCTTCCTTCAGTGCATGCTCGAGGTCGATGGTGCCTACCACGCGGTCCTCGGTCGCATTGACAGGAAGCTCTACCACCTGCATCGCCTCGCTGCCATCACTCCCGAAGGGAGGAAGAATGTCCGCCAGAGCCCGCACGGCTGTCGACTTCGCCGTTCCCTTTTCCCCTTTGATGAGCACACCGCCTATGACCGGCAGGACTGCATTGAGCACAAGCGCAAGCTTCATATCCTCTTGTCCCACGATGGCTGTGAATGGATACTTTTTCCTTTTCATTCCCTGTCTCCTTTGATTCCAACGCTATGGCCGCCCCTCGCAGCCTCTTTTTCCGGATGATTCATTTCATATAGATGGATGCATGCCTTTCTCACGGCGCATTCCGTCTCATCGACCGCGCCCCATTCATCCGCTCGGCTGTAGCAGGCACCGCCGCACTCTTCAAGGTACCTGCATCTTGAGCAGTAATTCACGACCGTCTCCAGCTTCCTCCTAAGGGCCTCTGCCTTCTCTGGCTCGACACCGCCGGATACATTCCCCAGCCTGAAGCGCTCCTGCCCCGATAGGGACGCGCAGGCATATATGGATCCTTCCGGGTCCACATACATGCCGTTATCATGCCAGGCGTAGCAGTGTGAAAAAGGCTGATAGCCCGCCTCGAGTTTCCCGCATTTTTCCATTTGTGAAATGATCATGGTCCGCCCCGTCAGAGTCTCCATCTTTCTGGCATGCAGGATGGCCCTGCTGATACCTTTGACGGCAGCCATGGCTTCTGCCTTCGCCTCTTTCGTGCCCCAGCCCTGCGGACGCAGGAGGTTGAAGCCGATTTTCCTGACATTTCCCATATAAAAGCACAGGTCGACAAGCGCATCCAGATGCGCTGCGTTATATCTGGACACAACGCAGGTCACACCGATTTCGACTCCGGCTTCTGCCAGTATGCGGATGCCCCGGAGTGTCTTCAGGGAAGAGCCGCCTCCGCCCTGCTCCGGCCTTGTCAGATCATTCACTTCCGGCACTCCGTCAAGGCTGACGCCTGCCGCTATGTGATGCTTTTTAATAAATGATGCTATGGCCGGCGTCATGAGCGTGGCATTTGTCTGCAGCTGGAAGGAGGCATGAAGCCCCGCTTCCTCCATGCGCCTGACCAGGTATGAAATCTGCCTGAAAGCAAGAAGCGGTTCGCCGCCCGTCAGCTGCACGGTCAGCGGAGGCGCTTTCATGCTCTCATTTCTTTCTTCCACAAGGCGGCTGATGAGTGCATCTATCGTTTCCTTTTTCATGAATGTCTTTGCCTGATTGGATGCATAGCAATACGTGCAGGCCAGATTGCATGAACCCGTCAGCGCCAGGATGACCAGATGGATCATAAGTGCTCCTTGAGAATCACTGTCGACGAACGCTCGGGCAGTCCCTTTCCGCTGCGGCAATAGGATTCTGCCCGCTCCGTCCCGTTGGGATAGATGAAAATGCGGCGCTGGGAAAAGTAAGGATCATCATAAACGGTAGAAGACAAATGGAAGGCTTTCGCCAGATTGTCTGCCGTCAGCACGTCATCCGGCGCGCCGTCCCTGATAATCTGTCCTTTGGAAAACAACAGCAGCCGGTCGCAAAACTTGGCTGCCATTTCCAGATCATGCACGACGAGGACAATGGTTTTCCCATTCCTGCAAAGCGTCCTGCAGTACCTGAATATTTCGTCGGCATACACCAGATCGAGAGCCGCCGTGGGTTCATCGAGAAAAAGGATATCCGTCTCCTGCGCCAGTGCCTTGGCCAGGAAAATACGCTGCCTCTCCCCGCCGCTCACCTCATTGATCCGCGACTTTCTAAGGTGCCAGACTCCTGCAAAACGCATGGCCCGCTCTACCAGTTCCTTGTCGGAAGAGCCTTCATTCTGCCACCATTTCAGGTAAGGGTAGCGCGCGGTCATCACGATTTCCTCCGCCGTATAGCCGAATCTCACCTCTACGCTTTGCTGCATATAGGCAAGCTTTCTCGCGATTGCCTTCTCCTTCATGCCGGCAATGTCTTGCCCGTACAAGTACACACGGCCGCTCGTATAGGGGATGAGCCCCCGCACGGCTTTCAGGAATGTCGTCTTGCCAGAGCCGTTCGGCCCGATGATGCCGATGAACTTCCCGGCTTCCGTCTCAAATGAGCAGTCCTGCAGGATGACTTTGTCCTGCATGACGACTCCCAGCTTTTCTACGCTTAGAATACTCATTCAGAAGCCTCCCTTCGCGCGCATACGGTGCAGCAGGTAAAGGAAATACGGTGCGCCGAGTATTGCCGTCATGACGCCCAGTCGGATTTCGACCGGCGCCACGATGACGCGCCCCAGTGTATCGCAGAAGACAAGAAATACGGCCCCGGTCAGTGCCGACACAGGCAGGAGGTACCGGTGATCAGGCCCAGCAAGAATGCGCACGATATGCGGCACCACAAGGCCGACAAATCCGATGAATCCGCTCACGCAGACGGCGATGGCCGTGATGAGGGATGCCAGGAATAAAAACAGCAGCCGGTAAAACATGACGGGCAGTCCCAGCGCACGCGCCTCATTATCCCCGAGGACCAGGACATTCAGATGCCTGGCCAGCAGGAACAGAATAATAAGCCCGATCAGGATAGGCCCGGCTGCCAGCCAGACATGCTCCCAGCGCCGGTAGTCCAGTCCGCCTACCATCCAGAAGAGGAATTCCTTCAGCCTGTATTCGTTCATGAATGTCAGGATGCCCGATGTCAGGGCGCCCAGGAACATGCTCATGGCGACCCCGGAGAGCAGCAGCGTCACCGGACGGGTCCTGCCGCCTTCCATCGCCAGAAGCACGATGACTGCGACGGCAAGGAATGCCCCCGCAAAGGCAAAAAGCGGCATGTACCAGAAGCCTGCTGACGACAGGCCCAGGGAAATCGCAATGACAGCGCCCAGGGAAGCACCGGCAGAGACACCGATGACGCCGGGATCTGCCAGCGGATTGGAAAATACCCCCTGCATGACAGCGCCGGCTGCAGCAAGAGCGGCGCCCACCAGGAGACCCACGACGATACGCGGCAGACGGATGAACCAGAATACCGCCTGCTGATCAGGCGTCAGCAGGGATTCATGGGAAAGTCCTGCCCCGACAAGGAACTCATGGAACGCTCCTCCAAGCGGAATCGGAACTGTCCCCAGATGAATGGAAGTAATCACTACAATAATGAGCAGTGCGGCCATCAATAAAACGCCGCACGTTCTTTTCTTTGCCAGATTCACAAGACTCCTCCCTGACTTTCCGATTGTCCTTCGGTAAAAATATCCGGATAAACCGCCCGCATGATCGCCATCATGGATTTTCCGATATACTGATTGGATGTATACAGATACGCTGCTTTCAGCGGCAGGATGGTATGCGAGCGCACAGACTTCATGCCGCTGAAGGCAGGATCATGGTAATAGCGCTCCACCACCGCCAGATCCCTCCTGGTATAGACGGGAAGGAAGAGGTAGTCCGGATCCATGGCCACGATGCGTTCATCCGTAAAGGCAGTGCGGGGCGGCAGGCCCATGGCAGATGGCGCATTGATAATGCCCATGCGGGGGCACATATTGTCATAAAGACTTCCCGTCCCTGCATATCCGTTCATCGTGGACAGGAATACCGTTGACCTTTCCTGCCCTTTGGGAATCCTGGCGCGCATTTCATCGACCTTGTCCAGATCGGTCTCTACCTTTGCGGCCAGGGCCTCTGCCGCAGCCTCTTCATTGACAACTTCGCCCAGCTTCCTGATGATCGTAAAGGTCGAATCGACAGTAGTGGAGCTGTTTATCACGACCGCCGGTATACCCATGCCCCTGATGCTTGAGACGACATTCTCGCTCGAGTAGTCCGGCACAAGCACAAGATCCGGCTTGAGCTTCACGATTGTCTCGATATTATAATCACGCAGGACGGTTTTCACCTTCCGCGCCTTTTCCCATGACATGGAAAAGCCCTCATACCGGTCGAGGCTGTTTACGGCCGCCATGCGGTCCGGATCCACGATATCCAGCATGATGGTATCGATGGCTGACGTCAGTGAAAGGATCCGCTTTGGATGAGAAGGCACCCTGACGGCTGTCCCTTCATCATCGACGACGATCCTTGTCTCACCGGACTGACGGAGCGGGACGTCCGGCCCGCAGCCGCCCGCAGCCGCTGCCAGGATTGCCATCATCAGGCCTGCCAGAAATTTCATCCATATTTTCATAGACACCTCATCGATCCGTCACAGGGCATCCGCCTGCTTCTGGAAAATATAGATATTCCATATGCGCTCCAGCATGGCCCTGTTTCCCTTAAGTCCCATAAAGGGCGTTATGTCAAGATTCAGACTGTCACTGACGGGCCTTGCGATAGGAATCGATCCCGTCAGCTGCTCTCCGCCCTGCTGGACCAGGCGCCGCTCTACGCCGGAGCCAAAGACCAGACGGTCAGGCGATGGAATCGTAAGCGGCTTCAATGGTTCCTTATGGACGGACACGAGCGATGCATCGTCGTAATCAAAATCATCGTAATACACAAAGTGCAGCGTATCCGTATCGAGCCATTCCGCTTTCAGGACTACCTTCATGCCTGTCACCACAGATCCGGGGCCTGCCATCCATACTTCGGCGAACCAGGGATCTCCCCAGAGGCGCTGCAGATCCTTCGTTGCATCAAAAACAGCAAGGCGTTCCCTCTCGATGGCTGCCTGCCATCTTTCAAGGCCTTCGCGGAGCTTTTCTCTGGCATCTTCGTCATTCCCAGCCTGTTCGAGCAAGCATCCCGCAATCGTCCTTACCCATGCATCGGTTCCTGCAATGCCATAAGGCAGGCGGGGCGCTGTATAGGGAATCCCGTACCGCTTCTCCAGCCATTCTGCCCCTTTGAGCCCCAGTTCGGGATGGACCACTACATTCAATGCAGCTTTTCCTATGCCGGAGAGATCCCTGAAGGGATGATCCATGCCGATTATGCAGTTGACCTTGATTCCCAAAAGATTCAGGATGCGTTTCATTTCGGCGATATCCGCGCGCTCATTGTAGTACCAGAAGGCGCAGCCGATGAGGTTGACTGTCAAAGGATCCCGATCGATTTCCAGAGGAGGAAGGGCCTCCAGTACCTTTCCCATGCCCAGGCGGTACCCGGCCCAGTAATTTCCCTGGATCCCGCCTGAATCCATCGTGACTACCCTGACCAACCCCTCTGCATCGGGATTTTCATCGAAATAGTCATCAAGGACCTCACGGGAGATGCCCTTGATATCGTCGCCGATCAGGCTGATGGCGCAGCTATTTTCCACCAAAATAAGGGCGGGCAGCTCCGGCGAGCGAAGGGCTCTATTCAGTGTCTGCCGGAGTTCCTTTTCCGTGCCGAAGACGACAGCGCCGTTCGAAGGGCAGGTACAGGCAAAGCGCTGTCCTACATTTCCCATCGGATATTCAATGGCTCCCATGGCGTAGTAGTAACACCAGAGCGGGCCATTGACGACGACCGCCGTATCCGTCATACCCAGCACGAAGGAACCGGCCCCGGCAAGCGCACAGCTCTCCATGCCCATCTCGTGATCATGCCAGCTTGTCTGCTTACCATCCATATAACACAACTCCTCTGCCTTCACTGCGGCGCGCCAACAAATACAATTTCTTGTAGATATGAAGGAAACCCCTGACTCCGATAGGCGGAAGCATGGGAAGCATCAACTGGCGGAGATTGTCCTGCGATAGTTCCTGTGTCGTCATGACAAGCTCCTTGGGAGATAATTTCGTTTCCGCCGTTTCATCCTCGATGACAGGATTTTTCCAGCGGGCTTCAATGTACTCGCGGTTCACCCTCCGGTCCTCGCCTGTCAGTGCATCTGCCAAAATAAAACGATGTACAGGAATGCGGCCCAGATCCAGGAACTCCAGCAGCCACTTGAGCAGGGAGTCTGCTCCCCGCTGCCCCAAGTAGATGGTGACCGGCTGCCCGGCAAGGCGCTCCTTGTAGGGCGCATACCCTTCTTCCAGCGATGTCTCGATCTTCTGGATCACGGAAGGCACAACATCCTCTCTCCTCATAAAAGTGCCAAGCCTCCTCACCCATTCCTCGGTCGCAAGGAGCCCTGCAGGATAGTCTGCGGCAAAGTGCGGGACATCCAGTTTCTCGGTCATGTAATCCGCCACTGACCGGAGCAGGCGGTACGCTTTCGGTGTTCCTCCCACAATGACAGAAAAGGCAGACTTCCCCAGGGATTCAATTTCTTCCTTCGTGCAGTACCCGGGGAAACGGCAGTATCCGGTAATGCCGAAATAGCTTAAAAGCTCCCTGAAGTCGCGCATGGCTGTCGAGTCAGGGCCGTCCTTCTCGCCGATGACCGTCACCGTCGTGGGAATCTTTTCAGCGGGCCTGGCAAACCGGTCGATCAGAAGCCGGCAGACATCGACATAGCCGCCATAGTACTCGCCTTCCAAAAATCCATGGACAGGCACATAAATAACGGGAATATGATGCTTCTTTTCCATATCCTCGCAGATGGAAGCCGTATCATCACCGATGACGCCGGCCACGCAGGAATCTGTCACGACCAGGTAGCCCGGCTTGTACGTATCCACTACGTAGTCGATGCAGGATGAGAGCTTTGCCGCCCCGCCGAAGATCGACTCATTGCGGCCTATGCCCGATGTGATCAGGGGAGCCGTGTAGACAGGCTTCTTGTATTCTCCCCTTGCCATCGTGCGGAGATGGAAATTGCGTTCCATTTCGTCTGTGATGTGCGCGCAGGAATCCGGTGAGTGGTACACGACCACGCACCCTTCGTTATGCGACACAGCGCGCCATACGCCCGGCATGCCGCAGCTGCTGCTGACTGTATTCATATTAAGCCGTCTTTTATTCACTGCCATATTCTGCCACCAGCTCTTCCAGTTCATCAAAAGATATGGGAGTGGGAATCGTCGTCTCTGTCGATGCCATCATGTAATCAGCCAGCTTCCTGTATGCTTGGGCCTGATCACTTTCCGGCGCATACTCGATGACCGTCTTGCGGCGCACTTCCGCCTGCTGCACAATGCCGTCACGCGGAATGACAGCGGCGATGCGTGCATTGATCCGCTTGGCAAATTCCTGTACCAGTTCCACCTCGCGGGCGACCATACGGCAGTTCAGGATCAATCCGCCGAGACGCACTGATCCGCGCCGGGCAAAGCGGCTGATTCCCTTGCATATGTTATTGGCCGCATAAAGAGCCATCATCTCTCCCGAAGTGACGATATAGATTTCCTGGGCATAATTCTCTCGGATGGGCACAGCAAAACCGCCGCACACGACATCGCCGAGAACGTCATAAATGATCACATCCTCATCGCCGATGGCATCCAATTCTTCCAGCTTGCCCAGAGCTACGATGATCCCGCGCCCTGCGCATCCTACACCAGGTTCCGGCCCGCCTGCCTCAATGCAGGTCACGCCGCCGTAACCCTGGTGCACAATATCTGAAATCTGCACATTGTCGCCAAGAACCCTTACCTTATCGAGCACCGTTTCCTTGCATATTCTTCCCAGCAGGAGCCTCGTGGAATCATTTTTGGGGTCGCATCCGATCTGGCAGACCTTGTATCCCTTGTCCGCAAGCGCTGCCGACACATTCGATGTCGTGACGGATTTGCCGATGCCTCCCTTCCCGTAGACAGCAATTTTTTTCATTATGCATCTCTCCCTTCCCAAGCCTTCGGCTGAACCTTTGCCATCCTCTTTCAATAAAGCAGCCTCTGGAAACTTTCTTCAGAGGCCGAAACAAGCCATCCCCTTTGCATTCTCATTCTGCTGGTCCATTCTGGCATGGCAGCAGACAATTTTTACGCGAAATACAGTATAATATGTTCATTATAATCGCATTATATTTTTATTATGACTATATTATAGTTAGATTATAATATAGTATCAACTTCTCTTTATATATGAGATTTCTATAATTTGAGATTCTTCTTAAATGGCAGCAAAAAAAGGCCCCCTTCTCAAGGGACCTTCTTTTTCTATTTTCGATTTTTATTGATTATCCGTTTCTGAGTGCTCTCTTCAGGATCTTGCCTGTTGCGTTTTTCGGGAGGGCGTCCATCGGGATGAAGCGTCTTGGGATCTTGTAAGTGGCGATGTTGCCTGCCATGTACTTGCGGATCTTGTTTTCGTCGTATTCGTATCCGTCTTTCATGACGACATAAGCCCAGACTGCCTGTCCTCTCAAAGGATCAGGATGTCCGACGACAGCGCATTCGCCTACGCCTTCGACTTCATAGATGCAGTCTTCGACTTCGCCCGGATAGACGTTTTCGCCGTTGACGATGATGAGGTCTTTCAGGCGGTCTACGATGTAGATGTAGCTGTCTTCATCCATGTAAGCCAGGTCGCCGGTTCTGAGCCAGCCGTCTTCGGTGAAGACCTTCTTCGTTTCTTCCGGCTTGTTCCAGTAGCCCTTCATGACATTGTCGCCGCGGACTAAGAGTTCGCCGACGGTGCCCGGTACGTACGGGCCGCCGTTTTCAGTGAGGATCATAGCTTCGACGCCCGGTACGGCAGGGCCGCTGGTCAGGTATTTCGGCTTGTTTTCCGGAAGGACGCTGACGACCGGGGATGCTTCTGTCAGGCCGTATCCTTCGCGGATAGGATGGCCGAAGCGATCATAGAATGCCTTGGCAACCGGCTGCGGGATGGATGCGCCGCCGGAGATGAAATCATGGACGGTTTCCATGACGGACGGTTCGCCTTTTCTGGCAAGCAGGTTGTACATCGGCGGAACCATGATGGCGATGGTGACAGAGTGTTCGACGATCGTATTTATGATTTCAGACGGGCTCTTAAAACGCAGGATGACGATCGTGGAATGATGGTACAGGCTGGAGTTCACGACAGTGGTGAGGCCGTAGCAGTGGAACATCGGCAGGATGCAGAGGACCTTGTCTTCCGGCATGAAGATGACCTGTTTGGTGAACTGTTCCACGTTGGAAATAAGGTTCTTGTGCGTCAGCATGGCACCCTTCGGGCTTCCGGTCGTGCCGGAGGTGTAGACGAGGGCGCAAACGTCGTCTTCTGTCAGATCAGACGGGAATGGCGGTGCTTCTTCGAGCGGGCCGTCCTTGGCTTCGTAGTCGTAATCATGCAGGTCGATGACGCGGCAGGAAACGGTCAGCGGCACATCGGAGACGACGAGCTTGGAACCGGAGTCCTTCAGGATGAAATCGACTTCGCGGTCGACAAGGGAATTGTTGATCGGGATGATGATGGCTCCCAGGGAAATGACTGCCATGTATGTATAGATGAAACCAGGGCGGTTGGCGCAGTAGAGGCCGACTCTGTCGCCTTTCCTGACACCTTCTCTGTAAAGCAGATTTCTGAATCTTCTGATGGTTTCGGCCAGCTGGCCATATGTGATTTCTACGTCGCCGTCAAGGGCTATATGGGCGGGATCCGCTCCGTTGATCATTTCATGTACAAACATCCAGGTCACCTCTCTGAAATTACCTTCCGCAAGGCGGAATCGGCCGTCTTTGCAGCCTTTGCACCGGCCGCATCTTCCCTTCCCGGAAAGGTTTCTTTTCTCGTATAATAGGCCGTATTTGTATTATTATAGACCTTTCCGCGTCCGTTCTCAATGTTAACGGCCAAAATCGCCCGTTTTCAGGGTGACAATTTGATATTTATCGTTGAGTGCCGATGGGCGCTGCATTATAATATATATATAACTATGAATCGAAATCGTAATGCGTTAAAATAGTTGAAATCGTGGAGGGTTCTATGCTGTCAATCTATCCGGTGTTTTTCCCTTACTTCAAGTGCAAGGCGGATGCCTGCAGTCATACCTGCTGCCAGATCTGGGAAATCGATATCGATCCCGACAGTGAGGCACGCTACCGAAGCGAAAAAGGGCCTCTTGGCGAAGAACTGGCCCAGTGGATGCAGAAGAGTGAATACGGGTCCACCTGTTTCAAACTGAATGATGAAGGATACTGCCATTTCCTCACCAAGGAAGGGCTCTGCCGCCTCGTTCTTGAAAAGGGCGACGACTATCTCTGCGACATCTGCAAGATGCACCCGCGTTTCTTCAAGTACATCGACGACTGGGAACTCTGCGGGACAGGGCTTTCCTGTGAAAGGACCGTCGAGCAGATTATGGAAGAAAAAGGCTCGCTCACCTTCCGCGCGGACAAGGCCGACGGCTTCTATTCGCTCGAAGACCTCGTGAATGCGCTCGGCTGGGACATGCAGACATCTGCCTACGTCTTCCGCCCGAGCCTTGAGGGAAAGCGCGTGAAGACAGTCCTTTCGCGTCTCGAAAAAACGGAGCCGATCGACGAGGCATGGACGGACCGCCTGTCCCTCATGACGAGGAAGACGGATTCGCTCATCCGCCTGGCCAGGGCCTACCTTTCGAAATATGATCCGTACTTCTTCAACCGCCTTTACCAATACATCTGGTACCGGGCGCTCGATGAATCAGATGCGTACGGCATGGCAGCCGTTTCGGACTTTGCCCGCGACGCCGCCGAATACATTTTCCTTGAAGCGGCGCTGACGGACGATCCGATCCGCTCAGCCGCACGCTGGTCGGAACAGGTCGAGTATGACACGAAAAATCCTGCCATTCTCCTGAACCTGATCGCCAATGCAGAGGAGGAAGGCAAAGATGTTTGATTTCCAGGCTCACCGCGGAGGGAGAGACGCGCGCCCGGAAAACACACTGTATTCCTACCTCTATGGCATGGAAATCGGAGCCAACATCGAGTGCGACATGCAGCTCGCGCGAGACGGCATCGTAATGAGCCACAATCCGGTCCTGAATCCGGATATCACAAGAGATATCCACGGTTCGTACCTCCGGACGGGCATCTACGACATCCGTTTGATGACCATCGAGGAAATCAAGTCCTTTGACGTTGGCGCCATCAACCCGGAGAGCGAGTACTTCGGCCTTCACGGCTCACAGACTGCGCTCCACGCCAAAATCCCGACGCTTGAAGAAATGTTCCAGCTTGCGGTCGATACCGGCCACAACACAACGGAATTCAATATAGAAACGAAATCGTACCCGGATCCGCAGAGCCCTTTCTATGAGAACAATGCGGACCCGCACAAATTTGTCGACGAATTTCTCCGCATCGTACGCAAGTACAAGATGGAGAAACGCGTCATCCTGCAGTCCTTCGACTGGAGGACGCTGCGCATCATGAAGGATGAGGCCCCGGAAATCCGGACGTCCGCCCTCTACCAGCTGTCCCCCGATAGTCCCGTCGACGGGGATACGATCCATATGACAAGAAGAGAGCCTTCGCCATGGCTGGCAGGCCTTTCCATCCACGACTACGACGGCCACATCGCCGCCTGCGCCTATGCAGCGGGAGCTGATATCCTCTCGCCGAACTTCCGGGAATTCACGGAAAAAGATGCTTACGAAGCCCATGAACTGGGCATGAAAATCCTGCCCTGGACTGTGAACTCGAGGAACGACATGCTTGAAACGATTGAAAAAGGCGCTGACGGCATCATTTCCGACCGCCCGTGGATCTTGAGAGAGATTCTGGAACGAAGGGGCATCCCCCTCCGTCCGCTTTCGCCTTCGCCTGAAAGCCCGTACCACATCGAAGGCACCATGCTGTAATATAAGGAGGTTTTCATGCCGCTTTTCACTGATTTTGATCCGGAAGAAGGGCTCATCAGCCCCGGCTTTGAGAAACTGGGCCTTGCCCTTCCCGAATACGCCGTCATGGCATTTCTTTCTGAAAGACATATTCAGTCCTTCGCCGAAGCGCACGAAGGATACCAGGCAGGGAAATTCATGTCGCTGACAAAAAACTTTCCCGTCTGGGTCGTAAAAATAGGAGAAGAAGAAGTCACTCTCATCCAGGCCCCGGCCGGAGCACCGGCTGCCGTCCTCATGGAAGAGAGACTCTTTGCCTACGGCACTGAAAAACTTCTCGCCGTCGGCTGCTGCGGCGCCCTCACCGACCTTCCCGAGAACACCTTCCTTCCCGTTAAGGAAGCCTTCCGGGACGAAGGCACCTCCTTCCACTACCTCCCCGAATCCGACTCCATCGTCCTCGATGAAGAACCGCTCGCGCATATAGAGGAAATCTTTGCCAAAAGAAATATCCCCTGCATGCCCTGCACCGTCTGGACCACCGACGCCTTCTTCCGCGAAACGAAGGAAAAGATCGAACAGGTGAAAGAAGCCGGCTGCCAGGCCGTCGATATGGAATGCAGCGCCCTTGCCGCTTGCGCCAGATTCAGAGGAAAGACCTTCGCCCAGATCCTCTTCACCGCAGACACCTTAGCCTCCATGAGGCACGATGAAAGAAACTGGGGAAAAGACAGCAGAAACGCCTCCGTCGCACTCGCCATGGAAGCCGTACTGGGAATGTAAGAATGAATTGAAAAAGGACCCGCCAGGGTCCTTTTTGCTTTGATATATTCGATTAGATGGTTTATCTAACATAGATATACAAATGGACTACCTAAAAACTAAAAGGATGCTTCGCCTTTTTAGAAACTGCCCCCAAATAAACCGCTAAACCAGCCTGCGGCTGAGGAAATTCAACTCATCCGTCGCCTCCGGCGACACCTTCCCTTCCAGGGCAAGGTCAAAGGCATACTTCCCCGTCTGGGAAGGCGAGTGTTAGCGGCGGCCCCGCCTCTCCCTCCCTCCTCAGTATTGATTGAATAAAAGAAGTTTTTATATAATTCGAAATATTTTATTACGAGACTCTATCTAAAATGATATAATAATAACATAAAACAAGTATATGCTAATAAGAAGAGGGACGGGAAGTCCCCTTGCCTGCTTAGGAGGCACTATCATGAGTCTGGATACTGAATTTGATCCGTCGGAGGGCCTGATTTCGCCGGATTATGAGAAACTGGATCTGCAGCTGCCCGAAAGGGCTGTCTATGCCTTCCTTTCCGAAGCGCGGATTGGAAGCTATATCGAGATCCGCGGAGGAAAACTGATCGGCCACCTGCCTACGACGATGAAGAATATCCCGATCTGGATCGTCAATGATGACGGCGAGGATGTAGCTGTCATGGAGGCGCCATTGGGCGCGCCTGCTTCCGTCATCACGCAGGAGAGGCTCTTTGCGTACGGCGTCGAGAAAATGCTCATGATTTCCTGCTGCGGGACGCTTGTCGACATGCCGGAGAATACGTTTCTCCCTGTCGAAAGGGCGTATAGAGATGAGGGCACGTCGGCCCACTACATGCCGGCTTCCCATTTCATAGAGCTCGATCCGAAACCCCTTTCCAAGATCGAAGCTCTTTTCATGGACCTGGGCATTTCCGTCGAGCCATGCACGACATGGACGACGGATGCCTTCTTCCGTGAAACAAGGAATAAGGTGGAAATGAGGAAAGCGCAGGGCTGCCAGGTCGTCGACATGGCCTGCAGCGCACTCGCTGCCTGCGCCCGTTTCAGACATAAGGAATTTGCTGAAATCCTCTTCACGACAGACACCCTGGCCACTGTCAGCCACGATGTCCGCACATGGGGCAGGGAAGCAAAAAATGCAGCGCTCAATCTGGCGCTGATGGCAATCAGAAGGATTTAAGGAAATAGAAAAAGGCTGGAGCGGAATGTGATATCATTTCGCTCCAGCCTCTTTTTTGCATAGCAATCAATATCTGCCCGGGTTCCCTGCTGTTAGTAATCAACCCATTCCATTTCAGACTCCGCTTCCCAAAAGGTTCTTCCATCCCAGAGTCTGGCCATCAGAAATTCCTGCACAGGGTAGGTTTTATCTCCTTTGCCAACCCAGATATAATCGGTTCCCGGAAGTTCCCAGCGGTCCAGATAAGTCGTGAATTTGTTGTCATCCTGAAAGAGACCTTCCAAAAAGAATTTCTGTCCTCTATACATGAAAACCAATTCGTCACCATAATGGATCCTATCTACAAAATCTCTGACATCACCATTCATCAATTTCCGCCACCCCCTTAAAGTATTTTCTATACTTATTATATCCTTCCTTGGAATATAAAAGGAGCAGGAAAACGATAATCCGTTTCCCAGCTCCTTTTTTGCTTTCCTTATTTCCCGACGAGGTCTTTCAAGAGGTCCCCCACGTGGGAGGCTGCTTTGACTTTGCGGTATTCTTTTACGAGATTTCCTTTTTCATCGATGATGAAGGTGGATCTTTCGATGCCCATGTATTTCTTGCCGTACATGCTCTTTTCCTTGAGGACGCCGTAAAGGTTGACGACGACTTCATCGGCATCCGAGAGAAGCGGGAAGTTGAGTTCGTTCTTGTCCCTGAAGTTGCAGTGCTTCTTGACGGAGTCGCGGCTGACGCCAAGGACGACGTAGCCGAGTTTTTCGAAGTCGGCAAGGTGCGTCCGGAAGGCCTGTGCTTCGAGTGTGCAGCCGGAGGTATTGTCCTTCGGGTAGAAGTAAAGGATGACTTTCTTTCCGAGGTAGTCGGAGAGGGACACATCTTTGCCGCTGTCGGAGGGCAGTGTGAAGTCCGGCGCTTTCTTTCCAATTTCCAATGCCATAATAGTTCTCCTTTCTAGAGAAAGAGGGACCTCCTGCGAGGCCCCTCTTTATTATTCCGGAATGACGGAAACGTGTACTGTGCTGGTGACGTTCTGGTGTACCCAGACTTCGACATCGTATTCGCCTGTAGCTTTGATCGGGCTTTCGAGACGGATGTTTTTCTTGTCGAGTTTGAATTTGTACTGAGTCTGAAGGGCTTCGCTGATGTCTTTTCCTGTGACGGAGCCGAAGACTCTTCCGTCTTCGCCGCACTGTACTTTAATGACGACTTTGACTTTCTTCAGCTGGGCAGCCATGATGACTGCTTCATCGGCAGCGACCTGGCTCTTGAATTCCTTGGCTTCCTGGCGCTGTGCTGCTGTATTGAGGTTCTGGCGTGTGCCTTCTACGCCGAGGCCTTTGCGGATGAGTACGTTGCGGCCGTAGCCGTCGGAGACTTCAATGACGTCTCCCTTTTTCCCCATTTTCTTGACATCCTGCAGTAATACTACTTTCATTCTTTTTCCTCCTCTATTTGTTTTTCGGCCTCCTGGATGAGCGTCTTGGTGATGGCTTCCTGATCGGCTTCATCTCCGACCTGGGCGCCGGCTACGGTCTGGTGACCGCCGCCTCCCACGGCTTCCATGATGACCTGCATATTGATGGACCCGTCAGACCGGGCGGAGATGCAGAGACCTTTTTCTGCGTGGTAGAACACGAAGCTGGCCCTGATTTCCTTCACGGTGACAAGGTAATCGGCAATTTGTCCCGCCAGAATCTGTGATTCTTCTGCGTCCTTGGGGCATTCGGCAACGGCGATGCACCCGTGGGCGATTTTCATCTGGGCAAGGATCTGCGCTTTCTTCTGGATGAAACCGATGTCTTCGGCAAAGAGCCCGTGGACGAGCTGCGTGTTCGCACCGCAGCGGCGGAGGTAACTTGCCGCGTCGAAGGTGCGGACGCTCGTCTGCACGGTGAAGCTCTTCGTGTCGACAACGATGCCTGCATAGAGGCAGGATGCTTCGATTTCATTCATTTCCTCATCGCCGCCATAGTACTGGATGAGTTCGGTGACGAGCTCGGATGCGGACGATGCGGATGGTTCCATGTATGTCAGAAGAGGCGTTTCAATGATGCTCTTCGCTCTTCTGTGATGGTCGATAACGACTCTCTTCTTGACCTTCTTCAGGAGCTCAGGCGCTGCCACGAGTTCCGGAATGTGGGTATCGACGACGACGAGGACGGTCTTGTCTGTGACAAGGCTCTTCGCTTCACCGGCATCGATGATGAGGCCTTCGACTTCGCCGCTCTTTTCGATGGCTTCTGCCATCTTGCGGCAGGTGTCTCTTTCCTTGGAAAGGACGATATGCGTCTCGATGTGCGAGGAACGCGCGAGGTGGGTGACGCCCACAGCGGATCCGAGCGCATCGAAGTCTTCGTGATTATGTCCCATGACGAGGACGAGGTCTGCGCCTTCGATGATTTCCTTGAGCGCCTGGGCAACGACTCTGACCCTGACTCTTGTCGAGCTGACAGAGGTCGGTGCCTTGCCGCCGAATGCTTTCGTGTCCTTGCCGATCCTGACGATGGCCTGGTCGCCGCCGCGGCCAAGAGCGAGGTCTAAGGAAACCTGCGCTTCGTCATACTGTTTGGCAAAGGTATCGTCAATCTGCGCGACGCCGATGGAAAGCGTCACAGGAATGCGGTTGACGGTATGGATGGCACGTACGGTATCGAGGATATCGAAATTATGCTCCATCATTTCCACAAGCGCCTTATGCGAAATGCATGCGACGAAATCCGTATTATTGTACTGCTTGATGAACCCGTCCCTCTCATTGAAGTAAGAGAGGACTTTTTCCGTGACATCGCTCGAAAGCGAGGAGCGTTCCACGTCCGTCATTTCGGAAGTGACTTCGCTCATGTTGTCGATGCGGATGATGCAGAAAACAGGGCGTGCGTCAGCGCATTCGCGCACAGCCACTTCCACATCGGTGCGGTCCATGAAGTAGAGCACCATGAAGGGGTCTTCCATACCTTCCGTGTCAGACACGTACTTATGGAAAACGCGGAAGAACGTGCCATTGGCATGGCAGTCGAACCATCCGGTCTTGCCCCATATTTTCGAAATTTTCTGACCTGTGATCAGGTCCTGGAGACTTGCGCCTTCCTGCGCATCATCTCCCAGCCAGCTCCGGAATACGCCATTCGTCCAGACGAGCTCCTTGCCGCTGTCCATCATCGCAATCCCGACAGGCAGGTTCTTGACGGCATAGACAGTCCCGGCCGACACGCCAGCCGACAGATCGTCCAGGTACTTCATCAGCTTCTTTTCCTGCGTGAGGTCGCACCGTTTCGTATAGACGATGCATCCTGCGACGATGATGAAAAGAAGGACACCGAGCTGCCAGTTCTGGGTCGCCAGCATGATGACTGCCAAAAGCAGCAGCGTCACGTAGATCCGGCTGGTTTTCTTATAAACCCAAATATCACCGAGCATTTTGCTTCCCCCTTTTATACCTTTTTGAGCCGCGGCTCATACCAGCGTGGATAGTTTCCCTATCCCTTCTGATATCTATAATCGTACCCGAAAAGCACCCCAAATGCAAATAAAAGGGCGCTGATCCATTGTTTCCTACAAGACAGCCCCCTTCATCTCCACTTCTTATTGATAATTTCTTTTTTTACGGTAGTTGACCGCCATATCCGCCATTCCAAGGAAGACCATCATCATCTGGAAAAGTCCCACGAAGAAGGACAGCAGAACGATCAGCACGCGGAAGGGACGGACCCTCGGATACTTGTGCGGCATCCACCAGAGCGTCGCAAGCCCCTGCAGCCAGAAGATCAGGACGCAGCCGACTTCCACATTGTAGAGGACATAGTCCATCATGCCCTGCGGCTTCAAGAAATATCCTGCCACGACGACAGCGATGTACACATAAAGAACCGGTCTTGGCATTTCCCAGCGTTCCAGAGCCGGAAGCATCGGGATATCCTTGATGCCCATCTTCTGGAAAATCATCTTGCCAAGCGTCATGGACGCCCAGGAATAGAAGAAGGACGCTGCCACCATGGCAAAGGGAATGGATTTCCTGATGGATTCCATCATGACATCGACGCGTTCCTGCGCCTGCGTCAGCGCTTCGCCCGAATAGAAGGACGGAAGCATCTCATTCATCGACTGCTCCATCTGCGTGAAACCTTCCCCGCCTAAAATCGGAGAGGAAATCCCCAGGACATAGAGCGCTGCCAGCCCTTCGGCGACAAGTGCGATGAGAACGACGACGGCGCCTGCAATCAGCGCCTTCCACGCCGCAATCTTATGCTTGTAGCAGATCCCCATCACGATGCCCAGAATCCCGAAAATCGCGCAGAGGAAAGCGGCAGAAACGATGCCGAAGAAAACCGAGTCCAGGATCAGGATCCCGCTCGTGACGATGACCGACCACTGGATCCCCTCGCGCATCCCCAGGTATGCGATCGGAAGAGGGATCAAAAGAAATACGATAGTGGAAAAAAGCGGCATGTAGAGCCCAATCATAGAAAGGACTACGGCCAGAGCCGTACACATCCCTGCCAATACGACCGCGTTGGTGCTGCCTGCCTTGAAATCTCCCATACTGTCTCCTTTACTGTAAACCTATAATGTGATACCTCTATTCTAACATAAAAACAGGAAAAATCCGCATGACAGAAATTTCGAAAAGGGTATAGATTTGCGCAGATGGGAATGAAAATGAATCTCCAATTTTATTTTTCTTCTACTATCGCTCTGCATGCCTTGTGTTATAATAGGAGTAACGACTATGGAACGGCTTATTTTTTTATCTATATAAGTTTTTAAAATGTTTTTTTGATCGATTGATTCAGCTTATGATACGGAACACCACATATGCATGAAACAAAATCACACAGGAGGTATTTTTCTTGTCCAAAACCAGATTACAAATTATTCCCTTAGGAGGACTAGGGGAAATCGGAAAGAACATGACTGTCTTCCGTTACGGCGACGAAATTACCGTAATTGATGCAGGCATGGCATTTCCTGATGAAACCATGCCGGGAATTGACATCGTCATCCCCGATTTCAGCTATTTGATTGAGAACAGAGACAAGGTCAAGGCGATTCTGATCACCCATGGTCACGAAGATCACATCGGCTCCCTGTCTTATCTTTTAAGGGATGTCAAAGCGCCAGTCTATGCGACACGCCTCACCTGCGGCCTCATCGAAGGCAAGCTCAAGGAAGCGAAAGTCAATGACGCTGATTTGCACGTCGTGAAGTCCGGGGACGAATTCAAAGCCGGTTCGTTCAAATTCGGATTCTTCCACGTCTGCCATTCCATTCCGGATTCCTGCGGCATCTACCTCAGGACCCCGGTCGGCACCATCGTCCACACGGGCGACTTCAAATTCGACCATTCACCGGTCGATGGAGAACAGACCGACATGTACAAACTGGCTGAGCTCGGCCACAGAGGCGTACTTGCCCTCTGCGCTGACTCCACCAATGCACAGAACCCGGGCTACACCCCGTCCGAAGCCGTCGTCGCCAAGTCTCTCATGAGCTCCTACGCCGACGCCAAGGGCCGCATTATCCTTGCCACATTCGCATCCAACGTATCCCGTATCCAGATGGCAGTCGATGCCGCTCTGGCATTCAAGAGAAAAGTCTGCGTCTTCGGCCGTTCCATGGTCAATGTCGTAGGCATCGCCCGTGAAATGGGCTACCTCAAAGCGCCGGAAGGCACATTCATTGAACCGGAAGAACTTAACCGCTACAGAGACGACCGCATCTGCATCCTCACCACAGGAAGCCAGGGCGAACCGATGGCAGGCCTCTCCCGCATGGCAGACGGCAGCCACCGTCAGGTACAGATTCATGCCGGCGACACCGTCATCATCTCTGCATCCCCGATCCCGGGCAACGAAAACAGCGTAGGCCGCACCATCGACAACCTCATGCGTCTCGGCGCACACGTCGTCACCAGCCACAACACACGCGTCCACGTTTCCGGCCACGGATCCCAGGAAGACCTGAAAACCATGCTCTCCCTCGTCCATCCGAAATTCTTTATTCCCGTCCATGGCGAATACCGCATGCTCTGCAGCCACGCAGAACTCGCTGAAAGCCTTGGCGTCAAGAAACAGAACATCCTCATCGGAGAAAACGGCTCCGTCTTCGAACTCACCAACCGCAGTGCGAAGATCAATGGCAAAGTCCAGGCAGGTGCCGTATTCGTTGACGGCTTAGGCGTAGGCGACGTAGGAAACATCGTCATCAGAGACCGCCAGCAGCTTGCTCAGGACGGCGTCGTCATCGTCGTCATCGCCCTCGAAAAAGGCAGCAACCAGGTCCTCGCAGGCCCGGACATCGTCTCCAGAGGCTTCGTATACGTCAGAGACAGCGAAGGCCTCCTGACCGAAGCCAAAGACCGCATCGAATCCATCCTCGACCGCTGCGAAGCAGGCAACGTCACCGAATGGAACGCCATCAAGACTCAGATCAGAGACTCCCTCGGCAAGTACTTCTTCGAACGTACCAAACGCAGACCGATGATCCTTCCGATCATTCAGGAAGTCAAATAAAAAGAAAAAAGAAGGGGGGCTGTGGCAAAATGATTAATCA
>ERZ773145.451-NODE-451-length-40631-cov-68.984819_pt1 | contig 40631 bp, 34 predicted proteins | sample MGYA00580848_ERZ773145 | MGnify/ENA primary metagenome ERZ773145 (study PRJEB29015, sample SAMEA2737858) | human gut metagenome | biome: human gut; feature: human-associated habitat; material: faeces | place: China | collected 2012 ... | reverse complement strand
TATATCCTCTGTCCCCTATGACTGTACAATTACTATAATCCACTTTCACATCCTTTAGGTAATGAATGTCATGCACACTTAGTTGTGCATACGATATTTGTCTATTAAAAAGTTTGGTCACCTTTAATTTACTAAATATCAACAATATGCACAACTTTTTAAACATAAATCTTTTATAATTTAATTCCGCCAATAGGTAATCTATAAGATTTTTACTTTCGCAGTCCCATTTTGAAACAGCTCAAAGTGCCTAGCGCAAAATGTATACAGCCACTTGCCTTCACGCCCGTCCAGCAATAAAAAAGTGAGGGCTACCCCTATCACTAGGAATAACCCTCCAATGATTCTTTAAGAGAGAAATTAATAGAGAAAATTATTATTATTCATGATAACCAAACGGAGTTTCCTGATTGGTTACAACGATTACATTCTTCGTATTGCCAACTTCAGTCAGCGTCATCTTTGTTGGATTTACCGGATTGTCAGCAGTAACTGTAAATGTAACACCACCGTCCAGGTATGCAATCGGACGAACCACAGTATTAAATCCGGCATTCCACAAATCAAGTCCTGTCTGGTCACAGTTACCAGGCAAGTTCAGGTTAATCTGATTGTCAGACAAAACAGTCGTTTCCAAAAGCATTACTCCATAATAAGGTCCATAAGCAATGTTTACAGCATTATCTGCATAGAAATAACTACCAAGAATCAAATAATCCAAAGAATTATTACCCGAAATATTGCTGCTCATCTTCTCCAATCCAGAAGTCACATAACTCTGTCCGTATGAACTCATACCGTCGTAAGTAACAAACCACGGACCACCGTTGGCAAATAACAATGCCGGAGGAGTAGTTTCACCGCTCAATACAGCTTTTCCATCTTCAGACTTCCAAGTACCAGAAGCACTATCGTAAACCAATTTCGATACTTCCATTCCACCCAATGTAATCGGGCTGTAGAATTCCATACCTTCCTTGGTCTGAATGTATGAAAAGACCTCTGTCACATTCTCACCGTCAACTTCATGCGAAATAGCCAATGTACGATATGACTTCTGTACAGAGTACTTTTCACCATTCAGTGTATATGTATAGAGAATATAATTCGCCTTTTTTTCAGCTTCACTGATATCAGTGAGATATGCCTCCCAAGTTTCATTTTCCGGCATCGGAGTCATGGTAATGGTATTACCAGTCTTTTTACCTTTCAATACAACCTGTTCCGGAGTGGCCGACTGAATAGTAAATTCATAGTCACCTTCCATACCGAGTCCTGTAGCACCTACACCCGAGGCCGGATCAGAGAAGAAGTGGAAAATTTCATTATAAGTATCTACAGTCAGTGTAGGACCAGCCTGTTCTTTCAAACGGTAGAGACTTGTCGACTTAGCACCGGGATCAGCGATATCAGCACTTACCGTAACTTCACCTTCTGCAGTAAATGACATCAGCACGTTGTATCCGCCAAAACTCTGCTGAGAAGAAGGATAATATTTCATCAACCATCCGTTCGGTGCCTCAATCAAAATTTTCCGGGCGTTTTCCATCGCTTCCTCCACACGGTTCGAAGCCGATTCACCGAACAAGTTTTCCGTTTCTGAAGTACAGCCCGCCAGCAAGAACGAACTGATCAGAGTAAAAATATATAATAACTTTTTCATACTCATTCCGTTTTTATCATTTTAATGTTGTCCAATCCATTTCCAGTATATGCGACTGGCGTTCCTGCACTTCTTCATGCAAAGCCTGAATATCAATTCCCCATGAGTCACTCAGATATTCGGTAACCATATCCAGTTTTTCCTGAATCAATGCGCCACCTACTGTTCCGGCCTGGCTCATGATGTTCTGCCATTCAGCGTCCGATTTTACCACGTAGTTTGCAATGGTTTCTACAAAGTCTTCATCCGGTTTGCTGGAACCATAGGCAGTTACGAAACCGTCTTTACGTGCATCAGCGTCCTGAATGTTCACCCATCCTTCACCTGTATACTTACCGGCAGTAATGTCATTAAAGTCTGTAGAGTAATTCTTTGTCTGATGCAGGATATGAGCAAACTCATGGTGCATGGTCTTGAAGTACCATTCATTCAACACATCTATATTCGGATTTTCGACATCCAGTCCGTTTACGTTGAACAACGTAATCTTCATACCGCCTTCCGCAGTACCCAATACAATGGAACCGCTGGCTGCGTTATATTCCGGTGAACCTACAAAGTGCATGATTTTCGGACAGTAAGTAGGAAGAAACTCCGGAGCAGCCAGTTTGGCATACACTTCCAGCCACAGGTATTTCACCATCTGCGCCAAAGCAATCGACTTGTTGTAATCGGCTGGTATCACGTTATAGTCCATATCCGATTCGATATCCTCAAAACGATACTTCAAGTCAATATTATATGGAGTTGTATAGTTCGTAAGAATCCAGTTATCAAACTCATTGCGCTGAGGAGCCGTCGTATCAAAAATGCTATCAGGAGACAAATCGTCTTCGCTGCATGAAGTAGCCGTACACATGGCTACCAATATCAAAAATAAGTATTTTATCTTTTTCATAACAACTATCATTTTAAAGTTCATTTATCGAGGATTAGCCTCCAGACCAGCTTCTATAACATCTTGTGGCAACTGGAATGCGCGACGCGGATCGTCTTTTGTCAATACGATCGGGTCCATACCATCACGGTTATGAGTAATTTCAATACCGTAGCGTTTTACATCCATCCAGCGTGAACCGTCGTGAATAGTTTCGATACGGCGCATCTGCAACACACAGTGGATCATATTTTCCTGTTTCTTGTTTACAAACGAGAAGCAAGGATTCAGGTGTTTCTTCACTGTACGCTTGGTTTCATCGGTTACAGGTATCGGTGTATATCCCACACCTTCATAGAAGTCTACAATTTTATCTTCTGTCAGTGTTTCCGGATATCCGTATCTTCCGTCACCCTTCGATGCATCCAGCCATTCGTTCATATATTCTACAGCAGTAGCATAGTCAGGCTGAGCCTTCAGAATATTAGCCTCGATGCAGCAAAGCAATGTTTCGTTGGTACTGAACGGAACGATTACAGCGTGACGCAAACCGATACCGTTTACCTTATCTGTATACTCAAAGTACATACGATACTTGAAGAAACACAACTTCTGTTCCACACCGTTCAGGCTGGCATAAAACAACGGGTTGTTCCATGGAGCGCCTGCCCACAAAGTTTCTGTTTCAGTCACCGTACGGTTCATGCCATAACGTTTTGCCATGTTGTAAGGACCATAAATATAAGGCCATGAACTGTAAATCGGAGTAATCAGCAAGTTAGCGTCTACCGATGCAGAAATATACGCATCGCCTCTTTCATCTATTTCAGTGATAGAACCCAGATCGGCCTGCAGCTGGCGCAGTGATCTTGCCGGATTTGTACCCAAAACAGCCTTACCATATTCCAGCACCTTTTCATAGTTCGACTTATCTTCTTTTACATAGAACAGGTAGAAACGTGCGGCAAAAGCATTGGCAGCCTTCTTGTTGAAATGATATTTAGGCACTGAATATAAATTGTCATTAATCAGCGGAAGTCCTTCCAGCAAATCAGCCTCAATATGCTGATAAGTTTCTTCCAGTGTACCTCTGGTATATTCAGGAGCTACTTCTGTTTCCGGTTTCGTAGCGTAAGGAATACCCAATTTTTCCGCAGCGGTAGCCGGATCGTAAGCTTCACAGAAGATATTAGCCAAGACAAAATGTGCATATGCACGGCACAACAGCGCTTCACCTTTCTGAGCGTTCAGCGAAGCCGGATTTCCCATCTGTTCGATAGCCTGCAGTGCATGGTTTGCCGAAGCAATCGCCATATAAAGTCCGTTCCACATTCCCTGCGGAGAGTCCCGACTCGTATCTGTCTTGATATCACTCCACAGATAGGCATCCTGTTCCTGCTGGAACTCAAAGCCATACATCTCACCGTTGTCAGCCGTATTGTCCGAAGCCTGCTCAAACATCATTATCGGATAATAGTTAGGATAAGCCGAAACCAGCAGACTGGTAACCTTCGACTCCGTATCAATTTCTGCACGATTATCTGGCACTGTATCCAGGAAATCGCTACACGAAGCGAAAGCCCACGCCATCAATAAAGCAGCACTGTATGTTTTTATATTTTTCATCATAATTTTCTCTTTTAAATCAAATTAAATACCCAATCTCAAAGTCAAAGTAAACTGCTTAGGAACAGGAGCGGCCACACCACCGGTGTTGAAGAATTCCGGATCCTGACCGTTCAGCTTCTTGTCGGCATAAATCAGGAACAGGTTGGTTGCCTGAAGTTTCAGTGACAGGTTGCTCAGTTTCATACGGCTGGCCAGTGATTTCGGGAAATCATAGTTCAGTGAAATTTCCTTCATACGGATGAAGTCACCTTTGGCGATACGTTCTGTAGAGTAGTTGTATGCATTGTATGCGCGGCTCAACTGAGAATCCTGACGGTTCATACGTGTATCGGCGATAACCGGTATGTTGGTAATATTTTCGTCACCCGGCTTAGTCCAGCGGTTTACAAACTCTTTCGGTGTTGCATCCAAGTCAGTATATTCATTGCTGAATACCGGATCCAGACGGATTACATTTCCGAATGAGTAAGTGATAAATACATTCAACTTAAAGTTCTTGTAGGTAAATACGTTACCGAAACTACCGGTAATAGTCGGATCGGTCGGACCTTCGTAAACCAGATGATCTTTAACGTTACGTTCCTGGAAGTTGATGTCACTTACAGTCACTTCACCTTTTTCATTGATGAATGTCGGGAGACCTTGTCCGTTCAGTCCCTGGAAGTCCATAGAGAACAGTGAACGTACCGGATAACCTTCCAGAGCAAAACCTGTACCTGCAATCAGGTCGATAACACGTGAGTTAGCATCCAGTTCGGTAACTTCGTTCTTCGCGTTAGAGAAGATAAAGTCGGTATTCCATTTGAAGTCGCGTGTTACAATGTTTCTTGTAGACAATGTAAATTCCACACCGTGTGACTTCATGCTGGCAACATTGGCATATTTTGAAATCTGTCCACCTACACCCATTGTGTTGATGATACCGATCAAGTCGTAGTTGTTACGCTTGTACCAGTCCATAGCCAGATTGATGCGGTTATCCAGGAAACCGATTTCAGCACCGACATTCAACTCATGTTTCTTTTCGTAAGTCAGCTCACTGTTTTCCAGTTCTGTAATCTGAAGTCCGGATTCACTTACACTGGCAAACGGGCGGTAAGAGTTATAACTGTTGACGATTACGCGTGAGTTAGAAACCTCAGCCGGACCACGGTCGGCAGTCAGTGAGTAAGAAGCCTTCAGAGTCAGGTTAGACAAGGCCGGTCTCAGGTTTTCAAACCAGCTTTCTTCGTGTACGTTCCATGCACCCGAAACGTTCCATGTAGGAAGCCAGCGTGCCGAACGGCTCTTACCCAGCTTGTTAGAACCTTCATAACGGACTGTACCGTTTATTGTATATTTACCTTTCCATGAATAAGTAGCTGTACTGAAGAAAGCCACGTCACGAGAGCGGGTTGTAGACACACCGTAGTAAGCAGCATTTTCCTCATTACCCTGTTTGAAGTACAGATAGTCGTAAGAAGGAAGCATACCCATATCATACTGCAAACCTACCCCCTGGAACCAAGTCTGTGTACGGTCGGTAGCGTTCAACTCCATACCACCGAAGAAGTTGAAGATATGGTTTTCATTAAATACGTCATTGTAGCTGGCAGTAGCACGGAAGTCGTAGCTGTTCATGCCATATTTAGTTTCACGGTAGAAACCTCCCACCGGAAGAACCGATACCGGCAACGCGTTCGATACATCCGGGTCAGTATACAACCACGGGTTAGCGTCACGGATAGTAGCATCATCCATTGCACGGTAAGCCCATGCCTGGTTAGAATAGTCAGTAATCTTGTGAGCCTGAGTAGTAGTAGAATACTTGTAAGCGCCCAGCACACTCAGTTCTACCTTATTGATAGGTTTGTATTTCAATTCACCCTGGAATTTCATATCTACTACATCCAGGTCCATATAGTTATTGTCCAGTTCATGCAAGATATTGAACGGCGCATAGTTACGTACGTAGTATTCATTCGGGTCGAGTGCACGTGAAGTATTCAGCGCGTAAGAATACGGGTTGATATCGAAGTCACGTTTTACTTCACCACTTACAGGGTCCAGATTCGAGCTTAACGAACCCGGTGCACGCTGTTTACGGTAAGAAGCGTTACCGATCAGGTTCAATGAAACTTTCTTGGTAATGTTATACAAAGCGTTCAGGTTGGCAGTGTAACGCTGTACCTTGCTCTGTTTGGTCCATCCCGGGTCGTTCATCACACTCAGTGAAGTATAGTACGAAGCCTTTTCAGTACCACTTGTCATACTGATTGCATGGTTCTGCGAAATGCTGTTGTTAAACAAAACATCAAACCAGTCTGTATTTCTGTATTCAGCCTCACGCAGATAAGCATTTCTTGCTTCCGGAGTGTTTGGCATGCCAAATCCTGTGTTTGCGTCGTAACTGTTGATCAAATGATACATCTTACCATATACACCACTGTTAGAAGCACGGTATACATCGGCAAATGTCAGGTAACCGTTGCTTTCCAGTGTCTTGTATACGTCCATCTGCTCCTGAGAGTTCATGATGTTGAAGTTACGGTAGTTCGGTTTCATACGCATGGTGAATTCACCTGTATAGCTGATCTTGTTAGAACCTGCCTTACCTTTCTTGGTAGTAACGACAATCACACCCGCCATGGCACGAGCACCATAGATAGAAGTAGCCGAACCATCCTTCAGGATCTGGAAGTTTTCGATATCGTCAGCATTCAAACCAGAGATAGCCGAACTGATCAGTGTAACGGCATCACCCGAAGACAAATCGTCAGCACCTACTTCCGTTACATCCTCCATGATGACACCATCTACTACCCACAACGGTTTAGAGCTACCGTAGATAGATGTGGCACCACGTACACGGATTTTCGGAGCTGCACCGAAAGTACCTGATACGTTCTGAACCGATACACCGGCTGCACGTCCTTCCAGGGCACGGCTGATTTCCGGCACACCGTCAAGTTTAGAGTCTTCGGCAGATATTTTTGTTGACGCACCTGTAAATAATCGCTTGTCCATACGCTGCATACCGGTAACTACGACTTCATCCAGAACTTCTGTATCCGATTCCAGTACCACCTTCATATTATTTTTGGCAGCTACTGTCTGCGATTTCATACCGATATAGCTGATTTCAAGTTTATCCCCCTTGTTAACTTTCAGTATAAACTTTCCGTCGATATCCGTAATTGTACCATTAGAAGTTCCCTTAACCAAAATAGAAGCTCCCACGACAGGCATGTCATCCTCCGCAGACACCACGACACCTGTCACTTGTACAGCCTGAGCTATCGCCAGACTTATGCCTATTAACAAAAAGGCACAAAAAAGTGTAATTCGCTTTTTCATATTCTAATAAAATTTTAATAACGGACGCAAATGCACATATCATTTCATTAAAAAACAAAAAATTAAAGCAAAATACATAAATATTCTTGCATATTCTATAAATTATCAAATAGACAGTTTCAGCTTTATTTTTTACTATAAATACCGATATTTTACTAACACATTGAACATCTTTATACCCTCTTCGAGAATCTATGGATAAAACCATATAAAAACAAACAATAACAAATATTTAAAAAACAAGGGACTCCTCAAAAGAGTCCCTTAATACAAATTACTATAAACCAAAGATTTATATAAGTGTTAAAATTTAATAATACACATATTTATTTTACATATTACATTTTGACAGCTTTTTAACATAAAAACATATCATTATAACACTGTACATAAATTTTCTTATAATTCCGTCCCAACATCAAAGCAGGGACACACCTTTGTCCACTCTTCCGGTTCTATCACACCGTCACCGTCCAGGTCCGGACTCAGGTCGCGATGTCCTACTATCCGGCGTGTCTGGAAGTCCATGGCAAGCACTCTCACCAGCACCCTGAGCGAACGCTTCTGAAGTTCCGTACGTGTGTCGGCAGGACGTCCCTGCTCGTCCAGTCCTCCTTCGTAGCACACACCGATACTGTGCCGGTTATATCCTTTGGCATGCGCTCCGGGGCGGTCTACCGGACGCATCGTACATATTTCTCCGTCGCGCCTTACATAATAATGATACCCGCATCCGTCGAACCCGCGCTGCCGGTGCATTTCATCCAATTGACGGGGCAAGAGCGGAACATCCGCTCTCGTTGCCGAACAATGAATGACAATCATGTCAATCTTTCTCATCACACCCTCCTTTCTTTCCGGTCAGTATGCAATACAGACACTTGATTATCCTGATCAGAATCCATTTTACCTTTCCAGTCATACATTCCTCCTTGTTTTTTATATTTCACATCTGTCCGCATCTCCCTTCCGGAGTCTTACTCCTCTTTTTTAGGCTTTACCGGCACACGTTCGTAGCTCAGCGAATTCAGAATGTCCGACAAATCGGCTCCCGGACGGAAGTTGATATGCGCCTTCTTTATCAGTCCGGTGTGATATTCTTCCTCCGTGACACTACCCTCACCGTTCAGACCGATCTGAAACGAACCCAGGTCGCCCAGACGCACGATTTCTCCGGCACACAGACCGTCACGCATCACCGTACCCAGCGAAATCAGCACCGCCATCGTATCGGCACGTGTCACCGTACACATCTGCTGAATACGGTCCGCCATTTCACGGATTCCCATCTCGCCGCGTGCCTGTGCCAGGGCATAATATTTGGCACTACCTTCCAGATCATTAGGTTTCTTTCTTGCTACTACCGAATAAGTCACTGCTCTTTCCATAATCTTTTTACTTTTTAAATGATTAAAACGAATACCTGTTGAAAGCTTTCAATCTCTTTTCTGTATCACAAAGATACATAGCCAGTTCCGGGCAGTGTCCGTCACCGTCCGCCTACAGGATTGCATTGTTACGATAAAAATAAAAAAACCACAGGCCGTACAGCTCGACGCCTGCCGGTAGAAAACCGTCTGCGTAAATGCTGTACAGCCTGTGGAACCTCTCTGCTACCGCACCTGTCAGTTGGCGCGGCTCAGTTTGATATTGTCGATAAACCAGCGGCGATAGACACTGCTGCCCGAAGCAGCCGGCAGTTCCACACCGTCGGTCAGCATGTTCAGTGTGTTGCGCACATATCCGTCTACGGTAATGTTCAGGCGGTTCTTCAGCATGGTCAGGTCGAAACCGAAGTCCCACTGCTGGCTGGTTTCCCAAGTCAGGTCCGATGCCACCGGCGCACCCAGTGTAGCATATTTCGCCATCGAGCTGCCCTCGCCGAACGTGAAGCCGGCAAAGTCGCTTACCGAAATCAGACGCATGTATGTATAGTAAGAAGAAACATTCTGGTTACCCAGGCTACCGAACGAAGCACGCAGCTTCAGGTTGTCTACATATCCGCTCAGCGGCTTGAAGAACGGTTCTTCCGAGATACGCCATCCCACAGAACCCGAAGGGAAGAATCCCCAGCGGCTTCCGGCAGCAAAACGCGATGTACCGTCGTAGCGTCCGCTCGCCTCAAACAGGTAGCGTCCCTTGTAGTCGTAGTTCACACGGCCGAAGAAACCAGCCAGCGCATATTCACTCTGTCCGCCGCCCACTTCGGTCAGCACTTCACCCTCGGCATTCTGTCCCACCAGGTCGAGGTCGTCCAGCGAAGTAGAAGTCAGGTTCTGTCCCGCAGCCGAAACATTCTTCAGATACATGCGTTCGTAGTTGAACCCGACCACTCCCGTCACGTGATGTGCTTCGCCGAATGTATCTTCGTAGTTGGCAAAAACGTTTGCCGAATAATAGTTGCGTGTGTTCACCGATTCACTCAGCTTGTTCAGACCGGCTCCGGTAGCATACGACAGCAGCGGTCCGTCCGGATATTCGCGGTAGAACAGGTTGTTCGAACGGTGTGTATTGCGTGTCTGGTACAGACGGTAGGTAAAGTCACCCGTCAGACTCAGCTGTTTGATCGGTGTGATGACCAGTCGTGTAGTATTCGAGAAGTCGTTCGTGCGGTTCACGTTGCGGTGCGATCCCTCACCCAGCATGATATGACGTCCGTTGCCCACCTTATAGTTCAGGTAAGGAGTACCGTACAGCCATGAGCCGTCAGGGTTCTTCATCGGGAAACATGCCAGCGCGTGACGTCCGCTGTAACCGATGGTATCGTCGATGCTTCCGTTACCCTGGAAAGTATACTGCGAGCCATAGAACGAAGTATTGTTGCTCAGCGTAGCATAGCGGTTGATGGTAAAGTCAATCTTCGAACGCAGGTTATACTTGCGGTAGATATCCGGATTCATGTTCAGGATACCTTTCTGATAATCGTATGCCCCGCTCACCAGGTATTTCACATCCTTCGTACCCCCGCTCAGCGAGATGCTGTGCTGCTGGGTAGGACGACGGTCGTTGTACATCATGTGCCACCAGTCGTAGTTGCCGTAGTACACCCACTGACGGCGACCGTTTCTTGTATCTTCCACTACCCACGGGCGGTCGGGGTTCTCCGTCTTGTCGTTCACACGGGCCAGCAGCTGCTGCATGTCGTAGTCGGTATAGTCCACGTAGTTCGTGCCGTTCTTCGCACGCCAGAAGGTGTTTACCGTATATACCGACCAGTAACCGGTTGTTTCGTAATCGGTAGTCGTGGTAGGAGCCTGCCATCCCAGACGGCCGCTGTAACGCACGGTAGCCTTTCCGTCCTGTGCCGAGCCCGACTTGGTTGTGATCAGAATCACACCGAATGCCGCACGCGCACCGTATACTGCCGCAGCCGACGCATCCTTGATGACCGAGATAGACTCCACGTCGTTCGGGTTCACACGGTCCAGTTCACCCACCGCACCGTCTATCAGCACCAGCGGACCGGCACTGTTGATAGAAGTCGTACCACGCACGTTGATGCTGGGCGAGCTGCCCGGCACACCCGACGAGGTAGTGACATTCAGACCGGCTACCGAACCTTGCAGCATGTTTGCCAGCGACTGCGTCGCACGGTTTTCCAGCTTCTCGCTGCCCACCGTAGCCACGGCTCCCGTCAGGTTCACCTTCTTCTGCGTACCGTAACCGATAACCACCGCCTCATCCAGCATGATGGCATCTTCCTGCATATATACCACAATATTTTTCTGTCCCGGTTTCACCTTTACCTTTTCGGTAAGATAACCCACATAAGAGAAATTCAGAGTAGCCCCACCGGCAGGTATCTGAAGCTCGAAGGCTCCGTCTACATCAGTAATGCTTCCCTGAGTAGTTCCATCGATGACGATAGACACCCCGATAAGCGGTTCCTGCAAGGCATCCAGTACCTTACCCGATACTGTTCTGCGCCGACAGCGTAGAAACACTGCCCGTCAGCAACAGCAACAGCAAAAAAACATACGAATTGAAAACTTTCATAAATAAATATTTAGTAAAACATTAAGTAGCTTGTCGGTACACCGGCCGGCATCTGCGGCACATCCGCCATCGAGAAATGCACATTGTTCAGGTCGTAGCTGCGGAACTGGTAATCCTCCGTCCATCCCGTAGCCTTGTATATCCATTCGATGTCCGTTCCGTTCACATCCCATACCGAGTATCCGCCCGGTGTTCCGTCGGGACTGATGTGCACACCCGGAGTAAGGTAGCCCGACCACCACCACGAAGCGCATATCGCACCCGCGTTATGTTCGTACACCTCGCGTCCGCCCGTTACGTCATCCTCCGGAGTCACGTTGAAACTCAGGTGCGTATGTCCGGTCACGAAATGCACCTTGTAGCCGTCCAGCACGTCCAGCAGCTGCGTAGTGTTCAGCACGTCATGGTCTATCTTGAAACCTTCCGTCTGCGACGGGTAGAACAGCTGTGCGTGCATCACCACTACCAGCGGTGTCGACTTGTCGACATATGCCAGATCCTTCGACAGCCAGCTCAGCTGTTCGGCCGACACACGCTTCTCGTAGTCGCGCGAGGTAGTGCCGTCGTAGTTGCTGCAATCGATGTCATCCAGCACCACGTAATGCACCTTTCCGATGTTGAACGAATAATATGTCGGAGCGATATAATCCATGAAACGGCTTCCCGCCTCCTCATCGCTCATAGCCTTGTAGTCGTAGTCATGATTTCCGATAGTATGGAAAATCTGAAGTCCCTTCACCTGATTGTTGATGGTATTCAGGTACTCAGGCAGCGCATAACTGTTCGAATACCAGTACAGGTCCCAGGTCATGTCGCCCAGCGTAATGGCATACATCTTTTCGTGCTGATGCAAGGCACGGTAGCTGTTCAGATCCTCGGTAAAGTCCATAAACTGTCCCAGGTCGCCCGTGCGGTTGGCCAGATGCATATCACCCAGCATAAACACCTTATAATTATCCTGTCCTTCCACCTCAGTCAGCGAGAAGTCCACACGCTCCGTTGTAGCGGCGTCCCCCTTCATCATCTTGTAGAACCGAGGCAAGACTCCCTCGGCAGGAACTTCATATCCCGAAGGAACGGAGATAAACACATACCCCCATTTCTTTTCCGACTGAAGCTGGTAAATACCCCGTTCGTCGGTCACGCTCACCTCTACACCGTCCGATACCACAACACCCTGCACCGGACCGTCGGCTGTCGATACCACCCCGTACACCGTCGTTCCGGCATCCGGTGTGAAATCAATTCCCTCTACAATATTAATATAGGTAGTACCAATCTGTTTCTTGCGGTCACCACGCTTGACGAACACCCGGTACGTACCGCTTTCGCATCCGTCGGCAAGCTTTATGGTAAAACTGTTTTCCGAAACACTCACCAGCACACACGTATACGAGATTCCCCCTGTCGATTCCAGAATAATCACATCCGATTCCGCCGGCTTGTTACTCCCGGTCACCTGGAACGTATATTCCCCTCCCTTGCCACTTCTATCAGCGAAGGGCATTCAAACTGTACATCAAAGCTGCCTGCCACAGCTTCCGTCATTCCATCGTTGCTGCACGCCATCAGCGGCAAGACAGCAATCAGCAAAAACCAAAGTAAATACGCTGCAAATTTTTTCATTTTATTTTTAAATTGTAAATTTTCCCAACCTGTTCCTTACCTTTTCATTACCAGCTATCTACATGACAACCAGCGTTTTTCAAGCAATCAAAAATCCTTAATTTTCATTGCGCAAAATTAAAGGCAGCGTATTTCAAAACAGAAACGCGCATGTGGCAATCCTGTTTCAAAACGGTTAAGTTTCCGATGCAGCATACACACAAAAAAACGGGGTGTGAATACCTGGCTATGTCTTTGTACGGCACAGCATATTGCCGGCAGATAAAATCAAAGCGCAGATGAAGCTAAAAAAGTTGTGGCACAGACTTCTAAACTCGAATGTTGAACAGCCCTACTGTTTGGCGGAATAAAAAATAATGCTTACCTTTGCAATACGAAAGTGCCCGTGCGAGCTTAGTCGTCGCATCTGCACTATAAAAAGGAATTAGAGAAGTCTCAGTCATTACGACTGGGACTTCTTGCTTTTAACAGTCAATCATCCTCAGAAAGTTTCTTTCAATCTATTTTTTCCTCATCCGATTCTGAAAAAGCGTCCAGGCCTCCGCCGTTAAGTTTCCGATGCAGCATACACCCCGTGTCAGTTAAAATAAAATCCTTATCCGACCTTTCCTGTTAACAGTTCTTCTTCCAAAAAAGCAAAAACATACTTAGGACTCTGATAATAAAATGCAGCCTCCTCATTCATTACTTTCTGATACGTATCCGAGTTAAAAACAAATGAAAGCGCCTGTTCCATTGTTAATTTCCTGTTCTTCTCCATCAGTAACAGTGCAAGGTTCTTTACCATATCTGCCATCATTTCCTTTTTCTCATTCATATTCGCTTCAAGTATTTTATAGCACGTTCCGTACCGAAAAAATATTGTATTGTTACTCCTTTCATATATTGCAAATTACGGACAAGTGTAGGCAAATCAATTGAATGATTTTCATACTTCCATAACTGTACTCCCACTCTATCGTCAGCAATAGGTCCTATTACCACATCATAATCATGAACAGGCTGATCAGACGGATTATTACGGTTTAAAAGTATAAATTCAGCCCATTCTTCAGAGTAATTTTCAAACCTTAATACGCGCAAACTGTCCCATGCATCTTCGCTTATTTCATATTCCAACACAACAGGGCTTCCGGATTCCAGCTGTTCCATTTTCACATGCGCCATATTTAAAGCCTGATTGTAATCTGCTGAAAGATAAAAACCTCTCCCAAAATCCTTATTAGGTTTAGACTTCAGCAAATCAATTTCCAGAAACTCCTTATTCGTCCCATGATACAGCCTCATACCAGCGCCCCTCCGTGACGGTGACAATACTCAGCTATATCGTCCACCATCGAAGCAAACGACTGAGTATGCACATAATCATAATGGCGATCGATAAAATCAATCCCTTTGAAACGACTCAGGTAATTGAATGCCTGCTTCATCGAAAGTCCGTATTTACGTCCGAACTCCCTGATGAAAATAATCGTCCACTCCATTTTATCCTTTATATCATAATCCATATCTACAGCTGTTGATGATACATATGCAAATATAATGATTTTACTCATTCTTTCCTCATCCGATTCTGAAAAAGCGTCCAGGCCTCCGCCGTTAAGTTTCCGATGCAGCATACACAAAAAAAAAACGGGGTGTGAACCACGCCGCGATGCCGCAAACGTGAGGTTCACACCCCGTGCAAGTATATATCATAGTTTCTTAATCTTACGGCTCCCCCAGTCCCCGCACGATCACCTCCACCTCCGGCTTGAGGAAAAACTTGCGGTGTATAAGCAACAAACCAGCAAGAACAAAAAATACTCCCAAAATGCTAACTATAGTATGTTGAATTTCAATCTAAGCCTACATATTTTTGTAAAAAAACATACTATGAGTAGCAATTCCATTCTAGAAATATTCGGCAGAAATGTCCAGAAGTACCGAAAAGAGCAACACCTTTCGCAAGAAAAACTTGCGGAATATGCCGGACTTCACCGTACCTATATAGGAATGATAGAGCGTGCAGAAAAAAACATAACTCTTGTCAATATAGAAAAAATAGCAAAAGCATTAAATATTAATCTAACTAAACTACTAGAAAACAATGAATAAAAAACAAGAAGAAGGTATTGACAGAAACTGGCATCCCGAATTTCAAAAATACACAGAAGCCATTGTTTCAGCTCCCGAATATGAAGGGCTTTATTTTGAAAGAAAAAAAGACACGCAGATTAAATGGGTTGCTACCAAGAAATCTTCCGCCGGACAGAAACGTCTGGCATGGTGGAACAAGAAATGCGAGGAACTGGGTATTCCCGTAAAATCCGGAAACTATGCCGTTGCAGTCAGGGAGATACATCCTACAAAAAAACATGTATGCCAGATCTGTGGAAAGGCGCTCAGCATATATTATGAATACCCCACTAAGCAAACGCTTTCCAGAATCAACCAGAAACTCGGCACCAAGCTGAAGCAGACAGATTATACCATAAAGGAAATAATAGAACAGTTTTGCAAGAATACCAATGATCTGCAAAACATAGCCCACATATTCAAGGTAAAATCTTTTACAGATGCAGCCGACCTGATCCGGCAAATATATGATACACATGTAGCCAAGTGTTCAGGCAAACTCTCTCCGGGAGCCATGTCAAATTGTCCGGACCGTTTCGACGGCTACCATTCCGACGGACTGTGCTGCCGGCAGTTTACCGACAAGGGCAGACATACAGACAACATGAAAACCTATGTGCAGGACCGGCGTGCTTATGAAGAATGGTCCGACGGCAACTATAACCTGGCCAACAGACTGATGGGAGAATACCAGAAAGCTCCAAAGTGCACATGTCCGGTCTGCGGAGAAACAGCTAAAATGACGGCCGACCATATAGGTCCGATTTCGCTCGGATTCTGCCACAGTACGAACTTTGCCCCTAAGTGCAAAGCGTGCAACAGTGCGAAGAACAATCGCCTTTCCCTGTCGGATGTCCGTAAGCTGCTGACACTGGAGGCAGACGGCAATCAGGTGGTAAGCTGGCATTCCCAATATATCTGGGACAAGTACAAAAATACTATCACTTCCGACAAAGATGCCCGGAAACTCAGTTCCCTCATGCTGAAATGCCACCAGAACGTATTGAAACTGTTCTCCCTTATTTACAAAAAAGGAGGGGAAGAATTTCTCCAGACTTATCTGCATCCCGAATACTCCATGTACGACTACCGTTTTTCGGATTTCAACCCGCTGGAACCCGACAAACTGAAGATACACGAAAGTCCTCTCGACAGTGAAAACAAGCGGAAAAATCAGAAAAGATACCTGCGCATTGCTTTCGAAAGTCTGAAAGAATTCGACATGAAGGAAAACCGTAAAGTAACATTTTACACAGACCAGTTTCCCCAAGAAACGGCTGCCGTCATGCAGAGCATCAAAGCCAGAAATTTCACACAAGCCGACCAGGAAGTCAGGAAACTCATCACACTTCTGTGCGACAAAATTATTGCTTCCGAGTCAGAGTAGATTATAAAACTCTTCGAAAGTCAACTCTCCATACATGAGCCTGTCGTAAGCCGATGCCTGCACAGGCTCATAATCCATTTCCAGACTTCCTCCCCCGTTTTCCAGTTCCGGCAGCGAACCGATAGCATCTCTCACCGTAATGGCTACGGGCAAGTTCCACATATTCGGTGTCTTGACAGATGGCATGTAAAACAAAGGCGACGGCTGAGGTATGGAAATCTCTTCCAGTGAACCGATGATGAAAACCCGCTTTCTACGCTGCGGCACACCAAATTCCTCGGCATTCAACTTGATGGGTACATTTACATGATAACCGATTTCAGTAAAAGCCTCAATAATTTCTTTAATGGCATCCCCCTTACGCATAGTCAGAATACCTGGCACATTCTCCATAACGAAAAATTCCGGCCTCAGCCGGTTTACCATTTCAACAAAATCCTTGAACAACTGGTTTCTCTTGTCGTTCGGATCTCTCCAGCCCGCATACGAAAATCCCTGACAGGGCGGACCACCGACAACCACATTAACCGGTGTATTTCCGCAAGCTTCCATAATGCGCGCCTTGGTTTCCTCCTGGGTAATATCTCCCAAAATAAAATTCTCAGCCGGTGCATACTGCGAGTGATTATATCGGTTGGTAGCCATAATGCTCTTGTCTATTTCATTTGCGGCTATCAGCTGGAATCCGCTCATAATGAATCCTTCCGACATACCTCCGCATCCGGCAAACAAATCCACAAAATTCATTCCTCTTAAATGAGGCATGATCAGTGAAGCGACGAACCTGGCCAGCAAAGGAGGCACAGCGTTTCCTATCTGCTTGTACTGTGAAGCATTGGAACCCTGAAAGATAAAACTGTCGGGAAACGACTGAAGCCTTGCCGCCTCCCTGTTGGAAAGCACACGACATTGCGAAGGGTGCAGATTGCACCCGTTCCCTACCCGATTGAAATAAGTGGCGATCGTATAGCTTGGCTTGTCCCAGCACAACCTGCCGTAATAAGTAGTCCGTCCTCCGGTTTCCCTTATTTTATCCAGACGAGTATCCGATATGCTCAGAGGAATATCCTGCCAGTTTCCACCTTCAGGAATGTGAGGGGCTATTTCCGCCTCATGTTTCCCCATCTTAAACACAACATGATTATATAATTTCATCGTACTATCCAGTTTATCTCTTCCGGTGTCAAACCATACAGTTCGCCTACATACCTGTCCAGTTCCTCCTGCGAAGAATAAGTAAAGTTTTCATCCACTCTGTTCAGATCAACTACCGGCAAATCGTCTATTTCGTAGTTATTTATATGATTATTAGAGCTGGTCACCTTAAATCTCCAGTTCAACAAGCTGCTGTTCAGCAAAATATACATCTTCTTCAAGACTGTTTCTTCAGCCGATATGTAATTGCAACTATTTCCCAGTATATCATTTTCCTCACAATACACAAACCTCAGCCTCCGCGATATTCCCATATTGGAAACCTGCTGACAGACCAGCCTCCTTCTGCCAAAATCACATTTCAGAAATTCAGCCGAACGAGTTCCGAGAAACTCGCCCTTCACATATTCGTGATTGATATCCTCAATATCGTTGTCAGCAATCATATTTCCCCGTACCAACCGGTAGGGAGTCTGCTCTTGTGTTATAAACCGCTTATATAAAGTGAGATCCAGTTCCCCCCTTCTGTTCCGTATTTCAGGATATTCCTTCAGCTTCCGTACCTGTGACAGCTTCTCCAGAATCTCCCACCCCCTATCCGACATCAGAGGTATCTCCATATTTTCCCCGAAAATCTTCCGCACACTTCCGATTTCTACTCCAAAACATCTCCCGTCCACTTCCACATTTATCCTGCCGGTAATACCGTATCGCTGCAGGTAAAATATATTAGTCGACTGCGTTACATTGTCAAACAGCGGGATGCTTTCTCTAAAGTATTTTATTTCACAGACCTTGTTCTTTTCCAACAAAAATTTCCGCAATTTTGTTGTTGACAAATCCGCGAATAATGTAGAAGGGCATATTACTCCCAAATAACCATTCCGCTTAAGCATCCGTATCATCTTTTCAATGGAGAGCTGATACAGATTCAACATTCCCTCCAGCGCATAATGATAAGCCCCCGAAGTTCTGAACCAGGACACCCACATTAAAATCCGGTCAGCTTTATTTCCCGAAATCTTCTTCTTGTCCGGTTTCAGAACCAGATAAGGAGGATTTGAAACAATCACATCAAATCCTCCGTTTACCTTTCCCTCAAAATCAGAGTTTTTCAACGGACATTCATCAGAAAACATTATATTCTCCTGTATCAGTGCATTTCTCCGAATAATATTTCCACATATTTTTTCTATGTCCGAAACAGAAGGTTCTTTCAGCCTTGCCAAGGCCTTCATACGAGTAATCGCTACAGCTACAGGGTCTATATCCACAGCAAAAATATTATTCAAAATACTTTTTTCCGGCGGTATAGCATATTCTTTATCCAATATATCGACAATGCAATCATAAAAGCGTCCTGTACCACAGGCAAAATCAAGCACAGACACGTCAGCCCCTGCATCACACCGCGACAAGGTATTTTTCACTATTTCATAAGCGACATAAGATCTGGTATAAACCGCTCCCTTATCAATAAGATTATGCTTCGATTTTTTTCTGTAAACAAGGCCGTTCTTCCGCTCTATCACAGCATTCAGAAATACGATATGCAGTTCTTCACATAAAGAAGGGATTACTTCTGCCGGAAACTGAGTATAAAGAGAATATTCTCCATCAGGCAAAAATCCATAGCTGCCTGAGATTTCCACCGAGTCCAAAAGTTTTTTTTGGTAGAGAAAAGTATATATAAGGCTGTTTATCAGAAAGGAATGCACATTTTCTGCCAATGCAGCAACTGTTTCCGTGTTCAAATCTTGTTCCGAAATCCGATTTGACGACTTATATTTTTCGCATTCTTCCGCTATCAGATCGTTTTCCAATTCAATAAGTCCGTCAATCATTATTCCTTGCTTGATTTAATCATTTTTTTAACAAAATCCTGTATTTTCGTGCAAAGATAATGTTTTTTGTTTCACCAGCCCCGTTCCCGTTCCGAAAAAACAGCCTCTCTTAATCTTACGGCTCCCCCAGTCCCCGCACGATCACCTCCACCTCCGGCTTGAGGAAAAACTTGCGGTGCTTGTCGTGGCCCAGTGCCGCCAGCCCTTCGCGGATGGACGGACAGCGGTACATCCACCGGTACAGATTGCGCCGTGCCGTTTCCGGCGAACGGTCGGGAAAATACAGACAAGCCAGCTCCGACTTGCCGTAGATACGCAGACGGAATTCCCCGTCGCCGTGTTCATTTTCTTTCATACCGCATCCCCTTTCCGGCACGTCCGGCTTCCTTGCGCGGCGAAACCCGTTCGAAAGCCGCCCCGTCCAGCATCCCTTTCAGCACCATGCCCGGACGGAAACGCACCCATATCTTGTTTATCATCGATTCGTGGAAGTCAGCCTCCAGCCGCACTCCCTCGCTTTTCACTCCCACCTGAAGCGAACCCAGCTCACCCAGACGGACAATCTCGCCGTTGCACAGCCCGCGGCAGACCTCCTCTTCCAGCGCTACAAGCACCGCCAGCGTATCGGCACGTGTCACCGTACACCGCCGCTGAATACGGCGTGCCATGTCGCCCAGCGTCACCTCTCCCCGCGCCTGTGCACGGGCATAATACGTCATCTCTGCCGAGATATCACGCGGATCAACCCGCGGAACCACCGAATAAGTCACTGCTCTTTCCTTCATCATTCTTCCGTTTTAAATTGTTTGCCGGCGCAGTCACAGGCGTACCCGCGAACTCGCCGATTTTCGTCATGCTGGGATTATACCCGTAATATACCTTTCCCGTCGCCCCGTTGCGGTGCTTGGCTACCGTGGCGATGCCCATGCCCCGCGTAGACCACCCCGTATCGGGATCCACCCGGATGTGATAACGCTCCGGACGGTGCAGCAGAATCACCAGATCGGCATCCTGCTCGATGGCCCCGCTCTCGCGCAGGTGACGCAGCTCCGGACTCCCCGCCCGGTCTTCCGCCTGACGGTTGAGCTGGCTCGACACGATGACCGGACACCCCAGCGAGCGCGCCAGCCCCTTCAGCTTGCGGCTGCACTCCGCCACCTCCTGTTCACGCGTACGCCCCGGATTCACCGTGGCAAGCAGTTGCAGATAGTCGACGATAAGCAAGCCCAGCAGCCCCTTTGCCCGCAGCGACTTGGCGATGACACACAACTGGTCGACGTTGATGTACGGTGTATCGTCGACATGTACCGGCAGCGCGCTCATCCGTTCCGCCGTACGGTGCACATCCTCCACCTCCTCCGGCGAGAGCCTGCCCTGACGGATACGCAGCGGATCGGCCGAACTCTCCGCCAGTACCATGCGCTCGCCCAGTTCCGAAGCCGTCATCTCCAGCGTGAAGAACACCACCGGCACACCCGCCATCGCCGCCTGACGCGCAAAGAACAAGTCGAGTGCCGTCTTTCCGTCGGCCGGACGCGCCGCCGTAAAAATCAGGTTGCCCGGCTGCCATCCCCCTGTCATCTCGTTCAGCCGCTGCAAGCCCGTAGGCACACCCGTCAGCCCGTTCACAGCCAGTTCCTGCCGGCGGTCCACCAGCGCCACCGTATCATCCATCACCTCCGGCATGGGGTGCAAGTGATTCTCCAGCGGCGAATCCTCGAGCAGCGCCCCCAGTTCCCGCTGCGTATCAATCAGCACATCATACACATCACACGTCATATCGTTTGCCGCCGCCAGCTCCCGTGTCAGCGCCTCTACCAGCTTCCGCCTCAGGTAATACTGAAACAGGATGCCGCAATGATACTCCAGGTGAGCCGACGTAGCCACCCCCGCCGCCAGTTTCGCCACGGCAAACGGACCGCCCGCATCGTCCAGCCGTCCCTGAGCACGCAGCTCCTCGGTCACCGTCAGCATATCCACCGCCGCTCCCCGGGCATACAGCGCGTTTATCGCCTCGAACACCACCCGGTGCGCCGTCAGGTAAAACATCTCGGCACGCAGACTTTTCAGCACCAACGCCTGAGCCGAACGCTCCAGCAGGCACGCCCCCAGTACCGCCCCTTCTATTTCTTCCGCATAAACCATCCCCATAATCCTAAAAATATGACTGCTGTCCGATACAGCTTTTTACATTACTGAAAAACCGATTGCCTTTACGGATAATCCCTCCTGTCAAAATCATTGCTTAACTTTTATATATCAACAAGTTACTGAGGGTTTGAAAAGTTTTATCGGACAGCAATGATTGACAATTTAAAAAGTTTCATCAGACAACACAGATAAAAATATAATCAATTGAGTACAAAACTCTTCATCTGCAAATACTTCAGCGCCGTACGAGCCCGGTCGATAGACGGCAGCATGCAGAGATACATCTCGATGTTTCCCACCGCCTCCTCTCGCTCGGCCAGCGTCAGTTTCCCCCACGCCTTGCGCGCCGCCTCGATGTCGAGGGCAGGCTGCTGCGTCATGTCGTGATACTGTTCCCAGAACACCTCGAACATCTCGTCGCCCGCGCTCCTGCGCCTTCCGTCCGCACCGTTTTTCACCCGCATGCGGCACAGCGTATCGTAGTGCAGCAGACGCAGCTTCGAACAGTTCTGCACCTTCATCACCTCCACCACACCGTTCTGCTCCAGCTCTCCGATAAAGTGGTTCACATGCCTCCGGCTCCAGGCGAAGCGCAGACTCAGCTCCCTTCCTGAGAAAAACAGCTCGCCCCGTTTCAGGCATCCAGGGGTATCACCCTGATCGGTAAAGCACGCCGCCATGAGCAGATACACATACGCCTGCGAGTCGGAATGCCACTTTCCGTACATTTCGGCAAACATCTGGGTAAGCAGTCGCCTCGAAAGTACCAGAAAGCCCAGATTGCCAGGATTTTTCATAGTTGTTATCACCTCCATAATTCTTCATTTTTTTACGCAACCCGAAAGGGCGGGCCACCACCGTCACCAAAGTGTAGCATAGCAAACCCTCAGAGTTACAAGTTATTACAATGTCCGGCGGGCCACAAGAGCACCACCAGGGTTGCCACCCTTTCCTATTATATATTAAAAGAAAGAGTAAAAGCAAGGGAAGTTTTTCTCGCAAAGAAAAACGTTCAGCCACGATTTTTCCGTTATCTTTGTGTCATCAACAGAACCTGACAGGTAAACTTCCGTTCTTGTCTTTCACCGGTAAAAATACCGATTGGCAGAGTATTAATTACTGCCCTATACGGCAGAGATAACCCCCGAGAGACAAGACCAATGAAATATTTCGAAAAATTATACGCTTCGTGCGAGCCTACGAAGCAACAGACAGACGAGTGGCTCAAAGAATTAAGAAAGTTCATCGATACACTGTGCGCCCTGTCGCACGTATCGAAGTCGGAAATCCAGCGCATCACGGGCATCGGCACGCATACGTGTTTCGACACCGTCCGCAACTTCCGTTTCAAGACGCTGGCCACCTTCTTCAAGGCAGCCGAACAGGTGTGCGAGATAGATTTCGACGTAACCACCCTGAGACTGATCATAGAGAGCTGCATCATGCACAAGACGAACCTGATAGTACGCGAGGCCGATCCCGACGAGGAGCCGGGAGAAAACGAGTTCAGGATTCTGAAGCAGCTTTCCGTGGGCACGGACTCCCGAAAAGGCAGCCCGACGGGAAAAAAAGCTGAAAAGTTGAAGTAAACATCAGGAAGTTTACCCGGATATTCGTACAAAAGCTCCGGCTTTTCGTACGAATATCCAAAAAAATCTCCGGACATTGTCCGCCCATGATGCCGGCATCCGGAGATTTTTTTGTACCAATCGACAAAAAAACGGATAAATTGACAAGCCAGCCCGTTCGCGTCCACATTCGGAAAAAGACGGCAGTCCTTGTGTAAAAATAAAAAAATTGAACAATCATATCTAAAAAAAGGGTTAAAATAAACCTTTCTGCATATAAATTTGTTATCTTTGCGCCGAAGAACGACTTCCTATGCGGCTGTGGGAGCGGATCCTAGACAGAAGCACGATGTGCGTCATCTTCCATTTTTGGAGATAACAAACTGATTCATAGTGTTTTTCAGACGCTAGGAAGGAGAGAGAGGTGCATCCGTACCTCAACAAACATTCAATCAAGAAAAAAGGGAACAAAAAACCAGAAGGACAAACATCCACAGACATGGAAAAAGAACAGGTATGGCTTCCCCTGCAGACGGTGTACAACAAAGAACTTACAGTAGCCGCCTATCTCAAAGAGCAGGGCATCGAGCATTACATCCCCATGACATACGAGCTCCGCGACACCGGGCGCGAGGGTGAATGCAGCCATGTACTGGTACCGGCCATCCATAACCTGATTTTCATCCACTGTCCTTATGACGCCAACTGGTGCCGGCAGTTCGCCTCCGAAGCCCCGCTGCCCGTCTATTTCCTGAAGAAGGAACGCAACGGCAATGACTACTGCACGGTGAGCGAACGCGACATGCAGAACTTCATGCATGCCACCAACCCCGACATCCAGGGCACGCGGTTCATCGATTCCGAAAAGCTTCGCGGCAAGCGCAGCGTCCCCGTCCGGGTAGTACGCCGCGGTCCGCTCTACGGGGTGACCGGCAAGTTCCTCCGCTACGGAGGCCGCCACTACATCGCCATCGAAATGCCCCAAAGCACCGCCCTGCTCAAAGTGAGCTACACCTGGTGCGAAACCATCGAAGAGTAAATTCAGAAAAACAATATAAAATCACTAACAGACAAGCATGAAACTAAAAGCTTTATCACTTGTTATTTTTATGGCATGTTCGCCCCTGCTCATGGCGCAGTCGGGCATGACCGACCAGCAAGTGCTGGAATATGCTAAAGATGGAGTAAAACAAGGCAAAGACCAGCGTACCATAGCTACCGAGCTGGCACGCCGCGGTGTGACCCGCGAACAGGCCGAACGCGTAAAGAAACTGTACGAACAGCAGACAGGTACCGCTGCCGGCGACATGACCGGAACCGCCAAAGCCGAAGCACGCCTGCGCAAGCAGACACAGGAAGACAATTCCACCATGCTCGACGAACAGCCACAGGCACAGGAAGTGGCACAGCAGGACGCCGTATTCGGCCGCAACATCTTCAATACCCGCAACCTTACGTTCGAACCGAACGTCAACATAGCCACCCCGCCCAACTACCGCCTCGGTCCGGGCGATGAAGTGGTAATCGATATCTGGGGAGCCAGCCAGAACACTATCCGCCAGCAGATCTCGCCCGACGGAACCATCAACCTCGAACAGCTCGGCCCTGTATTCCTGAGCGGCATGAGCATCGAACGCGCACAACAGTACCTCACCGGCGAGCTCCGCAAGATCTATTCCGACCAGAGCAACCAGATACGCGTCACACTGGGCAACACCCGTACCATCCAGATCAACGTGATGGGCGAAGTGATACAGCCGGGAACCTATGCCCTCTCGGCCTTCTCTACCGTATTCCACGCCCTCTACCGTGCAGGCGGTGTGAGCGGCATCGGTAGCCTCCGTAACGTGAAAGTATCGCGCGGCGGACAGACCGTAGCTACGGTAGACGTCTACCAGTTCATCATGCAGGGCAAGACCCGCGACGACATCCGCCTGGAAGAAGGCGACGTGATCATCGTTCCTGCCTACGAAGAACTGGTACAGATTACAGGCAACGTGAAACGCCCCATGCGCTATGAAATGAAGAAAGGCGAAACCCTTTCTACCCTGCTGAAATATGCCGGCGGATTTACCAGCGACGCCTATACCCAGAGCCTGCGCATCGTGCGCCAGAACGGTAAGGAATATCAGGTAAACACCGTGGATGACACCGACTACAGCGTATGCCAGCTGCACGACGGCGACGTAATCACCGCCGAAGCCATTCTGGACCGCTTCACCAACAAGCTGGAAGTGCGCGGCGCCGTATACCGTCCGGGCATCTACGAGCTGGGCGGCAAGCTGAACACCGTACGCGAACTGGTAGAGAAAGCCGACGGACTGATGGCAGACGCCTTTACCGGCCGTGCCGTACTGTACCGCGAGCGTGAGAACAAGACCCGCGAAGTGAAGCAGATAGACATCCGCGCCATCATGGACGGCAGCCAGCCCGACATCCCGTTGCAGAAAAACGACGTACTCTACATCCCCAGCATCCACGACCTGGAAGACCTGGGCAACGTACAGATATTCGGCGAAGTAGCTCATCCGGGCGACTATCCGTATGCCGACAACATGACCCTCGAAGACCTCGTAATCACCGCAGGCGGTCTGCGTGAATCGGCTTCCGTAGTACGTGTCGACGTGGCACGCCGCGTAAAAGACCCGAAGAGCACCGAAAGCCCCGCTACCATCGGACAGAACTTCTCTTTCGGCCTGAAAGACGGCTTTGTGGTAGACGGCGAACCGGGATTCACCCTCCAGCCTTACGACCAGATATTCGTACGCCGCAGCCCGGGCTACAGCGCACAGCAGAACGTGGTAGTAGACGGTGAAGTGCTTTACGGCGGAACCTACGCCCTGAGCAGCAAGAACGAACGCATCAGCAGCATCATCGCCAAGGCAGGAGGCGCCACCCCGTTTGCCTACGTCAAGGGAGCCAAGCTTACCCGCGTGGCAAACGAAGAAGAAATCCGACGCATGCAGGACGTAGTGAACCTGCTCCGCCGTCAGGTAGGCGACGCCATGATCGACTCCCTGGGCATCAACGTACAAAGCACCTTTACGGTAGGCATCGACCCGGAAGCCGCCCTTGCCAACCCCGGCAGCGATGCCGACATCGTGTTGCGTGCAGGCGACGTGATCAGCGTGCCCGAATACAACAACACCGTGAAGATAGACGGCGCCGTGATGATGCCGAACACCGTATCCTATCAGGAAGGCGAAGGCGTGAAGTACTACATCAACCAGGCAGGCGGCTACGGCCAGAACGCCAAGAAGAGCAAGAAATTCATCATCTACATGAACGGCCAGATAGCCCAGGTGAAAGGCAGCGGCAAAAAACAGATGGAACCCGGGTGCGAAATCATCGTGCCCAGCAAACGCAAGAAGCAGTTCAACATCGGCAACGTTGTCGGTCTGACAAGCTCTATTGCCTCACTGGCGACCATGACAGCTGCCATTACGGCATTGATTAAGTAAACTACTGATTATAAACAGCTACAGGAGGCGCAAGGATAAATCTCAACCCAATATCTCTTACCAATGTCTCAACGCCGACTGTAGCTTTTTTAGATACCCAATCACCCATGAACGAAAACAAAAACTACCAGCACCCGGACGTACAGGACCCGGAAAACGATGAACTCGAAATAGACTGGATGGAGATTTTGCGTAAAATCATCGCCATCCGCAAGACCCTCTACAAGGCAGCCGGCGTAGGCGTAGTGCTGGGCATTATCATTGCCCTGAGCATCCCCAAGCAATATACCGTAACCGTCACTCTCTCTCCTGAAATGGGCGGAGATAAAGCAGGTGGAGGACTTGCCAGCCTGGCTTCTTCGTTTTTAGGTGGAGCTGCAACCAGCAACAGCCCTGATGCGCTAAATGCGACTTTGGCTCCGGATATTGTGACCTCTACCCCATTTATTCTGGAACTTTTCAATACCCGTGTGCAGACGTTGGATAACGAATTGGACACTACCCTGGTAACTTACCTAGAGGAAGAAAAATCCTCTTGGTTCAGCTATATTGCAAAAGCGCCGGGTATGGCAATTGGAGCTGTTAAATCCCTCTTTACAGAAGAAGCAGATACAGCATCTGTTTTAAATCCTTTCCAACTGACAGAAGAAGAAGCAGCAAAGGTAAAAGGACTAAGACGATCAATTCTTGCTGAAGTTGATAAAAAAACAGCTATGACTACCATTACTGTTACTTTACAAGATCCGAAAGTAACAGCCATAGTAGCCGACAGTGTCGTAGCCAAACTCCAGCAGTATATCATCGACTACCGCATCAAGAAAGCTAAAGAAGACTGTGCCTACCTGGAACAGCTTTATAAAGAACGCCAGCAGGAATATTACCAAGCTCAAAGCAAATACGCCCATTATTTCGACAGTAACCGCAATATCGCTTTCCAAAGCGTACGTGCCGAACAGGAACGTTTGCAAAATGACATGAGTCTTGCTTATCAGGTATATAGTCAGGTAGCTCAACAACTACAAGTAGCACGTGCCAAGATACAGGAAGAAAAACCAGTATTCGCTGTGGTAGAACCTGCTACTGTACCACTAGAACCTTCAGGAATTAGTAGAAAAGTAATCATATTAGGAATTATATTTATAATAATCTGTGGTACAATATTGTGGGAATTAATTGGTATCTTTTACTGGGAAAAAATAAGAAAATAAAAAATCACATGAATCATCATGAATAGCATTAAAATAAAGAATTTTATTATTATCCTCAACTATAAAAACACTCTACAGTATTTAATTTAGTTATATTGTAACGAAATACTGTAGCATTTTAATACTTAATTTATGAGCGATACTTCTGCCAATAATAAACGTATAGCTAAAAACACATTCTTATTATATATTAGAATGCTGTTCTTGATGCTAATAAATTTATATACATCACGCGTAATATTACAGATATTAGGAGTTGAGGACTATGGAATATATAATGCCGTTGGTGGTATTGTCTTAATATTATCTTTTCTTAATTCAGCATTGAGTAATGGTTCATCTAGATTCATTACCTATGAATTAGGGAAAAAAAACACGTCAGAATTAAATAATGTATTCTGTACAATTCTGAATGCTCATATAATATTAGCAATAATTGTTGTAATAATAGCTGAGAGTATAGGGTTATGGTTTATTAAAACAAAGTTAGGATTACCTGATGATAGATTTGACGCAGCTTTATTTGCTTTTCATTTTTCAGTTTTAACATCTGTAGCTTCCATAACACAAGTTCCTTATACAGCTACCATTATTGCTCATGAAAAAATGCAAATATATGCTTATGCCAGTATCATTGAAGTTGTTTTAAAATTACTAATATTATATTTATTACCTGTTTTAGGACAAGACAGATTACAAACCTATGCAATCTTATTATTCTGTATCCAAATAATGATAATGAGTATATACCGAATATATTGTATAAGGAAATTTAATGAAACAAAATTTAAATTTATATTTAATAAAAAGAAATTTAAAGAAGTAGCAGCTTTTTCAAGTTGGAGTCTATTAGGAAATGCAGCACATGCGCTAACAGGACAAGGAACAAATATTCTATTACAAATGTTTTTTGGACCTCAATTAGTTGCGGCTAGAGCTATTTCACTACAAATTAACATGGCAGCCAATCAATTTGTCAGCAATTTTAAATTAGCGGCAGATCCACAAATCGTAAAATATTATGCAGCAGGTGATACTGACAAATCCAAAGAACTAACTCTAAATACAGCTAAATTTTCTTTCTTCCTGATGCTTCTACTTTGTATTCCTATATATATTGTTGCAGAGCCTTTATTGAAACTTTGGCTGGTATCCGTACCTCCATATACCCTCATTTTTTTACAATTAATAGTTATACAAAGTTTATTTAGCGTTCTTGACACATGCTTCTATACAGGATTATATGCGTGTGGACGAGTGAAAGAAAATGCACTAATAAGTCCTCTGATATTATCTCTACAATTCCCAGCCATATATATAGCCTTCAAAGTTGGATGTTCACCTATATTTTTATCATATGCAGGAATCTTTGTAACAATAATATTAGCACTTATAATTAAACCACTTTTATTGATTAAGCTAGCAGGATATACATATCGTGACATGAAAGATATATTTGTCCCATGCATCAAAACTGCTATTACGGCATTTATACCTTCACTATTAATAGCACACTATTTATCTGGAAATTACTGGCAATATGCTCTATTACTTATTCTTGTAATCATTATAATTATATTATCAATCTTATATATTGGTATTGAAAAAAGACAAAGACAGGAATTATTTAAACTAATAAAGAGGAAACTATTACATAAATGAAAATTTTAATTATAGGAGGAACTGGAGTATTAAGCACAGATATTCTAAAAAGAAGTTTAGAATGTGGATATAATATAAGTGTCTTAAATAGAGGAAGCCATAATTCTCTAATACCCAAAGAAGTTGTCATATATAAAGCTAATATTCGGAATATCGATGAAGTTCAAGCACAGATAGGCAATCAAAAATTTGATGTCATTATTGATTTTCTATCTTTTAAAGTAAAAGACTTAGAAAATACATTTGAGTTCTTTAAGGATAAATGTACTCAATATATTTTTATATCTTCAGCTTGTGCTTTTAGAAGAAATGCTGAAGATGGTATATTAGTAGAAAATAGTCCCAAACCCAATAAAAACTTACCTTATAGTATAGATAAGTATGAATGTGAAAATTGGTTAATACATCATGCGCCCAAGACTAATTGTAAATATACAATAGTTCGCCCATACATCACATATGGTGACACAAGAATACCATTTGGTATAGCCCCTTTAGCAAGATTTCATTGGACTATCGTAGCAAGAATTTTACATGATAAACCAATGTTTTTGTGGGACAATGGCATTGCCAAATGCACGTTAACCCATACAGAAGATTTTGCTTATAATTTTGTTCAACTATTTTTAAATGAAAAAGTTTTCAACGAAGATATAAATCTTGTAGGAAATCAAGTGTATTCATGGAGAGAAATGCTTGAAACATTATATGATTTACTAAACAAGGACAAAAAGAATATTATCTCAATACCTACAAAACAAATTAGCAATATCTTACCGTGCTATAAAGAATTTCTTATCGGAGACAGAGCTCTTGACGCTGTTTTTGATAATTCAAAATTGAAAAAAAGCATTCCTGATTTCAGACAATCTATTTCATTAAAAGATGGATTAAATAAAACATTAGAATATTATAGAAAAAATAATTATCTTGATGGAATAGATTACAAATATGACGCAAGAATAGATAAACTTATAGCAACTACCAATGGTATTAAATACGGTTTTATTGATTACCTGAATACACACAGTACCAAAGAAAGAATTATTTATAATGTATACAAAAATTTATCTGAAAGACAATTAGATAAATTGCGTTTATTATACAATAATATAAATAAAATTATAAAACTAAAATGACAGTCTATTATTTATGATACAAATATCAGATAAAACAAAATGTTGTGGATGCACAGCTTGCAGCGAAATTTGTCCCAAACAATGCATACATATGGAAAGAGACAATGAAGGTTTTCTCTATCCCATTATTGATAAAAATATATGCATAGATTGTGGATTGTGCGAAAAAGTTTGTCCACAAATTCATATAGAAGAATCAAAAAAAGAAAATTGGGATATACCTAAAATATTTGCATCTTATGCCCTAGATGATTATACAAGAATAGATAGCACTTCCGGTGGTTTATTTTCCATACTTGCAGAATACTTTTTTGAAATAGGAGCGCATGTTGCCGGAGCTGTTTATGATGACTCTTTTGGTTTAAAAGGGATTGTAACAAATGACAAATCACTTTTACCTCTTATTCGAAGTTCTAAATATCTACAAAGTAACCCTCAACATCTTTTTAAAGAAATAAAACAACTCCTGATAGCGGGAGAAAAAGTCTTCGTATGTTCCACACCATGTCAAATTGCAGGTTTGCTCAATTACCTTCGCAAAAAATATGATAATTTATACACATGCGATTTTATTTGCAAAGGTGTATCCTCTCCTTTATTTTTTAGAAAATATCTAGATGATTTAGAAACAAAATACAAAGCAAAAACTAAATCCGTAAAATTTAAATATAAAGATAAGAAACACCCATGGGGTCAATTAGCTACAAAGATAGAATTCGAAAATGGAAAGGTGTATCTTCGTAATAAAAAATGGGATTCATACATGACTGCCTTTTTGGATACAGGATTTACGGTCCGACCTTCATGTTTCGAATGTCCATTTAAAGCTTTCCCTCGTCATGCAGATATTTCTCTTGGAGATTTTTGGGGAATCGATGAATTAATGTCACCTGTTCCTGAAAGAGAAAAAGGTTATTCCGTTGTTATAGTAAATAATCAACGAGGTCTAGACTTATTAGAAAAAGTTAAGTCAAAGCTATTTTTAAAAGAATATACTTTACCAGATGCAACTAAGCGTAATATACATCTTATTCAACCATATGATCCAGAATTAGGATGGTCTGAGGAATTACGTCAAGAATTCTATGACGATCTACAAAATAAAGGTTATCAATATGTCGTTAAAAAATATATAAACGCATGTGGATTATCTTTAAAATCTAAAATAGAGAAACGTTTAAAAAAATATCAAGATTTTATTCGTCAAGTCTCCATAAATAGTATCACTAAGATGATTTACTACAATTATATTAAAAAGAATGTAAAGCGAATAGGAGGCAGATGGATTATATTAAGAGGTTCCCATATTCAAATAGATAAGACTGCACGGATTCATTTAAAAGCTCAATTTTCAATGGGAAATCGTCGCGTTATAAGTTCTCCTAATGTAACAAAATTACAAATGGATAAATGGACAACTTTAATTGTTAACGGTAAATTCGACATGAATGAAAATACAAATATATGGATTACCCATTCTGGTAGTCTTATTTTGAATAGCGGATTCATCAATGAAGATGTCACCATTACTTGTGCTAAACGAATTATCATAGGAAAAAATGCCCATATAGCACGTGGAGTTGTTATAAGAGATTATGATGGTCACTATATTGAAGATGCATCATATAGAACTGCCAAACCCATAACCATAGGTGATAATGTCTGGATAGGATATCGAGCTATGATATTAAAAGGGGTAACTATCGGGAATAACTCTGTAGTAGCAGCAAACTCAGTAGTAACCAAAAATGTTCCACCTAACTGCATTATTGCAGGCAATCCTGCAAAAATTATTAGAAGTGGAATAAATTGGAGAAGTAAACAATAAGAATATATTTATATGAAAATTAAACTTGTTACATTCGCTCCTCATCCTAATTTTGGTACTTGTTTACAAGGATATGCCCTTAATAAGAAATTGAGAGATATGGGTCATGAGGTAGAGTTTATATATAACTGTAGAGAGGTACCTCCTCTTACGTTAAAAACTCTTTTCATATCAGGAGTAAAAAAAATAGCTAAATTAATTTTACCCAAGGCTAAAATAAAAAAACTTAAAGAACGCAAACAACATCAAAAAAGAAATAGTTCACCCTATATTTTAAGTTTACCGAATCATCCAATATTATATATACTAAGTAAATTACCTATTTATAACCATCTACAGAAAACCATTAAGTGTTCAAATTTACAGTGGCGTAAAGTATATAAATTTACTTTTGAAGATAACAATTTCTGCATGAAACGCATATATACTCACAAGCAATATAATGAAGTAACTGACGATGCAGATTTATTTATTACAGGTAGTGACCAAATCTGGAATCCTTATTGTGGTGGATATAATCCCATGATGTTTCTGGAGTTCGCTGGTAATACAAAAAGGGTAGCCTATTCTTCAAGTATTTCTCAACCTGAAATACCGATTGAGATTAAAGAAAGAATGAAAAATGCTCTTAGTAAATTTACACACATAGCCGTTAGAGAACAAAGATCTGTAGAACTGTTAAATCAATTACTAAACCGCAATGATGTAAAATTAGTTGTAGACCCAACATATTTGCTATCAGCTACGGAATGGGAAGAATTTGGAGAAAAAGCTGTACTTGAATTTCCGCTCCCTGAAAAATACATATTTTGCTATTTCGTAGGAGATAAACGTAAAGATGTTTATGAAGAAATGGTACAACAAGTAAAGCTATACACAGGTATAAACGAAGTTATTACTTTAGAGTGCTACAATAGAGAATACGCTTATGGTAATGGACGATTATATAAAGATGCCGGCCCATACGAATGGGTTTATCTTCTCCGCCATGCCTCATATATATGTATGGATTCATTTCATGCTACTGTATTTGCTTTAAAGTTTCAAAAAGAGTTTGTACATGTTATGAAAAATGAGAAAAATGAAATAGGTTCACAAAATACTCGAATGCATGATATTCTAAATCGTTATAGCATAGCTTATAAAAATTATAATGATGTTACAGATACGAGATGGCAACAAATTATAGATTATAAAAAAGTAAATCCTATAATCAACGCAGAAATCGAAGATTCCATGAAATTCCTAAAATATGAAATTGAAAACAATTAATATGGAAACAAAATATATTATTTAGATTGATGCACCTAATATTGTAACTTGTGCAAGAATATTATTACACTGCACAAATGAATAATTTCATAAATTTCAGGATTCTTTCTATTAATTAGGAGATTAATCCATTTACCCATATTTTTATATGTACTACAAATACATTTTTATAATTTCGGAGTTTACTCTTTTACGTAAATTATTAAATTGAATACCATTTTCTCAGTAATCGTGAAAACTCGAACAACAACTTTGTACACTTTCCGTATATATTATATCCAAAGACCATTGAATAGGAGAATAGCATCTTAAAATAATGTAAAGATCTAATTTTGACGTATTTCTTCAATAAATACAAATATGAGTTTCGTTACTCAACTAAAACTATTAAAGTATGTATAACAGCAGTGACTTCGAAAGACCATTTACACGCTATAAAGCAGAAGTCATGCCATAAGGATATACAACTGGGAGAAAAAAGTTCACTTTCGGCAGCCTTCACATAGCCAACTTTTCATCGCACATTATACGCTGAAAGTAGCATACAAAATAAATGAAATATCAGTACGACTCAACTATTTGAAAAACTTTTCCGCAAAACTATCAAAAGACGAAAGAAATATAAGAATCTTCTAATAATTACTATTAGAAGCAATACTAACAATAAAAAATAAGTCTATTTTTTTATTATTCAAAAAAGAAACGACATTAGAAAACGTCCCTATACCATCGTTAAAATAGGACACTAACTTCTAAATTAGGAAAAACATATATAACAAACAACTTATGGAAAATAATAAAGTAATAATATTAGTAGCTACTCATAAACCTGACAAAGTCTATCAAGATAATGTATATACTCCTATTCATGTCGGACGTACCATTTCTAAATATAAAAATGAAATGGCTGGAATGATAGGTGATGATACAGGTGATAACATCAGTTCCAAAAATCCAATGTTCTGCGAACTGACTGCCCAATATTGGGCCTGGAAGAATCTTGAGAGTGTTGAATACATAGGCTTTTGTCATTATCGCCGTTATTTTGAAACCCAAGTTACAAATGAAAATATAGATCAATTATTAGGTAAAAAATATGATGTAATATTACCTCGGCCTATAATTGCTACACACTATGTAAAAGATAGACTTTTATTAGATAGTTGCAAAGAAGATTTTTATATTTTTATTTCAACTTTACTGAAATTATATCCTGAATATAAACAAACGGTCTATGATTATCTTTTCAATAACCGAGTTATAGCTTATAATATGTTCATATGTAAAAAAGAGCTTTTTAATCGTTATGCATCATGGTTATTTAGCATCCTTTTTGAAGCGGAGAAAAAAGTAAAGCTATCGGGGTATACGAGGATGCGTCGCGTCTTTGGTTATTATGGTGAAGCATTCTTAGCTATATATATGTTACATAATAAACATAAAATATTATTTGATGATATAGTTTCTATGCCAGGAACTAAAACTTTACGAGAGAGTATGATTAAAGAATTTCTGTATAATATAAAATTCAAAATTAAAAAACTAGGAGGAAAACAAATAATAACTAGTGATAATGATGCTGTACAAGTCGGATTAAAAAATGATGGTATAGAAATTTAATAATGGATAGAAAATTAAGTTTCAAAATGCAATTGAATGCTTAAAATTATAATTTATGGAACAAGCTAAAATTTCAATAATTACTGTATGCTATAATTCATGCATAAACATTGAAAAAACAATAAAATCTGTCCTGAGCCAAAATTATGATAATATTGAATATATTATTATAGATGGAAAATCAACTGATGGAACTATAGAAATTATACAAAAATATAGTAATAATATTGATATAATTATAAGTGAACCGGACAACGGAATTTATGATGCTATGAATAAAGGCATAAAGCACTCTTCAGGAGAATGGCTTATGTTTATGAATGCTGGCGATACCTATATAAGTAGCGACAGTTTAAAAAATTTTATTAGCAATCTAACAGAAGGAATACGCATATTAAGAGGAAACATAATCAGAATATATCCTAATTTTAAGACTGAATCAACAGGTATCACGAAACAAGAGCCAGGAATAATGGATATGTTTAATGGAACCTTTCATCACCAAGCCTCACTAATTCAAAAAACACTATTCGATGAATTTGGGTATTATTCCACTCAATACAGATTAATGAGCGATTGGAAGTTTTTCTTTGATTGTGTTATTTTGCACAACCAAAAGACAAAATATGTTGACTTCCCCGTTGCTTATTTCGCAATGGATGGTGCAAGTACCATTAATACGATTAAATACCGTAAAGAACAACTTGATTACCTTACCCAAATTTATGGTTCTGAACTAGTAGAAGTTATGAATGAAGTTTCAATTATAAGGAAAAATAAAGTTTTATCATTATATTGCAACTTATATACAAAAGCAATAAACAGTATGTCTCCCAAAGTTTTTAACCGCCTTCTAACTTTAAAAAGATGTCTTAAAAAAATCATAGGATTAAAAAACAATTAGAAATATGATACCCAAAAAAATACACTATTGCTGGCTTAGCAATGAAGAAATGCCAGATAAATTAACTAAATGTTTAGAAAGCTGGAAAAACAAACTGCCCGATTACGAAATTATAAAATGGGATTTGAACAAGATTTCCTTAGAACATAATTTATGGATAAAACAAGCTTTCGAAAGAAAAAAATATGCATTTGCAGCTGATTACATACGTTTATATGCTCTAGCAACAGAAGGAGGTATATATCTAGACAGCGATGTAGAAGTTTTAAAATCATTCAATGATTTACTACATCTTCCTTATTTTATTTGCAAAGAAAATAGTCCACAAGGAATAGAGGCTGCAATTATTGGAGCAGAAAAAAATACACCATGGGTACTAGAATGCCTTAAATATTATAAGGACAAATCCTTTATAGATGATACCGGAAAAGAGCAAACAGAAGTTTTACCTATAATTTTAGAAAAACAACTATCAAAATATGAATTACGCTATATTGATGCTCCTACTGATTTTAAAATAACATCGGATACTATATATATTTTACCATCGGATTTTTTTAGTCCCAAAAGCTATACAACAAAAAAAATCCAAATTACAAAAAACACTTATGCAATACATCATTTTGCTGGAAGCTGGCAACCTTGGTGGAAAAAAATATTACTAAGAATCTGGATTCCACTAAAAGTAAAATTTCCTCAAACAGCAAATTATATAAAAAAAATATTAAACTAATAAGCACAAAAGCATTTTATGCAAATTAATAAAAAGGAAAGTATTTTTATTATTTATTTTTTACCTTTATTTATTTTAAAAATACTTGACATCACTTCAGAGAATTGGGTACTAAAAGGAGTTGGAGCATCTTGTACTCTGATTTTCTTTATATGTACAATAAGAACGAAATACAATATAAAAGTATTTCGATTCTTTACATTCCTCTTATTTTACTTCATGATTCTAATATTTACAACAGGAAAACAAGGTATATTCTTTTCTGTTTTAATGTTATTAGGTATGAATGGAATACACAATGAACGACGTATATACAAAATATGCTTAACTTTCGGTGCCTTTTTCTTTATAATTGCTTGCTTAATCAATTCTAACGGTAGTGAAACAATGCGCTATATCAATGGAGAATGGGTCTCAATGATAAAACGAAGCAATCTCTTATTTGTGAGTTTTACAGCCATCTTGTGTTTATATTTATTCCTTTATAAAAATCATTTAACTCCCAAAAAGATTGTATTTCTTTTTACAATTTCATTTTTAATATACTTATATGTAGGTTCAAGAACAGGACTATTGGCAATCTATTTCTTACTAATATCAATCATTTTATTACAAAAAAAATATATATCCAATAAACTAATCGTAAAATATACATGTTTTCTATTTCCCCTTTTATGTTTATTATTTTGCATATATTCCGGTTGGCAATATAATAATTCTCCATTCTTAAATATTCTAGACATGGCATTACAAGGAAGAATTTATCAAAATAATGCATATCTAGAAAGATACGATATAACATTATTAGGACAGCCTATTTATGAAAATACAAGTGCAGACAATTATTGGGTACTTGACTGCGCACATTTGGATATGTTAATTTGCTCAGGACTACTTTTTACAATATTATGGACAATTCTAAACATATGTACAATTCGCTTTTTTTACAAACGCAATGATATGGTTGAAGTTTCTGTATTGATGATGTATGCCTTATATGGTATTACTGAAACCTTCTTACCAAATTGCTTCCTAAATATGTCATTTTTCCTATTTGCACGATATTTATACAGTATTCTATCAAAAAAAACATACTCATCTATTAGCTCCTATGAACAACAAAGAAATTATTAATAAAATTATATCCACAGCAAAATTATCAGATTCTGATATTCTTCAATCTAAAGGACGTATATATACATTCCTTAATCCTGTTTCATACTTAGAAGCTGTAAAGTCAAAAGAGTTATTTAGTAATTTCGATGGAATTTTTGTAGATGGTTCTATTTTAGTTTTGGCAATTCGCTTATTATATGGGAAAAACATTATAAGAAGAAGTTTTGACATGACTTCACTAGCTCCCATTTTATTCAATTTTGCAGAACAAAATGAGAAAAAAATCTATTTTATTGCTTCTCAAGAAAATGAAATAGAAAAAGCAGTTAGTACTTTCAAAGAAAAATGGCCTAATTTAAATATTATAAAATATAGAAATGGATACTTTTCATCAGAAGAAGATATCACCATAGAAATTAATCGAATAAAAACAGCTAATCCAGATTTTTTAATAATTGGTATGGGAGTTATTAAACAGGAGCAATTTTTATTGAAAGTAAAAGAAGCTCAACTAGATTGCATAGGATTTACCTGTGGAGGTTTTATTCATCAAACAGCCCATAACAAAATTAACTATTACCCCAAATGGATAGATTCTATAAATTTACGCTTTCTGTATCGAATGTATAAAGAAAAGCATACACGTAAAAGATACTTTCAAGCTGCATTTCTTTTTCCTTTACGATTCATTTATGATCGTTTTTTTTAAAATTCATGGTATCCTAAATAAAAATAGGAAAAATATTAATTTGATCATCCATATAATCGTTCTTCTGAAACACAACATTTTTATGCCACTAGCTAAATTACAGAGAGAAATCAATCAGAAATCAAGTTTGCAGTATGAGTAAGGGTTTAACCTTATAACTCGTTAGTAACTAATCAGGAATAAATGAACAATATTAAAAAATATGTTTATCAAAAGAATTCCAACACTATAGATAGACAATTTAAAAATATAAAAACAATCAGAATGAATAATACATTCTGTATATATAAATAGGTTCTTTATTATGCAACACTACGACTACCTCATAGTAGGTGCAGGACTATTTGGTTCTGTATTTGCCTACAAAGCCAAACAACAAGGCAAGAAGTGCCTGGTTATCGATCGTCGTCCTCACCTAGGAGGAAACATTTATTGTGAAAAGATGGAAGGTATCAATGTTCACAAATATGGTGCACACATCTTCCATACTTCGAATAAAATGGTGTGGGATTTTGTAAACTCTATTGTAGAGTTCAACCGATATACCAATTCGCCTGTAGCTAATTACAAAGGTAAGCTATATAACTTGCCTTTCAATATGAACACGTTCTATCAGATGTGGGGGGTGACTACTCCTGCTGAAGCAACGGCCAAAATCGAAGAACAAAAGGCGGAAGCTGTTGCACGCATGAAAGAGCAGGGAGTGACCGAACCTCGTAATCTGGAAGAACAGGCGCAGCTACTTATCGGAAAGGATATTTACGAAGCACTGATTAAAGGCTATACCGAAAAACAGTGGGGACGCAAATGTACTGAGTTGCCGGCTTTTATCATCAAACGTCTGCCTGTGCGTTTAGTATTTGATAATAATTATTTCAATGACAAGTATCAGGGTATTCCTATTGGTGGATATAATGTTTTGATAGAGCGTCTGCTGGAAGGTGTGGAAACTCGTCTGAACTGTGATTTCTTTGCTAATCGTGAAGAACTTTCAGCATTGGCTGACAAGATTGTGTTTACAGGAGCTATCGATGAGTTCTACGACTATCAGTTCGGCAAGTTGGAATATCGTACCGTAAACTTTGAAACTGAGGTATTGGACATGCCTAACTATCAAGGTAACGCTGTAGTAAACTATACAGAAAAAGAAATACCTTACACACGTGTCATCGAGCATAAGCATTTCGAAATGTTCGGGGCAGACATTGAAGCTTGTCCGAAAACCGTTATCTCGAAAGAATACAGTTCAGAATGGACAGAAGGCAGTGAACCGTATTATCCAGTAAATGATGATAAGAACAATTCTTTGTACCTGAAATATAAAGAACTGACTGATAAAGAAACTAATGTAATATTCGGTGGCCGCCTCGCTGAATATAAGTATTATGATATGCATCATATAGTGGAAAAGGCTTTAAATTTTTTCCTGTAAACTGATCATATCATAATTATAACACAATTAATAAACCAGCATGCAAAATCATATAGTTATTATGGCAGGCGGCATAGGAAGCCGTTTCTGGCCCATGAGTACATCCGAATATCCCAAACAGTTTATCGACGTAATGGGGGTAGGAAAATCGCTGATTCAGCTCACGGTGGAGCGTTTCAAGGGTATCTGCCCGAAAG
>ERZ773145.445-NODE-445-length-40997-cov-4.547824_pt1 | contig 40997 bp, 28 predicted proteins | sample MGYA00580848_ERZ773145 | MGnify/ENA primary metagenome ERZ773145 (study PRJEB29015, sample SAMEA2737858) | human gut metagenome | biome: human gut; feature: human-associated habitat; material: faeces | place: China | collected 2012 ... | reverse complement strand
TCCAGCGCCGGATCTTCCTTGCCCAGCCAGGCCGCCAGATGGTAGGCGAGCTCGCCGGTGAGCCCGGACTGCCCCTTCAAATAGGGGTCCACCGCTTCCACCGCGTGGGTAAAGGCCTCGACGGTCTGGCGCAGCATGGTGGCAAGGCGCTGTTCCGCCTCCACGTGGGCCGTGATGTCCCGATAGACCACCACGACGGTCCCTGATGCGCCGTCTTCCGCGGCAAAGGGCAGGCACTGCACATTGAGGTGCACCAGCTTGCCCTCGACCAGCATGTCTTCCTGATCGGAAAATTCCGTCCCTGTCCGCCAGACGAATTCCACATGGCGTTCCAAGCTCCGGGCCAGATAATCCGGAAGATGCCGTACCTGCATAAGGTGGAGCACCTCTCCCTGACAACGGGCCAGACGGGCGAATTCTGTATTGGCATAGACGATGCGGCCTTCACCATCCACCAGGGCCAGCGCCGAATGCATGGCCCGCAGGACCGTATCCAGCAGGCAACGCTGCCGGGACATGGTCGCGTAAAGGTCTTTCAGCTCCCGCACCTCGCCCCGCTCCCGGCGGATGCCGAGCCACCAGTAGAACCAGACCAGGATCCCCGCCAGGCAAAGGAACAGCAGGCCGGCCATGGTCCAGACGCGCCAGGCCATGTCGTCCTGTTCCTGGCGGACGCTGTCCGCCCGGCAGGCCACGGCCGCATACCAGGACGTCCCCGGCACGGGCTGGCCGACCACAAGGCAGTCCATGGTCCCGGAAATGGCGGGCAAGACCATGTCCCGGGGCGTCATGTCCTGACCGAAGCCCGCAGGCAGGGTCACCAGGTTGAGGCTCGGGCGTTCGCCCATGCCGATGGCCTGGACAAGGTCGCCGCCGGTCTCCAGCAGCAGGCTCATATAGCCCAGCTCGGAGGACTGGCCGACCCCTCCCAGGAGCTTGCCGATATCACAGGTGACCAGCAGGATCCCCTGGGGCGAGTCGTCCGCCGAAACATAGCCCGGCGCCGTCACCGGACAGTAAAAATCCACCAGCAGACGCTCCCCCTGGAGCCGGACGGGCAGCATGCCCGCCCCGGACAAGGCTCCCTTGCTCCGGCGCTGCTTCAGCAGCGTCCTGGTATCCGCCTGCCAGCCCTGCCCCACCAGCATGACCGGTTCCAGGGTCCTGTCCAGCAGGGCCGCACCGGCAAAATCATGCCGTGAGATGAACTCGACAAATTTGCGATAGATGAGCGTGGCATGAGGCGATATGTCGCGCAGGGCCTGACGGTCCCGCGCATCAAGGCCGCTGTGCCGCCCATGCTCCTGTTCCGTCCAGGGGGTCTCCCCCAGCTCGCGCAGCAAGGCCACGGGCAGGTCCGTCTCCGCTATCTCCGCCGCCAGCAGACGCAGCATGTCGTAGCGGGCCATCTCCGCCACAGCATCGCGCTGGACACCGGTCCATACCGTCACCATGGCCGCTGCCGTGGACGTATAGGCGGAAAGCTGGCTGCCTGTCCTGTCGAGGATCTCGCGCTGTTCCGCACTGTTGAAGCGGGTGGCCCCGATGACCGTCAGGGCGAGCAGCAGTATCAGCCCTCCCAGCAGGGGCCGCAGTGACACACGTTCAGGATTGCGCATAGAAGCTCCGCACAGCAGGGATCAGCGCTCGGTAAGCGCGTTCTGCCTGGCTTTCATCACAGGTTTGAGGATATAATCGAGCACCGTCTTCTTGCCGATGATGATGTCGGCCACCACGATCATGCCCGGGATAATGGGCAGGATCTCGTCGTTACGCCGGATGGCCGTCTCTCCGGTACGGACTTTGACAAGGTAATAGAAATCGCCCTTTTTGTCTTCAATGGTGTCCGCGCTGATGGATTCCAGCTTGCCGGGCAGACCGCCGTAGATGGAGAAATCATAGGCCGAGACCTTGATCATCACGTCCTGTCCGGGCCGCAAAAAGGCCACATCCTGCGGACGGACGCGCACCTCCACCAGAAGGCTCTCGTCCATGGGCACGATGTCCATGATGGCCTCGCCCGGCTTGACGACCCCGCCCACCGTATTGACCAGTATCTGCTTGACGCTGCCCCGCACGGGACTGCGTACTTCGGTGCGCGTCACGCGGTCGCCCCCGGCGGTCAGGGATTCCCGCACCGAGCCCAGCTCCGTGCGCCGCTTGTTGATCTCCTGGCTGATGGCCAGCTGCTCTTCCGCCACCCGGCTGCCGATGCGCTGCCGGGCCTCATCCATCATGGCCTGCGTCTTGGGAATGGCCGCGGCCAGCATATCGATCTCGCCCTGGGTCTGGATGATCTTCTGCTCCAGCCCCAGATAATCCATGCGGGAATAGTTGTTGCGCTGCAGCAGGCGCTTGGCCGTATCCCGCTGCTCCGTCTCCAGCACCAGACTGCCGTCCAGCTGTTTCTTGCGTGCCAGCTGCTCCGCCACCTCGCTTTGCCGCTGGGCATACTGGGCCTCCAGCATGGAAAGCTCGGCCCGCAGTTTCGAACTTTGCGCCTTCCAGGTGTTCCGCTGGTCATCGACGATCTGACGGGCGCGCTCCACAAGGACGCCGTCCGGCTCTTCGCCCAGTATCTCCTTGAGGAAGACGGGCAAGTCACTGGGGAAGACAGGCTCCTCGTCACGCAGCATGGCCTCCAGCCGCATGATGGCCAGACGGTGTTCCACCAGCTTGTACAGGGCATCCCGGTACGAGCTCTCGGCCATGACGTTTTCCAGCTGGGCCACGACCTGCCCTTTTTCCACGACCTCGCCCTCCCGGACGAGCACGGCCTGGAGGATACCGCCTTCCAGGTTGGAGACCGACTGCGTACGCCGGGAGCCCACCACGGAACCTTCTGCATGGGTCACTTCGTCGATGGGGGCCCAGGCGGCCCAGACGAGCAGCGCCACGACGAGCAAGGCCACCGCCACGGACAGGGCACGGGCCGTGAACGCGGGCCTGCGGGACAGGGCCGCATCCACCTCGCTGGCATAATTGATGTCATCCGGCATCAGACCATGCAGGGGAGCGTCCAGAGCCGCGAACAGCTCCTTGCGCGTCATGGGCTTGTCTCCGGCGGACGATGCCTGGCTGAAATTCTCGCGCAGGCGCGCCGCCATGCCGGTGGCGGGACGCTGCTCCCGCTCGGCATCCCCCACGAAGATCAGGCGGAACACCTGCCGGATGCGGGCGAACAACGAACGTTTCCGGGGCTGCCCGTCAGGTACGGGAGCCTCGGGAGGCAAAGACGAAAAGATATCTTCCGGCGGCCTGGTTTCAATACGGTCACCGCTCTGCGTCGCGGGATCCGGCTTACGGGCGTCCATCCTTCCCCTCCTTCACGGCAGCGGCTCCCGCGGGAGCTCCCTGCCCTTTTTCCGGGGCAGGCTTCCTGGCTGCGGCGGCGTTGTCGCGCAAGCGCTTCAGGATGGCGTCACGCGGCCCGAACATCCGCAGCCTGCCGTTCTCCATGACAGCCAGCTTGTTCACCATGCGCAGCATGCTCAGGCGATGGGTCACAAGGATCAGGGTCCGCCCCTGCGAGACGGCTGCCAGCCGCTGCTGCAGGCGCTGCTCGGAATCCGTGTCCATATTGCTGGTGGGCTCGTCCAGAATCAGCACCTCAGGATCGCGGACCAGCGCCCGGGCAAGAGCCACCGCCTGCCGCTGCCCACCGGACAGGGCCTTGCCCTGCTCGCCGACCTGGGCCGCGAAACCGGCGGGATTGTTGCGGACAAAATCCGTCACCCCGGCAAGGGCCGCGGCCCGGAACACCAGATGGTCATTGATGGTGGGGTCCCCCAGGACGATGTTCTCACGGATGCTGCCATAAAACAGGACCACGTCCTGCGGCAACACGCCGATGCGCCCGCGCAGCTCCGTGGTCGGCAGCTGGCGCAGGTCCACGTCCCCGAATTTGATGCTGCCCTTCTGCGGCTGGTAAAAACCTGTCAGCAGCTTGGCCAGGGTGCTTTTGCCCGAGCCCATGGCCCCGATAATGCCGATCCGGTCGCCGGGATTGATGCGCAGGCTCACGTCCTCAAGGGCCAGACGCATGGAATTGGGATAGGCGAACGAAACGTTCTCCACGGTGAAGGAGGGCTGCAACTCGCCAAAATCCATGCAGGAGCTTTCCGACTGGTTCTCGGAAGGCAGCTCCATGAGCAGATCAAGGGCCTGCAGGGCGACACGGGAGTTCTGCAGGCGGGTCAGCAGGGAAGCCAGCTGCATCAGCGGCGCCATGGCCCGGCCCACAAGGATGTTGCAGCCGATGAGGGCCCCCATGGTCATCAGGCCTTCCGAGATCCGGTAGACGCCCCAGATGATCATGCTCACCGTGACCAGATGGGTCACCAGCGCGGAGGCCGTCACGGCAAGGCTGCTGTACCGGCGGGACTCTGCCGTCGATTTGGCGGAAAGGCCCACCACGGCCTCCCAAAGGCGCTGCATGCGGCTCTCGGCCTGGCAGGCCTTGATGGTCTCCAGACCGTTGACCATCTCCACGAGCAGGGCATTCTTTTGCATGTTCTGCTTGTAGCTCTGCTCGGCGCAGCGCCGCGCCGCCGCCTGGAGAAAAAGCCCCAGACCAATGAGGACGGGCATGGCTGCCAGCGGCAGGAAGACCATGGGGCCGGCAATGAAGGAGATCAGCAGCAGGAAGATGACCAGAAAGGGGACATCAATGCAGGCCAGCAGCGAGGACGAACTGAAGAATTCGCGCAACTGCTCGAATTCACGCAGGTTGTTGACCAGCGATCCCGTGGATTCCGGCTTGCTTTCCAGCCGCATGGTCAGGACCTTGTCCACCAGATTGCTGGAGAGCACGATGTCCGCATTGCGACCGGCCACGTCCACGAAATGCGTGCGCAGGGCCCGCAGCAGGAAGTCGAACAGATAGATGATGATCACACCGGATGCGAGGACCCACAAGGTCTCTATGGCGTTGTTGGGCACGACCCGGTCATAGACGTTCATGGCGAACAGGGGGCTGGCCAGGGCGATGAGGTTGATGATGACGCTGGCCAGCGCCACATGCCGGTAGATGGGCGCATAATAGCGCAGCACGTCCCAGAACCAGCGTTTTCCCTTGGCCAGACGCAGCTTTTCCACATGCTCCTGCGGACGGCCGGGGACAGCCACATACAGGGCATAGCCGGTATATTCCTCCTGCAGCGCGTCCAGAGGCACCAGCTGGCTGGCGCTTTCCGTTTCGGGGAAGATGACTTCAGCCTGAGCCTGCCCCGTACCGGCTCCGGACTCGCCCGCCTCTGCCCCCGCCGGAGCTCCCGGCACCAGCCGGGTCAGGACACAGCTGCGGTTGCCGGACAGCAGCAGGATGCAGGGCAAGGTCAGGTTGGAGAGCTCGGCCAGCCGGGGACGATACAGCACGCTGCCCGTCAGGCCCGCCTTGCGGGCGACCCGCAGACACGCCTGGGCCGAGACGGTACTGCCCGAAAGCCCGGCCAGCAGGAACTGGGGAGACAAGGCCTTGCCCCGGAGGCGGCACAAGGAGGAAAGACTGCGCAGCAAAGGCGGCATGAAATCGACATCGGAAGGCCGCAGGCCTCCGGCTGCCATTTCCGGGCCGCGTGTTTCCCCTGTTCCGTTTTCCGACATACGTGATCCTTTGGTACCCGGGCTGCGGGTGCTTTGGCGCAAAACAACAGGCAGAGAGCATTCTGCCTGTTGTTTTGCAAATCCCCGCTTCTTGCAATGCCGCCTTTTCGAAGACTGCGGGGCCGGTCTCCGAAAAAGCAATGTTCTTTCTGGCTACTTGAACCAGCCCAGCTCGAACTCCTCGCCCTGGACGGGACGGGCTTCCTTGGGACCGGACTTGATCTCTTCAGCCGGGACCCCCATACGGGGCAGCAGGTCACCGGCCAGAGCGCACATGCGGTAGGCCCCTACGAGGATATTGCCGCGGGCGGTCTCGGCCTGGCTGGCGGAATTGTAGAGTTCGTTCTCCGAATCCAGCACGTCCAGCAGGCTGCGCGTGCCCAGCAGGAACTGGTCATGGTAGGCCTGACGGGTGTAGGTATTGTTCTCCACTGCCTTGGTATAGAACTTATATTGTTCCTTGGCCGCCAGATAGTTGCTCCAGGTGGACTCCATGTCCAGACGCAGGGTGTCCATGTAGTCGTACAGGTTCTGCCGGGCTTCGCGCTCCCGCGCCGAGGCCGCACGGATGCCTTCCACGTCGGCGCCGCTGTTGAACACGTTCCAGCGTACCGTCGCCAAAACGTCGAAGCTGTAGACCCAGCGGTCACGGTCGCCGCCGCGGTCGCTATATTCGGGCCCCGCCTCCAGCTGGAACGAAGGATACATGTTGGCCTGGGCCAGTTCCTTCTCGCCCTTGGCAGCGCGGATGTCCTGCAGATAGGCGGCCAGCTTGGGATTGTGCTTTTCCGCCATCTGGATGAACGCCGCTGCCGTATCGGGCATCTCGGCCGGCATGGGCACCACATCCAGCTTGCCGACCGTATAGATGCCGGTCAGCCGGGAATAGGTGGCGTCCGCCACGCGCAGGGCATCTTCCGCTTCGGACAGGGAGGAATGGGCACGCTGCAGACGGGATTCCGCCTGCGTCACATCGGCCTGGGTATCCGCCCCCATGCTGGCACGGTCGCGGGCCTGGGCCAGGATGGATTCATGCCGGGCCACGTTGTTGCGGGCCAGTTCCACCAGCTTGATGCGGCGGAGCAGGTCGATGTGGGCGATGATGCCATCCAGGGAAAGGGACGTGGCCGTATCAAAGATCCTGGCCTTGACGGAATCCAGGGTGGCCTGGGCCGTGCGTACACGGCTGCGTGTGGCAAAACCGTCCCAAATGGGCTGCACCAGTTTAGCGGAGACGCTGCCCACACTCAACCACTGATCATCAAGATCCAGACCGCGGGACGTGGTGTCGCTCAGGACACCCACGCCGATCTCCCCCGTGACGTCCACGCGCGGGCCAAAACCGGCACGGGCCTTGTTGAGCTCATGTTCAAGGACCGAACGGTTTTCCTTGATGCTCATCAGGCTGCGATGGTTGTGCAGGACACCATACACTGTATCGTTCACTGTGATATGCGCTGTATTATTCCCCCGGGCCGGGGTCTCCCGACTCCATGCCGCATCTGTTCCCCCGACCAGAAAACAGCATGCGGCAACGATCATCGCTCCCCATTTTTTGCATATCGTCATGAGTTTTACCCCCTCTCATAAAAGTTTTTGATATACAGTCCTATTATGCAAGCATGATGTATTTAGTCAATATTCCCATTTTGTTTCACAACTTGTAAAAATCTCTAAAAAAAATATAACTTGCTGATTTTGCAAATAATGTTCAAACATTTTATGACATAAAACCAAATATAAAATATTAAATAATGATTTTAGTGCATTACTCACAAAAAAAAATAATACCGAGGAGTTCCGGCACCGATATTTTGCCTTACGTATCTCGACAAGGGCCGCCCCCACGCAGTACAAAAACTCATCCCCAGGTCCCCAAACATCAGCCTTCCGGCGGTTTTTCATGTTCCCTGTGCGCTTCCCCCCCGTATCTCCTCCGGCCCGGTCTCTCCTCCGGTCCCCGGTCATACGCCCGCACCGGATCGCATGTACCATCGTCTGTTTTGCTGTTTTCCTGGCCGGCCTTTTCGGCGCCCTCCCTGCGCGGGCCGACACCATCCCCCTGTTCGGAACCGTGGAATTCCGGCGCCCTCTCGACAGCCTGCCCGCCTGGGCTGAGGTCCGCCGCATGAACGAGCTGGAGCCCATCTTCGTCAGCGGCAAGGTCTTCACCCGGACCGCCACCTGGGATTCCTTCAAACAGGGGGCGCAGGGCAAAAGCGGCATGGAACTGCTGCGCTATGTCAATACGTTCTGGAACCGCTTTCCTTACCGTGAGGATATCACCAACTGGGGCAAGGCCGACTACTGGGTCTGGCCCAACCTGTTCCTCAAAAAATCTGGCGACTGCGAAGATTACGCCATCGTCAAATATTTCACGCTCAAAGAGCTGGGCATGGATACGGACAAACTGCGTATCGTCGTCCTGCGCGATACCCTGCGCCGCCTGTCCCATGCCGTTCTGGCCGTCTACATGGACAATGACATCGTCATCCTGGACAACATCAGCAATGCCATCCTGCCCCAGGGGCGCCTGCGACATTATGTCCCGCAGTTCTCGTTCAACGAGAAGTCACGCTGGGCCCACATGCGAGGCAAAAAAACAAACGAGTAGCCCATGTACACTCCCGACCCCGACCTCCCTGCCAAGCCGCATCATTTCATGAGCAAACGGCTGGGCATCAGCATCAGCCTCGTGCTTTTCGTGCTGGTCCTGCTGCTCTCCTATGCCCTGTGTTCCCTGCAGGTCGACCGGAGCACCCAGGCCATCCTGGCGGACAAAAACCGCTTCCTCCTGTCCAAGATCGATACCATGCAGATCCGCCTGCAGGACTGGCGGCGGACCATGCTGGAACAGACCAATACGCTGGCCCTTTCGGAGAGCGTCCGCCTGTTCGCCGCGGACATGGCCGCCCTGCCCTCCGATCTGCTGGACAAGAATTCCCGCACCGCCGCTCCCGGATCCGACAGCGACCAGCTTTCCTTGCTGGACCAGCGCGAATACATGCAGCAACTGCTGGCGGACATCGCCTACCAGAACGATCTTGACCGCATCCGCATGTTCCTGCCCAATGGCCGCAAGATCGTGGACAGCGCCTCTGACGCTGCCGACAATCACGACGACGATCTTCTCGTCCGGCAGGCCGTCACATCGAGGACGCTTTCCTTTGGCGCCATCCACAAGCATGGGGACCGTTTCGCCCTGCAGGCCGGTGCCCCCCTGTTCGAGATCAGCGGCAAGGACAGGCCCCGTGTCGTCGGCTGCCTGCTCCTGTGCTTCCCCATGGACGCGGCCCTGACGAACATCCTCCAGGACAAGGAAAGCCAGCTCAGGCTGGTGGATCTTTTCCCGGACAGGAGCAGCGTCTTCCTGCTGCGGGAGGACGCCCTGCAACAGCTCCCCCTCCGTGCAGGCGTGGCCGGCGCCCATTCGCTGGACTTCAAAAAGCGTCCTGCCATGGCCGGAGGGGATGACGTCTATTCCCTGGCCTTCATCTCCTCGCTGCCCAATACGCTGATGCTGGTGGCCTCCCTGCCCGCCGCGGACATCGACCGGGAGATCCTCCACAAATCCATGCAGATCTATGCCGTCGGCCTGCTGACCAGCCTGGGAATCGGCCTGCTGCTGGCCTTCGGGGTCTCCTGCCTGGTGGGGCGGGCCCACCGGGCTTCGGCCGCCTACTTCAAGGCCCTGTACACGGTCATCCGCGACCAGAAGCAGGTGCTGGACAGCGTCAACGATTCCATGCGCCTGGGGCTGGTCCTGTTCAGTGCCACGGACGGCGTCCGCATCTTCAACCCCGAATTTGCCAAGATCTGCGGCGGCATCCCGCAGGATGAGCTGGCCGGCAAGTCCCCCAGGGATCTCTTCCCCCAGGAGGCCGCCGACAAATTGCAGGCAGGTATCGAACGCAAGATCAAGGAACCGTCCTTCGACGGCGTGGAGCTGGCCTTGCCCGGTACTGACGGCAAGGAACATCTTTACAGGGTCTCCCTCTATGTTTTTCTGGACAGGCAGGAGCAGGACGCCGCCAAGGAAGCTCCCCTTCCCGGAAGCGTCGTGGCCATCTTCAAGGATATCACCCGCTTCCGCCGGCAGGCCCAGAAAGCCCAGGAACGCCAGCACCATCTTATGGAAGCCCTGGTGCGCGCCGTGGAATATGTGGACCCCAATCTGGTGGGCCATACCCGGAAGATGCGGCATGTGGCGGAGCTGCTGGCCCGGCATATGGAGCTGGACAATACGGCTGTCCTGACCCTGCGCATGGCTTCCCAGCTTTCGCAGATCGGCAAGATCTTCGTACCGCACCATCTGCTGCGCAAAAGCGGCAAGCTCACGCCCGAGGAGCAGCAGGCCGTACTGCAGTCTTCGGAGTATGCCTTCCGCGTCCTGTACGGGATCAACTTCGGGCTGCCTGTTCCCGAAGCCCTGCACGACATGAACGAAAAATTCGACGGCAGCGGTCCGCGGGCCCTGAAGGGCGATCAGATCAATCCCCATGCCCGCCTGCTGGCCGTGGTCAACGCCTTTTGCTCCATGGTCAGCGACCGGGCCTACAGGCAGGGGATGCCCATCGGCCAGGCCCTGGAAATCCTGTCGGCCAGCCCCGCCTTCGATCCCGCCATCGTGCTGGCATTGCGGGAGATACCCGCGGAGGACCTGCGCTCCGCCCTGGCCGGGGAAGACAGCCCTTCCCGGGCCTAGACTGAAGATCACCCAAGGGGACGACGTGAAAACGCCGTCCCCTTGTCATACTCTCTGCCGGAAGCGTGCGTATCCTTTTTCCCGGAAAGCTGTTTTGACATCCCCGCAAGAGCTGACGTATACTGAAACCAAACATGAAGCGGCCGTCAGCTCCGGAAAGACGACGCTTTGCCTCCCCTGCCCTGCACTTTCGCGGATGCAGCGGCTCGCCCCTCTCCACGGTCTCCGCGGATATGTCCATCCTTTCCGGTTGAGGAGGATACATGAAATTCCAGTTTGACCGTCCCGCCTGCCAGAACCTGCGCAAGGCCCTCCGCAAGGAGTGGCTGGAGACCAACGGTCTTGGCGACTATGCCTCCAGCTCGCTGGTATGCTGCAATACGCGCAAATACCACGGTCTGTTCGTCACCGAGCTGGCCCGGCCCGCAGGCCGCCATGTGCTGCTCTCCACCCTTGAGGAATCCCTGCTCATGGCAGGCAAAGAGTTCTTCTTCTCCTGCCGCAAGCATCCGGGCGTGTACTTCCCGCGCGGGCATGAATACATGCAGGCCGCCTCTGCCGGGCTCTGGCCCTCTTTCCGCTACCGTTTCGGCGATGTGACGCTGACCCGCGAGCTCATGCTGCTGCCGGGACGGCATGTCCTCCTCATACGTTACAAGGCCAGTATCGCCAGTCCCGAGACCCCTCCCCTGCGCCTGCGCATCAAGCCCCTGCTGGCCTGCCGCAACATGCATACGGTCATCCGCGCCGACAAAGCCATCGACAGCAGCGTCTCCCCGACCCTGTACGGGGCATCCGTGCGCCCGGATCCCCAGCTGCCCGAACTTTTTTTGCAGATGGACGGCCCTTCCTCCTGGCAGACGGCCCAGGACTGGTACTACAACATCGAGTATCTCGTGGAACAGGAGCGGGTCTTCCCCTTCCAGGAAGACCTGTTCATGCCCGGGATTTTCGAAGGGGATCTTGTTCCCGGCCATGCCGTCTATCTCACCGTCTCCACGGAAAGCCTGCAAAAGGAACACAGCCGGCATGACTTCGAACGGCTGTGGCAGGAAGAGAGCCAGCGCCGGATCGACGAAGAAGCCGAGACGGACAGCCTGCAAAAGCATCTGGCCCGGGAAGGGAAACGTTTCCTCATCACCACGCCCGGCAGCACGACCGGCCGGATCGACAGCATCGTGGCCGGGTACCACTGGTTCGGCTCCTGGGGACGCGACACCATGATCGCCCTGCCCGGCCTGACGTTTTTTGCCGGTCGCCAGGCTCTGGGCGAACAGATCCTTGCCAACATGGGCGCCGCCGTGCGTGACGGCCTCATCCCCAACGTTTTTTCAGCCGACGGCCGTCATGCCTACAACTCCGTGGACGCTTCCCTCTGGTATGTCTGGGCCGTGCAGATGCTGCTCCAGGTCGATCCGCAGCGCATGGGCTTTGTGAAAGAGTACTGCTGGCCCGCCATCAAGGAGATCCTCCGGGCCTATGCCGGGGGGCAGGTCCCGTTCGTCCGTGCCGACGAGGAAGGCTTCCTTGACGTAGGCGACGAACAGACCCAGCTCACCTGGATGGACGCCGTGGTCGACGGCAGGCCCGTCACGCCGCGGCACGGCCAGCCGGTGGAGATCAGCGCCCTGTGGTACAATGCCCTGGCCTTTGCCGACCATCTGGCACGGCGCTTCGACGAACCTCACTGGCAGGATTCCGTCGACCAGCGGGACCGCATGCGCGCCGTTTTCGCCCACCGGCACTGGATCAAAGATTACCGGGGCGACTATCTGGCCGACGTCTGGCGGGATGGCGAGCGGGATTTCCGTGTGCGGCCCAACCAGCTGTTCGCCGTTTCCCTGCCCTTTCCCATCCTCGAAGAAGACAATTACGCCTCCGTGGTCTCGCGCGTGCGCCAGTGCCTGCTGACCCCCTGCGGGCTGCGCACGCTGGCCCCCAGCGCCAACGAGTACTGCTCCCTTTATGAGGGCGGGCCCGGAGAGCGTGACAAAGCCTACCATCAGGGCACTGTCTGGCCCTGGCTTCTGGGCGCTTACGGCGATGCCCTGCTGCGGGCTGCCTGGGATGAGGAAGGCGCGGCGCGCGACCTGCTGCATACCCTGACGCCCCTCTTCGGCAGCCATCTGGGCGGCGCCGGTATCGGGAGCATCTCCGAGATATTCGACGGAGACCCGCCGCATCTGCCCAACGGCTGCATCGCCCAGGCCTGGAGCGTGGCCGAATGCCTGCGCCTGCTGAACAGGCTGGAAAAGGTGGCTCCCCAGGCCTATGCGCAGTGGGAAAACGCCCTGCTGCAAGGAGACAGGTAATGCGCGTCCTCATGTTCGGCTGGGAATTTCCCCCCTTCAAGAGCGGCGGGCTGGGCACGGCCTGCCAGGGCATGGCCACGGCACTGGCCAAGAAAGGCACGGAGATCTTCTTTGTCCTGCCCCGTGCCGAAAGTGACCGCCCCGTCCATCTGCAGGACGGCCTGACCATGTTTTCCGCCTCGGGCACCCGGATCTGCACCCGCAGCGCCCGCCTCCGGCGCGAAGAAGGCGTGCGCGAGATATGGCATGACCGCCAGTACACGGAGCTCATCCCCGGCTTCCGGGACGAAATCGAAGAGATCTGGCGCGAAAAGCTGCATCTGGAATATATCGACTCGCCGCTGCGCCCCTATCTGAACAGCGGCAGCTATCTGAAAGAGCACCGGGAGCTCCAGCGTCTGCTTTCCGAAAAACGTCTGGCCGACCCGACCCTGCGGACCGTCTTGCAGCATGAAGGCCCGGAGCGGGAGCACCTTCTGCGCGAGATCGCAGAGACCCGGGAACAGTGCGAGACCCTGACGCTGCACGGCGGTTACGGCGAAGACCTCATGAGCGAAGTCTACCGTTATGCCTGCGCAGCGGCCGTCATCGCCGGACGCCTGGAATTCGACGTCATCCATGTCCATGACTGGATGACCTACCCGGCGGGGATGCTGGTCAAGCAGCTGACGGGCAAACCGCTGGTGGCCCATATCCATGCCCTGGAGCATGACCGCAGCGGCGACAACCTCAACCAGACCGTGGCCGACATCGAAAAGGCAGGCATGGAGGCCGCCGACCGCGTCGTGGCCGTGAGCCACTACACCAAGCAGGAAGTCATGGCGCAGTACGGCATCCCCGAAGGCAAGATCTCCGTGGTCCACAACGCCGTCTCCCGCAATGACATCCACAAGAGCGTGGTCATCCCCGAACGCTGCCGTCATGAAAAGCGGGTCCTGTTCATGGGCCGCGTCACCTACCAGAAGGGCCCCGACTATTTTGTCGAAGCCGCCAAGCTGGTACTGGACCGCCTGCCCCACACGCGTTTCATCATGGCCGGCAGCGGCGACATGCTGCCCAACATGGTGCGCCGTGTGGCCCACCTGCGCATCGGGGACCGATTCCATTTCACGGGCTTTTTGCGCAACGGCGAAGTGGACCGCATGTACGCCATGAGCGACCTTTACGTCATGCCCAGCGTTTCCGAGCCCTTCGGCATCGCGCCGCTGGAAGCCATGGCCTATGACGTCCCCGTCCTCATCTCGCGCCAGTCCGGCGTGGCGGAAGTGGTACGCAACGCCATCAAGGTCGACTTCTGGGATGTGCGGGAAATGGCCAACAAGATCTGCGCCCTGCTGGCCTATCCCCTGCTGGCCGCCGAGGAAGTCCGCAATTGCCGTGAAGAACTGAAGAACATCCGCTGGGAGAATGCCGCCACCAAGCTGCGCGCCATCTACGACCAGCTTGTTGCGGGGAGGAGATAGCATGTCCGCCATCTGTTTCTATTTTCAGGTACACCAGCCGTACCGTCTGCGCCACTACACCTTCTTCGATATCGGCGCCAATTCCTGGTACGAGGACGAGAACGCCAACTGCGGCATCCTCCTCAAGGTGGCGCGCAAATGCTATCTGCCCATGAACGCCCTGCTGCTCAAGCTCATCCGGCGCCATGAGGGGCAGTTCAAGGTGAGTTTCTCCATCTCCGGCACGGCCCTGGACCAGTTCGAGACCTACGCCCCGGAAGTCATCCAGAGCTACCGGGAGCTGGTGGCAACCGGCTGCGTGGAGCTGCTTTCCGAGACCTACAACCACTCGCTGGCCTTCCTCTACTCGCCTGACGAGTTCCGGGAGCAGGTCCGCCTGCACGATGACCGCATCGAAGAGCTGTTCGGTGTGCGGCCCACCTCGTTCCGCAATACCGAGCTCATCTACAACAACGCTCTGGCCCGTACCGTGGAGGAAATGGGCTACAAGGCCATCCTGACGGAAGGCGCCGACCATGTGCTGGGCTGGCGCAGCCCCAACTTCGTCTACAGGCCTTCGGGGTGCGACTCCCTGCGCCTGCTGCTCAAGAACTACCGCCTTTCCGACGACATCGCCTTCCGCTTCTCCAACCACGAATGGCCGGAATTCCCGCTGACGGCGGAAAAATTCGCCAGCTGGGCCCAGGCCTCCGGGGCCGCAGGGGACATCATCAACCTGTTCATGGACTACGAGACCTTTGGCGAGCACCAGTGGGAATCCACGGGCATCTTCCAGTTCATGGAGGCCCTGCCGGACATCCTGCTTTCCCTGCCGGGCTTCAGTTTCGTGACGCCCACCGAAGCTGCGGCCATGTTCCAGCCCGTGGCCAGTCTCGACGTGCACAATTTCATGTCCTGGGCCGACGCCGAACGCGACCTGACCGCCTGGCTGGGCAATGACATGCAGCAGGATGCCATCACGGCTGTCTACCGTCTGGAAGAAAAGGTGAAGGCCGGCGGCAACGAAGATCTGCTGCGCACCTGGCGACGCCTGCAGACATCCGACCATTTTTACTATATGTGCACCAAGTGGTTCGCCGACGGCGACGTGCACAGCTATTTCAATCCGTACGGCACCCCCTATGATGCCTACATCAACTACATGAACGTACTGGCCGACTTCGGCCTGACCCTGGATGCCCCCCTGCCCGCTGCCGGAGCGTCCCGCAGTTAGCGCACTCCCGGCACGGCCTGCCTGACGGATCATGCCCTGCGCGAAGGCATGGCCCGGACAGACCTCTCCGGGAGCTTTCATGAATGCAAGGAGATCCGTCTCAATGTCACAAGATCTGTCAAACGCGACCCTCTTCGAAGTCAGCTGGGAGGTCTGCAACAAGGTCGGCGGCATCTATGCCGTCGTCAGCAGCAAGATCCTGGAAGCCCTGGCTGCCTTTGGAGAAAATTATTTTCTTCTGGGGCCCGACCTGGGCAACAACCCCGACTTTGAAGAGACCGACGAGCCCTGCTGGCAGGAGCTGCGCCAGGAGACCGACCGGCGCAACCTGAGCTGCCGCTTCGGCCGCTGGAACATCCCCGGCCGCCCCAAAGTCATCCTGGTCGGGTACCGTGACCGTTACGACCAGAGCCAGCTGCTGTTCTCGCTCTGGAACCGCTACGGCGTGGACTCCATCTCCGGCGGCTGGGACTATGTGGAACCGGTCATGTTCAGCACGGCCTGCGGCGAAGTGATCGAGGCCGCCTGCAAGGCGCTGCACATCCCTGCCGACGGCCCGGCCCTGGCCCACTTCCACGAATGGATGTGCGGCGGCGGCCTGCTCTACCTCAAGACCAACGCCCCCTATGTGGGCACGGTCTTCACCACGCACGCCACCATGCTGGGGCGCTCCATGGCCGGTTCCGGCTTCGACATCTACAAGCAGATGCACCAGATCAACCCCAAGCATGAGGCCGGGGCCTACAACATCACGGCCAAATGCTCCATGGAGACGGCCTCGGCACGCGAAGCCGACTGCTTCACCACCGTCAGCCGCATCACGGCCGACGAGGCGGGCGTCTTTCTGGGGCGTACCCCCGATGTACTGACCCTCAACGGTCTGGACTTGCGCGTCATCCCCGACTACAGCCGGGACAGGAGCCTGGCCGCGGCTTCCCGGCAGCGGCTGCTGGAGGCCGCCGGCCGTCTGTTGCGCCGCCGGCTGCCCGAGGATACCCGCATCTTCCTCGTGTCCGGCCGCTATGAATATCACAACAAGGGCATCGACGTGTTCCTTGATGCCCTCGGCATGGTCAATACGGCCCTCAGCCAGTCCCAGTCCAATGTGCTGGCCCTGTGCGCGGTCATGGGCGGACACAGCGGGGTCAATGCCGACGCCGTCAGCGGCGATCCGGCCAAAGTCCCCGGGCAGGGCGGCTTCTGGATCAGCAGCCATCATGTCTACAACCAGCCCAACGATCCCATCCTCAATGCCTGCCAGCGCCTGGGCCTGGACAACAGGCCGGAGAACCACGTGCAGGTCATCTTCGATCCCGCCCTGCTCGACGGCAAGGACGGCTTCCTGAACATGCGCTATGAAGAGGTGCTGGCCGCCTGCGATCTGGGCGTGTTCCCCTCCTGGTACGAGCCCTGGGGCTATACCCCGCAGGAAAGCGCCGCCCATGCCGTGCCCACGGTCACCACAGACCTTTCCGGCTTCGGCATGTGGGTGCGCTCCAGCCAGCGCGATAAGAACGGCGTGACCATCATCTGCCGCCGCCAGACCTCGTATGACGAGACCGCGGCCAGCCTGCGCGACGTGCTCCTGCAGTATGCCTCCCTGCCCGAAGAGCAGATGCAGGAACACCGGCACATGGTGCGCCATGTGGCCGAAGGCTGCTCCTGGGAGCAGTTTTTCCCCTACTATGTGCAGGCCTACGGTCTGGCCCTGGACAAGGCACGCCAGCGCAGCTCGCAGCCCGCCGGCGGCAGCACGACCCTGACCCGTGTGCTGGCGGCCACCATGTCCACCACGCCCAACCTGCACAGCTTCACGGCCCTGACCTCACTGCCCCCGGCCATCGGCCGCCTGCGTGAGCTGGCCCACAACCTCTGGTGGAGCTGGCACCCCGAATGCCACTATCTCTTCTCGGCCCTCAACGAAGAAGAATGGGAACGCAGCAACCACAATCCCATCGCCACGCTGGAAAAAGCCACCCGGGCACGGCTGATCATCGTGGCCCACGAGCAGAGCTACCTGCGGCTGTACAACCAGACCATGGCGGCCTTCGATGCCTACATGACCGAGGCGCCGCAAAGCTTCGGCCCCCTGACCCCGCAGCAGCCTCTGACCTATTTCTCCACAGAATACGGCCTGAGCGAATGCCTGCCCATCTACTCCGGCGGTCTGGGCGTCCTTTCCGGCGACCACCTGAAATCCGCCAGTGACCTGAACATCCCGCTGGTGGCCGTGGGCCTGCTGTACAAGAACGGCTACTTCCGCCAGATCATCGACAAGAACGGCGACCAGACCCCAGTCTATCCCGAAAACGATTTCGCCACCCTGCCCATAGAGCAGGTCAAGGATCAGGACGGCAAACCCCGCGAGATCTACCTCCAGATGCCGGGCCGCCGCCTGCACGTCCAGATCTGGCTGGTGCGCGTGGGACGGATCAACCTCTACCTGCTGGACACCAACCTGCCCTCCAATACGGCGGAGGACCGCAAGATCACGGCCCGCCTGTATGAAGCCGACCGCGACATCCGCCTGCGGCAGGAGATCCTGCTGGGCCGGGGCGGCGTGAGCATGCTGCGCGCCCTGGACATCCGCCCCGCCGCCTATCATATGAACGAAGGGCATTCGGCCTTCCTCATCTTCGAACGCATCCGCCTGCTCATGCAGGAGAATGGCCTGTCCTTCGAGGAGGCGGGCGAAGTGGTGCGCGGCAGCACCCTGTTCACGACCCATACGCCCGTGGATGCCGGCAATGAGCGCTTCTCGCTGGAAAGCATGGAGGCCTATTTCAAGCCCTACATCCAGACCGTGGGCATCAGCTGGCAGACCCTGGTCAATATGGGCCGCTTCGAAGGCAGCGAGCGCAACGTCTTCGAGATGACCGTCCTGGCCCTCAAGTATTCCATGAAGGCCAACGGCGTCAGCGCCCTGCACGGTGTGGTCTCCCGCCATATGTGGCAGGAAGGCTGGCAGGGGGTCCCGGTGGCGGAGATCCCCATTTTCTCCGTGACCAACGGCATCCATGTGCCCTCCTACGCCGGTCCGGCCATGCGTCCCCTGCTGCAAAAGCACCTGGGCGAAGGCTGGCAGGAACTGACGCCCGACGACCAGAAATGGACCCGCATCGCGGACATCCCCGATGCCGACCTCTGGACGGCCCGCCAGACCCAGAAAAAGCACCTGCTGGAAGCCATCCGCTCCAGCCTGCCGGAGTTCTTCAAAAAATTCGCCATCCCCTACGAAAAGCAGCAGGAGATGACGTCCCGGCTGACCCCCGAGACCCTGGTGATCGGCTTTGCCCGCCGCTTTGCGCCGTACAAGCGTGCGACCCTGCTCTTTGCCGATGTGGACCGTCTGGCCCGCATCTTGGAAAAGAGCGGCCAGCCCGTCATATTCGTCTTTGCCGGCAAGGCCCATCCTGCCGATGGCCAAGGCATCGGCCTGATCCGGGAACTCTTCCAGCACATGCTGTCGCCCCGCTTCTTCGGCAAGATCTTCTTTATCGAGGATTACAGCCTGGCGGTCTCCCGCCTGATGGTCCAGGGCTGCGATGTCTGGCTCAACAATCCCCGCCGCCCCTACGAGGCTTGCGGTACCAGCGGCCAGAAAGTGGCGGTCAATGGCGGCCTCAATCTCAGCGTGGCCGACGGCTGGTGGTGCGAAGGCTACAACGGCACCAACGGCTGGACCATCGGCCCCCTGGTGGCCAAAGGCAGCCTGGGACCCGAGCAGAGCGACTATGACGATGCGGCCTCCCTGTATTCCCTGCTGGAAGACAAGGTGATCCCGCTGTACTTCGAGCGCGATGCGGACAACCGGCCCCACAACTGGCTGCTGCGCGTCCGCAAGGCCATGCAGACGCTCATCGCCCAGTACAGCTCGCACCGCATGCTGCGCGATTACCTTAGCGACTACTACATCCCGGCGGCCACCAGCCATCAGGAGCTCCGCAGCAACCACTACGCCCTGGCCCGACATCTGAGCCAATGGAAGCAGGACGTCAACGCGCGCTTCGGCTCCGTGCAGATGGATACCATCCGCATCGAAGGCATCAAGGAAGACAGCCTGCTGGACGGCCAGTCCCTGCATGTGGCCGTGACCGTGCATCCCGGCAGCATGAAGCTCGACGAGCTGCTGGTCCAGCTGGTGGCCGGTCCCGGCGACGGCTCCACTTTCACGGAAACGCCCGATGTGGTGGAGATGCAGCCAGAGAGCGAAGGGGTGGACGGGACCATGACCTTTGTCTGCACCTACACGCCTTCCCGCAGCGGAATCCATGTGTACGGTGTGCGAGTCATGCCCTGCACCGAAGGCCTGTCCTCGCCTCTGGAGACGCGCCTCGTTTTGTGGGGCTAGGACTCCATGGCCAGACCATGACAAAAAGGGGGATGCCGCTTGCGACATCCCCCTTTCCTCTTCTTGCGGGCAGGAAAACACCATCGGTATTTTCCCTGTGAAATACCCACGCCCGTGGCCGCACCCTCCTAACGCGGCTGCAAAAACCACGTCTGCGAAGTCGGATGCGCTTCCGTCCAGTGCAACTTGTAGGCCATGGGCTCCCCGGAGGCCGTGCCCATATCGTAGCGGACAGCCCCTTCCTCGCACAGCCAGCGTATCTGCTCCACCTGCAAAAGGTTGCCGATGGAAAGATCCTTCCAGGCGGCATCATAGCTAAATTGCTGCCCGCGGTAACATGGCCCCAGCATCCCGCCGAAAATGAAACCGATGTCCTGGCCTTCATGCCGGGCGAACATGACGCGCGCCGTGCCCTGTACGGCAAGACGGCGGATCATGTCGGCATAGAATTCCCGGGCCGGGGATTCCGTCATGCCGCAATGCCCCACGCCCTTCCAGCTGCGCTGCTCCACGGCCAGCATCCGGGCATAGACGGCGTCGGCCCCGGCCGTATCGGTGGGACAGGAGCGCTCGAACGTGACGCCCCTGTCGGCGGCCCTGCGAAAAGATTTGCGCCACTTGCTGCGCAGGTTGGCGGAACGGCGGCTCAAAAAGCCGTCCAGCCCGCCTTCCAGCGAGGCCCCGGCCTGGATGCACTCCCCGGCCAGATAAATGGTGAACAGGGACTCACAGCAGGCATACAGCTCCCGGGCCCTCCTGCTCCCCGGCACTATCCCTCCCAGAAGCAGCGCCGGAAGATGCCCGTAACCATGTGACATGACGGCCAGCGCCTCAGCCAGCAGCCCGATCGCATCCGGCCCCAGCAGGGGACAGCCGAAGAGCCAGTGGGCCTCCAGCGATGTCAGGAGCGGCTGCCCTGAAGACAGGAAGGCTTCCGCCAAAACAAGGACACTGTCCTCCGTGTGCTGTGCCAGGACACGACGCCCCGGCGCGAAAGCCCTGTGCGCGGACAACTGCCAGACAGGAGCACAACAAAAAGGATCCGGCTGTGCGGCCAGATCGACGCTCTGCTCCCAGATGCGGCACAGCTCAGGCCGCCAGGGAGACTCTTCTTCCGTGATATATTCCAGTTCCATGCCGTTCTCTGCGGCTCCGGGCAAGGCCGGCCTTGGGCTCCCGGAGCAATGCTGCCGCCCTGTCGTCCTGGCAGCAGGATATGGCAAAACGGCCGATCCGTAACAGGACCGGCCGTTTCCATGTCAAAAGGAAAAAGCACGCTCTCAGCGGTGGCAGGCCGCCTTGAACAGCGAGGTCAGCCGTGCTTCCGTGGCCTCTTCGTCCAGCACTTCCCGGATGCGCTTCCAGGCTTCCGCCCCCAGATGGCGGCGCTTTTCCGCACTGGCGGACAGATCCAGCAAGGTCTGGGACAGGGCCGTGACGTCATTCTGCGGTACGACGATACCGTTGCGGCCGTTCTGGACAACCTCCAGCTGGCCGGGAAGATCGCTCACCACCACGGCCACACCAAAGGCCATGGCTTCGGTCAGGGCCGACGGCAGCCCGTCCATATCGCCGCCCCGGGTCATATGACCGGGAGCGATGAAGATGTCCGCACGGCGGTACAGATCGGTCATGGCCTCGTGCGGCAGCTGACCGGGGAAGGAGACGAGCTTGCGCAGGCCAAGGCGCCAGGCAAGCAACCGCAGACGCAGACGCCAGGGGCCCGTGCCCACCAAAGTCAGCCGGAAGTCGACTCCGGCCTTCTGCAGGGCCAGGCAGGCCTGCAGCAGGGTATCGTAGCCCTTGCGGCTGGTCATGGTCCCCACGGCCAGCAGCTGCAACGGCTCCGGCACATTGGACGGCGGCATGGAGACGTCTTCGTCCGGCGGGGTCAGGGTCAGGGCATCACGCAGGAGCACGATGCGCCGCGGATCCACGGAGGGCAGCAGCTCGCAGACAGCCTTGCGCGTGGCCTCCGTATCGCAGCGCACGAAGGCAGCCTGTTCGGCCTTCACCAGCCAGTCCTTGGCCGGTGAGGCAAGGTCCGCCGTACGCACGGCAAAGGCAAAGGGGATCTGCAGCATGCGGGCCGCCACCCAGGCCGCGGAGGCCGGAGCATGGGCGCCCGAGGCGTACACGAACTCGATCTTTTCTTCCAGGCACCAGCGGGCCAGCAGCGCCCCGCACCCCATGAGCCAGAGATTGTGGAAAAAGCTCCCCTTCCCGGAGGGGATGGACTTCCACAGTTCCCAGGCAGTGGCGGAGGTGCCGCGCAAGTGCGAGAACAGCATGCGCATGACGGAGAAGAAGCGCCACGAGCTGATGTGCCGCACCGGCAGCGGCAGGGCATAGCCCTGCGAATCGCTGTTGAGGAAGCTGGCCCCCTCGATGGCGTAGATGCGGGAAAGCAGACCGGCCGCATGCATGCGGTGGGCCTCTTCCATCAGGCAGCGGCCCGAGGCTTCAGGGAATTTTTCCGCCACCAGGGCCCCACGAAGGATGGGCGTGGGGGCCGCCAGCAGGTTCTGCTGCTGATCCGGGCTGACAGGCACGGGCTCGTGCTTTTTGCAGACCAGGATGCCGTCTTCCAGCGTGTAGACGCTGTCGCAGAACTCGGCCATCTTGGGGTCGTGGGTCACCATGATCATGGCGACCCCGCCCTTGTGGCAAAGGGTGCGGAAGTTGTCCATGACCACACGGCTGGTACGGGCATCAAGGGCCCCGGTGGGTTCGTCCGCCAGCAGGATGCGGGGATTGTTCACCATGGCGCGGGCAATGGCCACACGCTGCTGCTCACCACCGGAAAGGCGGTTGCTGCGGTAATGGACGCGGGCGGAGAGCCGCACCAGCTCCAGGGCCCGGATGACACGCTCCCAGCGTTCCGCGGGGGGCACGTTTTCATAGATGAGGGGGAATTCCACATTCTCGAACACGGTGGAGTGGTCGAACATATTGCTCGACTGCATGACGAAGCCCATGTTGCCCCGCCGGAAAGCAGCGGTCTGCTCCCGGTTGAATTCCAGGACATTGGTCCCCAGGATCTCCAGCGTGCCGGAATCGGGCGCATGCAGCATGCCCAGCACGTGCAGCATGGTCGACTTGCCGCACCCGGACGGGCCCATGATGGCCACGAGTTCCCCCGCTTCCACCTCGATGTTGACGCCACGCAAAACAGGCGAGAAGCCCGCGTAGCACTTGTACAGATCTTTGGCAATGATAACCGGCGCCATAGTTCACCTACTCGAAACGCAAGGCGGAAACGACATCCATGCGACTGGCCTGAATGGCAGGATACAGGCCGCCGGCCACCCCAATGATGGCGGAGAAAAGAATACTGCCGGCACTGCTGGCCGCGAGCAGCGGATACGAGATGGAGGTGCCCAGAGACCAGGCCCCTATCTCGACACTGAGGGTACCCACCAGGATGCCCAGCAGGCCACCGGCCACGGACTTGCACAGGGCCTCGGCCAGGAACTGGGCCAGGATATCCTTGTCCGAACCGCCCATGGCCTTTTTCAGGCCCACTTCGCGCGTGCGGGCACGCACAGCCGCAAAGGTCCCGTACCAGATGCCGAAGCCGCCCAGCATAAGGGAGGCCACGATACCCAGCCAGAGCAGGGCCTCGACCCACATGAAGGTCGTCTTGATGCGGTCGAGCTGGTCATCCTGCGTGGCGATGACCAGATACGGCGCGTCCTGGTTGGCCCGGACCACAGAGGGGATCTGGCGCACCACCGGAGCCACGTCTTCCCAGCCGATGGCACGGACGAACAGGCGGGTGATCTTGCCGGAGCCCCAGTTTCTGTCCTCCATGACCGTGGTCGGCAAAAAGCCGCCCTGGTTCCACTCACCCAGCATGACGCCGGTCACCACGCCCACGACCTCGACGACGTCCTTGCCCAGGAAAAGCAGCTTGCCCACAGCCTGGGCGGGGTCTCCGTACAGATTCGTGGCGGCCTCACGGCCCAGCATACAGATGCGCCGATGGCCGCGCACGTCTTCCTCGGACATCATCCGGCCGGCCACGAGCTCCAGGGAGTAGGTCGTGGCAAAATACTGGTCCACACCGATGAAATGGACCCCCAGCGTCCGTTCCCCGCTGGCACGCAAACTGAACGTTATCCCCTGACGCACATTTTCACTGATCATGCCCACACCGGGGATCTTGCGCAGCGCTTCCACCGTGCGGGGAGAGAAATCGCGTCGTGGCTGGCCGGGGTATTGCGCATCATCCATGTAGACACGGATGATGTTCACCCCGCCCATGAGCACCATGTCCTGACCCACTTTGTAGCGGATCTCCTGTCCCAGTACGGACAGGGCGATAAAGGCCATGATGCCCAGAGCGATGGACAGTATCACGCCAAAACCACGCTGGCGGACGACCTGTCGCAAGCTCACGCGAAAAAGGTCCGACATTGCAATCATGCTGTCACCATAAGGACTTGCATCCTGATTGTAGATAGCTAAGAGGTACCGGCGGCAGAAATGCCCTACTTCTGGCGGCGCATCCTGATGACGCGGCCCTGACGGCCGACCTCATACCAGATGCCCTGCCACAGGACGCCTTCCGCGAGGATGGTACCCAGATAAACCCAGACGAACATGCAGGCGCTGGCGCAAAAAGCGACCATCCAGCGCCAGACAGGAAAAACGGCTTCCTGAAAATGGGCCCAGCCGCGCAGCACCAGCGCCAGGGCCGCGGCATAGACCAGCACGCCCACAAGCCAGCCGAAGGAAAGCTTGCCCAGCAGCACGCCCAGCACGGCCAACACGGCCCAAAGCACGGGCAGCAGCATAAGGCAGGCCAGCACGCCCAACAGGACCCACTGGTAGGGAATACAGAACTTGAGGAACAGGATCTGACGGTCCATCCAATGATGCCAGACCCCCAGGTCATGCTCCCGGGCCTCGGTCATCAAAACGGCGTCACCGCTCAGACGGATGCGGGCCCCCAGATGGATGAGCCGGTCAGCCAGGGAACAGTCGTCCACCACATTGGACATCCAGAACTCGCGCACGCCGTAACGGCGGAACGCCGACAAACGGAAGCACATGGCGCCGCCCCACAGCTGGGTGAAGCTCGAGATGCCCTGCAGATAGCGCATCAGCTGGACACACAGGGCATAGGCCATGGTGACGATGCCCGTATCCCGCGCCACGACCTTGTGATAGCCGGTGCTGAAATCCTCGCCGTCCACCACAGGGGCCACCAGACGGCGGATGAAATCACGGGGAGCGATGTGCGTGCTGTCGCAAAAGGCCAGCAGCTCGACCTCGTCCTCCACGGCTTCCACGCCCTTGAGGCTGTTATGGTTCTTCTGGCCACAGCCCTTGGCGAAACCGGCCACCACATGCCGCAGCTGCGGATAGCGGGCCTGCAGCTCTCGCGCGATACCGGCTGCCGGTTCGTCAGCGGTGGCCGTGACGATCACGGGGTACAGGGCGGGGTAATCCTGCTTGAGCAGGCTCTCCAGGGCCTCCCGCATACGCGGGTGGTTCCCCCCGGCAGGCACGATCAGACCGGTACGGGGCCAGTGCGTCCGCTGGGGAGCGGGCTTGCGTTCTTCGCGGTCAAGCCTGCTGCCCACCCGGGACAGGAAAAAAAGCAGGGCACACTGCAACAGCGCCAGAACAAAGAAGGTAGTCCCCATAACGACCTCAATCCTGTTGATGCGTTGATGTTTCAGGCAGGGGCGCACAGTCGTCCGTCAGCGGGACATCCCGGAAACGCTTGGCCACTGTCGTGAAGCGCATGCCGTTCCCCAGACGGATCTTGACCTCGACATCATCGCCGGGCAGGAAGCGCCCGGTGATCTTGTGCCCTGAACCATGGGTGGCAGAAAACGTGTTGTTCTGCACGGAACCATAAACATGATAGACATCGACCTGGCCGTTGGAGGAACGGAGCAGGACGACACCGCGTAATTTGCCGTCGGCGGCAAAACACATGCCCATACGGAAACTGGCTGTCAGGACATCGCCTGTCCAGAGTTCCGTCACTTCATAGGTCCCGGTATTTCCCGCAGGTGCGGCGGCAAAGCTCCAGAGCGGGGCTGCGCACAGGCAGCAGCACAGGCAAAGACAGGCCCAAAAACGCTTCATGCCCGCTCCCGTGCCGCTAGGCGCATAAAGATGCCTTCATGCGCCGCCACCATGGCGTCAAACGAAAAACTCCGTTCCACCCGCTGCCGTCCGGCCCTGCCGAACCTGTCGCCCTGCGCGGGATCCGCCAGCAGCGCGGCACAGTTGTCGGCAAAGGCGGCACTGTCCCCCACCGGCGAGAGCAGACCGTTCTCCCCCCGAGCCACGAGCCGGGGGATGCCGCCGGTCTCCGTGGCGCATACGGGCAGACCGGCTGCCATGGCTTCCAGGATTACATTGGGCTGGCCCTCGCGCACGGAAGTCAGCGCAAAGATGCGGGCGGCCGCGTAATGGGCGCGCACATCCGGGGAGCCGGGGCAGAATTCCACGCCCCCGTCCGGCAGATGCTCCGCGACCCAGGCCTTGAGCTCCTTTTCCCGCGGGCCGTCGCCCACAAGACGCAGGCGGACGCCGGGATGCCGTTCACGCAGAAGAGCGAAGCCTTTCAGCAGGGTCAGATGATCTTTGTCTTCGGCCAGACGCGCCACACAGAGGATGAGCGGCGGACGCTCCGAAGGCGCGGGCTGCGCAGGCGCGAAACGCTCCGTGTCCACCCCGTTGGGCACATAGGTCAGCCGTGCGGCCGGGACGCCCAGGCCGGAAAGGACATCAGCGAGCGCCTCGGAATTACAGACCATGTGGTCCGTCAGACGCCAGAGAAAACGCTCATGCTGCCTGCGCGGCGCTCCACCGCCACGCACCGTGCCCACGATGGGGATACCCAGCAGCCGCCCCCAGAGACGGCCCCAGATGTTGGGCAGAGCCGTGCAGGGGACGAGGACATCAGGTGCCAGGCGTTTGAGGGCCGCCGGCATGAGCGCAAAGAAGAAGGGATTCACCTTGCGGCTGCGCCCCAGATATTCCACGCGGATACCGGCCTGTTCGACCTGTGCATCAAGGTCGGTCCTGCCCGTAAGGACCAGCATGGAGACATGGAAGCGCGTCCTGTCCAGGCGGCAGGCCAGCTCGACCATCTGGCGCTGGGTACCGCCAAAACAGAGATCTTCCATGACGAAGAGCACATGTATTTTATCAGACATGGGTGCATCCTCATGTATTCCGGGCAAATTTGCAAGTCCGTAGCCGCATTGCCTTGCGCGCGCCTTGGGCGTATCGTCTTTTTATGAGTACCCCCCATCCCCATACATCCGACAGCCCCCTGCGGGTGGTCGTCAGTCTCGATGTCGAAGAAGAAGGCCTGTTTTCCGGCCATTATGCCACCAGCGGTTGTGGCGTTTCCAACGTTTCCCTCCTGCCCAGGCTCGCGCCGCTGAGCAGGGATCTGGGCTTTCCGCTGACGCTGTTCTGTGCCCATACGGTCTTTGCCGATGCCGGGGCCTGCCATGTGCTGGAGCAGATGCGCGATCATTACGGCGCGGAGATCGGGGCCCATCTCCACCACTGGAGCACGCCGCCGGCCTCTCCGCTGGATCCCCCCCACGAAGGCCAGCCCACACGCACGGACAAACTGCCGCGCGACCTGCTGCGCCAGCGTCTGGCCACACTGCTGGATGCCGGGCGGGAATTCCAGGGCGCTCCCCTGACCAGCTTCCGCATGGGCCGCTGGGACCTCAAGGACTGCGTGCGTCCCCTGCTTTCCGAGGCAGGCATCAAGGTGGACAGCTCCGTCTGCCCCTTGCGCCATTTCCCGGGCGGGCCGGACCACTTTCTTGCCCCGGCGGATCCCTACTGGGTGGAAGGCTGGCAGGGAGCTCCCCTGCTGGAGGCACCCATCACGCAGATCCCCCTGCATCCCGCGCTTGCCCAGCTCTGGTACCGGGCCTGCCCTGCCGCCTCACGGGACAAGTTCCATTTCTGGGGCGTCCTCAGCCCCAATCCGTTCTGGCATGCGCCCCGGATCATGCGCTGGGCCACACGGTTGCACCGCCGGCGGGGCGGACAGGTGCTGAGCCTGTTCTGGCACTCTTCCGAGATGCTGCCCGGCGGTTCCCCGCATGTGCCTGACCAGAAGGCCGCGGACGCCGTTCTGGAACGCATCCATGCCTTCCTGTCCTGGCTTCGGGAGACCTTCCCGGTCCAGGGCTGCACCGCCAGCCAGCTGGCAGAACTGCCTGCGGGCACCTTCCCTGCCCGCCCGGCAGGCCAGGGCGACTGGTAAAACGCGAACCGAATGGGACAGGCTCCGGGCCTGTCCCGTTTTTCCAGACGCTGTGGACCGACACAGCGTTTTTTTCATGGCTCCATCTGACCGAGGAATGACACTCATGGCCGCGTCCCTGCCTTCTCCCGTCTCCCCTTCCGCCCGCCGCCACGGCCTGATCCTGATCCTGCTGACCGTCTTTGCCTGGTCGGTCATCGGCCTGATCTCCAAAAACTGTCTGGCCGCCGGTGTCAGCCCGCTCGAAACGGCCTTCTGGCGTGCCGCCATCGGCGCCGCCTGCTTCATCACCCACGCGACCCTGAGCAGGCAGATCCGCATCCCGCTACGCCACGCGGCCCTGTTCACCGTTTTCGGCTTTTGGGCCGTGGGCGTCTTCTACGCGGCCACGTTGTACGCCATCAAGCTCAGCGGCGCGGCCATGGCCGTGGTGCTGCTCTATACGGCACCGGTCTGGGTCGCCATGTTCTCCCGCTTTCTGTTCCATGAACCCATCACCACCCGCCAGTGCGGCATCATCGCTCTGGCTCTGGCCGGTACGGGCATGGTCTGCTTCTCCGGCGGCAGCCTGCCCGGGCAGACATCGTGGACAGGCATCGCCTGCGGCCTGCTCATCAGCGTGTGCTACGCCTCTCACTACCCCTTCTGCCGCTGGTGGCAGGACCGCTATGCCCCGGCCACCCTCTATGCCTTCATGCAGCTGGGCGGCGCGGCGGTCATCTTCTGCCTCACGCCTGTCAGCCTCGACCACAGCCTCTCCACCTGGGGCTGGCTGCTGATCCTGGGCGGCTTCACCGGCTATTTTGCCTTCTTCTGCTATGCCCAGGCCCTCAAGCGGCTGGGGCTGGTCCGCACGGCCGTGCTCTGCTATCTGGAGCCCATCCTCAGCACCATCTGGGTCTGGCTGTTCTGGGATGAGTTTTTCAGCCCGCTGGGCTGGGCCGGGAGCGCCCTGGTGCTGGCCGCCGTCTTCTGGCTGAACATGGACAAGAGCCGGGCTGCCTCCTAGGGGCCAGTGGCCTGCAGCAGGAGGCGCGCATCCCCCGGCTGGACTGCTGGCAGACTTGCCTCCCGCTGCAAGATGCAGGGCCGGGTCTGCATCTGCCTGCCCGGCGAGCCGAACCTCCGCGCCAGGCAGCTGCCCAAATGGGCAGGGGGTTCGTCATCTCACTGCCAGACAAAACGTGCCCGTGCAGCAAAGAGCATCCTTCAAACGTGCCTGAAAGGTGGTTCAAGCCACGCACGGCTGAACGAACTGCGATCAGCTGAACACATACAAAAAATGCGCAGGATGGCATGACACCATCCTGCGCGTCGTTTTTCTTTTTCAGGGCTTTTTTATCCCTGCGGATCATCCTGCGGCAAAAGCAGGTTGAGGACCACACCGGTGATGGCCGCCAGACCGATACCGGCCAGCTTGAAACCGCCGATGCTGACCTGCATCCCGCCCACGCCAAAAATGATGATCAGGGCCACGATGACCATGTTGCGGGGCCGCAGCAGATCCTGCCCGGCACGCACCAGCGTGTTCAGGCCCACCACCATGATGGCCCCGAACAGCAGGATCATGATCCCGCCCATGACAGGCGCGGGGATGCAGCTGAGGAACGCCCCCACCTTGGCGACCATGGAGAGCAGGATGGCGCACAGGGCGGCCCAGGTCATGACCGCGGGATTGAAGGCCCGGGTCAGGGTCACGGCGCCGGTCACCTCGGAATAGGTGGTGTTGGGCGGCCCGCCCAGCAGACAGGCGGCCATGGTGGCCACCCCGTCCCCCAGCATGGTGTTCTTCACACCGGGATCACGCAGATAATCCTTGCCCGTGACGGAACTGATGGCGATGATGTCGCCAAAGTGTTCGATGGCCGGTGCCAGGGTCACCGGGATGATGAAGAGCAGCGGCTCCCATGCGAATTCCGGCAGGCTGAACGCCGGCAAGGCCAGCCAGGGGCTTTTGCTCACGGCCTCCCAGCTGGTCACGCCCATGATCTCCGCCATCACCAGACCAGCGGCGATGCCGCAGAGGATGGGCACCAGACGCAGCATGCCGCGCCCCAGCAGGGAGACGGCCACGGTCACGGCCAGCGAGACCATGGATATGCTCATGGCCGTCGCCTGGGGCATGGCCGGTCCGCTCTGCCCCAGGGCCATCTTGACGGCCGTGGGCGCCAGCACGAGGCCGATGACCATGATCACAGGGCCGGTCACGATGGGCGGCAGCAGACGCAGGATCAGCCCCATGCCGCGCCAGCGGATGAGCAGGCTGATGAGCACATAGAGCAGGCCGGAGAAGACCAGGGCCCCCATGGTGCGAGGCATGCCCCAGGTCTCCACGCCATAGATGATGGGCGCGATGAAGGCGAAGGAAGATGCAAGGAAGATGGGCACCTTGCCCCGCGTGATGAGCTGGAACAGCAGCGTGCCCACACCGGCGGTGAACAGGGCAACATTGCTGTTGAGTCCTGTCAGCAAGGGGACAAGCACCAGCGCGCCGAAAGCCACGAAAAGCATCTGCGCGCCCAGCAGGCAGTCACGCAGACGCAGCCTGTAACGGCAGGGATCGAACTCCCCGCCTCCGGTGTTGAGCTGTTCCGCCATGCGGTCTCCTACTTGGTGCCGAAGATGCGGTCACCGGCATCGCCCAGGCCGGGGATGATGTAGCCGTTCTCGTTCAGGTGCGAGTCCACCGAAGCGGTGTAGATCTCCACATCAGGATGCTTTTCCTGGACTTTGGCGATGCCTTCGGGCGCGCAGACCAGGTTGAGGCTGCAGATGTGCTTGCAGCCGCGTTTTTTGAGGATGTCGATGGTGGCGATGAGCGAACCGCCCGTGGCCAGCATGGGGTCCAGGATGATGGCCAGGCGGCTTTCGATATTGCGGGCCAGCTTGGCATAATACTCCACAGGCTCCAGCGTTTCCTCATTGCGGTACAGGCCCACCACGCTGATCTTGGCGCCGGGGATCATGTCCAGTACACCGTCCATAAGGCCCAGGCCGGCACGCAGGATGGGGACGATGGTCACCATCTTGCCGGAAATGACCTCCACTTCCACGGGCCCGGCCCAGCCTTGCACCGTATGCTTCTCGGTAGCGAAGCCCTTGGTGGCCTCATAGATGAGCAAACGGGCAATCTCGTTGGAAACACTGCGGAATTCGCTGGTGGACGTACTGTCCTTGCGCAGGATGCCGAGCTTGTGACGCACCAGGGGATGATCCACTACATGGACTGCCATATCCAACTCCTTGCTGTAAATGAAAAAAGTTCGGGGCAATCCACGCTATGCTGCGCCCTGTACGCTGTCAAGGTCTCGTGCGATATCTGCGGGAAGGGACACGGTTTACAGCGTCCCGGCTTTGGCGTACCCATAACAGACTTTTTTTACTTTTTTAGAGGATCGTCATGCCCCCAGTTCAGGACGTTGCCGCATTTCTGGCCATGCGGGACCAGGGCCTCCCGCTGCTGGATGTCCGCTCTCCCGGCGAGTTCGCCTTTGCCCATATCCCCGGTGCCCTCAACCTGCCCCTGTTCACCGACGAAGAACGCGCCAAGGTCGGGACAGCCCACGCCCGCAGCGGGCGCGAAGGCGCCGTCCATCTGGCCCTGGAGCTGGTGGGCGGTCATCTGGCCGCCCTGCTGGCCCGCGCCCGCCATCTGTGCGGCAGCAAGCGCGAGGTCCTGCTCCACTGCTGGCGGGGCGGCATGCGCAGCGACAGCATGCGCTGGCTGCTGGAAACGGGCGGCTTCACCGTGCACAGGCTGGAAGGCGGCTACAAAAGCTACCGGACCTTCGTGCGCAGCGAGCTGGCGCGCCCCCGGCCCATCCTCGTGCTGGGCGGCTACACGGGCTGCGGCAAGACGGACATTTTGCTGGAACTGCAGCGCCTCGGTTCGCAGGTCATTGATCTGGAAGGCCTGGCCCACCACAAGGGCTCTGCCTTCGGCGCTCTGGGACAGGCCGAAGACCAGCCCGGCAACGAATGGTTCGAGAACCAGCTCTATGAAGCATGGCGGCGCTGCGATCCTGCCCGGCCTGTCTGGCTCGAGGACGAAAGCCGCCACATCGGCCATGTGACCATGTGTGAGGAATTTTTTGCCCAGCTGGGCCGCAGTCCGCTGGTCCGCGTTTTCCTGCCGGATGAGGAACGCGTCGCCCATCTTGTCCGCGATTACGGCGGCCAGGACATGCGGGAAGGCCTGCTGGCAGCCCTGGAGCGTCTGCAGCGCCGTCTGGGCAGTGAGCTGACCCAGCGCTGCAGGCTGTGGATAGATGAAGGGAATTATGCCGATGCCGCCCGCGCGGTGCTCCATTATTATGACCGCTGTTACGCGCATCAGATAGAAAACCGCCAGGCCCCCGTCATCAAGGAGCTGACCTGTACCACCGACGATCCGGCCCTGGCCGCCCGCCTGCTCCATCAATGGGAACAGGACCTGCCGCCGGAAACGTTCACCGCCACCACACCTCTGTAACGGTTCCCGACAAGGAGGAACAGATGACCACACTTGCTGCGCTGACCACGCCCTGTCTGCTGCTGGAAGACGAAAAGCTCCAAGCCAATATGGACCGGCTGGCCCGCCGCCTGCATGAGCGCGGCGTCTCCCTGCGGCCCCATCTCAAGACCTGCAAGAATATCGAGATCGCCCGCCGCTGCATGGAAAGCCCCTCCGGCCCGGCCACGGTCTCCACTCTGGCGGAAGCCGAATATTTCGCCGCAGGCGGTGTGCATGACATCTGCTACGCCGTCGGCATCGCCCCCAACAAACTGGAGCGCGTGGCCGAACTGCGCCGGCGCGGCATCGACCTGAGCGTGGTGCTGGACAATGAGGAAAGCGCCCGGCTGCTGGTGGACTTTGCCCGGCAGCGGGACTGCCGTCTGGCCGTGCTGCTGGAGATAGACTGCGACGGCCACCGGGCCGGGCTGCGCCCCGACGATCCCCGTCTGACGGCCATCGCCGCCCTGCTGCGGGACGGCGGCCAGGAGGTCCGCGGCGTCCTGACCCATGCGGGCTCTGCCTACGACCTGCCCACCACGGAAGCCATCGCCGCTCTGGCCGTGCAGGAATGCGCCGCGGCCAATACGGCGGCCCGGCTGCTGCGGGAAGCCGGCTTCCCCTGCCCTGTGGTCAGCGTCGGTTCCACGCCCACGGCCTTTTTCGGTGAGGATTTTTCCGGCATCACGGAAGTCCGGGCCGGCGTCTATGTCTTCCAGGATCTTGTCATGGCCGGTCTGGGCGTCTGCCGCCCCGAAGACCTGGCCCTTTCCGTGCTGACTACGGTCATCGGCCGCCAGAGCGACGGCAGCGCCCTGATCATCGACGCAGGCTGGATGGCCCTTTCCCGTGATACGGGCCTGCCCTGGAAGCGGGAAGAGTTCGGCTACGGGCTCGTCTGCGACGAAGCCGGGAAACTGATCCCCGGCCTGCGTGTCACGGAGACCAATCAGGAGCACGGCATCGTCAGCGGGCCTTCCTGCCCTGCCCTGCCTGCGGGCAGCCGGCTGCGCATCCTGCCCATCCACGCCTGCGCCACCGCCGCCTGCTTCGACAGTTATACCGTCCTGCGTGAAGGACGGATCAGCGGCCGCCTTGAACGCTGCCGGGGCTGGTAAACAGCCGCATCTTTTGGCCGCACGAAACACAATTTGCCTTTCGTGCGGCCAAAAATCCAATGCTTTTCCCTGCTTGCCTTCTGTGCGACTTCGTGTAACCTACTCGTCACATCATTGACGCGAGGTCGTAACAATGGACGGACATGTCCTGCTTCTTGTGCTGGCTGCAGCCCTGCTGCATGCCACCTGGAACAGCATCGTCAAAGGCGGCTCCAACAAACTCTTCGAATCTTCCATGAACGCCCTGGGCGGCGGGCTGGGGGCCCTGCTCATCCTGCCCTTCCTGCCCGCACCGGCGCCGGAATCCTGGGGTCTGCTGGCTCTTTCCTGTTGTTTCCACCTGACATACTACATCTGCATCTCGCAGGCCTATGACAAGGTGGACCTCTCCATGGGCTATACCATCATGCGCGGCTGTGCCCCCATGATCACGGCCCTGGCCCTGCTGCTGCTCGGCAATCACATCAGCCTCACCGGCTGGGGCGGCGTCCTCCTGCTCTGCCTCGGCATCCTGACCCTGACCCTGGAGCACGTCCACAAGGGCGCCCGCGCTGCGGACATCCTCATCTGTCTGCGCACCTCCCTGGTCATCGCGGGCTATACGCTGGCCGATGGCTACGGCGCCCGTGCCAGCGGCAACGGCGTCAGCTACACCTGCTGGATCTTCTTCCTCAATATCTTCCCCATTCATGCCTATGTGCTCTGGCGGCACGGCGGCACCTACATCAGCTATCTGCGGAAGCGCGCGGCCACGGGCCTGTTCGGCGGCCTGTGCGGTCTGGGCTCCTACGGCATCGCCCTCTGGGCCATGACCCTGGCCCCCATCGCCCTGGTGGCGGCCCTGCGCGAGACCTCCGTGATCTTCGGCATGCTGCTGGCCGTCATCTTCCTGCATGAACGGCTTTCCCGCTCGCGCATCATGGCCATCCTCATCGTCATGGGCGCGGCCATGCTGATACGGCTCGGCTGATCTTTCCCGGTCTTTTCATCCGTTGTGCCGGGCAGGCCGCTCCGGCGGCCTGCCTTCCCGTCCTGCCGGAGCCCGCACCCCTTGCCGCGATACGGCAACGGTCGCCTTTTCCCCGCCCAGCCCCAAGGATAGCCATGCCCCGCCCTTCCAGAAAAATCGCCATCATGCAGGCCGCTGCCAGGCTCTTTGCGGCCAAAGGCTACAACGCCGTCTCGGTACGCGACATCGCAGCCGAGATGGAACTGACGCCAGCTTCGCTCTATTACTACTTTCCTGACAAGGAGACCCTGTACCGGCAGACCCTGGTCATGGTGTTCACCGGCGTGCAAAGCGCGTTCAAGGCCCCGCAGGGGACCTCCGGCATCGAAAAGATGGAATGCCTCATCAGGAACGTCGTCACCTACTGCTGCGGCAATCCCATCTTCACCCGCCTTCTGCTCCGCGAGCTCAACGAAGGGCTGGAAGAGCGTCTCCACTTCCTCGCTGACAGCGTTTTTGCCACCCTTCACGAGAACTTCATCAAGATACTTGCCCAGTACGGGATCCGGGATACGGAACGGATCATGGAATCCATCGAAAGTTCCCTCATCGGCTACCTGCAGCTCAGCCGGGTATCGCACAGCCTCCGGCATTATGCCGGCCATCCTCTGACGGCCGCCGTCATCGCGGAACGGATATGCGCCCAGATCCGCCGGGAACTCCAGCCCTGAGCAGACGCTGGGCCTTCCAGGCCGCCAGGACCACGGCATTGAGCAGGATCAGCTGGCCCCAGAATGGCAGGACATCGGCCAGCGTCGCCCCGCGGAAGGCCATCAGCATATAGCCGGAAATGGCAGGGGTGGCAGGCACGAACTGGGCCAGACAGGCAAAAGGCAGGGGCATGGCCTGCAACGGCCAGATGGTGCCGCTCAGGAAGAGGAAGGGGATGGACGTAGGGAGCATGAGCAGCAGGACCGTATGCTCCTTGCTGAAATATTCCCCCAGCATGCTGCCCAGGAAATGGCATACGCTGAAAAAGGGCAGCAGGAAGAACAGCAGCACGGCAAAATCCCGGACAGGCAGCAGGTCGTCCACCTGCTGCAGCACAAACAGATAATAGAAGGCAAAAATCAGGCCAAGGCACAGGGGCAGCAGCACTCTGCCCGCTGCAGCGGCCATGCCGTCGGGGGCCTGGGGAAAGCGCTCCTTCCGGGTCACGGCCAGCATGGCGCAGCCGATGATCATGATCTGCTGCAAGATCAGCACGAACACGGGCGGGACCGTATTGCTGGCATAATTGCCCGCGGGATTGTACAGCAGCCGGGCATCGACGCGTCCCCACACCTGCAGGGCCAGCGCCGCGCTTTCCGGTACGCCCTGTTTGCGCAGGCGCTCCACGCGGGCCCCTGCGCCCAGGTTTTCCGTGGCCAGCCGCCCTCCCTGTACCAGCATGCCGTAGGACAGCAGATGAGCCGCCTCACTGTAGAACGGCACCACGGTCTCCTGCCCGTGCAACAGTCCCCGCTCGAAATCCCTCGGCACCACGATGCCGCCCACCATGTCACCCGACCGCAGATCGGCAAAGGCCTGCCCCAGATCGGCATAGCGATGCAGGCGTATCCCTTCCGTGGCATCCAGACTGCGCAACAGCTGGCGGCTGCTGGTGCTGCCATCCTGATCCACGGCAAAAAACGGCAGATCCTGCGGGACCTCATAAAAATACGGGCTGGGATACAGCAGCGAATAGAACAGGATGCCCACGATGAAGATGGAACGGGCACCACGGGAGGCCGCCAATACGGCGCATTCCGCACAAAAGCTCTCCAGTATTTTCTTCATCGGGCGATCTCCTCTTCCTGACGGCGCGAACGCAGGCCATGGAACAGGCTCCCCAGTCCGCCGTACACGCAGGCCAGCAGGCATAGGGCCCCCAGGATGGGCCAGTGCTGGCCCAGGGCATCGCCCATCTGGATCACGCTGCCTTCCAGCCGCAGCAGCTGGGTGGACGGCAGCAGCCCCGACCAGAAACGGGCAAAAGGCGGCATGGCCAGCTGCGGGAAGGTGATCCCGGCAAAGGCAAAGGCCGGGGATGCCAGTCCCGAGACCATCATCAGGGCCAGAAGAATCTCGTCGCACAGGCCCGCGATAAAGACCGCCAGAGCCGCGCAGGCCAGCGAGAACAGCAGATAGATCGCGCAGACCGTCAGGATGGGGGCCTGCACGGGGAAGTAGCCGCGCGCAGCCAGCAGGCCTGTCTGGAGGCAGCCCAGCATCCCCACAAGCAGGGCCGCCGGACAGACACTGCCCCAGACCCGCGCCATGGAAGGCCGTTCCGGACGCAGACGGTGCAGGACGCAGACGCTGTACAGCAGGGAGGTCAGTTGCAGCAGGATGGGCAGGAAGGAATGGACGAGGAAGATCTTGTAATTGGCGCGGGATTGCCCAGTGAACGCAGATCCAACCCTATCCCCGCTGTCTGCCAGTCCGCCTGTACCGGAGGGACTCCGGATCGGCGCAGCGTATCGGTAAAGGCCAGCTTCCAGCCGGCAGTGCCAAGATCCACCAGATCCCGGCGCAGGACGCTGCCCACCGGCATATGCTGCCCGTCGATATAGGCGATGGCCTGCACCGGACGCCGGCGGAGCAGATCCCGCTCAAAATGGCGTGGTATCACCAGCACGGCGAAGACTTCGCCACGGCGGATGGCGTCCCTGCCCTCGTCCGGTGAGGCGAGCAGCGCCGCAACACGCACACTGGGCAGGGCATCCACCCGGCGAATCAGCTCGCGGGACGTACTGCTGCCATCAAGGTCGCAGACGGCTACGGGCAAGCGGCGGAGCAGGCCATCCGCAAACAGCCCGTCAAGGATGACCATGCCGGACAGGGGCGCTATGAGCAGCAGCCAGATGAAGAGCCTGTCCCGTGGCTAGGAGCGGACTTGCGCCAGGGCGGCGGCCCAGAATGAGCCCATCAGTGTCCATCCTCCATGACGGGATCGAAAGGCCAGGCAAAAATGACGCTCATGCCCGGCCGCAGACCGGGGACGGGCTTCACGGGGCGTCCCCGGACTTCAAAGGTCTTCAGGTCGAAAGAATCCGAATTGTTGGTGGCGCGCCAGGTGGCGTAATTGCCCAGCGGCGCCATGTAATCGACCCGAAAGACCACCTTTTTGCCGGACAGCGCGGGGATCTGCCCCACCAGCAGCCTGCCCATGCGGACATCCTGCAGCTGATCCTCGCGGACCTGGATCACCATCCACAGATCATCCAGTTCGATGAGCGTCACCAAAGGATAGCCCGGCGCCACCAGTTCCCCCACGTCCACAAGGACCTTGCTGATCTCCCCATCCACGGGCGAGCGCAGCTCCACGTCCCGCGCCATGCTCTCCACTTCCTGCAGGCGCGCTTCCAGCGCCTGGGTGGCAGCCCTGGCCGCCGCGATGTCCTCCTGCCGCGAACCGGTGACGGCTTCTTCCAGCGCGGCCTTCATGGCGCGCTCGCGGGCCCGGGCCTGGGTCAGGGCATTGACCGCTTCATCATAGCGCTGGGTGGAGACGGCCTGCTGCGCATGCAGGACACGGCAGCGGGCGTGGGTCTTTTCCGCCAGGGCCAGCGCCGCCACAGCTTCCTGATGCTGCTGGTGCAGACGGCGTATCTCTTCTTCGCGCGTCCCGTTGAGCGCTTTTTCCAACTGGGCCCGCGCCCGTTCCAGCTCCTGACGGGTCTGCAGCACACGGGCCTCCATCTCCGTCCCGTCCAGGCGCAACAGCAGATCGCCCTGCCGCACGGGCGCCCCGTCCCGCCCCGGTGTCGCGGCCACCCGGGCCGAGAATTTGGCTGCGACATCTATCCGCGTCCCGTCCATCTCTCCCTGGATGAAGGTGTTTTCCCGGTCGACATCCAGCAGGCCGGACAAAGCCATGACCGCGATCCCCGCAGCCACCAGCCCCAGTACTGCCGGCAACAAGAAACGACGCATCATCTTTTCCTCCTTCAGCGGGCCAGGATCCCCCGGAAGAGCATCCCGGCCAGTTCCCGGGCATCCGCCTCCGCATCACGCGCAGGAGAGATAGCAGAGAACATGGGATAATCACGCAGGATGCTGAACGCCATATCCACCAGCAGGAAGGCTTTCAGGGCGCTGTCTTCTCCTGCAGGACCGGCCTTTGCCAGGATGCGGCCGATGACGTCCAGCAGGGGCAGGAACAGGGCCGAATGCAGCTCGCGTGTTTTTTCGTCGCCCACATGCAGCGAACGCCGCAGCAGCAGGAACCAGGACTGGCGGTGCTGCTTGCGTATGAACGCGGTCAGGATCGCCGTGATCTCCGTCTGCAACATGCCGCACAGGGCTGCGGCATCCGTCTCCGCAGCCAGGGCCTCCTCCAGACGGCGTGTCATGGGGCGCACGATGCTGCCCAGATTCTCGAAAATGACGGTACGGGCCGCATCGTACAGGCCCTCCTTGCCGCCGAAATGGAAAGAGATGAGCCCCTGATTGCAACCGGCCAGCCCGGCGATATCGCGGGTGCTCGTCCCCTCGAAGCCGCGTTCCCCAAACAGCACCAGGGCCGCTTCCAGCAAGGCCATCCGGGTAGCCTCTCCCTTGCTGCGTCTTTTATCCTCCAGCATATCGTCCATGCTCTTCCTCCTGCCCTGGACCGTAGCGCTCCCTATAATTTTAGTCAATCAATCGATTAAAAAAGAAGGGGGCCTTTGTCTTTTTTCTTCGATACGGCAAAGTTATCCAGGGAATACTGCCCATAAACCGGACTTCCCATATCTATTGACATTCGAACAATCGTTAAATAAAAAATATCCATCTGGTGAGATGGCAGGAAAGGCTCCTCTCCCCCCTTCCGTTCTGCACCAGACCGGAGGCCTCCCCGCAACCTCCTAATCCCTCCTCTATCCGGCAGGCACGCCTGCCGGATTCTCTTGTCTACGGGCTTCATTTCCTGACGGCCCCGCCTGACATGAAAAACGCAGGTCCTAGGACCTGCGTCATCTTTTTTCTCCGGCTTTCCCCAGCGGGAGACACCGGTGCGTCTGTTTTTGCAGAGCTGGCTATCTCCCTGTCGGCACCCCGGCCAGATTCGCCCCCAGCCAGGCCGCGCCCCACAGTCCACTGTACGCATCCGTGTAACGGCGGACAGGGATACGCTCCAGCACACCCAGCTCCGGAGCCAGAGAAAAACCTTCCGCAAAAGCCGGATGCTCTGTGACCGCAGGATTGCGCAATACCATGCCCCCGGTGAGAAAAAGGCCGCTGTAACACAGCGTGGCCAGCCCCCAGTGCGCACATGTCCGCCCCAGGAAACGGGCATACCAGCGCAGGGTCGGATGTTCCCCCACCAGACCTTCGGCCGCAGCAGCGGCAGGCGTCAGATCCCGCCCCGTCAGAAAGTGGTGCAACACGGCCAGACCGCGCCCCGTGACCACGTCATCAGGACGCAGCAATGACCGTCCCAGCCGTTCACGGGCAAAGACCGCGAAGTCCTCTTCTTCCCGCCCCAGAAAGGCAAAGGCCTGATGCCCGGACTCTGACGGCAGGGGCGACCAGCGCAGCCGCCCGCCGTCCGCCTGCGGGACCAGCCAGCCGGCCCCCAGTCCCGTACCGGCCCCCAGAACGGCCACAGGCGCAGGCGCCTCCCCGGGAGAACGATGCGACGGACAAGGGATGTCAGCCGGTCCCAGCAGATGCAGGGACCGCTCCCCCACCCGGGTCAGGCAGGCGCAGGCCTCACAGACGAAATCATTGACCACACGGGCCCGGCGCAGACCGAACTGCGGCATGACGGCATTCAGATCTATCCGCAAGGGAGCATTGCTCAGGCGGGCGCGCAGGCCATCCTGCACAGGCCCGGCAACGCCCATGACCAGCGCTGCCACCCGTGACAGCGGGGTGTGCAGACAGCTTTCCCACTGCTGCAGGACCGTATCACTGTCCTGCAGGCCGGCTGTCGGACACGTTTCCACAGCCTCCAGATCCAGCCCCCGGGGCGTGGCGGCAAAACGGGCAAAACGGCAGTGGGTCCCTCCCAGATCGATGGCGGCAAGCATGTGCATGGTCTTTGTTCTCCGTACGACGTGTTCCCGCCAGCCTACGCAGGACGGCCCTGCAGGTCAAAAGGGCAGACACGGACGGCAGGAGCTGGCCCTGTATTGTCCCAGGACGGCACAGCAAATGCTGTTTGTTTCTTCCTCTATCCCGGCGGGATACTTTTCCTTCATGGCTGCCTGCTCGACTACGGACGCACACTCTGTCATACTGGCGGGAGCAGTGGCCGTCCCGTCCCTTTCAGCCCCGGAGTACCCATGGCCCGCAAAAACGACTCGCGTTTCCTTCAGGCGAACCGGGAAGCCCTGTTCGCCCTGGCCGCCTACGCCCTGTATTTCGTTTACTTTCTTTATATAGTCGGCTCTGTTTCCTCCAAAGGCTTCACTGTTAAAGCTTTCAAAATATCTCTTGCGGAAGTCCTCTGTGTCCTCCTCATCCTCACCGGGAATAAGCACCTCTGTAATAGTTGC
>ERZ773145.443-NODE-443-length-41058-cov-14.919152_pt1 | contig 41058 bp, 41 predicted proteins | sample MGYA00580848_ERZ773145 | MGnify/ENA primary metagenome ERZ773145 (study PRJEB29015, sample SAMEA2737858) | human gut metagenome | biome: human gut; feature: human-associated habitat; material: faeces | place: China | collected 2012 ... | reverse complement strand
AATTGACAGTTTATTTAAGAATACCTTGCCGCATATTTATTAACTCCTTGTATAATACTGAATCTAATTATATTCCTTAACCCTTTATTTGTCAAGCTGACAAACTAAAGCAGAAAAAGCGGCAGGATTTCCCCCTGAATATAAAAAGTTTGAGAATTCTCTCAAAGTTCCGGGGGTACTTTTCTCAATCTCTCTGATAATTTACAGTCGGACAAATAATTTTAAAAATATATTTGTAAAGAGTCATCTGGTTTGAGCATTTAGTTCAAATGGTTTGATTATATCGGGGAATATATGAAAAATAACGAATATTTTTATTATTAGCTTCCTAAATCTGACTTCCTTCCTGTGAAATGAAGTTTGTAAGTAGTGTATATTACTAAACAATTAATTTGTTTTTGTAAGTCGGTTTTACATAATATTACTTTATAAACGCATTAAACAGGACAAAATAGATAATAGTTACTAACAACCATAAAATAAAAAAATACAACAAAGGATGTAGTTTTTTGCTTGTAAAAACCTTGAGAATATGCTATAAATAAAATTATCCAGTATTTACAGGTTGGAATAGTATAGTTCCTGACAGTTGCGTATCTTTTATATTATTATATGATAAGCCAACCGAACGGGAATTATTAAAATTTTGGGTGGTAATATGGAATTATTATACATGAAATTTTTATTTTTTACGTTCTTAATTATAGCTTTACTTGCATTTAATTATAACTCATCTGCAGATGCAGCAACAATATTACAACTACAAGTGAAACCTCCAGTGGCAAAAAATATCCCATCTGACTTACCTACAAAAAGTTTGGGGAAATATAATATAACATATACGGAATATGCAGATCAAACAATATATATGCCAGACGGTACAACTGTTAAATACAATGAATCTGGAAGAATAGAATCAGAGTTTGATGCTAACGGAAAAGAAACACGCCACATATTTTACAATTCAGATAACTGCATTGTGGATATCACTGATTACAAATATGACTCAATGGGAAATAAGATTCGTTGCATATCTCACAAAACAGACGGCAGAGTCTCAGGTTTTTATGATGAAGAATATGATGTAAATGGAAATATAACTCGCGGAATATTCTACAATTCAGATGGTAAGGTAGATTCTTATTTTTATGATTGTATATATGGAAAAAATGGGAAAGAAATTCTCCGAATATTCTATAATTCTGATGGTGGTTTACGTAGTTATTCCATCTATACATATGATACAAACGGGAATAAAATAGACGAAACGATATATAATCCTGACGGAACTATAAAAAGAGATTTTGTTCCTATTGATTGGGATTCTATTTAAGATATTTTTATATAAGGTTTAATACTTAATAAAAGTTTGTACTTAAGAAGAAAGGCTTATTAATGAAAAAATATTTTTTAATTTTGGCGTTATTATTCTTTATTAATTCTCAAGTATTTGCTTTTGCAACTTGGGAAAACAGTCCAACAAATTGGAACAATAGTATAAATAATTGGCAAAATAGCCCCAACAATTGGGTAAATAGCCCTAATAATTGGAATAATTCTATCAATAATCCTAATGCTAATATCATTTATGATTCAAATGGGACTGCAAGAGGATATGCTGTTCCAAAGCCTAATGGAACTGGTGTAAATATATACGATTTTAATGGTAATAGAAATGGATATTACAATTATTAATCTTTTTTAATTTATTATTAAAAAAGGTTGTATATAATGACATGTTATAAAATTATGCTCATATAAACTTTTTATATTGTGTAAAGTTATTAATTCAGGAGATTAATAAAATTATTAAAGATTGAACATCGTTATCAAACCTTTTTAAAATATGAATAAGTTAAGCAAACTTTAATAAAAGTTATCTAATTTATGTTGTAGAAAAAGCCAACTCTGTTCGTAACTGTAAATTCTAAACCAGTAATTGCAAGTCTTTAACATATACAATGTAGCAAAGCATAGCTAGAAAATTTTTGACAGTTCAGGAATTTTATTTTTAGCGAATTCAAACTAAAAAAATATGCCGCAACTCGGAATTGAACCAAGGACACAGGGATTTTCAGTCCCTTGCTCTACCAACTGAGCTATTGCGGCATATTTTTATTTTATTGTCAAATTTATTATTTTTATTTCGCGGGCAACAAAATATTCTTTTGGAGTAAATGGTGATAAATATTTAATTGCCACGTTTTTTATTATACTGGCTGAAAAATTTCAGTCAAGAACTTTTTTTAAGAATTATGAGGAGCTATGTATAACGTTACATTGCGACCTTCTAATTGAGGTTTTTTCTCAATTACTACAGGCATGTTCTCTAAATCTTTAACAAATTTATTTGCTAAATCAAATGCTAAATTTGAATGTTGCATTTCACGTCCACGCAACATGACAACAATTTTAACTTTATTACCTTGTGCAATAAATTTTTCAATACTTTTAATTCTCACTTGATAGTCATGAGTATCTATTTTATAACGGATTTTTATTTCTTTAACATCTACAGTATGTTGTTTTTTCTTTGCTTCTTTTGCTCTTTTTTCTAATTCATATTTATATTTACCATAGTTTAGAATTTTAGCTACAGGTGGATCTTGATTAGGGTTAATTAAAACTAAATCTAAATCTTCATCATAAGCCATTTGTAAAGCTTTTACTGTTGGAACTACCCCTTGATTGTCGCCATTTTGGTCTATTAATCTTACTTCTTTAGCACGAATTCTTTCATTCATTATCGGTTGATTTTTATTGTTTCGATTATCGTTAGTAGCTATTGTTCTATCTCCTATGTTTTAAATACTGTTATTACAAAGATTATCGTAACACAAAATTAAAAATTTTACATATTAACAATCTTAAAAAATGTAACAAAATGTAAAAATCGTTTTGTCTTGAATTATAAACAATTTTCAGCATTTTTTTAATTTATCAGAAAACTTTTATTAAAGTTTCTGCAAAATAAGCCGAATATAAAAACATAAGAGAAATAAATCCAAAGAGCAACAGAATAAATAAGGAGTTTTTTATGGAAAATGAATTAGCGACTGAAAATTCAACACAAGAAGTATTTTTAGACTTGAACAATGGGGAGTATTTGCAATTCGATATGACATTACCTATTCAAATTTTATTTGATGACGTAATGAACTTTGTATCAAAAACAGATTTTGAAGATTAGAATTTATTAAAATGTAAGCAAAAAAACATCGATTATTATTTTAATCGATGTTTTTTTAGTATAAAATATAGTAAAATGTCGATGTTCATGAAATAATAATTATATTAAAATTTGGTTGCAAAGAGGGATATTATATGAATAAAATCATTAGATTAGCCTGTATTGTATCAATTATATTTCTCGGAATATTACCGGCGAATGCAGACTTTAAAGAACATTTTGACTTAGGGCAACAATATTTAGCAAATTATCAATATTCAGGAGCTATCACAGAATTTAAAAGTGCTTTAAGAATTAATTATTTAGATAATTCTGCAAGAATTGGACTTATAAATTCTTATCTTGCAAGAGGAATGTATTATGCTAATACAGATAGAGATTACCAAAAAGCTGCTAATGATTATAGGGCAGCACTATTCTACTTAGTATATTATCCAAATGCAAATCAAGTAAAAAATTCTTCACAAGCAATTGTCATGGCAACATCTGCCCTTAATCAATGCTTAAACAATATTGATTTTAATACATCTCCAACAAATAGACTTGCAACAGCAAAACAGCTTAGGGCTGAAGGAGATTTTGCAGCAGCAGGGTATGAATTCAATCAAACCCTCTCTGACCAAAGTTTAATAAAAGAAAGTTTTGAACAAACTGGCGACATTATGAAACTTTTAGGAAACGATCCTAAAGCTGCCGAATATTATAAAAAAGCGGTAGCTGTTGCCCCTAATGACATTGATTTGAGACTATCATATGCAAAAATGCTTGATAAACTGGGAAAAGAAGATGAAGCAGTTGAAGAATACAATTATATTCTATCAAAAACAACTGATAATAAAGATGTTCTTTATTCTTTAGAAAGAATATATAAAAGGAAATTGGAAGATTCTCCAAATGATGCAACTATAACTGCCAACCTCGGGGCTATTATGCAAAAATCTGGGAACTACGATGAAGCTCTTAGATACTATTCAAAAGCAGAATACCTGGATCCATCAAATATAAATACTAGACTAAATGTCGGAACATTATATCAACAAAAAGGTGACTATAAAACAGCTATAACTGCTTATGATTCTGTTTTGATAATCTACCCAGATAATGCACTTGCAAACTTATATAAAGCTCAATCTCTATCAGCTATGGGAGATAAAAAAGGCGCACTAGATTTATACAAAAAAGTGCTTTCTCTTGAACCAAACAACGAAATAGCTCAAGCAGAAATGCTTAATATGGTAAAAGAAACAATGACGACTGCTCAATTTGTAGATTATATCAAGAAAAATAATCCTAATAATGCAGCAAACATTTTATATACATACGCTCTTGATTTACACAAACAAAATAAATTAAATGATTCAATTGCAATATATAATGAAGTAATAAAACTTACACCTAGCAACCCTGAAGTATATGTAAACCTTGCAATCGCACAAGGTCAAACAAAAAACTATGACGCAGCTATAGCAACTTTAAACACAGCAAATACAAAATTTCCAAATAATTCACAAGTAACAGATGCCTTAAAATCAATAAGTGCTCAATCCACAGATGAAAAACTCGAAATTGCAGCAAATTACTACAATAATAAAGATTATCAAAATGCAATCAATGAATATTTAAAAATTCAACCAGCTACATCAGACACAATGCTAGGAGTTGCATCTGCATATCAAAATATGGGCAACAACGATAAGGCAATTGAATATTACAAACAAGCCTTGAATCTTGCCCCAACAAATTCAGATATTGCATATTATATTGCAGCCTTATATGCAGACAAAGAAGATATAGCAAATGCAAAGACTTATGCTCAAAAAGCAATAAGCCTTAATAAAACAAATAAGCAAGCTCAAGAATTACTTGAAAGTCTTAATGCTCAAATAGCTTCACAAGAATTAGAACAAGCAATATCATTATTCGATTCTGAAAAATATACAGAAAGTCTTGCAATACTAAATAAAATATTAACATCTGAACCAAATGATTCTTATGCACTGTATTATAGAGGGATGATTTATGATACTCAAAAGAAATATACACAAGCAATAGCAGACTACAAAAAAGCAATTGGAATAAATCCTGATTTAACAATTGTTAATTACCTAATAGGTGTTGACTATGATATGCTTGCGCAATACAAAAATGCAATATCACACTACAAAGCATTTACAACAACATATTCAGAAAATGATGAATACTTAAAATATGCACAAACAAGACTTAGCGAATTAAAACAATATGACAAATAACAAAGTACAAACCCTAATACAAAGCAAAGTGTCACTTGCCCCAATGGCAGGTATTACAGACTACGTATTAAGAAGTTTGGTTCGAAAATATTCAAAAAACGCTCTTTTAACAACAGAAATGATCAGTTCTGAATACCTTGCTCAAACTATGAATGGTAGAAGCGGAATTGAAATTTTAAAACGAGATAATGACCACTCTCCTATTTCATACCAAATTAGCGGACACAAGCCTCATATGATGAAACAAGCTGCAGAATTTTTAAACAACTATGCAGACATGATTGATATTAATATGGGTTGTCCTGTAAAAAAAGTTGTAGGCGGACAAGATGGTGCAGCTTTAATGAGAACACCAGACCTTGCTGCTGATTTAGTCAAAGCAGTAAAAGATGGAACTGATAAGCCAGTAAGTGTAAAATTCAGATTAGGCTACACTGCAGATGAGATGAATTACGTTGAATTCGGACAACAAATGCAAGAAGCCGGAGCTGAATTTATTACAATACATGGTCGGACTCGTTCTCAAATGTATTCAGGAAGTGCTGATTGGGCAAAAATAAGAGCTTTAAAAGAAAATGTCGATATTCCGGTCTTTGCAAATGGTGATATAACAAGCATTGATGATGCAATAAAATGCCTTGAACTATCCAAAGCTGATGGAGTTGCAATAGGTCGCGGAGCAATTGGAGATCCGACTCTTATTGCAAGAATTGAACATTATTTACATACAGGGGAAAAACTTCCAATTCCTACGTTAGAAGATAGAATTGAAATGCTAAAATGGCACCTAAATGAAGAAATCAGACTTCGAGGAGAAAATGTTGGAATAAAATTTATGCGCAAATTTTATCCATACTATTTATCAGGTTTTGAAAATGCAAAAGTATTACGCTCAAAACTTGTACTAGAAGAAAATTATCAAACAATCCTTAATTTACTGCAATCCTGTTGTCAAAAAAGTTATTTTTAACAATTAAAAACTAGCCCCTGAAAAATTTCAGAGGCTAATTTTTTTTAAATTATTACTAGGTTATTATATTAAACACTTACATTCTTTCAGGAGCTGTAACTGCCAAAATATCTTCTAAAGCATTATGAAGAACAGTTTTTACACTCCATACAAGTGCAATTCTTGCTTTCATCATTTCTTTATCATCAGAAATTACACGATTTGCATTATAGAATGAATGGAACTCACTAGCCAATTCTTGTACATATCTGCAAATCGTATAAACTTGTCTTGATTCTGCTGAATTTTTAATTACAGACTTATATTCTTCTAGTTTTAAAATTAATTGTCTTGCTGTATCAATTGTTGGAATAACCATATCAGCATTAAAATCTTTAATTAATTCATCCAATTCAGCTTCACTCATTGGAGCAGAAGTTTTTTCTCCTGTTTCAGTATTAATTTTTTCAGCAATTACGTTTCTTAAAATAGAACAAGCTCTGGCATGTGCATATTGGACATAAAACACAGGATTTTCATCTGTACTTTTCTTTGCAAGTTCAATATCAAAATCTAGAGTTGTATCAATATTTCTCATTGACATCCAGAAACGAGTTGCATCAACACCAACTTCATCAATCAAGTCTTCTAGGGTTACCATATTTTTACGTTTACCCATTCTAACTTCATTACCATCAATTACAAGGTTTACTAATTGACCTAAAAGAACTTCTAATTTATTAGGATCATAACCTAATGCCTCGATAGATGCTTTTACACGAGCAACATAACCATGATGATCTGCACCCCAAATATTAATCATTCTATCAAAACCACGTTCCAATTTATCAATATGGTATGCAATATCAGCTGTCAAATATGTATTTGAACCGTCAGCTTTTTTGATTACTCTATCTTGATCATCACCATAATCAGATGATCTGAACCAATCAGCACCGTCTTTTTGGTAAATCTTTCCGCTTGCTTTTAATTTATTTACACATTCTTCAACTTTACCTGATTTATGCAAAGACAATTCTGAATAAAAATTATCAAAATTAACCTTAAACTTATCTAATAAATCTCGTTGAACTTTTTCTTCATATTCTTTTGCAAAATCACAAAGTTCCTGAATATCATCTGGTAATCCATTGTGAGTTTCCAAATATTTTTTTGCAACAGGTATTAAATATTCACCAGGGTAATAATTCTTTCTTTCAATTTCATCAGTTGGGAAATCAACGTCTTCTCCAAGTTCTTGACGAATTCTTATTGCAAGAGAATTTCCCAATTTTTGAATTTGTGAACCTGCATCATTTATATAGAATTCTTGGTATACATTATGCCCATAGAATTTTAAAAGATTTGCTAGTACTGATCCCATAGCAGCCCAACGTCCATGACCAATATGGAAAGGTCCTGTAGGGTTTGCTGAGACATATTCTAGAATAATTTTTTCAGCTTCTATATTTTCAGGTTTACCAAAATCTTTCTTGCGAGTAAAAATTTCTTCTACTAAATCAGATAATATTTTTTTACCGGCTTTGAAATTTATAAACCCACCAATTACAGTATATTCATTATCTTCTTTATTAATATATTCAAGAATTGAATTTGCAATTTGAGGAGGTGCAATTTTAGCAAATCTTGCAAGAGAAGATACATTTACCGCATAATCTCCAAAATCAGCATTTTTAGGACGTTCAGGATTTAAAGATCCTCTTTTAAATTCTGTCATTGCACCTAACTTATTTTCTTTAATTGCTAATTCAATAGCATTTTCAATCTCATTTATAAAATAATCTTTTATCATATTTTTCTCCATAATTTATTTTGATATGAGATAATTATACAACAAAAAAACTATATGAAATCTAATGTTTGTAATATAATATTATTATGATGAATGTCCAAAATATTATTGATAGAATAAGAGAAATTTTAGACGACGAAACACTTATTCAGTTAAAAGAAGAACTGAATAGTTATCACGTTGCAGACTTAGCGGACATTTTTCAAGAATTAAAACCAGAAGAAAGATTGCAGTGCTTTAAATTATTAGACTTGGATAAAGCTGCTGACTTAATGGAATATCTTCCTCCTCAAATGCAAGTCGAATTATTGAGCGATATTGACGAAAATATGGCTTCTCAAATCCTGACTCAATTACCTCACGATGCTGCTGCTGACGTTTTGGGGGATATGGAAGAAGACGAAAGTGAAACTTATTTAGACAAACTTCCACATAAATTTTCGGAAGAAGTAAGAGAATTATTAACATACAATGAAGATACTGCAGGTGGTATTATGAACCCTGTGGTATTAACTGTAAATTTTGATATGAGTGTACAAGATGTATTAAATCATATTAGAATTAAAGCTGAACAAGATAACATGGAACTTTATTATGTCTATGTGGTTGACAAGCAAAATCACCTCCTAGGTGTTGTATCTTTAAGAAAACTATTAACATCACCAACAACTCAAAAAGTTGAAGATATTATGATTTCAGATATTGTAAAATTGCATGTTGATGATTACAGTGACTTTATTATTGATGAATTTATGAAATACCAATACAACGCATTACCTGTGGTAGATCTTTATAATAGATTAAAGGGAATGATAACTTGGGATGACGTTCATGATTTATTCGAAGAAGAAACAACAGAAGAAATTTATCAATCTTCAGGTATTTCTACAGAAGTTGTTGATGAAGACGAAATTTTATCCGGAAATATTTTACAAGCAATCAGAGCTAGAACTCCTTGGCTTTTTATAACTTTAATAGGAGAATTTATTGCTGTTAATGTAGGGCACCATTTTGACCATACATTACAAGCATTACCTATAATTGCAATATTTATGCCACTACTTGCAGGATTAGGTGGTAATATCGGAACTCAAAGCATTACACTTATGGTTAGAGGGCTTTCCACTGGACAAGTTTCTCTAAGTTCTGCTATGCACCATATTTTGAGAGAAACATTTATTGGCTTTTTTATCGGTACAATATTTGGAACTCTTGTAACATTAGTTACTTGGGGTTGGCAGCATAATATGGAATTAGGAGCAGTTGTTGGTATTGCAATGGCAATAAATATGACTATGGCAACAATTATTGGTACATTTACACCATTTGCACTAAAAGCAATGAAAGTAGACCCTGCTGTCGCATCAGGTCCGGTTATTGCGACAACTATAGATGTTTTAGGGTTGGCAATATACTTTACTCTAGTGTCAACTTTTTTAATTAAGGTTATGTAATAAAGGTAAAAAATATGACAAATCAAACACAAAGATACAGAAGAGATGTAAACAGAACAAAATCATTTATAAAACACGCAAAACAAGCAAGAGAAGAACGTTCATCATTTGCTAAAGTATTGATAGGAATGATGATAGTATTCATTGGTGTTCTACTAAGTATTTTCGTACTTGCTGATAATGAAGATTTCTTAGCAAAACATTTTGGAGAAAATTCTTTTATCACAAAATTATTTGAGAAATTATCAGTAAGCAATAATAATAAAGAACATGCAGAATTTACTCTACCTTTTGGATTAAGAAGACAAAACATTCTGTTTCTTGGAGTTGATGCAAGCGGAAACCCTAATGACTTGTGGACAGGTACAAGAACAGATACAATAATTTTAGTAAACATTGACCCAAGAACGAAATCAGTAAACGCATTGTCAATCCCAAGAGATAGCAAAGTATACTTACCTGGAGATAATGGAGTAAATAAAATCAATGCTGCTCATGCTATAGGCGGAATTGAAATGACTAAAAAAACTGTTGAAGACACTTTAGGTGTACATATTGACAGATATGTAATGGTTCATGATAATGCCGTAAAAGAAATTGTAGATGCAATGGGTGGTGTAGATGTCTATGTTGAAAAACCAATGCATTACAACGATTATTCTGGGAATTTACATATCAACTTCACTAAAGGAGATCACCACTTAGATGGACAAAAAGCTGTTGAATATTTAAGATTTAGACACGATGCATTAGGAGATATTGGAAGAACTCAAAGACAACAATGGTTATTGAGAAGTATTCTGACAAAACTTAAACAACCAGAAACTATTACAAAAATACCTGACATCATATCAGTTGCAAAAAAATATGTAAAAACAGATATGTCTTTCTACGAAATGTCACAATATGCAGCATTAGCAAAACACGTTGATATGGATAAAATCGAAGTAGCGATGTTACCTGGAGCTCCAAACCAACGCGGATATATTAGTTACTGGATTTTAGATCCTGAAAAAACACAAGAAGTAGTTAACAGAGTAATTTATAGAGATAAAGAACAATTCGATGAATTAGATCAAATGACAGCAGCTGTATTAGCATCTGATTCTACAAAGGGTCAACAAATGGCAGAAAACCTTAAAGCTGCAGGAATTGATGTAAAATGCACAGGAAGATCTACAAGATCTCATTCTCAATTTATTGCTCACTCAAGTAAAGTCACAAATGATTATTATAACTGGTTAAAAAAGAAAAATGAAGCATTTAGCGGCCTACAATTTGTTTATGATCCGGTAAATTATCAATGTGGCGAAACTGATTTTACAATCATTTTATCGGGGAATTAATCTTCCCCGTTTTTTGTGCCTGTAGCTCAGCTGGATAGAGCGTTTCCCTCCGAAGGAAAAGGTCGTGCGTTCGAATCGCATCAGGCATAAAAAAGGTCAATGTCTCAGTAGATATTGACCTTTTTTATCTGATTGATAGCGTATTAGAATGCTATTAGCGTTCGAGCGAAATTTTTGCAGAAGGCGGAAAGATTTTATTTAAGCAATTTTTATTGCTATAATAAAATCTGGAGTCTCGTTTAACGCAAAAATTTCAAGACAATCTCATCAGGCACGATTTCTATATCCACAAGAATCCATTTCAATGTAACGATTAATAGTCTTTAATTTTAAATCTAAATCTTTTCGAGTTGCACTTACTTTATTTGGATAAATTTCATACATTTTTTTATGATAATCATCTGTAAGATTTGGCATTACAACATTTGCTCCACTTTGCAATGCAAATAATCTTCCATCAGCTCTTAATGATTCCATTGCAGTAGTTGCAGGAATATTTATATCCTTTAATAAAATTCGTGTTATAGCCATAACCTTAATTGCTAAATCCAAACTTCCAGTATTTGCATTTTTCAATGAAGTATCAGGGTGAGGAATAAATGGACCGATCCCGATCATATCAGCATCTAACTCTTTAAAAAATAAAATATCTTCAGCTAAAGATTCTACAGTTTGATCAGGCAAACCAACAAGACAACCTGTACCCGTTTCATATCCCAACTTTTTCAAATCATAAAGACAACGCATACGATTATCAAAATCAGCATAAGGGTGCATTTTTTTATACAAAATTTTATCAGTAGTTTCTATCCTCAATAAATACCTGTCTGCACCTGCATCTTTAAACGCTTTATAATTTTCAAAACTTTTTTCACCAATACTTAAAGTTAAAGCAACTCCAAGATTTTTTATCTGAGATATTATTTCACACATTAATTTTGTATTAAAATAATCATCTTCACCTGATTGAAGAACAATTGTTTTAAATCCTTCATCTACTCCTTTTTTAGCAATATCCAAAATTTCATCTTTAGACAATCTATAACGGTTGACATGTTTATTTGATGATTGTAAGCCACAATAAAGACAATTGCATTTACAAATATTTGAAAATTCAATCAATCCTCTTAAATGAACACCGTCACCTACGTATTTTTTGCGAACTTCATTAGCTTCTTTAAAAATATCAGTGTCAGGTGATTTTAATATGTCAACAATTTCTTTTTTAGATAAATTCATAAAAAAATTATATCACATCTATAAATTAATGAACTTTTATATTATAATGAATATGGTTGACAGCCGGTTTTGAATAAAATCGAAAAAGTATATGGCTTCGTAGCTCAGCAGGATAGAGCAGCGGTTTCCTAAACCGAAGATCGCGCGTTCGAATCGCGCCGGGGCCATATACTTTTTTAATTTATACTTTTAAAATATTAAAACTGCAAGCAATGCGAATAATATTAAAGGAATATTGTAATGTAAAAAAGTTGGGATACAAGTATCTTTAATATGTTCATGTTGCCCGTCAATATTTAACCCAGCAGTCGGTCCTAAAGTTGTACCAGAAGCCGGAGAACCTGCATCTCCTAAAGCAGCTGCTGCTGCAAATACAACGATTGCTTCCATTGGATTAAAACCAAGATGAATAAATATCGGAACAAATAAAACCGCTAATATTGGTATTGTCCCAAAAGATGTACCAATTCCAATTGTAATAAACAAACCGACAACCAACATTAAAAATGCTGCTAATAATTTTGAACCCATCATAAAAGGAATCAATCCATTAACTAAAGCATCAATACCGCCAGTTGATTTCAAAACACCTGCAAAACCAGCAGCAACAAGCATTACAAAAGCTACATACCCCATTAATCCAATACCTTCATTGATTAAAATATCCATTTTTTCAGGATTAATAGCCCTTGTCCCAAAAATTATTGTCAATCCTATTAGAGCCCCTAAAGGCAGAGATTTTGTCCACAATTGGACTGCTAAAGTTGCAATTGCCGCAAGTAGCGTTATATAATGGCTTCCCGTAAATCTTAAGGAACGACGTCTTTCTTCTCGGAATTGAATATTTTCATATTCTCTAGGTTTTCTATAAGATACAAATACAGCCCACAAAAGTCCGCACAACAATCCTAAGCCAAGAACCCAAACAGATTGCCAAACATCATTCACAGATACTTGCATTCCATTTAATGTCATATTATCTGCTAAAAGTCTTTGAAATATAAGTCCAAAACCTGCAGGAAATACAATATAAGGTGTTACAAGCCCAAATGCTAAAGCACATGCAACTGCACGTCTATCCAATTTTAATTTGTTCATTACATAAATTAATGGCGGAATAATTACAGGAATAAATGCAATATGTACTGGTATCAAGTTTTGAGATGCACAAGCAAGCAAGGTAAGAATTAGAAGCAATATGAATTTATTATTTTTAATCAACAGTGAAATCCTTTTAGCCAAAACATCAGCAAGACCAGTATGTGCCATAGCAGCAGCAAAAGTCCCAAGCAAAATATAACTCAAAGCTGTTTCACTGTTTTGTCCCATACCTCCTATAAAAACATCCATAATCTGCCCTGCATGCATTCCGGCAATTTTACCTGCAACAATTGCAGATACTAACAATGCCAATAAAACATTTACTCGACATAAGCAAAGCACACATAATAATATTACTGATACGATTATAGGGTTAAATAACAAATCCATAAATATATAATTTTTCCTTTTTATTTAGAGATAATTTCTTCTAATTTAGGTTTTCTGCCACAAGATTTATCTTCATCACAATATCCTAATCTTTCACATTTAGGCACAAGATAAGGTTTCAACCATGGCTCTTCCTTAATCAATTCATCACACATCATTTTTACCATTGTTCTAATCTCATATTGAGCACGAGTACAAAGTCTCAAATTTGCGACATGGATTAATTCTCTTAAATTCAAGCTGACAACTAAAGAACTTGCAGCGGCATTTGGAAGAACAAATCTTGCATCTTCTGCAGGAATTCCTGCTTCTACAAATTCTTGATATTGCTCAGAAATTTTAGACATAAAGTTTTCAAATTTTTGTTTTAACTCGGGATTTTTCTCAATAGTAGGCGGAATTATGTAATCAAATTGACCTTTTTCTTTTACATATCTTTGAGATTTTTGAGAAAAAGACATGTGTCTATGTCTTACGAGCTGATGAGTACAAGCACGTGATACATTAGAAATTGCAAAACTTACCTGTATATGCTCAATTGTTGAATAATGTCCTGAAGAAATAACTCTTTCAATTAATTTAAGCATTTTTTCCTGATCATCAGTACTATTATAAATATTTATCGGATAATCTGCACTATAACATGTTCTGCATGCAGTATATACTGTTTTTAACATATTTTCTGGTTTAGAAATCAAATTTACAACTGGCTTATTATTATTTTCCATACTCACATCTCCCTAATACTAAACTATAAAAACAATTATACCACTCTTATAACAAGAGTGGTATAATGTAAATATTTTTTATAAATTAATTTATCTATTGCCAAGGATAATCATTCTTAATCTTCCAACCATCATACTGAATTAAGCCTGCACAAAAATCGCCAGAATAAGCTCCTGCTTTTTTATTACAACATTCACTGCATGTACCAAGCAATGTACTTCTTTTTTTACTTTGAGCAACTTCTGTTACACCTGCCATATTTAAAGCATTTTTACCATCAATATCTAATTTAAAAGTAAAAATATCTTTCCCACAGACATTAGGTCTAGCATCTCCGTTTGTATCAACATAAACTCTAACAAGCATCCACTGCTTTCCGTTATTATCAACCATAAAATCAACAATTGTTCCATCTTTCAAATATATAACATATTCAAATACACTATACCAAGACCAATCTTGCCCATTTAATCTATAGCGTTTAATATTTTTTTGACGTTCACATTTAAGTCCACAATCAATACTTACATCTAAATATTTAATAACATAATTCTGCAAAAAAGGCGGTATTACATTCTCATAGCCATCACTTACAGATCCAATATTATTCATTCCCCAAGTATTCATATCACCATTCTCATCTTGAGATGTTAGAAAAGCATTACTCATGACTGAATATGCTTTTTTCAAACGGTTTACTGTAACAGTTTTCTGATAATTTGCAACAAGAGCCGGCATAGTCATTGCAGCAACTACACCAATAATTCCTAAAGCTATAAGCACTTCCGCAAGTGTAAACGCAAATTTTTTCAAATTTAAACCCTTATAATAGTGATGTAAAATATCACCATCATAACAACCGTTTAAATTTTTGCAGGCAACAAACTCTGTTAAGGAGCTAAGAATCGCCCCCCCCCCGAATTTTCGGGACTAAATAAATTTTTCATAAATCAGCTCCTTATCTTATAATAACGATATTACTTTAACATATAAACTGGATTTTTTCAATAAAAAAGGCTTCCCTTAATAGAAAGCCTTTTTTATTAATCAATTTTGATAACTTATTTTTTGTTACCGTAACGTTTGTTGAATCTTTCAACTCTACCTTCAGAGTCAAGAATTTTTTGTTGACCTGTGTAGAATGGGTGACAATTATTACAAATTTCAACTGTAATATTATCGTTAATAGATCCTGTTTCAATTTCGTTACCGCATACACATTTGATAACTGTTTTCTTATAATCTGGATGAATTCCGTCTTTCATTTCTAACCTCTTTCTTTTTCTCAAGATTCCAAACTTGATTTTTTATTACAATTTCGACTAATTATATGATACAACAGAAATAAAAAAGTGCAAGCACTAATAAATCTCATGCATTTGTCTGATGTTAAAAAATTTTAAATTTGCAATAATAAAAAAGTTATCCGTTATTAGATTTTTAAAGGTGAGAATTAGGATGAATCTGCACGAACAATGTTTATTAAGATATCTGCAAAACCCCGATGAATTAGAATACTCTACAGAAATATTAAAACTTAACAATTTTATTTTAGAAAAACAGTTTTTGTTAAAACATTTTGTTGCCAAATCTTCTACATTCAATTATACTGAAAGAATGAAATAGTATAATTTGAAGATAGAGGGTTATGTTTAAAAGAATATCATACGCATTTGGATTAATATTTTTTATTATCTTTGCGTTTTTAATACTTAAAAATGCTAATTTAAACAATTTTATAGACACAATTGAAAATAGAACATTTGATTTACGACAAAGTATTTTAATAAATGAAGGAACTAAAAAAGCAAATCAAGATATTGTAATTGTAGCTATTGACGATGCTACGTATGAATATATTCTTGATAACTATGGAGAATGGCCTCTTCCGAGAGATACTTATGCAAAAATAGTTAATTATCTTGAAAAACAAAATCCTAGAATTATTGCATTTGACTTAATGTTTGTAAAATCTTTAAAAAGCAAAAATCAAGCTGATAAAGAACTAACTGAAATATTCAAAAAATACAATAATGTATTTACATCAATGAACTTTGACAATCAATCAGAAGATTTGAGAATACCTCCAAATCTACCTCAAAAGTTAACAATTGATATAAAAAATAATTCTAAAATAGATTTTTCACAACTAACATACAAAAATTGCAGAACAATAATTGACGAAATTATAAATGCAACTTCAAACATAGGTATAATAAACGTTTCACGCTCAGATGACGGGATTTTAAGAAAAATGCCTTTAGTCGTAAAATATAAAAATGACTACTACCCTCAATTAGCACTAAAAGTAGGCTTAAATTATTTAGGCGAAAATCAAACATCATTTGAAATTGATAAACATTCAGAATTCAAATTAGGTGACAGAAAAATTTATTTAGATAATGATGGAAGTGCCATCTTAAATTGGTACGGACCTGCAGGAACATACACTTATATTCCAATGTATCAATTAATTAAAGCCGTAAATGGAGAAAAAACAGAACTTGATTATAATTTTTCTAATAAAATAATTTATTTTGGAACTACTGCTGCAAGTCTATTTGACATAAAAACAGTACCTACGGGCAAAATTTATCCAGGAGTAGAGGTTCAAGCGACATATGTAAATAACATAATAGACAATAACTTTATCAAAAAAGTAAATAGAGGTTATACAATAGCATTAAGTATATTATTAGCATTATTTATTGCATCTGTTGTTACTCGTGTAAGTTCAGCGTTTACAGCTTCAATGATGTCTTTATCAGCATATTTTATATATATTTTAATCGCTTATTATTCTATGAAATACGAAAATTTATGGCTCGAAGTGGTTTATCCTTTGATATTCTCAATTGCTGCTTTCACATTTGCTTATGTTGTAAAATACCTTATTAAATCAAGGGACTTTGAACAACAATACAGATTAGCAACAACAGATGGACTGACTGAGCTTTATAATCATAGGTATTTCCAAGAACAAATTAGAATGCAAATTGAACAATCAAAGAGATATAACCACAATTTTTCTCTAATTATCATCGATATAGATTTCTTCAAAAAATTCAATGATACCTTTGGGCACCAATCTGGAGATGCTGTTCTAAGACAAGTTGCTCAAACCCTTAAGAAAAATGTACGTGCAACTGATATAGTATGTAGATATGGTGGTGAAGAAATGAGTATAATTCTTCCAAACACAGGAAAAGATGAAGCATTTTCCACTGCTCAAAAAATTTGTGAACGCGTAGCAAGTAAAAAATTTAAACTTGCAGGTGATAAAGAGACAAATGTCACAATAAGTCTAGGAGTTTCAACATTCCCATATGATGGAGATAATGCTCCAGCAATAATTGAAGCAGCTGATAAAAGACTATACAATGCTAAAAATAATGGTAGAAACCAAGTTGGGTAAAAAAAAGAGCTTTTTAAAAGCTCTTTTTTTTAATTCATTTTAGATTACCGGTACATCAACTGGATCAACCAATATAACGTTTAAGACTTCACCTTTTCTTAGATTTACATCTTTTCCTTTTCTAATCATATCAGCTATACCGTCATATACATAATATGCACCACCACCGATTGCTCCACCTACAGCACAAATTCCTGTCATTAATTGATCAGCAACAATTACATCATCAAATACATCTCCACCCCATTCTGTAGCGTTTACTGTAATATCTTTTGTTACTTCCCAATTTTCTTTTAATGCATCTTTATAACCACGAGATGAAGAAATACCTCCGTCATATGTTAAATCACTTCTACCAACAACAGAAAAAGTCAAAGGTAACTGTCTACCATTAGGAGTTACAACATGATCAAAATCTAAATATAGAATAGCTCCCTTTGACATTCTTTTAGAAGGTTCAATTCTTTTTATTGTACCACGTACAAGTGAGCCCATAGGTAAAATAACATCTGAATCAGCAGTCTGATCAGTCATCATGACTGCTGTAAATTCATCACCTTGTTTATCAGTCATAGTAGAAATAGGATTCATCAATTGCAAAGAAAATTTTGTACCTGCAGGAATTCTTTTAGTCTTAGCCTTAGCATTAAAAGGAGCTGCAGAAACAGTCTGAGCAAATAATAAAAGTGATAACATTATAGTTAAAAATCTCATAATAAAACTCTCCTTATTTTCAATTCATTTTAGACAATTTCTCAAAAAAAAGCAATAGGTAAAATATTAAGAACTTGCTTGAATAATTAAATATTGCTAAAATTAATCTATGTCTAAAATTGATAAAATTGAAGAATTACAAAATATATTAAAAGATGATCAAACAAATTTTCAAGCTAGAAGAGAACTAGCAGTATTACTACTAGACTGCGGTTATCCAGAAGAAGCAAAACAACATTTTTTATATTTATCCAAAATTTTTAACGATGACAGCGGAATTTTTTATAATCTTGGAATAACTTATGAAAAATTAAAAGACCTAGATAAAGCTGAAGATGCTTATAAAAAAGCTATCGAATATGCACCTGACGAGATTGATGCATATTACAATTTAGGACTTGTATATATTGACAAAAAAATGTACGAAAAAGCTGTTGATTGCTTTGAAAATGTACTTAACAAAGACAATAATGATTCAAACTCCTATTTTTCAATCGGACTTTGTTACTTTAAAGAAGGCAAACTCGATGGGGCAAAATACTATTTTCAAAGAACAATTGATATTAATGATGAAGATATTTATGCACATTTTTACATTGGAAATATTTTAAAAGAACAAGGTCAAAATGATGAAGCAAAAGAAAAATTTCAAAAAGTTCTAGAACTTTCTCCTGATTACAGTTGGGCATACTTTAATTTGGCTGCAATTGATTATGAAGAAGGGAATTTTGAATCTGCAGTAGAAAATCTTGAGAAAACTCTGGAATTAAATCCAAAAGATATTGATGCATACAAAATTTATGCAAAAATTATGACAAAAAATAAAAATCTTGATGAAGCAGCTTTAATAATGGAAAAATCAATAGAAAATTGTGGTGCAAACGGAGATTGTTACTACATTTTAGCTCAAATCCAAAAACTTAGAAAAGTTAACGATGAATATGTTAAATGCATGAATTCTGCACTAAAATTTAATACAAGCCTTTCTGTATCCCCAAAACTTGTAAAAAAAGAACTTGATACATTCCTTTCATAAAAGATTTTTATGGTAAAATAAAAGCATAAAATAATATATGTGAGGAATTAGCTTTATGAAAATGTCAAAAATGTTTGTACAAACCCTAAGAGAGTTTCCTTCTGATGCAGAAGTAATCTCTCATAAAATGCTTGGCAGAGCTGGGTTTATAAAAAAACTTGCTCCCGGGGTATACACTTATATGCCTCTAATGTGGAGAGTATTAAAAAAGATTGAAAATATTGTAAGAGAAGAAATGGATAATGCAGGTGCTCAAGAACTTTTGATGCCATTTGTTCAGCCAAAAGAATTATGGGAAGAATCAGGCAGATGGGAAGTATACGGACGAGAATTAATGCGTCTTAAAGACCGTCACGACAGAGATATGTGTCTTGGGCCTACTCACGAAGAAATTATCACATCTGTTGCACGTGATGGGTTAAAATCTTACAAACAACTACCTGTAAACTTATACCAAATTCAATCAAAATTCAGAGATGAAATCAGACCAAGATACGGACTTTTAAGAGGCCGCGAATTCATAATGAAAGATGCTTACAGCTTCGATTTAGATGAAGCAGGTCTTGATAAAGAATATGAAAATATGGCACAAGCCTATAAAAAAATATTTGAAAGATGCGGACTTGATACCAAAATGGTTCAATCAGATTCTGGAGCAATAGGTGGAAGCGTGTCTCATGAATTTATGGTAATCACAGACACTGATGCTGGAGAAAATGACGTTTTCTACTGTAATGAATGTGACTATTCTGCAAATTCAAATCACGCAATATCTAACTTGCCGGAAGCTGTAGTAGACGGGAAAGATTACTTTAAAGAAACTAAAGTAATTGATACTCCAAATACACATTCTATAGAAGAATTAAGCAAATTCTTAAATATTCCAGATACATTGATTTTAAAATCACTTGTATACATTATCGATAAAAAACCTGTAATAGCATTAATTAGAGCAGATAAAGCAGTTGAAGAAACTAAATTAATGAATGCAGTAGGCGGAATTGATGTAAGAATTGCATCTTCTGCAGAAATTGCTGAACTTATGGCAGAAAAAGGATTTGATGCAGTTCCAGGATTTATCGGACCAAAAGGAATGGCTGGTATCACAATAATCGCAGATGAAACTGTTCGTGATATGAAAAATTTCGTTGTTGGAATAAACCAAACTGATAAACATTTAGTTGGTGCAAATCTTTCTGATTTAGAAACAGAATTAAAATACGCAGATATAAGACTTGTACAACGAGGCGAATTATGCCCTCAATGCGGAAAACCTTTATTTGTAACTAAAGGTATTGAAGTTGGTAATATTTTCAAATTAGGTACCAAATATTCAAAACCAATGAATGCAGTATATACAGATATTAACGGAAAAACTCACCCTTATGTTATGGGTTGCTACGGAATAGGAATTTCAAGAACTGCAGCTGCTGCCGTAGAAGCACATTACGATGAACATGGTATTAAATGGCCAATCTCAATTGCACCATACCACGTTGTAATTGTACCTGTAAATATTAAAGATGAATTACAAATGCAAGTTGCAAATAAAATGTATGAAGATTTAAAATCTGCTGGAGTAGAAGTTGTACTTGACGACAGAGACGAACGTGCAGGTGTTAAATTCAAAGACGCAGATTTAATCGGTTTCCCATTCAGAGTAACTGTTGGTAAAACTATTAATGAAGGCTTTGTAGAATACAAAGTAAGAGAAACAGGCGAACAAGAAAAATACACACCTGATGAAGCAACTGAAAAACTTATCAATATTATAAAAGCGGTTAAATAATTAACCGCTTTTATTTTTACCAAGGATAATCGTCTTTTATTTCCCAATTATCTTTCATAATTACATAAAAACAGGAACGATAATCCTTTATTGGAGAATTTTTACAAGCAAAATTTCCTGGACCACTATTTAAAAGATAATCTCTTGTATATTTATTAACATTTCCATAAAACTGTATACTTTCAAAATTTTGATTTAAATACGTACTATAATATAATCTGTAACGCTGACCTCTACCCTTTGCTTTCCCTGAAGTATAACGACTGCCAGAAAATGGATAGAAATTAACTTCTAATAACGTATATGCCCTTAAAATTGATCCTTCCAAAAAACTACCATCTGCGAAATAACATGAAAGTAAATTTCCACTATCAATAATCCTAATACAATTCATTCGAGACAGAATTTCCCTTGAATAAAAATCCTTTCCTTCTTGATCAGTTGCAAAAGACCAATTTTCACGTTCTCCATTATCTAACTCTGCTAAATCAATTGCAGTTCTTAAGGTAGTATACATCTTTTTTAAACGTTCTGCAGTAACACGTTTTTGATGATTTTGAATTAAACTAGGCATTGTCATTGCTGCTACAATACCAATTATTCCTAATGTTATTAAAACCTCAGCCAGTGTAAACGCAGGTTTAGGAGCTGCTAAATTGCCCCCCCCCCGACAAACCTAAATCTTTTCATATATAGCTCCTTTCTACTCTACAATCTAATTTGTTACATTTTTATAATAACATATTATCTATAACATATCAATTGACAATTTTTATACTTTACGTGTTTTACAGGAAATATGAAACCAATAAATTTAAATGAAATAAAATCATTACAAAGAGTAAAACAACATTTTCATGATTGTTATCTTGTAACAAGCATGAACGCACTAAGTAACACAGAAAATGGGTGTAAAATATTACAAAATAACATTTCTCGAGAAGGGAACAACTTTAACATTAAATTTAATAATATCAATGGGAAATCAGAAGACTTTTTTATATCTGAAAAAGAGATAAATGACCTAACTCTTTGCGATCAATTTCTTAACCCAATAATTCTAACAGAGCCTGAAAATCCAATACTTAAAGCTCTAGAAGTAGCAATGAATAAATTACTAAAAAAATATCCAGATAAAAAATCATTCGCTAACAGATTATACAAAACAAATGAAGAATTTGAATACAATAATCCATCAAGATTTCTAGAAATGTTTACAGGTATTAAACCTATCAACATTAATGAAAACAGTATCAGAATGAGTTTAAAATCAAACTCAGATGAAGCAAAAGCTCTTTTAGAAAAAATAGGGAAAAATAAAAATAACAGCTTTATAGCAGGAACAGGACATCATTTTATAAAAGGACTAACAAACTGGCACTGTTATACATTAGAAAATGTTGACAATGCAAACAAAACAGCTCAAATATTTGATAATAGATATCAAGAAGAAATTACGCTATCATTCAATGATTTTATAAAAAAAATCAAATACATAACAGGCTATTTTAATGAAGATTTAAAATAGAATTTACTTTTTATGATGACGGAAAGCAAAGTATTTAAACAATACATAAGTTATAATAGATGCCAAAAGTATTGAAAAGAATTGTCCTACATAAACATTTTTTGAAACATATCTTACTATAAATTCAAGAATTAATGCGTTGCACAAATAACTTACAACCCAAGTTGTACAGCACTTAAAATACTCTTTTATCCAATGCCCCTTAGTACAAAATACAAAAACTTTTTGGTTAACAAAAGAAAATACAGATGAAATAATCCACTGCAATGCTACACAAATCTGGTAATTTTCATGACCTAACAGATATACCGCAATTGCAAATATTATATAAGAAAAAGCAGCATTCCAACCACCAACTAGAAGAAAACGAATTTTATCAGATATTCCACACCATCTATTGTACAATGATAATACAGCTTCTTTTGTTGTCATATTAATATGCTTTCCCTACTAATGAATTATGTGTCATTATTTCTAATTTATCATCTAACTTTGATAATTCTATTTTTTCACCATAACGTTTTTCTAACGCAAGAGAAATTAAATAATCCGCAAAATGTGGATTTTTAGGCAACAATGATCCATGTAAATATGTACCGAACACATTTTTAAATCGAGCACCTGCAGTCTTATCCTGCCCATTATTACCATTTCCTACAATAACTTTTCCTAAAGGCTTTGTATCTCCTTGCAAATAAGTCAAACCACTATGATTTTCAAAGCCAACTAAGGTAGAAGGTGCCAAAAAATCAGTTTCAACTGTAACATTTCCAATAAATCTCTTTTTCCCTGCCACAGTATAAGCATCCATTAGACTAATTCCTAATAATTTATCCCCATCAAATGGTTGATAATAATGACCAAATAATTGGTATCCTCCGCATATTCCAAGGAAAACAGCTCCATTATCTCTTTCTTGTTGAAGAAATTCTTTATTCTTATATAATTCTCCTGCAACATCTTGCTGCTGTTTATCCTGTCCCCCACCTATAAAATATAAATCGTGAGAAGAAATAGAATCTCCAGAATTAATTTCTTCATACTCAACTTGAATTCCACGCCATTCACAGCGTTTTACAAGAGTAATAATATTTCCCATATCTCCATACAAATTTAACAATTTAGGATATAAATGAGCTATTGAAATTTTTAAATTCTTCTCTTCCATGCTTACTTAATTATATCACATAATCGTGTTATAATCTCTATATGATTGATACACATTCACATATTAATTGCATAGAAGAATTTACTATAGATGAAATAATTACAAATGCCAAAAATAATGGTGTTGAAAAAATTATCCTACCTGCAGCATACCCATCTGATATTGATGTAGTATTTGATATAGTAAACAAATACGAAAACGTGTACGGTCTTTTAGGAGTTCACCCTTCAGAAGTAAAAGATTGGAATGATAGTTTAATAGATAAAATAAAAAAATATGCAGAAAATCAAAAAATTGTAGGAATTGGAGAAATAGGTCTGGATTATTACTGGGACAAAAGTTTTAATGACTTACAAAAGGAAGTTTTTATAAAACAAATAAAACTAGCTAATGAATTAAATCTTCCAATATCAATTCATGACAGGGAAGCTCATAAAGACACATATGATATTTTAAAAGAATACAACAAAAATTCTCAAATAATTATGCACTGCTTTTCAGGAAGTGTAGAATTTGCAAAAGAATGTGTAAAAGAAGGTTGGTACATAGCACTAGGAGGAGTTGTTACTTTTAAAAACGCTATAAAAATGAAAGAAGTAGCAAAGAATATTCCAATAGAAAAATTATTATTAGAAACAGATGCACCATATCTCACACCAGTACCATACAGGGGTAAGACAAATCAACCGGCATATGTAAAATATGTTGCAGAAGAAATTGCAAAACTTAGAGATACATCATTTGAAGAAATTGATAAGATTACAACTCAAAATGCAGAAAGAGTATTTAATATATGAAAGAAAGACTTGATAAATATCTTACAGATTTAGGATACTTTGAGACAAAAAGCAAAGCTGCAGCTGCAATACTCGCAGGTCATGTAAAAATTAATGACGAATACATAACAAAAGCAGGCTTTCAAATAAACCCGTCAAAAGAATATGATATTCAAGTAAAATCAATGCCATACGTTTCCAGAGGAGGATTTAAGCTAAAAAAAGCACTTGATACATTTCCTGTAAAAATAGAAAATAGAATTTGCCTAGATGCAGGCGCCTCAACAGGTGGCTTTACCGATTGTCTTTTACAAAATGGTGCTAAATTTGTCTACGCAGCAGACGTAGGATACGGACAGCTTGATTGGAAAATTCGTTCAGATAATAGAGTTAAAACAATTGAAAGAACAAATTTAAAAATCTGTTCTTTTAATGAAATATATGATGAAAATGAACCTGTTGCAGATCTTTTGGTAAGTGACTTATCTTTTATATCTTTAACCAAAGTTTTGGAAAATCTAAAAAAATTACTTAATCCGGAATTTCATGAAATGGTGTGTCTTATCAAGCCTCAATTTGAAGCAGGCAAAGAAAAAGTTGAAAAAGGCGGAGTTGTAAGAGATAAAAAAGTTCATATTGAAGTAATAGAAAATGTAATAAATTTTGCAAAAAAATTAGACTATAAAATCAATGGCTTAACTTTTTCATCAATAAAAGGGCCTTCTGGCAATATTGAATACCTAATCTGGCTTTCTACAAAAAGCGAAGAAGAAACTACTTTTGATATTAAATCAATAGTAGACAATGCCTTTCAAACTCTTAATTAATTATACTTTAGGCAAAGTTGCGACAGGAGTTGCTCCATATAAATCAATATATTTGAAGAAATTCAATACTACTCCAGGCGGGAAAAAGTAATTATTATTAGTAGGAGTAATTTTCAACATTGAATGAGTTGAATCAACCTCTACAATACTTGCAAGATATTGTTTATTTACAGCTGTAAATAAAATATATCCTGTCTTAGATTGTATTTCATCTATTTCAAACCTGTTAGCATTTGCACTTGCAATAGCCATATAAAATAACTTATCTGCCGGTAAAATATATGTTCTGGTACAAGTATTAAAATTAATATTCTGAGGAGTAATAAGTGTACTCAAAGACATACCTTCCTCTGCCTTTACAGGAAAAGCAGAAAAAACAAAAACAAAACTTAAAATTAACAATATATATTTTATAACTCTTTCCATGATTCACCTACATTCACATCAACAACCAAAGGTACAGATAAAGGCTGATTTAGTTCCATAGCTTCTTTTACAAGATTAGTCACAACATCAAGTTCAGATTTCACAACCTCTACCACAAGTTCATCGTGAACTTGCATAATCATTTTTGATTTAAGATTGTTTTCTTTTAACTTTTTAGAAAAATCAATCATAGCAATTTTCATTAAATCAGCAGCTGTTCCTTGTATAGGTTGATTAATTGCTGCACGTTTTGCAAACTCTCTAATCATGCCATTAGAGCTTGATAATTCTGTTGCAAGATAACGCTTTCTACCAAAAATAGTTTCAACAAAGCCTTTTTCTTCCGCTTCAAGCACAGTACCTTCCATATAAGCTTTAACTCTAGGATAGGTTGCGAAATATTTTTCAATAAAAGTTTCTGCATCAGCATTAGAAATACCTAAAGATTTTGCAAGCCCATACTTACTTTGTCCATAGATAATCCCAAAATTTACAGCTTTTGACTTATAACGCATTTCTTTAGTAACATCTTCCACAGGAACATCAAAAACTTTAGAAGCTGTCAGTGTATGTACATCAACTCCACTATTAAATGCTTCTAAAAGATGCTTATCTTGAGTAATATGAGCTAATAATCTCAATTCTATTTGCGAGTAATCAGCTGATAATATCAAACCATTTTCTTTATTCCCAGATACAAAAGCATTTCTTATTTTATTACCTTCTTCTGTTCGAATAGGAATATTTTGCAGATTAGGATTAGAAGAAGATAATCGACCTGTAGCAGTCACTGTTTGATTATAAGTTGTGTGAATTCTATTATCTTTTCTATCAATCAAAGCAGGTAACGCCTCTGTATAAGTTGATTTCAACTTTGCAAACTTGCGATAATCCAAAATTAACTGTGCGATTTCATATTCTTCAGCTAATTCTTCTAACACAGCTGCATTCGTGGAATAATTGGTCTTTCCTCGTTTTTTCTTAGCTTTAAGCCCCAATTTTTCAAAAAGGACTTCTCCTACTTGACGTGGAGAATTTATATTAAAAACTCCACCAGCAATCTCGTATATACGTCCTTCAATTTTTGCTAATTGATTATTCATTGAAATAGTAAGCTTATGTAAGTAGTCTTCATCGACAGAAACACCATTGTATTCCATATCAGCAAGCACAAAAGTCAAAGGCACTTCTATATCATAAGTTAATTCTAACTCTTTTTTATCAAGATTATTTATCCAATATTTAGTCAATTCCAATATTGTAAAAGACTCATCAGAAGCATAATTCAATATACTGTCAAGCGTAGCATAAGAAAAAGTAATTTGTTTTTTCTTATTCTTTTCAAAAGGAGCAAAAGGCGTGATTGCATGATTTAAGTGTTCCATTGATTGAACATCTAATTCATGATTTCTTTGAGGATCTTTTACATAACTTGCAAGGGCAATATCAAAAATAATAGATTCTGATAAAATCCCTAAATTTCTTAAAATATTATATGCATTTTTAGCATTATGAGTAGTTTTATAAATTGTTTCGTTTTCAAACAAAGATTTTAAACCAGTAATTACATCATCTAATCGCAATTGACTTGCAATATTTGAATGATTTATCGGAATATAAAAAGTCTTTGTAATAAAACCAGAATCATTAAAAGTAATATGTTTATCAGCTGCAATATCTTTATTATAAGCAAAAGCAAATCCTATAACTTTTGAATCAACTGCATTTTTTACATCAGCATAAATATTAAAAGCAATTAAAGACTGACTACTTAACTCTTTTAACATATCAGAGAAATCTCTGGAATCAGTAATTAATTTTTTATCAAACTCACATTTGAATTCTTTATTAATTTCTTCATTTACAGCTTCAGCAAAGAATCCTAACTGCATTGAATCCGAAGAATTAGCATCAGGCTTAACAGGAGCAGTTCTTTCAATTTTATCAAAAGAATATAAAATTTCATTTATGTTTTTAATAAATGTATAAAACTGCATTTTTTTCAAAAATTCAGTAACTACAGACACATCTGGGAGATTAATTTTTGCACTGTCAAAATCAAAATTAACATCGAGATCTCTTACGATAGTTGCAAGATATTGACTCATCTTAGCCTGTTCAATACCTGAACAAATTTTTTCTCTCACAGCTTTTTCAGGAATATTTTCACAATCAGCTAAAATAGCATCTAATGTACCATATCTAGCTAACAGTTTTTGAGCCGTCTTTTCTCCTATACCTTTAACTCCAGGAATACAATCTGACACATCACCACGCAGACCTTTATAGTCAATAACCTGATTTGGATAAACACCTAATTTATCAAAAATCTTATCCCAATTATATTCAACAAGTTCACCTTTTGTAGGCAAAATAACTTTTACACAACCATCTTTATCTACAAGTTGAAAAGCGTCTTGGTCACCTGTTAAAATCAAAACTTTATGTCCAAGCTCACATGCTTTTTGGGAAATAGTACCGATTACATCATCAGCTTCAAAACCTTCTTTTGTATAAATAGGAATATTAAAAGCTCTTAATCCTTCATAAATAAGTCCCATTTGGGCCTGCATAGAATCAGGCATCGCTGAACGATTACACTTATAATCAGAATAAGTCTCAGTCCTAAAAGTTTTATGACTTACATCAAAAGCAACAGCAATTGCATCAGGATTCAAATTTTCATTTTTAAGTAAATCAAAAATTGCTTTAAAAAAGCCATAAACAGCCCAAGTTGGAACACCATCAGATGTTCTCATATTAGTTCTCTCTAATGCGTAATATTGTCTAAAAGCTAACGCATGACCATCAATTAAAATAAGTGTTTTGCTTTCATTCATATATCTATTTTTTCATAAATACGAGTATTTTACAAATATATTAAGATTAATGACAATTAAATAAATGCCAATAAAAAAGCGGGATTAAATCCCGCCTTTATGCAGTTATTTCTTTTTCTTTTGAGGAGGTAGGTAATTTTACAACCTCCGCATTTTTCCTGTTCCTTACCATATCAGCAGTGACAGTGAATTTTGTCATATCCTTTTTAGTAGGAACATCATACATAACATCAAGCATTATCTCTTCTACAATAGATCTTAATGCTCTTGCTCCAGTTTTGCGTTTAATAGCTTCTTGAGCAATTAAATCGATAGCCTCTGGCTCAAATTCTAAATCAACACCATCCATTTCCAATAAGCATTTATACTGTTTTAAAACAGCATTTTTAGGTTCTGTCAAAATCATTTTTAATGTTTTTTCATTTAATTCATCTAGAACTGCATAAATTGGAACACGACCGATAAATTCAGGTATTAAACCAAATTTTAACAAGTCTTCAGGCTGTAATTTTTTCAACATACGAACTGCAGCTGCATCTTTTTCTGCTTGAGTCATAGGAGCTTTAGCTCCAAAACCAACAGATGTACCTTCTCCAGCTCTACGTTCAACGATTTTTTCTAAGCCTACAAAAGCACCACCAACTATAAATAAGATGTTACTTGTATCAATTTCAATAAATTCTTGATGAGGATGCTTTCTTCCTCCTTGAGGAGGAACATGAGCAACTGTACCTTCAATCATTTTTAACAATGCTTGTTGTACACCTTCACCTGATACATCACGTGTAATTGATGTATTTTCAGATTTTCTTGAAATTTTATCAATTTCATCTATATAAATAATTCCGCGTTCTGCTTTTGAAGAATCAAATTCAGCATTTTGATAAAGACGTAATAAAATATTCTCAACGTCATCACCTACGTAACCAGCTTCTGTCAATGTAGTCGCATCTGCAACCGCAAAAGGAACATCTAACATTTTAGCTAAAGTTTGAGCTAAAAGTGTTTTACCAGAACCTGTAGGACCAACTAAAAGAATATTTGATTTTTGAATTTCTACATTTTCTTTCAAATCAGCTTCTTTATTATGTTTTAAACGTTTATAGTGGTTATAAACAGCTACTGACAAAACCTTTTTAGCATCATCTTGACCAACAATATATTCATCAAGATAAGCCTTAATTTCATGCGGTTTTGGAATAGGTTTTTCTTCTGCTGATTTTTCAGAATCTGTACCTTCTTTATCCTTATTTTCAAAAAATTCTTCATCAAGAATTTGATTACACAAATCAACACATTCATCACAAATATATACTTCAGGACCAGCAATCAATTTTTTTACTTGATCCTGAGATTTTCCGCAAAATGAACATTTTAATCTGCTATCATCATGTTTTGGCATTTTATTTTACCCTTTCTGTCTATTTAAAGACAGACTTAATATTACAAACTTATATTTTTATTATTTCAAAGCGTCACGAGTAACAACTTTATCGATCATACCATATTCAAGAGCTTCAGCAGGTGTCATGATATAATCACGATCAGTATCTTTTTCAATTTTCTTAATTGACTGACCTGTATTAGAAGCTAAAATTTCATTTAATGATTTTTTAATTCTAATAATTTCAGCTGCTTGAATTTCGATATCAGTAGCTTGACCTTGAGCTCCACCTAAAGGTTGGTGAATTAATACACGAGAATGAGGTAATGCCATTCTCTTACCTTTAGCACCTGAAGATAGAAGGAATGCACCCATAGAAGCTGCTTGACCTAAACAAATAGTAGATACATCAGCTCTAATATGCTGCATAGTGTCATAAATAGCGAAACCTGCAGTTACAGATCCACCAGGGCTGTTAATATATAGCATAATATCTTTTTCTGGATTTTCGCTATCCAATAACAATAATTGAGCAACAACCAAATTTGCTACCATATCGTCAATAGGAGTTCCTAAGAAAATAATTCTTTCTCTTAATAATCTTGAAAATATATCAAAAGAACGTTCGCCTCTGCTTGATTGTTCAATTACTACCGGTACAAAGCTCATTTTTTTACCCTTTCCGCCGACTACCAATCGACTTTTATAATAATAAGAGGTCTGTTACTCCTCTACAACTTTTTACTAATTAAATTATATAACTCTACTTAATATTAATCAAAAATGTGCCGTTGTAAATACGGCACATATATTATTTTTGATTAACTATTTGATTTCTACTTTGTTATTTTCCATTAAGAAATCTCTAACCTTATCATTCATTGCTTGTTGAGAAATAGAAGCAAGAACTTCTGGATTTTGACCAATTTGTTTAATTAAATCTTGAGGTTTCAAACCATAAGCTGCACCCAATTGAGCAAACTTAGTTTCAATATCTTTTTGTTCTAATTTAATATTTTCTTCTTTAGCAATTTTATCAATTACTAGAGAATTTTTAATTCTTACCAATGCATCATCATTTAAATTTTTCAATAATTGATCTTCCCCTTGAGATTTTACAAGAGCTTCCCAATTAATACCTTGAGCAGCTAATCTTTGTTTATATTCTTCTCTTAGAGAATTAGCTTCTCTATCAATCATAGATTGAGGAATTTCTACTTTTGCAGACTCAATTACTGTTTTAAATACTTCATTTTCAGAATTTTGTTTGTTAGTTCTTTCTCTTTGAGATTCTAAATATTTTTGAATATCAGCTTTTAATTCATCAACTGTTTTAAAAGGTCCAACTTTTTGAGCAAATTCATCATTTAATTCTGGTAATTTCTTTTCCTTGATTTCATTTATTTTAATTTTGAATGTCGCAGGCTGACCTTTCAATTTTTCATCGTGGTAATTTTCTGGGAAAGTTACCTTGATTTCAAACTCATCATTTAGATTTTTACCAACAAGTTGTTCTGCAAATCCAGGAATAAAGTTTGAATGTGCTAAATCAAGCGGATAATTTTTAGCTTCTCCACCTTGAATTTTTTCACCATTAGCGTAACCATCAAAATCAATTACTGCGATATCAGTATCTTTTGTAGGTCTATCAATTACAGTTTCTTGAGTGCTGTGTTGATTTAAAAGATTATCTATTGATTTTTGCATAGCGTCTGCTTCAATTGGAGAATCTTTAATTTCTAAAGTTAAATTTTTGTATTGACCTAAAGTAACTTCCGGTCTTAATTCTGCTTTAGCAGTAACTGTTAAATCTTCACCAATATTAAAATTGTAATTAGTAACATATGGTTGAGCGATAATATCTAAATTATTATCAACAACAGCTTGATTAATAGCTTTTGGCATTAAACTTTCAATAGCTTCTTGTTTAATTCTTTCAGTTCCAACATGTCTTTCTACTACTGCACGAGGAGCTTTTCCTTTTCTAAAACCATCAATATTTACATATTGAGAAATTCTTTGAACAGCTTTATTATAAGCTTCTGTAGCATCTTTTGCTGGAATTGTAATATCTAATTTTACAACATTCTCTTTTTCTTTTTCTAATGTAACTTTCATTTCTAAATCCTTTATAATTAATTAATACATGTGTATTAATCATATCTCAAAAAAGAATTTGTGCAAGTAATAGAGAAAATGCAGGGCTAACTACCCTGCATTTTTTCTATTTAAAATATTGTTTTTTACCTAAGAAGCCTTTACAATGTCATAAGCAACATCGGCATTTATTGCTCCTTTTTCACCTAATGCAACTCCGCGTTTTGCAAATCTATCTCTTATTTTTTCAGCTGCTTCATCTGGGTTAATTTCATAATCTGCCAATTTAGTTTTCATACCTAATGAATTAAAGAAAGCTTCAATATGATCAATAACAATATCAGCAGCCTTCAAATCAACAGGCTCATTAATTCCAAAGACTTCTCTTGCTAGTTTTGCTAATTTCTTTGATTTGCTAACCTTTTGATTTCTTAAAAGTCTTGGTTCAATAATTGCTAAACTTTGACCATGGTCAATACCATAAAATGCTGTTAATTCATGTCCTATCATATGTGTAGCCCAATCTTGAGGTACACCTTGAGCAATCCAATAATTTAGACCGCAAGTTGCACACCAAAAAATATTAGCTCTTGCATCATAATCATTTGGATCTGCTAATACTTTTGGAGCTTCTTTAATAAGGGTTCTCAAAATTCCTAAAGCCCAATCATCTTGAAGCGGAGAATTTACATCATAAGTACAGTATTGTTCCATAACATGTACAAAAGTATCCACAATACCATTTATAGTTTGTTTTTGAGGCAAGCTGAATGTAACTTGAGGATCAATTATTGAAAATTTCGGATATAGCGGTTCCCATTGAAAAGCTAATTTTTCATCTGTTGAAATTCTTGATATAACAGCCCCGTTATTCATTTCAGAACCAGTTGCAGGCAATGTAATTACATCAGCTAAAGGAATAGCATCTGTCACAGGATTTTGTTCTACCATAAAATAATCATATGCATCTTTTTCTCCAAAATATTTTGAAGCTGCAGCAATAAATTTTGTACCATCTAATGTTGATCCGCCACCAACAGCTAAAAGAAAATCAACACCTTCTTTTTTTACAATCTCAACAGCTTTCATTAATGTTTCGTACTTAGGATTTGGCTCAATTCCACCAAATTCTAAAACATTATACCCTTCCAAAGCTTTTTTAACCTGATCATAAACTCCATTTTTCTTTATTGAGCCACCACCATAAGTAATTAATACTTTCTTTGATTTATCAATTAATTGCGAAAGTTTTGCAATTGAATCTTTTCCAAATACAACTCTTGTCGGACAATAAAATTCAAAATTATTCATAACCAAACTCCTTTCATTTCAGTAAAGTTATGTTAGTATAAATTTTGAATCTTGTCAAAATAAAATATTTTTTGATACAATGTATTTCGGAATAAGAGGAGGTATTATGGAATTTATAAACTCAATTTTAGCACATTTAATTAATTTTATTGAACATATAATTACATTTATGGGTCCTTGGGGTATTAGCTTGCTTATGGCAATCGAATCATGTAACATCCCATTACCCAGTGAAGCAATATTACCATTTGCCGGTTACATTGTAAGCAAAGGAGAAATGAATTTTCACGTAGCTGCATTTGCAGGTGCATTTGGATGCGTTTTAGGTTCAATTCCATCATACTATCTCGGATATTTCGGTGGCAGAAAATTCGTCGAAAAATACGGAAAATACTTCCTTATCTCACATAAAGATCTTGAAGAAGCTGATAAATGGGTAGAAAAATACGGAGACTGGGCATTTTTCTTATGCAGAATGCTCCCTGTTGTAAGAACATTCATTTCACTTCCTGCTGGGATTTTAAGAGCTAAAAAAAGAATATTCTTTACTCTAACTTTCTTAGGCTCATTGGTATGGAGCTATGTATTAGTTTATGTCGGAGTAAAAATGGGACAAAATATGGAAGCTTTTAAACACATTTGGCATAAATTTGACATTGCAATAGTTGTAATATTTGGAATTTTAGGTGCTTTATACATTTATAAACATGTAAAACATTTAAAGGAATCTTAAATTTGTACCAATACTCTTATGATACTGTAATTGGAGAAATATGCATTGCAGAAAAAGATAATTGTATCTGTAATGTTTCTTTTGAGACTCTTAATTACACTAAAAAAGAAACACCCTTAATAAAAAAAACTTATTCTCAATTAAAAGAATATTTTGCGGGCAAGAGAAAATCTTTTAATATTCCAATTTCAGCAAATGGAACAGAATTCCAAATAAAAGTATGGAAAGAATTACAAAAAATACCATATGGTAAAACTGCAACTTATAAAGAAATTGCAGAAAATATTGGCAATAAAAATGCATCAAGGGCTGTTGGAATGGCAAATAATAAAAACCCCATTGCAATAATTATTCCTTGTCACAGAGTAATAGGGACAAAAGGAGATTTAACAGGTTATGCAGGCGGAATTAAATTAAAAAAATATTTACTAGATCTTGAAAAACAAAATAGCAAATAAAAATTTTTACAGGATTTATACTCCCCAAAGGAGTTTAATTTGGATTCAGCAATAAATAAATACAACCCTCAATTCTGTGGATTATTATACGGCAAAATAGGTAACCATAAGACAAAACCAATCCTTTGTTGCCCAAATGGTGATGCGAAATTTGTAAAATTTATAAATAAACTCGGAAATGATGAATCTTTCTCTAACAAAATAAAAATATCATATTCAGATAAAGGATTAAAAAAAATATTTATTGAAACAGAAGAACTACCTAAAATAAATATTTTTGAAAAAATATTTTTTAACGCTACTAAAATACAATCTAAAGCTCTAAAAATGAGGCAAAAAGGAGTTATATCGAGTTTTATATATCAATTCAATGAACTTGAATTTAAACATCTAAAAGAAGATTATTTATTTATTACTAAAAAACAGCTAAATAAATTTTCTGAAATCATAAAAAAGAACTCTCCTAAAAATATTCAGGAATTTTTAGATGAATTTTTTGCAACCAAAATTTAATCTGTAATTTCTTCTTGTAATTTTTGTATAAATAATTTAGCAATTTTCGAAAGAGGTTGATTTTTGTTCCAAGCCACCAAAATTCCAGCCTCAAGCTTTGGTTTTAATGGTTTAAAGCATAATTTACTGTCACCGGATATATTGATTAATTTATCAATACACAAAGCATACCCCAAACCTTCTTCAACCATTACCGATGCATTATATAGCAAATTATAAGAACCGATTATATTCAATTTTTCAAAATCGAATCCTAACCAACCAGATATAAGATTTTTTACAAGATACTGACGAGAAGAAAATAATGGAATATTTATTAAATCTTCAGGTTCAATAAATTCTTTCTTAGCTAAATCGGAATCTTTTCGCATCAAAATCCCCCAAGTATCATTTTGAGGCAATTGAATAAAACCATATTCTTTTTTATTAATAGGTTCTATAAAAACACCGAAATCCAATAATCCTTTATTTAGCTTTTCTGTAACATCTTCACCATTACCGCTGTAAAAGTGATATTTTATATTAGGGTACTCTAAAGATAAACGTTTAATCGTTCTTGCAATTACTCTAATAGCATCAGTCTCACCCCCACCAATAAAAATATCACCAGAGATATTTTTATCTCCAAATAAAAACTCTGATTCTGTCTTATTCGTGAGTTCTATTATTTCCTGAGCTCTGGATTTTAATAATTTACCATCTTCTGTTAGAGTAATTTTTTTATTACGCTTACCCCTTATCAACAACTTAGTATTTAACTCTTTTTCTAAATCCATCAATTGTCTTGAAAGAGTAGGCTGAGTAATATGAAGAATATCTGCAGCCTTTGAAATACTTTCTTCTTGCGCTACTGCTAAAAAATATCTTAATAAACGGATTTCCATAAATTTAATATATTAAATTTATATATGCTTGTCAAGCATATATAATTATACTATATAAGTATTTGCTATTTATAGAAAAATAATAAATAATAAAAAACAAAGGATAATTGCTTATGAATTTAGAAAAATTTTTAGAACACTTGAACAGCGGGAAAGAAGTCCCAGCAAACTCAGATATTCTTGCATATATGACCGAATTATCAGATGAAGCTATGAAACTATCAGAGGAACTTAATAATAAATATAACCCTCCTGAAAAAGTCAGAGAATTATTTTTCCGCCTAATAAATAAACCGATTGATAAAACATTTAGATTATTTCCACCATTTTACACTAATTGCGGGAAAAATATACATTTAGGCAAAAACGTATTTATAAATTCTTGCTGCCATTTTCAAGATCAAGGAGGTATAACAATCGGAAATAACGTTTTAATAGGTCACAATGTTGTAATTGCGACATTAAACCACAATCCTATCCCTGAATTAAGAGCATCAATTTTACCAAAACCTGTAAAAATTGGTAATAACATATGGATAGGAGCAAATGCAACAATCTTACCAGGAGTTACAATTGAAGACGGAGCAATCATTGCGGCAGGAGCAGTAGTCACAAAAAATGTCAAAAAGAATACAATTGTTGGCGGAAACCCAGCAAAATTAATCAAAAAAATCGAGGTTTAAAAATTATGCGCTACGAAACACACTATCAAGAAGGCCAAAAAGTATGGTTTAAAAAATTTGATTTAAAAATCGCCGGACTAATATTTTTTCCAAACAATTTTGATAAAAATAAAAAATATCCGGCAATAGTAGTTACACATCCAGGTGGAGGAGTAAAAGAACAATGTTCCTCTCTTTATGCTTGGAATCTTGCACAAAACGGTTATATTGCTTTAGCTTTTGACGCATCGCATCAGGGCGAAAGTGAAGGTTATCCTAGATATTTAGAAGACCCAACATCAAGAGTTGAAGATATTAGAAGTGCCGTAGACTATCTCGTATCGCTTTCTTATGTAGATGAAAATAAAATTGGCGCAATGGGAATTTGTGCAGGTGCAGGCTATACTATGAATGCAATCCAAACAGAAATAAGAATTAAAGCTGCAGCAGGAATTAGTACTTGGGACGTTGGAGACAGCGCAAAAAATGGTTTTCCTGGGGTAAATATTGAAAACTTTATGCAAAAACTATTGCAAGAAGTTGCAGATGCAAGAACTAAAGAAGCAAGAGGTAAAGATCCTCTATACTGGAATTATGTTCCAAAGTCAGAAGCTGATATTGATGAGAACACATCAGTAATCCAAAAAGAAGCGTATGAATATTACAGAACAGATAGATGTTCATATCCAACTTCTGTCAATAAATATCTGGTATCAAGTAATGATAAACTAGCAGCTTGGGATGCATTCTGCCATATTGATACAGTATCACCGCGACCTCTATTATTTATTGTCGGAAGTGAAGCTGATACATTATATTTTACCAATGACGCATTCAATAGAGCCAAAGATCCAAAAGAAATTTATACTATTCATGGAGCAACTCACGTAGATTTATACGATAAACCAGAATTCGTAAACCAAGTTGTAACTAAATTAGTAGATTTCTTTAATAAAGGAGTAAAATATGATTAAAAAACTTTTATCAATATTTTTGTTAATATTTATAGTAATAATAGGAGTACAAGAAATGAGCCAAGCAAAGGAAAATAACTGGGATAAAGTTTTCCCAAAAAGTGACAAAGTAAATATTCAAAAAGTAGAATTTGTAAATCGTTTTGGAATAAAATTAGTTGGAGATTTATACCTTCCCAAAGACATGAAAAAAAGTGATAAGCTTCCTGCAATTGCAATTTCAGGGCCATTTGGTGCAGTAAAAGAACAAGCTTCAGGATTGTATGCACAAACACTCGCAGAAAAAGGATTTATAACCCTTGCTTTTGACCCTTCATACACCGGAGAAAGTTCAGGAACTCCTAGAAATATTGCATCTCCAGATATCAACACAGAAGATTTTAGTGCTGCTGTGGATTTTTTAAGCAACAATGCTAATGTTAATCCAGATAAAATCGGGATATTAGGGATTTGTGGCTTTGGCGGATTTGCACTAAATGCAGCACAAATTGATACCAGAATCAAAGCAACTGTAACATCGACAATGTATGATATGACAAGAGTAAGTGCAAAAGGATATAATGATTCAATAGAAGAAAAAGGTCGTTATGATTTAAAAGTTGCTCTAAATAAACAAAGAACTCTTGATTATAAAAATGGGACATATGCAAAAGCAACAGGACTTCCAGATAAATTAACAGGTTCTGAACCACAATTCGTTAAAGACTATTACGGCTATTACAAAACTAAAAGAGGTTTCCATAAAAACTCCATAAATTCAAATGGGAACTGGAATCAAACTTCAACTTTATCTTTAATAAATCTTCCAATTTTAGCATACAGCAATGAAATAAGAACTCCTGTTTTAATGATTCATGGAGAAAATGCCCACAGCAGATATTTTAGCGAAGATGCATACAAAAAATTAAAAGGAACAAATAAAGAACTCCTCATTATTGAAGGAGCAAATCATGTAGATTTATATGATAACCTTGAAAAAATACCATTTGAAAAAATTTCATCTTTCTTTAAAGAAAATTTAAAATAAAAATCAATACTACAGAATAATACAAAAAAAAGACGTTATTAAAAACGTCTTTTTTTGAGTGCAATTATATTTGGATTAAATCCAAATATAACACATTTACTATTAGTTTTAAATGTAGTATACTTTACTCATTAAATTTATTCTAGTCAAATTTACGAATAAAATATAAAAAGGAGCAATTTATGAAAAAAGTATTAATAATACTAGGTATTTTGATAATATCATATAATAGTGTTTTTGCTATTGATGATTCCAACCTAAAACAAAAAAATATAAATTCATATACTCCAGATTCTAAAACTACAAATTATAAACAACAGAAGGCTGAAAAGAAATTTTTATCAGACTCAAATAGATTATTCATTCATTATAAAATAATTCAACAAGATAAAGAAACATACAATAATAACATAACTAATGAATCATTTTATGGAGATTTATTAAAGATAATAGAAAAAAATAAAAATTTATATAATGTAAATACAGAATATGCTCAAAAAACAAAAATTCTCTTTGATGAAATTGTAAATTGTGAGGATGAAAATATTCCAATACCTGAAGAATTTGAAAGAAAAAAAATTATTATTTGGGATAATGATTTTGATAAAATTGATAAAGATTTAAAAAATATAATTTTTTTACTAAACGTATATTAAAAAGAAAGGAATTTGAATTATGTTTGAATACAAAATGATATCTGTACCTAAAAATATCGCGGTGAATAATGGGAAAGATCTAGGTTTAGCTCTTGCAGAATATGTCCAAAATGAAGTAAATAAAATGTCAAGTGATGGTTGGGAATTTTATAGAGCAGATAGTTATTCCGTATCAGAATTACCAGGATGTTTAAGCTTTTTATGTGGACAATCTCCTAAATCTGAAATTTACAACCTTTTAACTTTTCGAAAAGAATCAAACAAGAATAGTTAAATTTATATAAACTTTATAATCTAAGGTTAGAACCCTCGAAACGAGCATTATACCTAATAAAAAAGACCCCGAAGGGTCAATTTTATTAAATGGGGCGTCTGATGGGATTCGAACCCATGCATATCGGAACCACAATCCGAGGTCTTAACCGCTTGACGACAGACGCCATCTGTTACTATTATATAGTAGCATAAACATTATTGAAATCAAGAGCCTTTATAAAAAAAGTTCCGCATTTATAACGGAACTTTTTTACTTATATATTAAACAGAAAACTAATTTATACGCTGAAACATGTAACCTATTCCACGAGCTGTTAATATAAGCTCTGGATTTGCAGGATCTGATTCTAATTTTGAACGAAGTCTTGAAATATGAACATCTACAACACGAGTATCTATGCGATGATCTGGTGGATATGCCCATACATGCTGTAAGATTTCGTTTCTTGAGAATGCTTGACCTGAATTATTGACTAATAATTCTAATAAGCTAAATTCCATTCCTGTCAAGCGGATTCTTTCATTTTTTCTAAACACTTGACGACGAGCTGTATCAATTTTGATATTTCCTGTAGTAATTACATTTTTAGTCACTTTTCCTGCAGGAGTAACTGTTTCTCTATTATTTGTACGACGTAAAACAGCTTTTACACGAGCTTCCAATTCTTTAGGGCTGAATGGTTTGATTACATAGTCATCAGCACCTAATTCTAATCCTGTAATTCTTTCTGATACATCGCCTAATGCTGTTAATATAATAATTGGCACATCAGAAGTTCTTCTAATTTCTCTAGTTACACCATAACCGTCCATTTTAGGCATCATTACATCTAATACCACTAAATCTGGGTTATATTTATTAAAAGCATTTACAGCTTCTTCCCCATCTTGTGCAGTATATACATCATAACCAGCCATTTTTAATCTTGTTTCTAAAATACGTCTGATACTTGCTTCATCATCAGCTAAAAGTATTCTTTGACGATCTTCCGTTTCATTAGGCATTTCAGCATTTTCAGTCATAGTCTTCTTTTCCTTTGTTACAATAATCTAACACCACTAAATTTAATACAAAAGATAAATATTACAAAATATTTATTT